>ERZ860009.72-NODE-72-length-69736-cov-1.653980_pt1 | contig 69736 bp, 66 predicted proteins | sample MGYA00510114_ERZ860009 | MGnify/ENA primary metagenome ERZ860009 (study PRJEB30046, sample SAMN00715177) | human gut metagenome | study: EMG produced TPA metagenomics assembly of the A metagenome-wide association study of gut microbiota in type 2... | reverse complement strand
TTTTGACGACTTGTATAGTATATTACATCTTTTCGATGTTGTCAACTACTTTTTTCATCTTTTTTAACGGCTTTTTTCAGTTATCAACTGCCTTCAATCGCCTCAGGCGACTTTCATTATCTTACTAGATTTTATGAAAAATTTCAAGTGCTTTTTTCATTTTTTTTATTTTTTAGCGGCAGTATAGACTACCGCTAAAAAACATCCTGTAATTTATTTATGTTCTACCTCATATTTGAAATTCGTTATCTCGGGACGCATATCTTTACCTTCCTGCGCTTCTGCGGCCAGAATCGCCTGCAGCACGATAGCGCATTCCAACCGTTTTTTCTGCAATTTACAGCCATATTGATATGGCTTGCTGATGTCACCATTGATAAGATCAGCATTAGCATGACAGCCTCCACTACAGAAAAATCTAGCCCAACAAGTACTGCATTCTGTCTTAGTCATCACATGAGTATGTCTGAATTTTTGTACCAGATCAGGTTTTACGACACCTGTTTCCAACGTTCCTAATTTGTATTCTTCTCTGCCTACAAACTGATGACATGGATAAATGTCGCCTTCGGGCGTTATGGCAAAATATTCATGCCCAGCACCGCAGCCTGCTAAACGTTTAGCCACACAAGGTCCGTTATCAAGAGCAACATTAAAATGGAAAAAATCAAAAGCATCGCCTTCACGGCGCTTTTGCAGATAAGCCCTTGCCAGTTTATCATATTCTTCATATAGTACAGGCAGATCAGCTTCGGTAAGTACATAAGGTTCGTCAATTCCTACAACAGGTTCTACAGAAAGTTCTTTCCCGATCTTTGTCATATCGAGAGTATCTTCAGCAAAATGCGGATTAAAATGAGTATAAGTACCACGCAGATAATAATTTTTTCCATTCCGGCTTTCAATAACTTTCTTAAACCCGCGAACAGCTGCATCATAACTGCCCGTTTTATTTGGGAACGGCCTCATATTATCATGAGTTTCTTTTTTGCCATCCAAACTAAGAACAAGCATGACACGATTATCATTTAAAAATTGAATAATATCATCATTCAAAAGTGTTCCGTTAGTAGTGAGTGTCAATTTGATATTTTTGCCGGTTTCAAATTCACGACGACGCACATAGTTTATGACATGTTTGACAATCTCAGGATTCATCAGCGGTTCACCGCCAAATAGATCCAGCTCTAAGTTATGACGCATTTTACTGCCAGCTATAGCAAACTCCACAGCCTTTTCAGCTGTTTCTTTGCTCATCATTGCACGATATCCTCCAAAATCTCCTGTCCCTGCAAAGCAATATCCACAGCGCAGATTGCAGTCATGAGCTATATGCAGACATAACGATTTTAGTATTGGTGTTTCTGCAAAAGTCTGGGGCACTTCAAATTCAGGAGAAAAAAGTAATCCTTCTGCCTGTAACTGATGAAGTTCTTCTAAAGCTTCACGCAAATCTTTTTCCGGATAGCTTGTTTGTAAGGCCGCAATGGCTTCATCATCATTAGTTCCATCAAAAACATCAAGCAAATCATAGATGACATCGTCTACCAGATGCACAGCTCCACTGTTAACGTCAAGTACAGCCATATATTCATCAAGACGCATTTTATGAATAAGCATGTATTTCCACCTTTCATAGTAAAACAGCCCCCTGTAAAACAGGGAGCTGCAAATTAAACAAATATACTAGTTAAATAAAGCCACAGCCTGAATTATTTTTGCTCACAAACCTGATTGCCAACAGTGCAGGAAGTTTTGCAGGCAGATTGGCAGGAAGCAGGACATTCGCCGCAGCCGCCGGTTTTTAAAGTTTTGTTCAGAATTGCTTTATTCACGGTTTTAATGTGTTTTCTCATTTTAAGATACCCCCAATATGTTTTGCTTACTGATTTATTTTACCGTTTTTTGCAGATTTCTGCAAGTGTTCTCCTGATATTTTCTTATAAGCTCTTGAAAAAATGTATGTAATGCCTCGTTCTTTCAAGTATCCAACCCAATAAGAATAACGCAATCTTTCTTTAAAAGTATTGATATTTGAATTGTCAATATAAATACGTCCTAATTCCAACGGCTTTTGTTCCATAGTTTTTTTACTGACAGTGCCAGCATTCCCAGTAACAGCCCAGTAATAACCGTATTCTTTTACCGCCGCTAAAATTTTTGAATTATACATACCATTAGGATATGAAAGTGAACGAACTACATAACCATTATAATCTTTTTTCAGAAAATACCGCGAAGTAGCAAGCTCCCAACTCAAATACTGAGGATCTATATCCGTAAGTATCTGATGATTGATTGTATGAGAACCAATTTCCATCCCATTATCTATCAAAGACTGTATCTGATCGTGTGTCATATATCTGTAATGCCCTATTTTACTATGAACAACAAAAAAGGTCGCTGTAGCGTTATATTTTTTTAAAAGCGGCAGAACATTAGTATAGTTATCAAGATAGCCATCATCGAAGGTCATAACAATTGTTTTTTCTGTAGATTCACCATTGGCAAACATCTCTGCCATTTTTTTCACTGATACCATTTTATAACCATTGTCATGCAAATATTGCAAATGCGTTTCAAAAGTTTCTTTAGAAACAAACAGTTCTTTCACCAGCCATCTGCCGACCCGATACCATGATATTCCAATATCGGCACAGCCTCTTTACAATACTGTTGATAGTCATACCTTACATAAAAAGCTGTTAAAGCAAGCAATACTATTATACTAATACCAGCGGCAGCCATATATTTTTTATACTTTTTCCAAAGATCACTCATTCTTTATCATCCCTAGTTCTTCAGCTAAATGCTGTATTTTTTTCAAGCGGTGATTAATTCCTGATTTTCCTATTTTCCCTTCGGATAGATCAGCTAATTCATTTAGAGAAGCGTCGGGATGATTTAAGCGTAATTCTGCCGTTTCACGTAATGTCAGCGGCAATTTTCCCAATCCCAGATGTTTTTCTATATAACGTATGCTTTCAAGCTGTTGTACAGCCGCCTGCACAACTTTATTAAGGTTTGCCGTCTCACAGTTAACTACTCGATTAACATTATTGCGCATTTCTTTAACAATACGTACATTTTCAAATTCCAACAAAGCATTATGTGCTCCGATAACTGATAAAAACGAGGTGATACCATTTCCTTCTTTCAAATAAACGATATAATCATTTTTTCTGTCTGTTATTTTTACAGGCAATGAAAATCCTTGCATAGTTTTCATGATCATTTTCGCAAAATCCTGGTTCTCAGTTACCATTTCCAAATGGTAATCACTGGCAGGTCTGCTGATCGAGCCACCCGCTAGAAAAGCTCCGCGCAGAAAAGATTTGCGGCAGCAAGGAGTTGTTAATAAAGATGCTTTGCCTCCTTCATTTTCTGCCGGCAAAAGCTGTAATTCTTCCAAAGCTTTACCAGCCTCTGGGGAAGGTACTACTTTTACCTGATAGCGATTGTTTTTTTTAAGGCGACGTGATCTTGTTATTACTACTTCTGTTTTAACATCGTAGTTATTTTTAAACAACTGAAGCACACGCCTGGCTAAAGCAGCATTTTCGGTCGAAAAATGAATACCCATATTTCGGCCTCTTAAAATAATAGCACCACTCATTCTCAGCAAACCAAACAGTTCGGCTTTTTCACAGCACTGTTTACCGTTTTCAAGCCGGGCTAATTCGTTTTTCACTTCGTTAGAAAAAGACACCGGTCATTCTCCTTCTATAAAATAATTGATATATCTATTTTTTCTTTAATTCACGCATGCTTTGCCGCATAAAGAAGTAATCAAAAAATTGTATACCTTTGCCAAATAAACGTAAACGATAAACTAAAGAAATAATAACCTGCGCCAGTTTCTGCGGATTATGCCGCACTAAATCTTTATTACTGATAAGACGCGTGGGAATAACCTGGATCCCAAGCCGTTCTATTTTTTTGATATCGGGCGTAACAGGCATAGAACCTTTTTCGTTATATTGCGCTAATTGCGCCGCTGTAACCCGCTGGTCATTAACAATAACATAATCTAGAAACTGGGTTCCAGCCTGCTGAATAAGTGCCTGTACATGTTCAAAAGCCCCATAACCATCTGTTTCTCCGGGCTGCGTCATTACATTGCATATATAGATTTTCACAGCTTCTGATTTGATAACGGCATCACGAATACCTGTTACCAATAGATTAGGTATGACACTGGTATAAAGACTGCCCGGACCAAAAATCAGGATATCAGCATTTAGAATAGCCTGCACTGCACTGGCAGTTGCCGGTGCATCGGCTGGTTCCATAGCCATCGTTCTGATTCTTTTATGTGCTTTTGGTATCTCCGATTCACCGTTAATAATACTGCCATCCGTCATTTCTGCTTTCAGTCTGATATCACGCAGCGTTGACGGAACAACTTTACCGCGCACATTCAAAATCTGACTCGTAGCAGCAAGGCCTGCTTCCATACCGCCTTCAGCTTCAGCATGGCAGCAATAAACAGATTGCCAAAACTGTGTCCCGCCAGCGGCGAATCGCCTTTAAAACGGTACTGCATGATCCGTTCCATCAAAGGTTCGCGATCCGCCAAGGCAACCAGGCAGTTGCGCAGATCACCGGGCGGTAAAATACCCATTTCTTTCCGCAGCCTTCCTGAAGATCCGCCGTCGTCACCTACAGTGACAACAGCAGTACAGTTATTCGTAATATATTTCATACCGCGCAGCAGAGTTGAAAGTCCAGTGCCACCACCAACAACAGTAATTGCCGGACCGCGTGTCAGCTTGCGCTGCGTAAAGATTATTTCCATCAGCGACGCATTATTATCTGGCATAACAGCCTCAACTACAGAACGAATAATTTTACGAGTTGCATAATACATAATAAATAATCCAGCACATAGGGAAATAAAACCTGTCAACATCGAGACGGTATTAGAATATTTACCAGTAGTAAGATATGACATACGAAAAAGCATTTCTTCAACAAAACCCATAAATTGGTAATTGAAAAATAGTGCCAGCCCAATAGCACAGCACAGCACGCCCCCTGCAAAAAGCAGCAACCAGCGTTTCAGGTTTATTCCCGGACATAACCAACTGATCCAGCCCATAGGAACCTCCTCTTATTTGTTTTTCCGCTGCAGATCACGATGAGTAAGCTGTACGGCATAGCCCTGTGTACGCAAAAATTCATACAATCGATTTGCTATAAATACCGAACGATGCTGTCCCCCGGTACAGCCTACACTTATAACAAGCTGGCTTTTGCCTTCGGAAATGTACTGTGGCAACAAAAATTCAAGCATTTCTTCTTCTTTTTTCAGAAACTGAAACGTTTGAGGGAAACGACAAATAAAATCGGCAACCGGCTGGTCATTGCCAGTTAAACGCTTTAAATCTTCTTCATAAAACGGATTGGGCAAAAACCTGACATCTAAGACCATATCACTATCTAATGGCAGTCCGTGTTTAAAACCAAAGGACTGTACTAAAACAATCATGCGCTCTACACCGCCATTGCCTGAATACAACTTCCAAATTTTTTCTTTCAGCTCTGCTGTAGGCATATCAGTAGTATCGATAATGTGTGTAGCCCTGTTGCGTACTTCAGTCAATCTCTCACGCTCTACAGCAATATTTTCACTGAGGCTTTTACCCTGCCCGAGCGGATGACGGCGACGTGTTTCTTTATACCGCCTGATCAAGCTATCATCCGATGCATCAAGATACAACAATTCATATTCATGTCCCATAGCTTTCATTTCGTCCAATATTTCTATCAACTCGTCAAAAAAACGACCACCGCGTACATCTACTACCAGAGCAGTATTACGGGCCTGCGTTTGACGACATAATTCGGCAAACTTAGGAATAAGTGCCGGTGGCAAATTATCAATACAGAAAAAATTCATATCCTCCAACGTCCGCACAACTTGTGTTTTACCTGCACCGGACATCCCTGTAATGATCAGAAACTTTGATTCTTCCATAAGCTCACCTCCATATATACTAAAACCATAATAAATGACCCTATAAGCTTTATTATACCACAAGGGTATATATTCTCAACAGAATCGAAAATACCTCGTCAAGTTATCATATTATATCACAGTAATCAAAAAAGACGCCCATTTCAGGGCGTCTTAATCAGCAAAACTTAAAATGCGCAGGGATCAGAAAATTTAATGTTACTATGCAGATCGAGTTTCTCAAAAACTTCCTGCATTGCTTGTTCCAGTATACTCAGCATTTCTTCTATCTGCTGTACCGTACTTACCAGCGGCGGCATAAAAATAATAACATCACCAATATTCCTTACAATAAGGCCATATTTCCTGGCTGTCTGGCAAATTCCCCCTGCCATCAAAAGAGTTGAGTCAAAGGGTATTTTTAAATTTTTATCATGCATCAGCTCAATACCGGCAAGCATACCGCATTGGCGCGCATTACCAACATATTTCATAGTATTCATCTTCTGTATATGTTCTGCAATAACTGCCATTTTGGGCGGCAGATTTTCAATAACATCGTCTTTTTCAAAAAGCTCCAACCCGGCAACACCAGCTGCACAAGCCAAAGGATTACCGGTATATGAATGTCCGTGGTAAAAAGTTTTATATTCGGCTGCTTCACCTAAAAAAGTATTGTATATCTCATCAGTCACCATTGTAGCACCTAATGCCATATAACCTGCGGTAATACCTTTGGACAAGCACATCATATCCGGACAGATACCTTCATTCTCACAGGCAAATAATTTCCCGGTACGGCCAAATCCAGTCGCAACCTCATCAATTATCAAAAGCACATTATATTTTTTGGTAAGTTCACGTACACCTTTGATATACCCCTTAGGCTGCATCAACATTCCTGCAGCTGCCTGTACAAGAGGTTCTATAATCATTGCAGCAACTTTATCACTGTTTTCTTTCAAATAATCTTCCAACTCCTGCAGCAAAAAATCCCGGAATTCTATTTCACTGTTTATCCCCTCTATACTGCTGTGGTAAAACGACGGGCAAGTCATTTTTTTAGTATTAAAAAGCAAAGGTTTGTAGACTTTATGAAAAACATCTATATTACCAACGCTAACCGCACCTACCGTATCTCCATGATAAGAATCTCCCAAATTGATAAATTGCTGTTTTTCAGGCAAACCTTTATGCTGCCAGTATTGAAAAGCTATTTTTACTGCCGCTTCCACAGCTGTAGATCCGTCATCTGAATAAAAAACTTTATTCAATCCTTTAGGCGTTACCTCAACTAATTTTTTCGCCAATTCAGCAGAAGGCTTATTAATAAGACCAAGCAAAGTAGTATGGGCTATTTTATCAAGCTGTTTTTTTACAGCTTCATCAATTTCCCGACGGCGATGTCCATGTATATTAACCCATAAACTGGAAATACCGTCATAATAAGCGTTTCCTTCAACATCATACAATTTGACTCCTTCGCCATGATCAATTACCAGCTGCTTATTTTCGTTCCATCCTTTCATTTGTGTAAAAGGATGCCAGATATATTCTTTATCCATAAATTCCCATTGATTCATTTTACAGTACCTCCTGCTAATGATAATATTCTATCAATATCAATGTTCGCCTCTGTAATTTCAGCTAATTCACGACTATTAAATTCATCAAGCAAATGCTGAGATAGGACTGGCAATTTTCCTAAAATTGGTAAACCGGTTAATTTCTCATAATAATAAAGATTGCTTTGCTCCAAGGCACCAGCTTTTTTTCTGTCCCAACCATTAACTATCAATCCCACTACTTTCAAACCATGTATCCTTGCATATTCAGCCGTCAATACAGCATGATTAACATTACCTAGAACAGCTTTAACCACTATAACCAAAGGCAGCTTCAGTTCACCGAAAAAATCTTTAACCAAATATTCATCAGTCAAAGGCGCGGAGATTCCTCCTACGCCTTCAACTATACTGATTTGACTGCCCAAAAGCATCTCCCTTGCTCCTGCCAGCATTACACACGGATCTATTTTTATACCAGCAAGACGGCTGGCTTCAGCAGGAGCCAAGGCAGCCTCCAATACATATGGTACGACCTGATCATGTTTTTCCACATTTAGCCCCGCGCAGTGCAGTAAAAACTCGGCATCTGTAGAAATCAACTTCCCGTCACTATTCTTAACACATCCTGAAGCAGCAGGTTTGTAAACGCCAGTTTTATAACCGCGGTGCCGCATAGCTGCCGCCAAGGCTCCACTTACTACTGTTTTACCTATTTCAGTATCCGTTGCCGTAACGCCTATTCCCAACATTTATTCAGCCTTCTTTCTTTTCACCATGTTTTAGTTCCTGCCAAAGCGCAGTAATTATTTGAGCCGCCTGACGCAACTGCTCTTCGCAATGAGCAGCTGTAACCGTTATCCGAAGGCGGCTTTCGCCACGAGGGACTGTCGGCGGGCGAATACCTGACACTAAAATACCTTTCGACTTCAACCTGTCAGCAAATTGCATCGTAAGCCTAGCCTCCCCAATGACAACTGGTATAATCGGAGTAATACCTTCAACAACATTCAATCCACCTTCCAATAAAAGCCGGCGCATTAGTCTTGAGTTTGCCCGTAAAGAATCAAGGTATTTTGAAGCCTGAGTTTGTAAAAGTAACAACGCTGCATTAGCTGCCGCTAAAGTAGCAGGAGCTAATGCTGTTGAAAAAATAAACGGTCGTGACCTGTTAATAAGATAGTCAATAAGTATTTTTTTACCAGCTACATAACCTCCTTCTGCTGCCAACGCCTTGCTCAATGTTCCTACCTGCAGATCTATTACATCCGTTAAACCGTAATGAGACGCCGTTCCGCTGCCATCATTTCCAATTACGCCCACTCCATGCGCATCATCAACTATAAGGAAGGCATTGAATTGTTTTTTCAGCACCGCCAAAGAAGGCAGATCAGCAATATCACCATCCATACTGAAAACTCCATCTGTAACGATAAATCGCTGACCAGTAACAATTTCCGTCTCTAAAAGCCGCTGTAAATCTGCCATATCATTATGTTTATAAACAACCACTTTGCAACGGCTAATACGGCAGCCGTCAATAATACTTGCGTGATTAAGTTCATCACTGAAAACAACATCACCAGTTTGCAGCAAACCATATAAGACTCCCAAATTGGTCATATAGCCTGTATTAAAAACCAAAGCACTTTCACTATGCTTAAAATCTGCCAGTCGCTTTTCCAGTTCACTTGCTATGAAGGTCCCTCCAGTAGTCAGTCGTGAACCACTGGAACCAGTACCAAATTTTAAAGCCGCTTGGGAAGCTGCTTCAATAACTTCCGGAGCATGAGTAAAACCAAGATAATTATTACTTGCCAATACCAAGTAAGTCTTACCGGTTCGATCCTGTGCCTGAGCTGGATTTACAAAATACAGCTCAGTAATTCTACGCGCCAGCCCTGCTTGACTGATATAAGCCAACTCTTTTGCGATCCTTGTCTCAAGCATCTTATTTATCCTCCGGTCTGATCAATACTACCTGATCCTGTAAATAGGTGATAAGTTTCTGAACATCAGTTCCCTGCTCTACAAAAAAAACTCTGCCACCAATCGGGTTGCCATATTCTTTCAATACAGGAATACGTTTATATCCATATTTTGCCGAAGCTACATAACCAGTCACATATTCAGGATCATCCGACCAGCATAATTCAGCGACAACCCCAACAGCACTGGCCACTTTAGATGCCAATACCAAAGCCTCACGGACATGATCCCCAAAAAGCCCTTTTTCTAAAAGTCTCGCCTCATATCTTTCTGAATTGTCACAATCCATTTTACTGACTCTCACACCACGTTCACCTAAAGAGTCTACTCTTAGCCCTGTATCCGCATCCAAAAGCATCGCTCCACGCATACTGTCCCGCAGATTGATTATACGGGAAATCCCAGCCGCTGCAGCTTCAGTACTCACTCCGGCTTTAACAAGTTCCTCCACAGCCGCTTTCCTGCCTGCCATAACACTATCTGCCTGACAGCTTGAAAGCGGCAGCAACGGACGATAAAAAATATCCGCAGTTTTTACCGCTTCTACTTTTAAGCTTATAAAATCCGCCATTCCACGCTGATGCTTTTGTGCCCTATGCAGCATTGCAACAATCGCCTGTTCTATTTTTTCTTCATTTAAAATACGTTCGGCACCAGAAATATGGCGTCCGCCTTGTTCATGCGGACCTCCTTGCGCAGAACGCATTTTGACACTGTAAAGCATATTCTCACCTTCTTGGACTTACAGTACCGGAACAGTAACTTTACGTCCCAAATCTTTAATCATCTGTTTATCAGCATCTGTACTGCGTCCGCCCGTAGTCAGATAACCGCCTATCATAATTCCGTTAGGCCGCCGTTAAGTGCCAAAGCCTGCAAATCACGTAAATTTACTTCGCGTCCTCCGGCTGTTCTAATCAGTGCTTTAGGCAAAATGAACCGAAACACTGCATAAGCACGCAATATTTCTAAAGGAGTTAAAGTTTTATTATCGGCAAAAGGAGTACCGGGGATGGGAGTAAGTAAATTAAGCGGCACTGAATCTATTCCCAGTCTCTTCAATTCGAAAGCCATTTCAACACGCTGTTTTGCTGTTTCATTAAGTCCAAAAATACCGCCGCTGCAAACTCTTAATCCTGCTTTCTGAGCATTCCGGATCGTAAACATTTTATCTTCATAAGTATGAGTACTGCAGATATCCGGAAAATGGCTGGGTGCAGTTTCAATATTAGAATGATATCTGGTGACACCTATTTTTTTTAATTCAAAAGCCTGTGCTTCTGTTAATATTCCTAACGACGCACAAATTTCAATACCAACTTCCTCTCTAATTCGAATAAGCGTTTTACAAATATTATCAAAATCGTCTGCTTTACTTTGTCCGCGTCCACTGGTAACTATGGAAAACCTTACAGCACCTGCAGCTTTAGCCTTTTTTGCCGCATCAACTATCTCATCTTCCGCTAGCAATGAATATTCTTCAACACCAGTATTATAATGGGCTGACTGAGCACAAAATTTACAATTTTCAGGGCAGCGGCCGCTGCGGCCATTGATGATAGCACAACAATCTACAGCATCCCCTGTAAACTTTTGTCTGATTCTATCTGCCATAGCTAAAAGCAGCATCGTATCATCATCGCTAACATCAATAAGCTGTTCAGCTTCTTGACAGGTTATTGATCCACCCTGAAGAACTCTATCCGCTAAGCTTAAAATTAAATTTTTCATTTCTCTAGCTCCTTCGTAAACCTTTATTTTTTTTTAGTTAACAATCAAATTATAGCTCGTCAACGCTTTTTAGTCAACTAGTTAACTTAAGATGGTTAACGTATAATAAAAGGCACCGCTGTTTTTACAGCGGTGCCTTTTATTATTTTTCTGTAAATTATCTTATTGTAAATTTATCTCAGCCTGCCTGGTAAGTATATTTTCGATAGCCAATGCCACGCCATCATTATCATTACTAGCAGTAATCAATTTTGCCGCCTGCTGGACCTGAGGTTTTGCGTTAGCAACAGCAACGCCGATACCAGCATTGGCAATCATCGAAATATCATTATTTGAGTCGCCTATACACATGATTTCATCCGGTTTAATACCAAAACTTTCCGCCAATTCTTTAACAGCAACCCATTTATTAACCGCAGGCTCCATCAGCTCCAAAAAATTGTCCTTAGAACTGGTTACGTCAATACGTCTATCAAAACGATTCTCCACATCTTGCCAAGCCGCTGCAAAATCACTGCTTTCAGTCATCAGTAATAATTTATACGGAGCTTTGGTTATATGATATACAGCTTCACCAACAGCAGTCGTAGGAACACCGGAAATACGGCTATACATACGAGAATATTCATTTTCTTCCTTTACAAGCAGTTCATCATCTATATATACCTGAACATAATAGTCTTTTTCTTTGCAATAGGACAGAGCATCTAAAGCAGTTTGCAGCTGCATTGGTTTCCGAACGTATACTTTTTCTGAAAGCGCACCCTTTACCAATGCTCCATTATAACGATCAAAGGAACATCCAATTGTAATTGTTCAGCAAAGGGCTTGATAGATCTGTACATTCTGCCCGTTGCAAGAGTAAAAACAATTCCTGCAGCTAATGCTCTTTTAATAGCAGCAAGGTTACGCGGAGATATTTTCCGCTCATTATTGAGCAATGTATCATCCATATCACTGGCAATCATTTTGATTTTCATTCTTTGATCTCCTTTTTAACTGTTAGTTCAGTAACACCTAATACCATCAGACAAAATACCGCCAGCAAAACTAACGCACCAAATTTATCAGTCACTGTATAACCTGGCAGCAAACGCATAATATCCATAGTTAGACAGCTGCTGCCCACAAACAGCAAAGCCCGCTTCCGTAAGATAGAACCACCAAGTTTCCATACTAAAATCTGGACTAAGGCACTGCCAATACCAGCAATACATGCCCCTGCTATCAGACCGCCCAATGTGACGACCTCCATAACATCAGTCCAGTAAATCAGACAAAAATAAAGCACGCTCAAAGTTACGGCGCGCAGAAAAAATGCATACATACCATCACCCGAGATATATTATACCACAAGGGTACGTATTCTCAACAGACTAGAAAGCACCTCGTCAAGTTTTTACACAGTACTATAAAATGAAAAGAAGTTTCGCTATGCGAAACTTCTTTGATATTATTATTTATTGTTTACTGAACTGGTCTTTGCCAACACCGCACAAGGGACAAACCCAATCTTCCGGTAAATCTGCAAAAGCAGTGCCTGCCGCTATCCCATTATCAGGATCTCCTATTTCCGGATCATAAATATACCCACAAACATCACATACCCATTTTTCCATTTGTTTCAACTCCTTAAATTGATATTTTCAACTACATCAGCGACCTGCTGTAAAACAAAACCTTATTTTTTCAAGCTCTGTTAATTAAGCATTAACTACGACATCAAAAAGCAAGTCCTGTTTTACCACAAAATTACCGCTAATTGTTCTTTAATAATATTATACCATCAATACAGCAAAAGTCATCAAACAAAATTTACATAAATGACGATTTAATTTATTTAAGCACTTCTCGCTTTTCTGGCAAATCTAAACGAAAAAAATCATAAATACGCTGTGCTGTTGGATAATTCATACCTTCTACTTCTGCTAATTCTTCTACGCTGGCAGCTTTCATCGCATCCAGCGACTGAAAGCGTTTCCATAAAGCCTGACGTCTTTTCGTGCCAATACCTTCAATATGATCAAGTACCGAAACCAAATTCCGCTTACTACGCAATTTGCGATGATATGTTATGGCAAAACGGTGTGCTTCATCTCGAATCCGCTGTATCAAATGAAGAGAAGCAGAATCTCGATCCAACAAGATACTTTCAGACGAACCCTCTGTAAATATTTCTTCTTCCCGTTTAGCCAAGCCAATAACAGGAAGTTCATGCAGACCTAAGCCACGAATAACTTCCAGCGCTGAACTCAGCTGTCCTTTACCACCGTCGATAATGACAAGACTTGGCAGTTCCTCATAATCTTTATAGCGTCGGTAAACGACTTCCTGCATTGATTTAAAATCATCTGGTTTCCCTTCTGTAGATTCAATTTTATAACGGCGTAATCTTTTTTACTGGGTTTCCCATTACGAAAAACCACCATTGAAGCTACCGTTTCAGTTCCCTGAGTATGCGAAATATCAAAACAATCTATTCTTTCTAATGCATTTGGCAATTGCAGAGCTTTCTGTAATTCTTCTGCCGCCTGTTCCTCTGTTTTCAGCGAAACCTGACCTTTGCGCAGCCTCTCTTCAAGAAGTTTGGCTGCATTTTCAACCGCAAGATGCAATAATTCACGTTTAGTTCCCCTCCGGGGCTGTAAAAACTCAACTTTACGCCCGGCTCTTGCTGTCAGCCACTCTTCCAGAACGATCAACTCATCCGCCGCAGGAAGGACTGGCAAAAGTATTTCCCGCGGAACAAAAGATGCCTCGTTATAATATTGTTTAATAAAAGCAGTCAAAATTTCCTGATCGCTGTCATCATCATTTTGTAAAAAGAAATTATCACGACCAATCAACTTGCCGCCGCGAACAAAAAATATCTGCAAACAGGTTCCGCTACTATCTTTGGCAAGGCCTACTATATCAAGATCACCACCACTTGTCACAGCTTTTTGCTGTTCGTTGATCCTTATTACAGCCTGCAGTTGATCGCGGACTCGAGCCGCTTCTTCAAAAGCATAATTTTCAGCAGCTTGCTGCATCTGCAGCTTAAGTTCACGCTCAAGTTCAGATGTGCGCCCATCTAACAGCATACATACAGCTTTGATCATTTTACCATAATCTTCTCTGGAAACATATCCCGCACAGGGAGCAAGACACCGCTTAATATGATATTGCAGGCAGGGCCTGTCGGTATTCATTTTCCTGCAATTACGCAAAGGAAACATTGAACGCAGCAGTTTAACAGTAGCATGCATGGCACCTGCATCTGCATAAGGACCATAATACTTAGCACCATCACGAAACTGCCTGCGCGTAACATAAATACGCGGGAAATCTTCCTGCAGCGTCACCTTCAAATAAGGATAAGTTTTATCATCCTTAAGCATGATATTATAACGCGGACGGTGCTTTTTTATTAAATTGCATTCTAAAATAAGCGCTTCAACTTCACTATCGGTGACAATAGTTTCTATTTCAGCAACTTTTGCGACTAATGCTTTAACTTTTACAGTATGTGATGCCAGATTGCGAAAATAACTGCGCACACGATTTTTTAATACTACCGCTTTGCCGATATAGATAATTTTTCCATGCTCGTCACGCATTATATAAACGCCAGGTTTATCCGGCAGTACAGCTAAAGTTTTAGCAATAGATTCGTTCATTACTGATACCACCCATGTTTTTTAGCCTGAGCCAAAGCTTGTTTAATATATTGACCTGTATATGATTTCTTGTTTTTAGCTACTTCTTCAGGAGTACCACAGGCAAGCAGAGTACCTCCCTTGTCACCACCCTCAGGACCCAAATCGATAATATAATCGGCAGTTTTGATAACGTCAAGATTATGCTCAATAACAACGACGGAATCACCTGCTCCGACCAGTCTTTGTAATACCTCTAATAATTTATGTACGTCTGCTATATGCAGGCCGGTTGTAGGTTCATCTAAAATATACAGAGTTTTCCCTGTGCTGCGACGTGATAATTCTGTTGCCAGTTTCACGCGCTGCGCCTCACCACCGGAAAGTGTTGTTGCAGCCTGCCCTAACCTAATATAACCTAAACCAACATCTTCAAGAACCTCCAGCTTACGATAAATACGTGGCAGATTTTTAAAAAATTCACAGGCTTCCGTTACAGTCATGTCTAAAACTTCGGCAATAGTTTTTCCTTTGTAATGTACCTCCAGGGTATCGCGATTATAGCGGGCACCATGACATACCTCGCAGGGAACGTATACGTCAGGCAGAAAATGCATCTCTATTTTATTCATACCATCGCCGCGGCAAGCTTCACAGCGTCCGCCTTTAACATTAAAGCTGAAGCGCCCTGGCTTATAACCGCGCAGTTTTGCTTCATTTGTCTGGCTGAACAGTTCACGAATAAAATCAAAAACTCCGGTATAAGTAGCCGGATTTGAACGAGGGGTCCTTCCAATAGGAGACTGATCAATATTAATAACCTTATCGATCTCACTCAATCCCAAAATTTCTTTATGGTCTGCTGGCCGCAGACGTGCCCCATGCAGTTTCGCAGCCAATGCGTTATAAAGAATATCGTTAATCAGCGTTGACTTGCCACTACCGGAAACACCAGTCACAACAGAGAAAACACCTAAAGGAATTTTTACATCGATGTTCTTAAGATTATTTGCCTTGGCTCCTTTAATTTCAATAAAGCGACCGTCATTACTTCTGCGTTTTTTCGGTACAGGAATAAATTTGCGTCCGCTAAGATACTGACCGGTAATTGATTGCTCTGACTGCTTGACGACTTCAGCAGTTCCCTGTGCTACTACATTACCGCCATGCTCACCGCTCCAGGACCAATGTCAATAATCTGATCAGCAGCATACATTGTCTCTTCATCGTGTTCAACTACCAGCAGCGTATTTCCCAGATCACGCAAATGCTTCAATGTCTCAAGTAATTTACTGTTATCACGCTGATGCAGCCCAATACTTGGTTCGTCTAAAATATATAATACGCCTACCAAACCAGAACCAATCTGTGTTGCCAGACGAATACGCTGTGCCTCACCGCCAGAAAGCGTTCCGGCAGCACGATCCAAAGTAAGATAATCCAGTCCGACATCATTCAGAATTTTAGCCGGGCCAGAATTTCTTTTAGGACTTGTTTTGCTATAATCTGCTGTCGTTCAGTAAGTTTCAACGCATTAAAAAATTCTATTGCATCACGTACGGTCAACGCTGTGACCTGACAAATATTTTTACCGCCAACAAGAATGGCAAGAACCTCTTTTTTCAACCTGGCACCATGACACACAGGACAAGGAGTACTTGTCATAAACCCTTCAATATCCAAACGCATCCGTTCGGAAAAAGCTTCTCGATGGCGACGGCGCAGCATAGGAATAATACCCTCAAAAGCAGTAGTATGTTTTTTTACTTCTCCCTGCATATTTTCATAGACAAAAGAAAATTTTTCTTCACCGCTGCCATACCAGAGCAAGTCTTTTATTTTTTCCGGTAAATCGTTCCAAACCGCACCAAAATCATATCCATAAGCCTTCAGAACCGCTCCCAGCTGTTTCATATGATAAGCTTCCATATTCGTGCTGAGTGCTGCAATTGCACCTTCCGCAAAGGTTTTAGCGCCATCTGGAATAATCAGCTCTTTATCCAATTCCATATTCATGCCCAACCCAGTACATTCAGGACAAGCACCATAAGGGTTATTGAATGAAAAGAGACGCGGCTCGATTTCAGGCAAACTTATACCACAATCACTGCAGGCAAAATGTTCGCTGTACAATTGCGTTTCACCATTAATAACATTTATTTCCACCAAACCATCAGCCAACTTTAAAGCCGTCTCTACAGAATCTGATAACCTCTGAGCGATACCATCACGTACAGCCAAACGATCAACTATCACGGATAAGTCGTGCTTCTTTTCTTATCCAGAGATATTTCTTCATCTAATGTGCGCACCTCACCATCAATATACATTCTGGCGTAACCAGCTTTGCGCATAGAATCTAAAATTTTCTGATGTTCACCCTTACGGCCGCGCACCAAAGGTGCCATAACCATAAATTTAGTATGTTCAGATAGTTCCAGAACATGATCGACAATCTGCTCAACTGTCTGCCGTTCAATAATTTTTCCGCAATTTGGGCAATGAGGTTCTCCAATACGGGCAAACAACAGGCGTAGATAATCATATATTTCAGTTACTGTACCCACTGTTGAACGCGGATTACGACTGGTAGTCTTCTGGTCGATGGAAATGGCAGGGCTGAGCCCTTCAATATAATCCACATCCGGCTTATCCATCTGTCCTAAAAATTGACGCGCATAAGCGGACAGCGATTCGACATAACGACGCTGCCCTTCCGCATAGATAGTATCAAATGCCAAAGAAGATTTACCGCTGCCAGATAAACCGGTAACTACAACCAGCTCATCACGCGGTATCTCAACTGTGATATTTTTCAGGTTATGCTGCCTGGCACCTTTTACAATTAATTGTTCTTTCATTACTTACTCCTGTTTTTAGGTTTAGGCGACAATTTCTGGCCTAACTGTCCTTTAATTACGATCAAACGGTCCCTTAATTCTGCAGCAAGCTCAAAGTTAAGTTCCTTGGCAGCAACAGCCATACGTTTTTCAAGTTCTTTCGCCATTTTCTGCAATTCTTTTTCCGACCGTTTTTTTATCGCATTATCACTGTAATCTTCCGTCCCGTCATCCTCGGCAATCTTCGTCAGTTTTATCAGCTGACGTTGTTCTTTATAGATAGTTTTTGGTGTAATCTGATGCTCTTTATTATAATCTTCCTGCAGTTCCCGGCGGCGGTTTGTTTCATCAATGGCACGCCGCATTGAATCCGTAATACGGTCAGCATACATTATGACCCGTCCGTGCTCATTACGGGCAGCTCTGCCAATGGTCTGGATCATAGCAGTATCACTGCGCAGAAAACCTTCTTTATCGGCATCTAAGATAGCAATCAGAGAAACCTCCGGTAAATCCAGGCCTTCCCGCAGCAGATTTATTCCAACCAGTACATCAAACTTACCATTACGCAGATCATCAATAATTTCAGCACGCTCAATAGTAGCAATCTCAGAATGCAAATAACGGACTTTTACCCCAGCTTGTTTCAAATATTCAGTAAGATCCTCAGACATCCGCTTAGTCAGAGTTGTAACTAAAGTACGTTCTCCTGCTTCAGTAACTTTATGTATTTCATTCAGCAAATCATCAATCTGACCTTTGATTGGCCTGATTTCTACCTGCGGATCTAATAAACCAGTAGGTCTGATAATCTGCTCTACCACCTGCTGCGTCTGCTCCATTTCATATTTTGCAGGAGTTGCGGAAACATAAATCACCTGATTTATCTGCTGCTGAAATTCATCAAAGGTAAAAGGCCTATTATCAAAAGCAGAAGGCAGCCTGAATCCATGTTCTACAAGCATCTCTTTACGCGAACGGTCACCAGCGTACATCGCCCTGATCTGTGGTAATGTCACATGTGATTCATCAATTACTAATAGGAAATCCTTTGGAAAATAATTAACTAAAGTAAATGGAGGTTCTCCTGCCTTACGATTAGCTAAATGCCGTGAATAATTTTCGATTCCGGAGCAGTACCCCATTTCATTCATCATTTCCAGATCATAGTTAGTACGTTGTTCCAGACGTTGTGCTTCCAGCAATTTATTATGTGAATTAAGATATTCAAGTCGTTCTGCCAATTCTACTTTAATGTCTTCCATTGCCCGATCCAGGTTTTCACGAGAGGTTACATAGTGAGAAGCAGGGAAAATAGCAACATGGCTGCGTTTAGCCAAAATTTCTCCAGTCAGTACATCAACTTCCAATATCCGCTCAACTTCGTCATCAAACATCTCAATGCGTACTGCTTTTTCATTATAGCCAGCAGGAATAACTTCGATAACATCTCCGCGAACACGGAAAGTACCACGTTGAAACGCAATATCATTACGATCATATTGAATCTCGACTAATTTGCGTAAAATAGCTTGTCTGTCAATCTTCTGTCCTACACGCAGAGACAGCACCATATCATAATATTCCTGTGGCGCACCCAATCCATAAATACAAGATACACTGGCCACAATAATTACGTCACGGCGTTCAAATAAAGCGCTAGTAGCAGAATGTCGGAGTTTATCTATTTCATCATTGATCGATGCATCTTTTTCAATATAGGTATCAGATTGTGGAATATAAGCCTCCGGTTGATAATAATCGTAATAACTCACAAAATATTCCACTGAATTTTCAGGAAAAAAAGCTTTAAACTCACTTGCTAACTGTGCCGCCAATGTTTTATTATGCGCAATAACCAATGTTGGTTTATTCACTTTATTAATAACCTGCGCAATAGTATAGGTTTTCCCAGTTCCGGTAGCCCCGAGCAAGACCTGTGTCCGCAGTCCTTTTTCTATACCTTCTGCCAACTTCTCAATAGCCTGAGGCTGATCTCCATCCGGCTCAAAAGGTGCTGTTATTTTAAAATCCATATTTTGACCTCTTGTCATTACTAAAAATTTATTTCAAAACTAATCCGACTGGGCAATGGTCACTGCCCGTGATATCAGCATAAATCACGCTGTCTTCTATTCTGTCAGCCCATCTGTCAGAAACAAGCCAGTAATCAATACGCCATCCCGCATTCTTTTCGCGCGCTTTAAACATATACGACCACCAGGTATAAGCACCTTCTTTTTCGGGATAGAGATGGCGAAACGAGTCAGTAAACCCCGCCGTTAACAACTCCGTCATTTTTGCTCTCTCTTCATCAGTAAACCCAGCATTATTACGATTAGTTTTCCAGTTTTTCAAATCTATCTCACGATGAGCAACATTAAGATCTCCGCAAACAAGCACCGGTTTAATTTGGTCAAGCTTCAACAGATAATCACGAAATGCATCTTCCCATATCTGTCTGTAATCCAACCGTTCCAGCCCGCGCTGTGAATTAGGCGTATATACATTTACCAGATAAAACTCCTTATATTCGGCAGTAATAACACGCCCTTCTTTATCATGTTCTTCAATTCCCAAACCATAGGTGACAGTAAGAGGCTTGACTTTAGAAAAAACAGCCGTACCGGAATACCCCTTTTTTTCAGCGCTGTTCCAGTACTCCTCATATCCAGGAAAAACAAACTCCGCCTGCTCACGCTGCATTTTTGTTTCCTGAACGCAAAAAACATCTGCGTCGACGCTGTCCATAAATTCTTTAAAGCCTTTATTCATACAGGCCCGCAGCCCATTTACATTCCAAGAAATAAATTTCATCTCAACACTTCCCATCTGCAGTTTTTTTGACTAAAAAAATTCTTTAATAGTAATATTTTATCATTTATCATAGCTTTTTTAAAGAGACTTCACCGAACAGGATTTGACAATTCTGCAAACAAACGTACACCCAAATAAAAAACCTCGACCATATCAGGTCGAGGCATTAAAACTTAATTTCATTGAATATGAGAAACTCTATCAGCGGCTTCTTTTTTCTTAGCATCGTTAAAACGCGGCAAAGTACTGAGATAACCGGTAATACGGCGTACACGCACTATGGTGTCATAATGTGGTTTAACAACTACATCATTACCGTCAAGCCCTAAATCCAAAGACAACAATGTTTTATGCGGCATTACCTGTAATTGATTATTGAGATAAATGGCGGCTTCTTCTTGCGAGATCCCATCCGCGCAATTAATTTTTATACCATGCAGTTCATAGGTCATGTTAACCAGCTCCTTAGATAAAATTCCATGACCTAATTATAAATCAATAATAATTATTTGTAAAGCCCTTTCTACAATATTTTGTGTTTATTTCACTTATTAACTTTTCCATATACAATATTTAGTACATCATTTTATGACTTCAATTAATAACAGGACGATTTTCCATGATATTTACCTGTTTACTGATTGCCCATTTCATAGTTTCTTCCGGAGCAGTCTGATTCCCCAATTCTTTTATCTCATTTTCCCTAATCCGTTTTTTAGAGAATCTATCACCATCTTTTCGGTAAACATAGATATCAGCATTTAAAACCGTTCTTACATAGGTTGAACCGTCTTCATTACGCCATATCATTCCCTGCACCATCTGCTCGTACATGTCGTGCACAATGACCAAAACTAACGCTTCCGCTGGTATTTCTTCTGCTATCTTCCTCGTAACAGATTGGTCGACAACGCTTTTTCCATGTCCCGTAAAAATATTTTCTGCAGTTACCTTTTTAGTCCGATCTGTATCAACCAGCTTAAAATCAGGGAAATGATACGCCCAACGTACAGGCTCACGCCACATTTTATAAACCTGCTGCGTTACGTTACCACTGTTATCAAAAACTACAAAGGCTACAGGCTGATCAGCAAAAGCGGCAGCCGTATTAGGAACAATTGCCACTATTGTTAATAAAACAGCCAACAACAGCCAGTTAAATTTTTTCATTAATACTCCCTCCTATCAGCGTAATTCAGCTGCTTTACCATTGGCAAGCCGCTCTATACCTAAATGAACAGCTATTGTCTGACCGATATCAGAAAACGTCCGCATGGGTAGTAAAGCCTTACTAACAATATTTTTACCAAAAAACAAGACCGGAATTTTTTCACGTGTATGGTCACTGCCACTCCAGGTTGGATCACATCCATGATCTGCAGTAACCAGCAACAGGTCATCTTGCTTTAATAACCTAAGCAGTTCAGGCAAACGATCATCAAAATATTCCAATCCTTCCCCATAGCCTTCAACATCACGCCGATGCCCGAAGGAAGAATCAAAATCCACAAAATTTACAAAAACCAGGCTATTATCAGGAGCTTCTTGCACAGCCTGCAATGCAGCGGCAAATAATTTATCAAGACCACTGGCAGGATAATGCTTCGTAATTCCGCGGTGAGCAAAAATATCAGCAATTTTACCCACCGCATGACACTGCCACCTGCGGCTACCAGTTTGTCCAGCAACGTATCAGCAGGAGCAGGCACAGCATAATCATGCCTGTTGCCAGTCCGCACAAAATCTTCTGCACGAGTGCCCACAAAAGGACGCGCTATAACGCGCGCTATATGGTAAGGTTTAACTAGTTCATAGCAAATCTTACATAATTCATATAATCGTTCAAGACCAAACACTTCTTCATGCGCCGCAATTTGCAAAACACTGTCTGCGCTGGTGTAAATAATTGGCTTGCCAGTCTTTAGATGTTCTTCCCCCAGTTCTTTTATTATTTCAGTTCCAGATGCATGCTTTTCCCCCAATACCCCCGGCAAATTTCCCTGTTTAATAATTTTCTCAACTAATTCCTTTGGAAAACATTTTAGCTGCTGCGGAAAATACCCCCAGTCAAAAAGTACCGGGACGCCTGTAATCTCCCAGTGCCCGCTCAGAGTATCTTTACCATGGCTTATTTCCTCTGCATAAGTATAAGCAGCATCGATTTTACTATCGTCACTGCTTAGAGGATACGCCAGCTTTTGACCACGGCTGAGCTCTGCCGCACCTGCCAGTCCTAACCTTGCCAGATTAGGCAGATGTAAATACCTGGGACTTCCATCCGCACTTTGCGGTTTGCAGCCATCCACTCACAAATATGTCCTAATGTATCTGCACCGCTGTCACCAAACTTTTCAGCGTCATGGGCATAGCCAATACCAAAAGAATCCAATAATAAAATAATACTTCTTGCCATGTTATTTACCTGCCTTTATTAAATCCTGCAAAGTCTTTTTTACTACTGCCTGAAATCTTTGCGAAGCCAATTCGTAAAGATCCGGCGGCGCAACCAGTTCGCTGTCAGTCCTTTTAGCAACGACGCCGCAAATTGAAGCCGCTTGCAAACCAAAACTCTGAGCAACTATAAACAGCGCTGCAGTTTCCATCTCATAATTTAAAGCTCCCAATGCCTGCCACTCTTGTAGACTCCCCTGCAATGATTTTCTCACATAGCCTGTATAGCTGTCATAACGTTCCTGACCAGGCCAAAAAGTATCACTGGAAACAGAAATACCAGTATGATATGGAATTGACAGACTTTCTGCTGCCTGCTGCAGGGCCAGAGTTAACTCAAATGAAGCCACTGCAGGAAAATTCAAAGGCGCATAGTGCTGTGACGTTCCGTCTAAACGTACTGCCGCTTTATTGATAACAAGATCACCAAGTTCTACATCTTTCTGAATAGAACCAGTTGTTCCGACACGAATAAAATTCTTTATGCCAAGACGTGCCAATTCTTCCATTCCTATGGCGACAGAAGGTCCTCCCATGCCTGTAGAACAAACCAATACCGATGTTCCTTCAACATCCGCCAGCCAGCTTGTATATTCACGATGACAACCGACAGGCTCAGCGGTGCCAAGAGCTCTGGCCAACGCTTCTACACGCCCTGGATCTCCAGGCAGCAAAGCATACTCTGCTCCTTTAATCATTTCTGCTGAAATACCAATATGATAAAGAACTTCATTAGGCATTACTTTATTCCCCACGCTACTGCCTCGCTTTCTTAAAATCATACTTCTACTTAATCTATATATTCGCCATTTTCATACTTGCTCCTGCTAAAAGATATTACAGCAATGTGAAATAAAAAACTGCCGCAGCAAATGCTGAGACAGTAATATTTTTAATAACCCAAACTCTCGCCAACTAAAATCACTTTGATTTTTCCTTTAGGTTTACAGCGTCTGGTAGTCAATATATAATTGCAAATACAGTCAGGTGCGTTACAATCTGCACAAAGCCCTGTTTCCATACAAGGAGTTTTTAACTGAGGAAAACGCTGAACATTAATAGGCGCCGCCAACATTCTCACACGTGCCAAAGCATCATCCTGGGTTTTGACGATTTTATTGATCCCTGCAATAACAATTACACTTTTAGGACCATACACCATAGCTGCCACACGATTTCCAGTACCATCAATATTTACCAGCTGTCCATCTTCACTAACAGCATTACTGCTCATTAAAAAAGTATCACACAACAGTGCTTTACGCATCAGCTCCGTTCTCTGCGCAGGTGTTTCTGCCGTGTCACGGTCAATAACCTTATAGCGTCCGCTTCGCATTACATCTAACAGTCCAATTTCCTGTATGGTAACGGAACCGCCCCAGGATACAACGTCGTCTTCAGATATAAGTTCTAATGCTTTGTCTAAAGCCGCAGGCTTATCCGAACAATAAAAAGCTTCAAAACCACGTCTTTCCAAATTTTTCAAAACTGTTTTACATGCAGCTTCACTGCGTAATTGAGTAGGAGTTTTTGCCATTCTGCTCACCTCTTATTCTGCAACTACTTCCCCTATGAATACTTCATCAGTTTCATCATGTTCTTTTAAAGTAACTTCAATAGTTTCCTTATGAGCAGTTGGTACGTTTTTACCAACAAAATCAGCGCGAATAGGCAATTCCTTATGTCCTCGATCAATAAGCACTGCTAATTGGATAGACCGTGGGCGTCCCATGTCAATGACAGCATCCAGCGCGGCTCTAATCGTACGACCAGTATAGAGAACATCATCTACTAAAACGATATTCTTCCCATTCAGATCAAAATCAATATCAGTTCCATGTACGATCGGATTATACCCCAAGGTAGAAAGGTCATCACGATATAAGGTAATATCAAGCATACCCACTTTTACTTTTACGCCTTCAATAATTTCAATTTCCTGTGCAATCCGTTGTGCCAACGGCACTCCTCTGTTCGAATACCAACAAGCACAACATTATTGACACCCTTGTTCTTTTCGATGATTTCATGTGCGATACGTACCAACGCACGACGCATTGCATCACTGTCCATAATAACATTTTTCTTAACTACTTTACTCATACAGCTCACCTCAAACTATTTTAGAATTGTCCGTTACGTAAACGGGTAATAATTTTCTGCATATCTTCCGGCAGCCCCGCCTCAAACCGCAGCCGTTCTCCTGTACGCGGATGTGTAAACTCCAGTTCCTTGAATGAAGTGCCTGCCCATGAATCGCAAATGGAACCTTCATCGGAGAATATTTAGGATCTCCTACTAAGGGATATCCCAAATAGTCCATATGGACACGTATCTGATGTGTTCGACCTGTTCTCAAACGGCAGCGTACAATAGTAAAACGTCCAAAACGCTCAAGCACTTCATAATCAGTTACTGCGGTACGCCCACCCTCTTGTACTACCGTCATCTTTTTACGGTCATTTTTATCACGAGCTATCTTCGCCGAAATTGTCCCGGTATCCTCTTTTATATTGCCCCTGACAATAGCAATATATGAACGTTTGGCAGTTTTGTTTTGAATCTGTTCCGATAAAGATATATGTGCAGCATCATTCTTAGCTACAATCATGATGCCTGAAGTATCCTTATCCAAACGGTGCACAATCCCCGGCCTGATTACATTATTTATCCCTGATAAATTTTGGCAATGATGAAGCAGTGCATTAACAAGAGTACCGGTATAATGGCCTGGTGCTGGATGCACCACCATCCCACGGCTTTTATTAACAACAACTACATCTTCATCTTCAAAAATAACATCCAAGGGAATAGCCTCAGAACGAATTTCTAAAAGTTCCGGCTCTGGCAACATAACTGTGAACACATCGCCGGCCTTAACTTTATAGTTGGCTTTAAACACTTTTGCTCCACGAAATACACGCCCTTCCTCCAAAAGTTTTTGCATATTGGAGCGCGACACCTCTAGTTTTGCAGCCAGATAAATATCGAGTCTTTGCCCAACATCATTTTCTGCAGCAGCAATATTTTCTACTTCTTCAGTATTTCTGTCTGTATTAAATTCCATATAATAAAACCCACCCCTACACAAATAGCAATATCTGCCACATTAAAAATAGGCCAAATACGAAAATCAAAAAAATCTACAACCATACCATTTTCAGCTCTGTCTATCAGATTACCGACAGCCCCACCAATAAAAAGTGCTGTTCCGGCCCGCACACACAAAGGTTCTGCTAAGATTTCTTTTCTAAACCACCAAACTATGACCAGCACCAGCAAAGCTACACAAATAAAAAAAGTTCTGTTATGAGCAAACATTCCAAAGGCAGCCCCTGGATTCAAAATATAAGTTAAATGGAAAATGTTAGGAATGATGGGAATACTTTGTCCTTCAGCCATCATAGCTACAACTATATTTTTTGTCAATTGGTCAAGCAAAACGACTAACGCCGCCAGCCAAATCAAAATCATAAGTTACTCCTATATTTATAAAAATACTCTTATTATTATACCTGTAAAATTATCTTTTTTCAATGCTTCTTTGCCATAGTGTAATGAGAATCACTTGAGTAATCAGTCTTAATAATTAAAGTATATATTTTTTTACATTTATGCATAAATAATTTTGACAGTCCTATATAAAAAACCCGGCACCAAATAGTACCGGGTTTTATAAATAAACTATTAGTACAGAATTTTATTAGCTATAACCAAACGTTGAATTTGGTTTGTGCCTTCATAAATCTGCATGATCTTAGCATCACGCATCATTTTTTCAACCGGATATTCACGGGAATAGCCATAACCGCCCATTACCTGAACAGCATCAGTAGTCACCTGCATAGCCACATCAGCAGCATAACATTTAGCCATAGCCGCCTCTTTGGAAAATTCCAGCCCCTGGTCACGCATCCAGCATGCTTTCAGTACCATCAATCTTGCCGTTTCAACCTTCATAGCCATATCAGCAATCATGGACTGGATCATTTGGAAAGAAGCAATCGGCTGGCCGAATTGTTTTCTTTCTTTAGCATATTTTACAGCACAATCTAAAGCAGCCTGAGCCAGACCAACGGATACTGCTCCAACAAAAGGACGTGCAGAATCCAAAGTATTCATTGCTATACGGAAGCCCTCGCCTTCACGGCCAACACGGTTAGCTTCTGGAATCACGACATCCTGTAAAATCAATTCACAGGTATTAGAGGGGCGGATGCCCATTTTATCCTCTTTTTTACCAACAGTAAAGCCAGGTGTTCCTTTAGGTACGATAAATGCAGTCAAACCACGGATACCACCGGATTTGCGGGTATTAGCAAATACAAGATAAGTATCTGCAATTCCACCATTAGTAATAAACGCTTTAGTACCATTAAGAGTATAAGTTCCGGCTTCCTTGTTTTTTACAGCTGAAGTAGCGACACCACCGGCATCTGAACCTGCACCAGGTTCAGTTAATGCAAACGCAGCCAGTTTACCATCATTAAGTAAATCACAATGCGCTTGTTTCTGTTCTTCAGTGCCGGCAATCAAAATAGGATAAGACGCCAGGGAGTTCGCAGCCATTGAGGTAGCAACACCTGCACAGCCTTTGCCCAGTTCTTCATAAATAACGGCAACTGTAACGCTGTCCAGTCCAGGTCCGCCATATTCTTCTGGAACAATAACATTCAAAAGCCCCATATCAGCAGCTTTTTCAAGCAGCCCGGGCATAGATTGATTATTTCTGTCCATTTCGGCAGCGTAAGGGGTAATTTCTTTTTCTACAAAATCCCTCACCATTTCCTGTAATTCAAGTTGTTCTTCATTAAGTGCAAAATCCATTTTGTCCTCCTTGTGTTAAGGCTTAAGCCAAATTGCTTGTTAAGGCGACTTGCCGTCAGCCTTTACCATTTACGGGGTATATCCTTAATTGTTTCCACAACAAACAAAGTCGTCAGTACCGTTGCCAACAGAGTATCATTTTCATCATATACCTCAGCTTCGGCCACAAGAGTCATTCGTCCGCAATGGCAAATCTTACAGACAGCATAAAGTTTTTCAGCTGCTGTGTATTTTACAATGTTACAACAAAAATTTAATGTTTCAGCTTCGACACCAACGCTGACAGCGCTGATTTGCAATACAGATTCAAGAAGACGATAAATAACGCTGCTACGGACCTTACCACGATGATCAAGGTCAATACCGGCCGTCAGAGAAAAACTTATCCGTATCTGGCCGCAGTTTAACTGTTCTATACTCAGCGCCGGATCATCTAAAAAGCGCCTTTCCAGACAAGCCGATTGCACTAAGAAAAGTATTCCCGATACATTTTCAGTACTCACGAACTACTCATCTCCTACTTGCCATAATCTTACTAAAACATAAACATATTTTGGACATTATACCTTGTGTATTTTACCACAAAAAATTTACTAACTCAATAGTTTTCAGACAATTTTATGCGATTTATGTAAAAAAAATACCACAACAGCTTCCAACGCCCACAAAACTGACTTGTCAGTCATTTTTGTTCAAAAAAATCCGCCAAAGTTTTCTTTGGCGGAAAGTTATTAATGATGGAACAAACGTAAACCAGTAAATGCCATTGCGATATTATATTTATCACATGTTTCAATAACATTATCATCTCTGATACTTCCGCCTGCCTGAGCAATATAATCTACACCGCTGCGGTGAGCGCGTTCAATATTATCACCAAACGGGAAAAAAGCATCACTGCCAAGAGAAACTCCGTGCAGCTTATGAAGCCATACTTTTTTCTCTTCACGTGTCAGGGAGCTGGTTTTTCGGTAAAGAACTGTTCCCAAATTCCATCTGCAAGTATATCTTCATAATCGTCAGAAATATACACATCAATAGTATTGTCCCGATCAGGACGTCGAATACTGTCCTTAAAAGGCAGTTCTAAAACACTGGGGTTCTGGCGCAGCCACCATGTATCAGCTTTATTTCCGGCAAGCCTTGTACAATGAACACGAGACTGTTGCCCCGCACCAATACCAATCGCCTGTCCATCTTTAACATAGCAGACGGAATTCGATTGCGTGTATTTCAAAGTAATCAACGCAATCAGAAGATCACGTACTGCATCCTCAGGAATTTCTTTATTGACAGTCGGACGATTTACCAGCAGCTCTGACGTAATTTTAGCCTCATTACGGTCCTGTTCAAAAGTTATACCAAATACATCTTTCGTTTCCTGTATCTCTGGAATATAAGACGGATCAATTTTGATAATATTATAAGTGCCCTTACGTTTAGTTTTTAAAATTTCCAAAGCTTCCTCTGTATAGCCGGGGGCAATAACGCCATCTGAAACTTCTCGAGCCAGCATAGCTGCAGTCTCCCTATCACAGATATCTGATAAAGCAACAAAGTCTCCGTAAGATGACATACGGTCAGCACCCCGAGCCCTGGCATAAGCAGTAGCCAACGGAGTCAGAGCTAAATCGTCAACATAATATATTTTTTTCAGTACGTCGCTCATCGGCAATCCAACGGCAGCACCGGCTGGACTTACATGTTTAAAAGATGCTGCTGCAGGCAGGCCGGTAGCTTCCTTTAATTCTTTTACTAACTGCCAGCTGTTAAAGGCATCCAGAAAATTAATATAACCAGGGCGGCCGTTCAAAACCTCAATTGGCAGTTCACCTATTTTACTATAAATACGCGCCTTACTTTGATTTGGATTACAGCCATACTTCAATAGCAGCTCTTTCACGACTATTCCTCCTTAAAAATATATAAAAAAACCGACACTTCTGGGGTAAAACGCCCAGACGGTCGGCAACACCGGTCATACTCCACGTGGTTAATCCACTTCCGTCAGTTATATGACCTACTTCTGCTTTAGATTATACTTTTTACCGCTCTTTTTGTCAATTATCCTTTTATCTCTTGTCCAACTATGCTACAATTTAGAAAATACTCCAAAGGAGATGTTTTAATGACTTACTGTTACGTCTGCCCACACCGCTGCGGAGTTGACAGGGCAGAAACAATGAACAGTCCAAATGGTATTTTCGGTTCCTGCGGCTGCGGTATGCAGCCAATAGTTGCCCGTGCGGCACTGCATATGTGGGAAGAGCATGCATAAGCGGCACCAAAGGTTCAGGCACTGTTTTTTTTAGTGGCTGCAATTTACATTGTGCATTCTGCCAAAATTACGAAATCAGCTGTTTAAATAAAGGACAGGAAATATCCGTTGAAAGATTAAAAGAAATTTATTTTGACTTAATTAAACAAGGAGCCCATAATATCAATTTAGTTACAGCAACACATTTTACTGAGGCTATTATCGCAAGCTTACAGGAACCATTGCCAGTCCCTGTAATTTATAATACCAGTGGTTTTGAAACTGTCGATACAATACACAGATTGAAAAATAAAATACAAATATGGCTTCCCGATCTAAAATATAGTGACGATTTAGCCGCAATAAAGTACAGTAATGCGCCTAATTATTTTAATACTGCTACAACGGCCATAAAAACCATGTACAAACAAGTCGGGCCCTACCAAATCGATGAAAATGGTTTATTAAAAAGTGGTGTAATTATCAGGCATCTGCTGTTACCGAATATGTTAGAAAATACACTAAGAGTAATAGACTGGATCGCTGACAATTTTGAACCGGGGCAAGTCCTGTTTAGTCTGATGCATCAATATATTCCATGCGGACGAGCCGCTGAATACCCTGAAATAAACCGTGTTGTTACTGCAGAAGAATATCAAAAAGTTGAGCAGTACCTTTTCAATTCCGGTATTGAAGACGGCTTTATTCAGGAAGATACCGCTGCCAGCGCTGATTTTATTCCCATCTTTGATGGGACTGGAGTTTATTGACAAAGATTTTATAATCCTATATTATAAAAATATAATTATGAATATTGAAAGGACACTTGAACGAATGAAAAACTGATCCAATTTCGCACCTTATCTGAAAAAGACACAAAAACAGCTTAAAACCAAAAGCTTTGTTAAGTGTTGTCTTTTATCAGTAAGTCAGAATGGATCATTTTCTGCGATTTGAGGCTAAGTCTACCTTTACACCTCCCATTCTGTCTTGAATCGGGAGGTTTTTATTGTCTTCGAAAGTTAGGAGTTGAAATTATATGTACATCCTCGAAACCAATTCATTTAAATATTATTTAGGCGAAAGACTATTATTCAAACTGCCTGCTTTAAAACTACATACAAAAAGCCGTATAGGCCTGATCGGGCTGAACGGAAGTGGAAAAACAACTTTATTAGAGTTATTAGCAGGTATAAGACCAATTCCTGCAGCCGCAAAAATCATTTGCAAAACAACAATGACTATACTACCGCAATTAAAAGAAAGACTATCCAAAAGTGGTGGCGAAACGACTCAAGCCTACATCCTGCAGGCGCTCAAACAACAATCCGGTTTGCTGCTGGCAGACGAACCAACTAATAATCTTGATATGGACCATTTGTTATGGCTTGAAAAGGAACTTCGGCATTACTCAGGAGCCTTAATATTAGTTTCCCACGATCGTGATTTTTTAGATGCATTATGCAATGAAATCTGGGCTTTGGAGGATAAACAACTTCAAATATATCAAGGTAATTACAGTAATTATCAGCAGCAAAAGATAATTTCTGAAAAAACTCATGACCAAGCTTATCGTAAATATATTATGCAAAAAACTCATTTAGAAACAGCTTTTTCTGCCAAACAGCAGCAAGCGCAAAAAGCTGTTAAAACCACGAAGATATCTTTATCAGAAGCCAGGATTACCGGAGCTAAACCCTACTTTGCTAAAAAACAGAAAAAGTTACAACAAACAGGTCAATCCCTACTGACGAGGTTAGACAAACTTAAACAGATAGAAAAAAGACAATCCTTACCAATAATAAAAATGAATTTACTGTCTTCAAAACTATGGCAGGGACAAATTTTAGTAAGAGCACATAACTGGTCTTATATTATTGATAAAAAACCGCTCTGGCAAACAGTAAGTTTTTCAGTAAAATCCGGCGACAAACTTGCCATCATCGGACCAAACGGCTGCGGGAAAACAACTCTACTCAAACAATTTTTAAAAGCACAAAACAAACACTTGCCAAATGTGCAAATAGCCGGCGGAGCAAAAATAGGTTACTTCAGTCAGGATATTGATATTCTTGATCCTGATAAAAACCTGCTCCGTAACCTGCAGTCAACGTCTTCACAAAGCGAAGCTTTATTACGTACTGTTTTAATAAGACTTCGTTTCAAACGCGAAGATTTTTTTAAACCAATACAGCTTTTAAGCGGCGGTGAAAAAGCCAAAGCTGCTTTAGCAAAAATATTAGTCAGTGACTGTAATGTACTTATGCTAGACGAACCAACCAATCACTTGGATCTGGATGCTGTAACTGCTTTAGAAGAATTATTATGCAATTATCCAGGAACTTTGATTTTTACAACCCATGACCGCCGCCTGCTTAAAGCCATTGCTAAAAATTTATTAGTCTTTGATGGAACAAAACTGAACTTTTTCCCTGGGCCATATGACGACTACTCAAATAAACAAATAAGCACTGAGTATACTGAAGCAACAGCAGATATTTTACTTATAGAAAATAAACTGGCTGAAATTATCAGTCGCCTTAGCCTCAATCCAACTGAAAAATTAGAAGCAGAGTTTCAATCATTACTGGCAAAAAAACGCCTTTTATTGTCAAAACAATCATCTTGATTTACAAAATAGTTTGCATTAGTCGAATTTAGCTGTTAAAATATAACTCACAATGTATTTTATTTTGCAATTTGTATCCAAGGAGAAAGATGATAAACAATTCACATAATAAATATATCATTTTCATATTGTTGCAAAGTTTTCTATACGGCTTAGGTAATCCACTCACTAAAATTGCTTTTGCCAGTATCACACCTTTATGGTGTCTGGCCTTTCGTTTTGGTCTGGCTTTTTCTCTCTTCGCAATTTTCTTTGCAACACGCTTAAGGAAACAGCTGCAGGTACTTTCTGCAAGCCAATATCTGCCAGCAGGATTATGTATGGCTTCAGCTTATATTTCATGTAATCTGGCATTAGAAGGAACTACGGCAACGAATGTTGGCTTTATTATGTCCTTATCAGTAATTTTCGCACCGCTTTTGTCAATAATAGTCTTACAGCGACCTTATAAACTTTCACATCTTCCTATACAACTATTGGTCATTTTCGGTATGTATCTACTCTGTAGTAATGGAGGAACGTTTTCTTTTAACCAGGGAGATTTATGGGCATTGCTTACAGCAGTCAGCGTCGCAGGAGCACTGGTCTTTGGAGAAAAATCTCTGAAAGCAACAGATGCTATCACTATTTCTGCTATTCAAACCTTTATTACGGCAGTTATCAGCATCGCAGGAGCTTTATTATTCGACGATATCAGCACTATCACTAAAATTCAACCAGAAGCCTGGGCTGTTGTTATCTATCTGGCTATTACATGTACCTGCCTGGCTTATTTTCTGCAAAACGCTGCCTTGAAATTCTTATCTTCCTCCTTAGTATCAATGCTGCAATGTACTCAACCTATTTTAACTGCTGCGGCCTCATACTTTTTACTTAATGAAAAATTAACTTTTACAGGTATGAGCGGAGCTGTAATAATTTTAGCTTGTATAATTTCTGAAAATATTTTAGAAAAAAAGTAAAACCGCGGTAAACCGCGGTTTTACTTTTACTTTTGTACTTTATTACGTCTTTCAGCTTCCATCTTCTTAAAAGCTTCTCTTTCCTGGCAAAGTTCCTCATATAAAGCCAGGCCATTCCAACTTTTATTATTTTCCGTAATCATCGCTTTTAACTCTATTCTTCCTCCCCCTACACGCTGCAAAGCAATTAAAAATTTTTGTAACTTGCTGCCGTCAAATCCATGCAGCACCAACATTTCTTCCTGAAATTCTTCTCCCTGATAAACTTCTCCGTGATTTTCTATTCCAGAAATTCCCAATAAAGCTCCCAGCGGCTGCTCATACTCTGCTCTTGCAACCTCTTTAAACCTCACCTGCATCATCATACAGACCATTTTAATCATTTTTAACTTTTCTTCATTGAAATTATATAATAAAGCAACAGAATTGTTCATACAATACTCCTTTTCGATAATAATTATTGTTACCGCTATTATAGCATATTTTTCGCACTATTAGCTAACTCTACCAAAATAACTTTCAAGACGGACACAAAAAGACGCCTGCAAAAAAATTCCGGCAGGCGTTATTTTTATTCAACTGTTACTGATTTAGCAAGATTCCTAGGCTTATCAACATCACAGCCACGAGTTAAAGCAGCATAATAAGCTAACAGCTGCAAAGGTAGGACAGCAAGCAACGGAGCTAGATATTTATCTGTTCTGGGAATGAAAATAACATGATCAGCATATTTTGCAATACTGTCATCCCCTTCAAAAGCAATTGCAATGACCATCGCTTCACGCGCTTTTACTTCCTGCAGATTGCTGACTGTTTTATCATAAACATCAGGCTGTGTAGCTAAAACGATTACCGGCACACCTTCAACAATCAAAGCCAAAGTACCATGTTTCAGTTCTCCCGCTGCATAAGCCTCGGCATGGATATAAGATATTTCTTTAAGCTTCAAAGCACCTTCCAGCGCAACAGCATAATCAAGGCTGCGGCCCAGGAAAAATGCATCTTCACTGCTGCCATAACGGGTTGCAAAAACTTTAATCTGATCTACATTTTCCAGTAGCTTATGAATCTGCTCAGGGATATCGTGTAACCCTTCCACAAGCTTATGCGCTTTGGCAATATCTAAAGTACCGCGCAAACGTCCAACATAAATAGCCAGCATCAGCATTACTAAAAGTTGTGTAGTATAAGCTTTAGTAGAAGCTACAGCAATTTCTGGGCCAGCATAGGTATAAACAACCTGATCAGCTTCTCTGGAAATAGAAGAACCTACGACATTTGTAACCGCCAAAGTACGGGAACCAAGGCGCTTAGCCTCTTTCAAAGCAGCCAAAGTATCGCTGGTTTCACCTGACTGACTGATAACTATCGTCAAACTGTTGCCATCAACTAAAGGACTGCGATAACGGAATTCACTGGCAATATCGACTTCTACCGGAATCCGTGCCAGCTGTTCCAAATAGTATTTTCCAACAATACCTGCATGATAAGCAGTGCCACAGGCAACAATAAAAATCTTATTGATACCTGCCATTTCTTCTTCTGTCCAGCCAAGTTCAGTAAATTCAATTCCGTGAGAATCTTTCGGTACGCGCCCAGTCATTGTATCACGGATAGATTTTGGTTGTTCGTAAATTTCTTTAAGCATAAAATGTTCAAAACCGCCTTTTTCAGCAGCCTCTGCATTCCAATTTACTTCAAAAACCTTTTTACTGATCGGGGTTCCATTTATATCCTGTACCCAGACACTGTCTTTAGTGACAGTAGCAATTTCACCATCACTCATAATAAACGTACGGCGTGTCTTAGCAATAATAGCCGGTATATCGGAAGCAATAAAATTTTCGCCTTCCCCAAGTCCAATAACCAAAGGATTATCTTTTTTTGTGCAAATTATTTTCTCCGGTTCTTTGGCACACATAAACACCAACGAATAGGATCCCTCAATAACACGTAAAACTCTTTTTACAGTTTCTTCAAAGTCTCCATCATAATATGCAGCCATTAAATGTGCCACAACTTCAGTATCTGTTTCAGAAACAAATTTGTGCCCTTTGGCAATCAAATCTTCCTTCAGAACCAGATAATTTTCAATAATACCATTATGCACAACAACAAACTCCCCGCTGGCATCAGTGTGCGGATGAGAATTACGGTCGGACGGACGTCCATGCGTAGCCCAACGGGTATGTCCTATACCCATGGTGCCTTCAGGCATATGACCATCCAATTTTTGACGCAAAGAATCAAGACGGCCTACACATTTCTCAACAGCGATCTTACCTTTTTCATAAACAGCGATACCAGCGGAATCATAACCGCGGTACTCAAGCTTGCTCATGCCGTCCAGTAAAAACGGCGCTGCTTGATTATTACCAATATAACCAACGATACCACACATAGTTGTATCCTCCTAAATGTATATTGCCAATTCTGCCACAGACATTTTGTCACCGTCGTTACCGCCGGAATTTGTAGTCTGCTTACGGCCTGCAGCTAGCCGAGAGGTACCCGCTGACTGATCGATAAACCTCTCCCTCGTCTGCCGCCAAAGGCGGCACTTGCGCTTATGGTAACAAGTGTATGCTGAGCACACAACATGCCGCGCAGGCTTGGCTTGTCCCACGCGGCACGTCCTTGTAACCATTGTTATTGTACTATATTTTGACTCTTAGGTCAATGCTGACCAGTTATCCCAGTTCGCTGTTGACAACTTCGGCAATAGCACTTGCTATCTCTTCTAAGCGTTCTTGCTGTGGTCCTTCAGCCATAATACGGATCAAAGGTTCGGTTCAGATGCCCGTACCAAAATCTGGCCGTTGTCACCAAGCTCTTCCTGATATTTTTTTATAATATTCTTTATAGATTCCTTTTCTTCCCAGCCATGCTTGTCAGCAACACGTACATTAAGCAGAATCTGAGGATATTTTGTCATCATCGCCCCCATTTCTGAGAGTCGTTTGTTATTTTGAACCAACGCCCCGAGAAGCTGTACGGCGGTTAAAATGCCATCACCAGTTTTTGCAAATCTTGAAAAAATAATGTGCCCGGACTGTTCCCCCCCCAAACTATATCCATTTTTCAACATTTCTTCTAACACATAACGATCACCAACAGCTGTTTTTACACAGGAACCGCCATATTTTTTCATAGCTTGATGCAACCCGACATTACTCATAACAGTTGTAACGAGCACATTATCTTTCAGCTGTTTCTTTTTCATCAGTTCCAGTGCGCAAATCAACATCATTTGGTCACCGTCAAGAGCTTCCCCCTTTTCATCTACAACCAAACAACGGTCTGCATCACCATCGTTGGCAATACCAACATCAGCACCAACCTCAACTACTTTAGCCTGTAATGCTTCAAGATGCGTTGATCCACAGCCATTATTGATGTTAATGCCGTTAGGCTGATTAAAAATCGTTACAACCTCAACCCCTAAAGAGCGTAAAATAACCGGAGCAATGACACTGTTGGCACCGTTAGAGCAATCCATCACAACCTTCAGTCCATTAAGTTTACATGGAGCAGCTGCAATAACATGATCTATATACAGCTTATCAAGGCCTTCTTCCACAATAACCTGCCCAACAGAAGAACCGCGGGGATTCTTACTGCATTCTACAGGCAGGCTTACCAGTTCAGCAATCTCATCCTCTACTGCATCCGGCAGCTTATGCCCAGTTTTAGAGAAAAATTTAATGCCATTATCTTCAAAAGGATTATGCGAAGCAGAAATAACTACTCCAGCATTGGCCTTCACTTCCGGTGTCAGAAACGATACTGCCGGAGTAGGCATAACGCCTAAAAGATGCGCGTTACCACCAGCAGAGCAAATACCAGCTGCTAAAGCAGCTTCCAGCATCGTACCTGATAAACGCGTATCACGACCAATAATGATTTTCGGTGTAGTAGTTTCCCTTCCAAAATAAGTTGCCGCAGCGCGCCCTAATTTAAAAGCGAGTTCCGGCGTTAATTCAACATTAGCGACTCCACGCACACCATCAGTACCAAACAAACGAGCCATTTCAAGACCTCCGAACAAAGGATTTTTATTATCAGCTTATTATAAACTTTTTATCACCAAGTGACAAGCCTTTAAAAAAATGGTGTAAATTTTGCCATTACAGCCCTGGCGACATGATAACCATCTAAGGATGCACTCATAATTCCCCCCGCATAGCCGGCACCTTCACCACACGGATATAATCCGTTATGAGTAATTGATACTTTAGTATCATTATTACGCATAATTCTTACCGGCGCAGAAGTCCTTGTTTCGATACCTGTAAGCAAAGCGCCGCCATCCGCAAAACCTTGAATTTTTTTGTCAAAAGCAAGTATTCCCGAACGTAAAGTATCTGCAACAAAGTCAGGAAGAACGCTGTCTAACGCACAAGCGGTCAATCCAGGTCTGTAAGTAGCTTTAATATTACACCGTAAATCAGGCTGCAAATATTTCAAAAAGCTTGCAACATTCTGTGCCGGCGCATTATAACAACTTCCGCCAGCCTTAAACGCCAGCTTTTCATAATACCGCTGAAACTCCATCCCGGCAAGCGGATCCGTACCAAAATCCTGAGGACCTACATTTACAACAAGTGCACTGTTGGCAATCCCGGAATCACGCTGATACATACTCATACCATTTACTACTACACCACCTGCTTCAGATGCTGCCGCAACGACCATACCACCAGGGCACATACAAAAAGAATATGCAGTTCTACTCTTATCCGGAGTATGATGGACTAATGCGTAATCTGCTGCCCCCAGACGTGGATGTCCTGCAAAATCACCATACTGTGCCTTATCTATAAGTTCCTGCGGATGCTCAATCCGTACCCCTATGGCAAATGGTTTTGCTTCAATACCAATTCCAAGCTGCAGCAATCTGGAATAAGTATCACGCGCACTGTGCCCACATGCTAGAATAACCGCATTGCTCATGATTTTTTCACCGTCAGAAAGAATTACTCCGCTCAAACTATTTTCTTTAACTATAAAATCAACGACATGGGCATTATAACGTATTTCACCGCCAAAGGCACGTATTTCATTTGTCAAGCCCATAACCATCACACGTAATTGATCTGTGCCCACATGCGGCTTATGTTCGTATAAAATTTCCTTAGGAGCACCCGCCTGCACAAAATCTTTTAAAATTCTTCCCATCACCGGATCATTGACACGAGTGGTCAATTTACCATCGGAAAAAGTACCGGCGCCTCCCTCACCAAACTGGACATTAGAATCTGGATCAAATTTTCCGTCTTTCCAAAAACGCTGCACATCATCCACTCTTTGTGCTACAGGTTTACCACGTTCCAGTATCAAGGGCCTATAACCATACCGAGCCAACTCCAATGCAGCTAACAAACCAGCCGGCCCCGCTCCAATAACCAACGGCCGTCCAACTATTTTTTCCACACCCAAATCAGGTTCAACAAGACTTTCTTCTGTCAATAAAGTGACATCTTTATCCTTAACCAATCTACCTAACTGCTTAGAAGATATTTCTAAATCAATCAAAACATGGTAATTTAAGGAAATATTATTTTTACGGCGGGCATCAACTGCCCGCCGTACTATTTGCAAATTCTCAATATCCTGTTTTTTTAATCCCAGTTTTTTAGCGGCTGCCTCTTTAACAGATGTTTCCTCCAAAAGCGAAACCCTGACATTATTCACCTTTAACCTCATTAGTAATCCTTTCTCATTCCGCCTCAATATGTACCTTTACCGTATGAGTATCAGCCATTGTTTTTTCAGGCAACAAAAGTACCGCTTCTACATTGCCATTAGCACTGAATTTACCTAAATCTACTGGCTGTGTCTTTACTTCTGTTATACTTTGCAAAATGGAAGGTTCGGCTGTCAATTTCACTGTTGCAGGTTCACAGACTGCACGTTTCATGGTCATTCCGCCAGTTAATGCTCCAGTAGTTTCTACAACTACCGGTACTTCAACTGTAATCATCTGACGTACTAATGAAGCTTTTACCTGTGCTTTAGCAGGTGAAATCTGCAAATCAGGCATTTCCAAACCATTAGCGCTCATCGCTATCAATGTACTTTCAACTTGAAAATCATTTTCTCGCTCACTGACATCAACAGGTGCCACAACTCTAGCCATCTCATTGATACGATGCGTAGCACCTTTTACAGTTACACTGTCAGGAATGACTCTCGTTTACTTAAAGTAAAATCAGAAGCAGGTATACCGATAACACGCGTATCAACCTCCATTACCTTTTCTGTAACAGAATCAAGATAAGCATAAATATTATTGGGATATACTTCCAACACGGTCCCCTGATTAAACTGTGCTTTAACAGGCAAGGCCTGCTGTCCTATATTTTTGTCAGCAAAATCAACATAGGCCGCAACTTCTTTTTCCGTTATATCACCTAAAACCGTTCTTTGAGCCTGAACCTTAACACGCACTTTATCAGGAGTATTAAGTACAATCATACCTTCCGGGACATTACGCAGTTCCAAATTAACCACATAATTACGTTCTACAAGTGGGTTCTGTTCATTCATAACATACATCCATAACGCACAGGCAATAAGAAACGCGATGACCCGTGCCAACATATTTTCACGATCAAAGAAATTCCCCATCATTTGCCACCCCGAATCTCTTTGATTTTATCATTGATAACCTGTTTCCAATTCAGAGAAGGCTGTACTACAGCAGCTCTTAATAAGCTTTTAATATCTTCGCCGGTCAGATAGCGATGCAATTCACCGTTACGGGCCAGAGAAATCGTGCCGGTCTCTTCGCTGACGACTAAAACCAGAGCATCTGACTGTTCGGAAATACCGATAGCAGAACGATGGCGCGTTCCCAACTCCTGGCTCAGATTACGTGCTTCTGTTAAAGGAAGCAGGCAGCTTGCTGCTACGATACGATTACCGCGTATAACAACAGCGCCATCATGTAAGGGTGTATCCGGTTCAAAAATATTGAGCAGCAAACTATCTGAAATCAAACCGTCAATCGGCACGCCGGTTTCAATTCTCTCTTCCAAACCTGTCTCCCGTTCAAAAACCATCAATGCGCCTATTTTTCTACGACTCATAATTTCCGTAGCATTAGTAACGGCATTCAGCATATCTTCCAGTTCTTTTTCATCAAGTTCGTTATGCTTATGAAATAAACGCCCGCGACCAATCTGCTCAAGCGCACGACGCAGTTCCGGCTGAAAAACTACAGGCAGCGCGACCATGACTACTGTCATACTTTTTTCCAAAAGCCAGGTAATAACATGCAGATTCAGCCATTTACTGATAAATAAAATAACAGCTAAGACCAAAAGACCTTTGACTAAAGTTGCGGCCCGAGTGTTTTTTAACATTAAGTATATACGGAAAAGGAAATAAGCAACAACTAAAATATCCAAAACATCTAAAATGCTTATCGTTTTTAATAATCCCTGCAGCTGCAATAACAAACTCTTCACCTGTTTCCTAAGTATTTTTTAGACAACAATATTCTAATATATATTATAACAAAAAACTCGTGTACTTCGCTATGCGAAATGCACGAGTTTAATATATTTTGCAAAAATTTCTTAAATTAATTATATTCTTGCTTTTAAATCATCTAATACTACCTGCTGTTCTGCCAACAGTACGTCTCCGCGTGAAAATTGTTTAGCATTTTCAGAAAAAGCAGGTCCGCCATAAGAAGTTCTTGCCGCAACACAGTTTTCCGGCTGCAAAGCCTCTAGTAGATTTTCTTCAAACAACGCTGAAAAAGTTTTATATTCTTCAAGCGAAATCTCCGGCAAGAATTTTCCCTGATGGATAGCATAAGCCACACACTTACCTACAACTTCATGGGCCTGTCGGAAAGGTAACCCCTTCCGAACGAGGTAATCAGCAAGATCAGTAGCATTAGAGAAATCTTTGCTGACAGCCTGCTCCATTTTTTCTACATTGACAGTCATCGTAGAAATCATATCGCTGTATACTGCCAGACTGAATTTAACAGTATCGACCGCATCAAAAAAACCTTCTTTATCCTCCTGCAAATCCTTATTATAAGTCAGCGGCAAACCTTTGGCTGTAACCAGCATCGCTTGCAGATGCCCATAAACACGACCTGTTTTACCACGCACAAGCTCGGCAATATCCGGATTTTTTTTCTGCGGCATCATCGATGAACCTGTAGCAAATGCATCATCCAGTTCTATAAACCCGAATTCTGTACTTGACCACAGACAAATCTCTTCACTCAAACGGCTCATATGCATCATCAAAACGGAAGCAAATGACAAAAATTCGATAATATAATCGCGATCGCTGACAGCATCCATGCTGTTGGCATAAACACTGCCGAAATTCAGCTGCTCAGCCACATCAAAACGATCAATAGGGAATGTAGTTCCAGCAATGGCTCCTGCACCAAGAGGCATCATATCAGCGCCAGACCACACCCCCTGCAACCTGCGAAAATCACGCTGCAGCATATTAAAATAGGCCAGCAGATGATGTGCAAAGGTTATAGGCTGAGCACGCTGCAGATGTGTGTAACCAGGCATCAGCGTTCTGTCATGTTTTTTGGCAACTGCCAAAAGCGCCTTCTCAAACTGCAGCAGCAATTCACCGATCTCTACAATCTCACGTTTCATATACATGTGCATGTCTAAAGCAACCTGGTCATTACGGCTGCGGGCAGTATGCAAACGTGCCCCAGCAACGCCAATCCGCTCAGTAAGGCGTGCCTCAATGTTCATATGAATATCTTCTAAAGCCACTTCAAAACTAAAATTACCGGCTTCGATATCAGCAAGAATAGTTTCCAAGCCGGCTACAATCTTTTCCACATCTTCAGCAGGAATAATACCGCATTTGCCCAGCATTTGCGCATGGGCATACTGCCTCGGATATCTTCGTGATACAGCCGTTTATCAAACTCAATAGATGCATTAAATGCATCTACGAGTTCATTGGTATTTTTACTAAATCTGCCGCCCCAAAGCTTAGCCATTATTTCAGTTTTCCTTGTTTCATCAATGCACGTACAGTCAAAGGCAAGCCAAACAGGTTAATAAAGCCGCTGGCATCTGCCTGATTATAGACTTCATCAGCACCAAAAGTTACATACTCCTGGCTGTATAAGGAATACGGAGATTTAGCGCCTGCAGAAATGATATTGCCTTTATACAGTTTCAAACGTACTGTACCTGTAACAGTTTTTTGTGTTTCATCAACAAAAGCTGCCAAAGATTCGCGCAGCGGAGAGAACCACATACCGTCATAAACGAGTTCAGAATATTTAATGCCTACCATTTGTTTATAGCTCATAGTAGCACGATCAAGGCAAAGATTTTCCAGTTCATTATGAGCATAATAAATAATAGACCCACCAGGAGTTTCATAAACACCACGGGATTTCATACCAACCAGACGATTTTCAACCATATCACAAATACCAACGCCGTTACGGATACCAATCTCATTAAGATTTTCAACGATAGTGGCCGGACTCATTTTTTTACCGTTAACAGCAACCGGCACACCCTGTTCAAATTCCAGTTCTACATACTCAGCTTTGTCAGGCGCAGTTTCAGGAGTATTAGTTACAATAAAAAGTGCGTCCTTAGGAGCATTCCAGGGATCTTCGAGATCTGAACCTTCATGGCTCAAATGCCACATATTACGGTCCATAGAATAATCATGTTCCTTGGTAACAGGAATAGGAATATTATGTGCTTCCGCAAAGTCAATGGCATCTTCACGGGAACGGATGCTCCATTCGCGCCAGGGAGCAATAATTGCCAGCTGCGGAGCCAGTGCTTTTACAGAAAGTTCAAAGCGAACCTGGTCATTACCTTTGCCCGTAGCACCATGAGCAACAGCATCAGCACCTTCTTTTTCAGCGATCTCTACTAATCTTTTAGCGATCAGAGGACGTGCAAAAGAAGTACCAAGTAAATATTTCTTTTCATAAACTGCGCCGGCTTTGACAACAGGCCAAACATAGTCAGCAATAAATTCTTCCTTCAAATCTAAAATATAACATTTGCTGGCACCTGATTTAAGTGCTTTATCATGTACGGGATCAAGTTCGTCACCTTGACCAAGATCTGCCGTAACTGCTATAACTTCACAGTTATTATAGTTTTCTTTGAGCCAGGGAATAATTACCGAGGTATCCAAACCACCAGAATAAGCAAGCACGACTTTTTTGATGTCTTCTTTTTTCATTGTAGATACAGCCTCCTAAGATGTTTAAATATGTAAGATTTCATGCATAAACTTGTAATGACGAATATGATTATACCACATTTTCCAGAAAATGGAAGAGTTTTTATGAATGTATACCGTATTTTTACTTATAACACTTCATCACTCATCAAAAGTGCCATAATCGCTTTTTGTACATGCAGACGATTTTCTGCCTGATCAAAAATTTTTGATTGCGGTCCTTCCAAAACATCCTCCGTTATTTCCTCCCCGCGATGTGCAGGCAAACAATGCAAAATCATAGCGTCAGGCCGGGCCACTGCCAACAATTCTTTATTGATCTGATATTCACCCAAAGCTTCCTGACGGATAGATTGTTCTGACTCTTGACCCATACTCGCCCAAACGTCAGTATAAAGTACGTCAGCACCTTTCGAGGCTCTGAACAGATCATCGTCAACCTCAATCGTACAGCCTGTATGGACTGCATCTTCCTGGGCTGTCTTAACGATAACAGGATCTGGCTGATATCCCTGCGGACAAGCACAGACCATATTCATACCAACTTTTGCACAGGCATACATCAGTGAATGAGCCATATTATTACCATCACCTACATAAACAAGTTTCCTGCCTTTCAGGACCTCTTTATACTCCATAATAGTAAATAAATCAGTCAAAGCCTGACAGGGATGCAACATATCCGTTAAACCGTTAATGACAGGAATACTTGCATATTTAGCCAATTCTAAAACAGATTCATGTGAAAAGGTACGAATCATGATCCCGTCAACAAAACGTGATAATACTCTTGCCGTATCACGTACTGGTTCACCACGGCCAATCTGAGAAGCCGAATCGTTCAAATAAATCGGGTGACCGCCAAGCTGCCAGAAACCAACCTCAAAAGAAACACGTGTACGTGTTGATGCCTTGGAAAAAATCATCCCAAGAGTTTTGCCTTTAAGATATTGATGCGGCTCGCCATTTTTTTGTTTACGCTTTAACTTTTTAGCGACATCTAAAATAGTCGCAACTTCACCCACCGATAAATCGTGAATAGAAATCAAATCTTTATTTCTTAAACCCATTCTCCACCCTCACAAACTTGGTTAAAATTCAGCCAATGCCGCATCTAAAGCAGCTACTGCCTGATCTATTTCTTCTTTTGTAACGATCAAAGGAGGAACTAAACGAATAACGTTACCAGCCGTACAATTAACAATGACCTGGCGTTTAAGACAAGCTTCGACAACCTCTTTGCCATCTTTAGCCAACTCCATGCCTAAAATCAAGCCGCAGCCGCGTATTTCAATAACCTTATCCGGATACTTAGTCATCAGAAATTCCAGTTTCTTTTTGAAATAAGTTCCTTTTTCTGCCGTCTGTTCTACAATATTTTCATTTTTTATTGTAGTTAAGGTCGCATAAATAGCCGCACATGCTAAAGCATTGCCGCCAAAAGTACCACCATGATCACCAGGTTTAAAAACATGCGCCAGCCTTTCCGTGACGACAAAACCACCAACAGGAAAACCACCGCCAATCCCTTTGGCAAAAGTCATAATGTCAGGTTTTACACCACTATGCATATACGCAAACCATTTTCCTGTACGCGCGACACCTGTTTGAATTTCATCAAAAACAAGCAGTGCGTCATATTTATCGCACAATAATCTTGCTTCATGCAAGTATGTATCACTGGGAACATGAACGCCGCCTTCCCCTTGAATAGGCTCGAGCAAAACACAGCAAACATCTTATCCATTGCTTCTCGTAACGCTTCCAAATCACCATAAGGAACATAATCAAAACCTGCAGGCAATGGCTCATATCCTTGCTGATATTTTGGCTGACCTGTAGCAGTAACAGTCATCATAGTCCGACCATGAAAGGAATGTACAGCCGTAATAATACGATATTTACCCTCATTTTTTTGATGGCCATATTTACGCGCAAGTTTTATGGCACCTTCATTGGCTTCAGCACCGCTATTTGCTAAAAATACCCTGTCAAAGCCTGTAGTTTCAATGATTTCTTTAACAGCTTTTGCCTGAATATCAGTATAGTAAATATTAGAGCAGTGCATAAGTTTCGCAGCCTGTTCACTAATAGCTTTTACCAGTGCAGGGTGTGCGTGTCCCAAAGAATTAACTGCTATCCCTGCTAAAAAATCCAGATATTCATTACCGTCAGCATCATAAAGCTTACAGCCTTTACCATGGGTAAGTGCCAGCTGATATCGACCAAAGACCGGCAAATAATATTTTTCTGTTTGGTCGATAATTGTTTTTGCGTCCATTGCGATCCCCTCTAATCCTTTTATTCTCAGCAGCCTTTACAGCTCTTTTACTACTTCTGTCCCCACGCCTTCATCACTGAATATCTCCATTAAGATTGTGTGCTCAGCACGTCCATCAATAATATGCGTTTTTTTCGCACCGCCGGAAAGCGCCGTGATGCAGGCCTTCACTTTTGGAATCATACCTCCGTCGATGTTGCCGCGGATGATCAGTTCCTGTGCTTTTTCAAAGCTCAGCGTCGAAATAAAGCTTGCTTCATCACGATAATCCGCATAAATACCTTTAACATCAGTTAGAACCAGTAATTTTTCAGCTTTCAGTGCACCTGCGATCTCACCGGCAACACTGTCTGCATTAATATTATAAGTTTCTCCATTAGCACCCACTCCAGTCGGTGCAATAACCGGTATAAAATCATTATCAAGCAGTACTTCTAAAAGCTCTGTATTGATTTTTTCGACATTGCCGACATAGCCAATATCAACTAAATTTACCTCACCATTTTCATAAACATCTGCCAAATGCTTTTTAGCACGGATAAGTCCGGCATCCTTACCATTCAAACCAACTGCGCGTCCACCCAGAACATTTAAACGGGCAACAAGGTCAGTATTGATCTTACCAACAAGAGCCATTTCAGCTATCCCGACGGATTCTGCGTCAGTAACGCGCAAACCACTGACAAATTGTGTTTTTTTGCCAGCCTTGCCAAGCATAGCAGTGATTTCAGGACCGCCTCCATGTACAACTACAGGACGTAATCCGGCGCATTGCAGGAAAACAATATCCTGCAGCACTTTAGTCTTAATATCATCATTAAGCATAGCGTTACCGCCATATTTTACTACTACAGTTTTTCCTTTAAAATCGCGCAGATATGGCAGCGCTTCCACTAAAGTTTTAATTTCTTCGTTACGTAACATTGACAGTTCCTCCTGTTTTTACGGCAGTACCGGGCCCTAGACTGCCTTTTGTTATTTTTATAAATTTGAGGCGGCCAAAGCTCCCGACTCAGTACGTCAACAAATCTCAGGTATGGTATTCACCATTAATTTTGACATATTCATAGCTGAAATCACAGGTCCAGACTGTAGCACACTCATTCCCTGCCGCCATATCAATGGTCATTGTGATATCATGTTCACTCATGATATCAGTCAAGCTTGTCAGCGGTATATTACAGTTCATACCATTTTCAACTAAACGTACGCCGCCGATTGACAAATTAACTTTATCTGCATTCATTGCTGCACCACTATAACCTGCGGCGCAAACAATGCGCCCCCAGTTCGGGTCTTCGCCAAAAAAAGCAGTTTTAACAAGTGGCGATTTGGCAATTGCCATAGCCGCTGCTTTGGCATCTTTCCATGTAGCCGCACCAACAACATTAACTTCCAAAAATTTTGTAGCTCCTTCACCGTCTCTGGCAATCAACTTAGCGAGATCCTGTGCACAAGTTACCAAAGCTTCAAAAAAAGCCGGATAATCTGGATGTTCCTCTGAAAATATAATTTCATTTTCAGCCAGTCCGTTGGCCAGTCGATCATACTGTCATTGGTACTTGTATCTCCATCAACGACTACCATATTAAAAGATTTATCAGCAGCAGCCTTAACAGCTCTTTTTAAAACATCTGGAGCGATTGCCGCATCAGTAGTTAAAAAGGTGAGCATTGTCGCCATGTTAGGATGGATCATCCCTGCACCTTTAGCAATTCCAGCAATCCTTGAAGTCTTCCCTCCAACCTCAAATTCATAAGCAGCACGCTTAATAAACGTATCAGTTGTCTGAATTGCCATAGCACAGCTTTCACCTTCGTTTTCATCCATAACATCGACAGCATCGGCTAAACCATTTTTTATTTTATCCATAGGCAAAAAATGACCTATAACACCAGTACTGCAAACATAAACATTCTGCGGTTCAATACCAAGTAAATCAGCTGCAAAAGCCTGCATTTCTCTGGCATCAAGTAAGCCCTGTTCACCTGTACAGGCATTCGCACAACCGCTGTTGACTATAATAGCCTGGGCCACAGCCTCTTGTGCAACTTCTCTGCTTACTAAAACAGGAGCCGCACACATTTTGTTTTGAGTAAATACAGCACCGGTAGCTGCCGGAACTGTACTGTAAATAACAGCCACATCATGATTGCCACTAGCTTTAATACCGGCTTTAACCCCGGCAGCAAGAAAACCCTGAGGCGCTGTTACCCAGCCATCAATTTTCTTCATTCTTCACGCCTCCTCATGGATAGATAGGTAATTGAGTCAAACCAGTATTTTCCGGTATCCCAAACATCACATTCATATTCTGCACAGCCTGACCTGCCGCACCCTTCACTAAATTGTCCAGCACACTCATAACGATGATACGTCCAGTACGCTTATCAATCTGCCAGCCAATATCCACATAATTAGATGCTCTAACATTTTTTATTTCCGGGCAAGCACCCTGACCGCGCAAACGAATAAAATACTCATCAGCATACATTTCTGCAAAAGCTTCCTGAACCTGAGCTTCGCTGACGTCATTTTTGAGAGAGGCATAGCAAGTCGCTAAAATACCACGATCAACAGGCAACAAATGTGGTGTAAATTGAATCACAACATCTTTTCCGGCATATTCACTATAAACCTGCTCGATCTCAGGAGTATGCCTGTGACCAGCAACACCATAAGCGTGAAAATTTTCATTCACAGAGCAATAGAGACTACCCAGCTTCAAACCCCGTCCTGCACCCGTTGTTCCAGATTTCGCATCTATAATAATTCCCTGGGTTTCAATCAAGCCTGCTTTCAGTAAAGGTACCAAGGCTAAAATACTGCAAGTTGTATAACAGCCTGGGTTCGCTAAAATTTTAGCATCCTTTACCTGTCCCCTATATAATTCGGTCAGGCCATAGACTGCCTTAGTTTCTGGATCTTCGTGTTTTACTTTATACCATTCTTCAAAAACTCGTATATCCTTAAATCTATAGTCTCCGCCCAGGTCTATTATCTTTGTATCGTGCCTTTTCAACTGCCTGCCGATCTTCATCGCATGACCATGCGGCAAAGCAATAAAAATAACATCGCTTTTATCAGCAATTTGCTCAATATCCTGTAAACTGCCCAATGCAGTTTCAATCCGTACAGACAGATGAGGATACATAGCAGCAATATTCTCACCGGTACTGCTTTCAGATGTTATCGCAGCAAGTTCTACTTCCGGATGTCCATCCAATAATCTCAACAGCTCGGCTCCGGCAAAACCTGTAGCTCCAATGACACTTGCTTTCATATCCAGCCTCCCTAAAACTTATGATTTGTAATTATACAACTTTATCGCATAAACACGCAAGTATTTCTCTGAAAAATTTTTAAAAATATCCTACTAAAAAAAAATCTGTCTATTATTATAAACACTAACCCTATTATATTTAATATTGTACTACTTTAGAGGCCTTTTTTCAAAACATTTTTCAATTTTTTATTCATTGGTAAGTGTTTTTTATTTTATTATTTCTAAAATCTCTGATACAATATAATCAATAATTATAATAATTTAAAGAGGTACCTTATGTTCAAAATATTCGTTATCATCATTATAGCTGTAGGTATCTTTTTTTGGTATCCTACCAGTGGAGACCCCATCAAAAAAGAGATTCTATCGCCAACTACACAGCATTCTGTGCAACTGCCGCCTGCTGAACACAGTAAGGTAACCGTTTTTTTACTTTCTATCTTACCTCCAAAACAAACTTGGCCAGATCCGATACAAAAAATCTGGCTAAGCCTAAATATTGAAGAAGCTGTCCAAGAACGCACTAACGATATTGAGTGGGTTCCTATCACAGATATCCCTATTGAAATGCAGCAAGCCTTACTGGCCATTGAAGATCACAATTTTTACAATCATGGCGCCATAGATGTTGACGGTATCCTGCGTGCTACATTAGTAAATATTACTGCCGGAGAAGTAGTTCAAGGCGGCAGTACAATTACGCAACAGCTCACAAAAAACCTTTTTCTATCACAAGAGCAGACTTTGATCCGTAAAACTGAAGAAGCGCTGCTTTCTCTGGTTATGGAACAGCATTACACTAAAGACCAGCTTTTAGAGATTTATTTTAATACAACTTATTTTGGTGCCGGTGCCACTGGCATCAAGTCTGCAGCACTTACCTATTTTGATAAATTACCTCAGGAGATGCAGCTTGCCGAATGTGCTATTATTGCGGCTCTTCCTTATGCACCATCTGCACTCAATCCACTAGAAAATCCTGAAGGCTGTAAAAAAAGACAGCGTTTAGTTTTGCAGACAATGGTAAAACGAGGTTATATTGGCACAACTTTAGCAGAAAAAACCTCTGCCGAACCAGTATTCCTTGCAAATGGAGCAACATTCTAAATAACAAAAACGTCATCTTAAATTTAAGATGACGTTTTTTATTTATCTGTCATAATCTGATATTTTTCTCCGTCAGTCCTCAAAGTAATTTCACCATTTTGACTGGTGACTTTAACAGAATCTGTAAATACTCAAATGTTCCCAATACCTTTTTATTAGGATGATTATATTTTTCTTTATCGCCACAGCTTATCAGTGCCAGCTGTGGCTGTACCACTTTTAAAAAATTATAAGTGGAAGACGTACTGCTTCCGTGATGTGCTACCTTCAAAACAGTGCTCTGCAGTTTTTTTCCATATCTACTTACCAAATCATTTTCGGTCTTTGCTTCAATATCTCCTGTAAAAAGCATTGAAAATTCACCATACTGCAATTTAAAAACCAAACTATTATTATTTAAATCTTTTTCAGGGAAACCATTTTTACTAGCAGGTGCTAAAAACTTTAAATTTATATTGCCTGCAAACTCCAGTTTTTGCCCAGCACTTAATATTTGGCGGCTTAAAATTCCGTTAAGAATCAATTTCTCTACATCTTTAGAAATTTCACTTTGAGGATTTACAATACCGTTGTCATAAAAATTTTTAACATCAAAATTATTTAATATTTTTATTACTCCTCCTAAATGGTCTAAATGATGATGTGTAATAATCAAAGCATCCAGTTTTCTAACCCCTAAAGTCTTCAATCTGCGAACAAGTATATCACTATTTTTATAATCACCTGTATCCACAAGTATTGCAACAGCCTGATTTCTCAATAAAATTGCATCCCCATGCCCAACATCCAACAATTTTACCTCAAGCTGGCCTTGCAAAAGTGAAATAGCTTCATGAGCTTCTGACCCAAAATCATAAGCTTCATAGCCATACGCTGCGACTGCTATGATAATCGTTAAAATAAATTTCCAAAACTTTTTCATATTTCCTCACAAAAACAAAACGTGCCGTAAAATATCGGCACGTTAAAATTCTACTGGTGGGACATTTTCTGCTTCATGATTTGCTTATAAGTTTCAACACCCGGTTGATCGTAGGCGTCAACATCAGCCAACTCACCTTCATATGCTACGGAAAGCATCAGAAAATAAAGCAGCTGTCCTAAATAATATTCGTCTATCCGAGGCAAAATATATTTCGCATTTAACCGCCCGTCGCTATTCAAAGCCTCTTCATTAGCAGCAAGTGCAATTTTCAGAGCATGGTCAACAGACAAGCCGTCATATTTTTTTAATGAGCTGATATGAGTAAAGGGATTGTTTAAAACAATCTGCTGCTCACGTTCCAATATTTCAACAAACTGTATTACTTTATCTTTTTTTCCATCCTGATGCTGTTGTGTTTGAGCATGCATATCAGTGGAACCAACAGCTGAAACCGGAGTACGTCCATAATAAACAACATTGCCTTCACGATCTTTACGCTTCCCAAGAGATTCAGCCAAAAGCTGTACATACCATTCACCAACAGATTTCATTTTCGCCGCATATGGCATAAAAACTTCAATATCAACGCCTTTTTCGGCTGCTGCATACTTCAAGACTGCGTTCAAGAGCGCCGGGTTTTCTCCAAGCGAAGCTGACTGACATGCATTTTCCATATCCCTTGCTCCACATAAAAGGCATCTATATCCATTCCTATAGCGGCAGCAGTAATTAATCCTGGATCGCTGAAAATACAAAATCGGCCGCCAATACCTTCTTTGATATCAAAACACTGCCATACATTCTCCTTGGCCAAGTTATATAAAGGAGATATATCTTCATCAAGATCGGTTACAACAGCAACCTCCATTTGCAATAACGAAGACTTTTGACACTGCTCATAAAAATAAGAAAACGCTGCTAAAGTTTCTAAAGTCGTACCAGATTTGGAAATAGGAACAAGCAATACTCTGAATTGCTCATTTTTCCCCAGCCTGTGCGTGGCAAGATACTCCACTTCATCCACAACTTCACTATACTGATCTACATCTAAATTATTTCCCGAGAAATATACCCTAGGATAACCATGCCTGCTTTTTTCACAGCCTACATTCCAGCCGGAACCGGCAAAAATATCAAACAGAACTTTATTGCCAAGATAAGATCCCCCTACTCCTAAAAAAACAACAGCATCTATCTCCTGCTGCAGATAACTTCCAAACTGCTTCAATTTAGCAATAGACTCCGGCGTATTAGGATTGCCATTCTTAACGAAAGGCAGTTTCGTAAAAAGCACATGCTCCGGCGTACCATCTTTAGATAAATGTGCCTTTGCCATACCTTGCTCACGTATTAACAGTAAAGCATCTGCAGCATCTTTAGCCTTACTCTCCAAAGTTTCAATAACTGCAGGTGTTATTGTATCAGTATTTATCATATTGCTATAATCAAAAATAAAACCACTTGCTAATGCTATTTCTCCAGATAATTTCATAATATCACCATATCAATTATTTATATACTTAAATATTTTATCATAAAAATATAACAAAAGCAAAAGAACCAATGCTTGAAGGCATTGGTTCTTAAATTATTATTTCTGCAGATTACGTAAATAGTTCTCTGCTGTTTCCAGCTGTATATCCTTTGTGGGCTGTTCGGGCAGTTCCACAACTTCATCAGGCGTAATACCCGTACCATTAATAGATCTTCCAGAAGGAGTATAATATTTAGCCGTAGTTAGCTTTAACCCAGTATTCTGAGGTAGCCTATATACAGTTTGTACCGACCCCTTACCAAAGGTCCGAGTACCAAAAAGCTTCCCGGACTTAGTGTCCTGCACAGCTCCTGCAACGATTTCAGAAGCACTTGCACTGCCATGATCAACTAATACGGCAAGTGGATACTTCACTTGCTCCAAATAAGATTCTTCCGTATATTTGCGACCTTCCCTGTCGATAACGGATACGATCGGTCCCTTAGGAACTAAATATTGTGCAACACGTACAGACTCTCCTAAAATTCCTCCAGGATTCTGCCTTAAATCCAACAGCAGTGCCTGCATCCCCTGCTCTTCAAGTTCCTGATATTTCTTCGCAAACTCTCCCGATGTATTCTCGTTAAAAATAGCAATCCTGATATAGCCAATCTTGCTATCTGGCAGCATTTCTCCTGCAACTGACTTGATCTTAATATCGCCACGTACAACTCTTACCGTACGTTCGTTACCTTTATTATCGTCCAAGACCAGCTCGACTTCTGTTCCCTGCGTGCCTCTAATCATTGCAACAACATCTTCAAGCTGCATCCCAGCCGTCTTTTTTCCATCGACCTGAACTATTTTGTCGCCGGCTTTGATACCGGCTTTTTCTCCAGGCGTTCCCTCTAAAGGTGCAACTACAACAAAATTATTCTCCTTTTTACCAACTACTACGCCGATACCGCCAAAAAAACCTTCTGTTACATTACTGATATCTTTAAAACTCTGCTGATCCAAATACACAGAATACGGATCATCTAACGCTTTTACCAAACCTGTAGCTGCGCCATCAAATAATTTTCCATCACTTGGCTGTTCTACAAATTTTTCCCGGACCAAAACTAACGTCTTGAGAAATTTCAAACTTCCCAAAGCATCACCGGTAATGCGCTCCATACTGTAAAATATAGCTCCAAGCGTAACAACTATAGCGCAAAGGCAGGCTACAAGCACTGTCATCATACTAAAACGCTTTTTAAACATAACTTCCCGCCTCGCTTATCTTCCCTTAAATCAAGGTAAATAATCCAACGGTTCAGTTACCTCGCCGTGGATACGTACTTCAAAATGACAGTGCGGGCCAGTAGACCAGCCAGTACTGCCGGCATACGAAATTACCTGACCCTTATTTACATATTGTCCTTCGCTGACGGCAAGTTCCTGATTATGGCCGTACAAAGAAACAAGTCCTCCACCATGATCGATCATCACTGCATAACCATAACCGCCCATCCAGCCAGAATAAATTACTGTACCAGAGTCAGCCGCTACAATCGGTGTACCATAATCACAGGCAATATCCATACCGGAATGATATCTTGTTGTGCCAAATACAGGATGTGTACGCCAACCATAATAAGAAGTTATCTCACCTGTTACTGGCCAGATAAACTTACCGGTTCCACCGCCCGTAGGCATAGAAGAACTACGTTCCAAGCTTCTCAACATACTCGCAATATTCTCAGAAATGGCAAGCAAGCGGTCATAATCTTCATCAGCCTGGCGACTTTCTTCTTCAGCCCTATAAAGCAGCTGAGCACGCTCTTCCTTGCTGGCTTCAGCCTTCTGCTGCTTTTCATCAAGGTCACTGCGCATTTTTTCAATATCAGCCATCTGCGCATCCAATTCTTTCTGACGCGCTTCAATTTCAGCAGTTTCCTTCATGATCGTATCCATCATTGCCAAATCGCGGCTGATAATTTTTTGCAACAAAAACATTCTTGAAGAAAAATCTGAAAAATCTTTTGCACCTAACAATACATCAAGATAATTGATTTGTCCATTGATATAAATATCGCGCAGACGCTGGCGATAAATCTTCATACGGCCTTCCATTTTAGCTTTCTTTTCAGCTAAAACTTCTTGGTTTTCGTCAATCAGTGGCTGTAATTTATCACGTTTGGCTTCGATCTCTTTAATCTCTGCCTGCAGACGATTCAATTCAGCAACAATCTCTTCCATTCTGTCACTGGCAGCTTCTGCTTCACGACGAGCACGTTCTTTAGCTATTTCCATTTGCTGCATTTTTTGCTGTACGTCATCATATTCCGCTTGCTTATCTTCCAGCTCATTTGCAAAAGCCGGCAAAATTTGCATAACAGCGAATATCAACGCCAATACAGCCATTAAAACTTTCTTTTTTGGCATAATCGGCCTCCGCTGTTAAACTTTTAAAAACTTGCGCAAGGAAATATAACTTCCTGCAGCACCAATTGCCGTTCCGGCTAAAATAATAGAAACATCGACATAGGTGAGCATTGGATATGCCGGAACCATTGGTAAAAAAGCCAGTGTCGCATAAATACGAGACAAAAGCGCCGCATAGGTACCGTTAATAACAAAATTAGCAATCAACGCCCCAAAAAAGCCAAGCGTCATACCTTCCAGAATAAAAGGCCACCTGATAAACCAGTCGGTAGCGCCAACATATTTCATAATATTGACCTCTTTTCTCCTGGCAAAAACAGTTAACCTAATAGTATTAGCAATAATAAACAATGTTGCAAGAGCCAGTAAAATTACCAGAACAACACCGCCAATACGCAGTATTTTCGTCATCTGAAAAATATGTTCTACTATTTCCTGACCGAATTTAGCTGTTTCTACGCCTTCCATTTCGTGTATCTGCGGCGCCAGTTCATTAATTCTATCAGGTCTGTCTACCTGCACTTCAAATGAATTAGGAAAAGGATTATCAGTTCCTAATGAATGCAGCAACTTTTCCTGCTGCCCCAACCGTTCCTTAAATCTGGAAAGAGCTTCTTGCTTACTGACCTCTGTCACGCTTAGAACACCGGGCAAATTCTCCAGTGTCTGCTTCATATCGCTTAGCCCAGGGGCTTCAACAGAATCTTCCATATAAACAGTAATCTGCACTTGACTTTCGAGATATTGCGCTAAATTATTGGTATTGATAAAAATCAGCAGAAACATACCTAAAACAAGTAATGAAAGTGCCACAGTAGACACCGAAGCAAGGCTCATCAAGCCGTTACGTTTGATAGATTTATAGGTTTCCCGGATAAAATATTCTTTTGTACTAAGACTCATAACCGTATACCCCTTTTAAATCATCACGAACAATCGACCCTTTTTCAATGGCAATAACTCGTTTTTCCATATTATCAACGATTTCTTTATCATGTGTCGCCATCACGATAGTAGTTCCACTTTCATTGATCTCACTGAAAATACGCATTATATCCCAGCTTGTTTCCGGATCAAGGTTACCTGTCGGCTCATCAGCAATTACAAGCAGCGGATCATTAACAATCGCACGTGCGATCGCTACACGCTGCTGTTCGCCACCTGATAATTCCGTTGGATAAGAATTGGCCCGTTTACGCAATCCAACTAAATCCAGCACACTCATCACGCGGCGCTTGATTTTACGATAGGGAGTCTCTATAACCTGCATAGCAAAAGCAACATTGTCATAAACAGTGCGATCAGGAAGTAACCTGTAATCTTGAAAAATAATCCCTAACTGTCTGCGCAAATAAGGAATTTCCTTTTCTTTAAGCTCCAATAGATCCACACCATTTACATATATATTGCCAGTAGTTGGTATTACCTCACGAAAAAGCATCTTAATAAAAGTGGATTTTCCGGCACCGCTCGGCCCGACAACAAAAACAAATTCGCCAGGCTGGATATGGATATTGACATCACGCAAAGCTACTGAACCGCTTGGATATGTTTTACTGACATCGGTCATTAAAAGCATGGTGAAAGCTCCCTTCTCTTCAACACTCAAACAATTACGTCAGTCTTTATCATCACGACAAATCCCAATTCATCGTTTTTCTTCAACCTTTTTTAGCAAAGCAAAAGCTTTATCAGAGTTGATCTGCGCTTTATGCCGCAAAATTTCAATATTCTTATTTTGTTCAAGCGGAGTTTTCTGCCAACCAGCTACAGCAGCCTGAACAATCGTATCTCTATCAATTTTTTCAACCGTTCCAATAGGTTTTTCACCAATAGCGTTTACAAAGCTATCTACTTTAGGGTCATAAGATATTGCCAGCAGCGGCGTTTGCATTACAGCAGCAAAAACCAGTGCATGCAGCCGCATTCCAATCAAAAGATCAAAATTTCCTATGATAGAAAGAAATTCCTCAGTATTATATTTTTCATTCAATAAAAATATATCCTTTTGGCAAACCAAAGCTTTACGCAGTTTCTCACAGGCTTTTACATCAACAGAATACTGCAGCGGCAACAAAATCAGCTGCGCCCCATAGCTCTGCTGCAATTTGGAAGCAGCTTCAGCCAAAACCTGAAAACATTGACTGTCACCAGACCAAGGACGTACAGAAATACCTATGACGGGCTTGGTTAAATCTACACCAGCCTCCTGCAGCAGGTACTGCCCGCATTCTTTAGTTACGGGATTAAGCGAAAGTACTGAATCAGCCGTAACCGTTATCTTCTCGGGTTTTACGCCCATTTCAATAAGTTCCGCTGCAGACTCACTATCTCTTACTGTAATCAAATCTGCCTCATTGCAAACCAAACTTGTCAATTTTCGAGCCCATTTGGCTCTAATAGGTCCAATGCCTTGAGCAAAAAGCATTACTTTTTTCCCAAAAAATTTTCCCAATCCAATAATGCTAAGATAATATAATAAACTTCGTTTACTGGTCACGTCCTGAAGCAGGCTTCCGCCTCCTGAAATAATCAATTCAGAATCTTTCATCGCCCGAATAATCCCTAACGGATTGAAGCGATATACACTGCAAACCTGGTGTTTAGCCGCAGTGTCTTCCGGATTGCCTGACAACACGGTCAGTTCTACGTTTTTCTCCACTTGCCGCAACGATTCTATAATAGCAGTAAGCATGGCTTCGTCACCGGCATTAGCAAACCCGTAGTAACCGGAAATCAAAATTTTACTCATGCTCTAAGAATCTCCTTTGCCATTTCTGCACATAAGGCAGCAAAATAGAAACGGCGATAACAGCAATGATACCTAATACAGCACCCAGAGCATAGCCGTCGACGGCACGAATATAACTCATGATAACAGGGGTACGCATATGTGCAAAAGTCTGCACTAAAGACCCCTGCCCAATAGTAGCTCCAACCACTAACAGCATCTGCCATAAACGCGGTGCCTGTTTATATGCCGCAAATGCCGCTAAATAAAACGCGGGATGTCCAATCATAAATTCTTTTTCACGCGGGCGTGCATACATCATCTGCTCAAGGAACAGACGCATTTTAATTTCAAGAACCGGAACCGGAACCCCAGCGGTATGACCGCTGCGACCAACAAAAATATATGCTACAAAAGCCAATACACCCAAAAATGCAACATGTTTTACTGTTATCCTGGTACTGAAAAAATTTTTCAGGTGCACAGCAATATTTCCAATCTGGCCTTTGCTGAGAACATTAAATCGCTGCATATACCATAGAGAAATCAACAGCACAGGTAAAATAAACGTTAATTTTACCCCTTTATAAATATCAATTTCCAGGAAAAACCTGCTGTCGCCTAAAACAGCCGCTACAAAAGATGCTCCAATTAAAGAAAGTATCACAGCCAAAGCCAGCTGCCATGTAGCACTGATAATAATCTTCAGCGTGTTTGGGGTATTTTTTTTGCAGGACTCCCAAAGTTCGACAATAACTGTCATCGATAATACTGGGAAAACAGTTGCCGCAATCAGAGCCAGTAACTGACGTGTAAGGATTCCGCCAAATTTCAGCAAAGTTACACTGGCAACAATACCGCCAATCAGCAATAACATATACTGTATTTTTTTACTGAAATTAAACAGCAATGTTAAATACATAATCCCACCGGCCAGAATAGCAAATGCCAGCGGCACTAGCCAGGCCCGTTCTGGGAAATATGGAGCAAACTTACCGTCAGCAGTATTTTTAGAAAAAACTCCTGCCGGTCCAAGCTTGTATCCTCTTGCCTGCACATCGTCGGCAATTTTCGAAACATAATCTAAATTAAGCTCTAAAATATCCCTGCCTTCCTGAGGGATCATAAACGGTTTGATATAGTTGATACGGATATTACGTTCTTCATCTGTAAGAGCCCAACGTCTCAAAGCTTCTGGCATTTTCAGTTTTCTCTGCTCGGCTTTGTCAATAATATATGTACGTGCACACGATAATCCATATGCTCAGCTAACGGAAGGAGTCCGTCCATTGCAGCAAACTGCAGCTGTGTATAATGTTCTACCATTCCAAAAGTCATATTCTGTTTCTTTAACTTATGAGCCATATAGGCAATGTAATCCGGATAACCAACTACTTCACGACCACAGCCTATATACCCGGTTACATTGGCACCAGACTTATCGATCCTACGAAAAATACTCCTGATTTTATCATAATCATTAGGCAAATAATTCATTGGTCTGACGATAACATTAAAGCCGAAAGCTTTTGCTTTGCGCATTTCTTCTGTCGAAAGGCCTAAAGGAGCTTGCATAACGCCAGGCTTGCTGTCATAATTTTCTTCTGTAATGACCATTGGATTACCTAAAATCTCAATTATCTGCGGTTCGTTGTTTACTATCCGCAAACGGTCCTTGCCATAACGCAGATACAGATCCTCCACCACTTCTGTTAAAACATCATATGACGTCCCAACAGTCACATAGACAGCATTAGGCACTACAATACCTTCGGAAAGTACAGGAGCAAATTTACCACCGTCGCCGCCCAAAGCAGAGCCTTTTAGCAGCTCCTCCCCAGTAACAGCTACAATAGAACCGTTGTTGTTAAGCTTCTCTAAGGTAGTATCAAACACTACCAGACTTGTAACTCCGGCCTTTTTAAATCCTGCCAGCACGTCATTTAAAGACAAGCCTTCCCAGTTCGCTATATGTTCCAGCCCTTCATATTCCATTGCCATTTCGACAGTATCGTTGCGCTGCTCAATTTCATGACGCTGATAGTTCAACCATAATGAAACTATCAGTCCTATAGCTATTATCGCAATAAGTACCGGGTTATAACGGCTTTTCATCAGCTGATCTCCACCTAATTCAAAATTTCTTTTTCAATAATTACAGTTTCTTTTGCTGGCTGCGCAGATACGCTTCAACAAACATTTCCAAACCACCGTCCATGACAGCCTGCACATTACCTGTTTCAGCATTAGTACGATGATCTTTAACCAGTTTATAAGGCTGGAATACATATGAACGGATCTGACTGCCCCATTCTATGTCCTGATAGTCACCGGCGATATCGCTTTTTAAAGCATCCTGCTTAGCTCGTTCATATTCATATAGCTTTGCACGAAGAAGCTGCAAACACCGTTCCCGGTTCTGGATCTGTGATCTTTGCGTCTGGCACTGTACGATTATTCCAGTAGGAAGATGCGTCATACGCACAGCAGAGCTCGTTTTATTTACATGCTGTCCACCAGCACCACTAGCTCGATAGGTATCAACTTTCAAATCTGCAGGATTGATGTCAATTGCAACGCTGTCATCCAGTTCCGGCATAACATCCACCGCGGCGAAAGAAGTATGCCGGCGGGCATTCGCATCAAACGGAGAAATACGCACCAGACGATGTACACCCTTTTCACTTCTCAAATATCCGTAAGCATTATGTCCATTAATCTGAAGCGTAGCACTTTTAACACCAGCTTCATCTCCCGGAAGATAATCGAGCATTTCCACTTCATAGCCTTCACGTTCAGCAAAGCGGGAAAACATACGCAGCAGCATAGAAGTCCAATCCTGCGCTTCTGTTCCGCCGGCACCGGCATGTAATGTAAGAATAGCATTATTGGCGTCGTACTCGCCATTCAAAAGCATGCCTAATTCTAAATGTTCAACATCAGTACGAATAGAAGCCAGCGTTTCTTCCATTTCAGGTAACAGACTTTCGTCATCTTCTTCCAGCGCCAATTCGCACAAAACTTCCATGTCCTCTACTCTGGTTTCCAAAGAACGAAATGTTTCTACCTCTTCTTTCAACTGCGTTACAGCCTGAGCAGTTTTCTGCGCCGTTTCAGGTTCATCCCAAAATCCAGGTGCACCCATTTTATGTTCTAATTCTGCAATACGGTCCTCTTTGACAACTACGTCAAAGAGATCCCCTCATTTCCTCTAGTTTCTGTTTTAATGCTGCAATCTCCGGTTTATATTCCTCAATCAACACTAACTTCACATCCTCTCTTAATAACACCAGTAAAGTTGAAACTTACCGCTTCAACTTTACTGTAACTAAAACCAACTATAAATTTCTGTAAATCTTACTTATCCTGCCCGCAGCAATTTTTATATTTTTTACCGCTGCCACAGGGACAAAGATCATTTCGTCCGGTCGTTTCACCTTTTACCTGTACTGTGGCGCCAATTAAAGGCTCTTTATTTTCGTCAAGGATAGTTCCTTTCACTGTTACACTTTGCGCAAAGGTGATAATAGATACAAGGAGAGCTAAGAGGGTGATGTACCCTCTTTTGCTCAGTGTATGATATGTTGGTTTATACATAATTGTATTTATTGTTTTGTTAGATAATTAGTTGCCTTCGTAGGTTTCGTCGAACCAGAGGAATAATGAGTAACCTTTCCCATCTGCTGGTGTAACAGGTGTTCCATCTGGATATTTAGAATTATGAATTCTATTGGCATTTCCGTCAAAAACGTAGTGAATATGTCCGATAACTACTCCATTAGGATATAAGCCATCTTTACCTTTCCATTTTTCCGGATTAATGACTATCTGGTGTGTGGTAGCGTCTATATATCCAGCTTTTGCCGTTAAATTTCCTGGTCCTGGATAGTCTTCTTTTTGGGTATCATAATAACATAGTGGAACACGGGTTCCCATATCACTTGGTTTTGAGAAACCGCAATTATTCCATACTTGAAAGAGCATCTCTGCGTCAGTAGAAGTATTTGCTTTTAAATCACCACTAGCATGGTTTTGGTTATTGTCAAAATTCCAATAAGAGAAATTGGTGCGATAATCAATGGCGATATTCGGTGCTGATACTTCTTTATTGAATTTATGATTTTTCCATTCGTAAACTTTAGAAGTTGTAGAACTACATTGACCTGTATGCGGATTGATTCGCACAACAAAAGGTGTAAATAATAAAGTACCTGTAGATACATTTTCAGGGGAGTTAAAGAACACAGGAATATTCTTTTTTACAGCAGGAGCCTCGTTGTTGCTGGAGGTGACTTCTATTAATAAAATAGCAGCAGCTGCAGAATTTGATCCCCCGAGTGAGCTGCTATTACCATTATTGGTAGAGATAGTTCCATTTTCTAATATACTACCAACATTTAACTGTGGGAAATTATTATTGTTGGGGAACTTACCGATGAGTTTGTAGCTAGCGGTTGAACCGGCTGGTATGTCACTGTCTAATACTTCAATATTTTCCACTTTATTACCATTTACTCCCCAGTTTCTATTGATAAATCTGAACTGATTTCTATAGGCGATATTCGTTTCTTTTTTAGGAAAATAATCATCTTCTGCTCCGATTATTATCTCATGTTCAATGTTTGTCCCCCAGCTGACATATGTGAAGTCATTAGGGTTTTCCACAACAGTTACAGAAAGTGCTTTGACTACCCCTTCTTCATTTTTCTTATTTGTTACTTTTACTTTAATCTCATGAGTCATAGCACTTAATGTGTGATTATTTGCAATAGATATAGCGCCATTGGCTGAATTTATTGAAATAATATTTTGTGCTATCTGAGCTTTAATTTCCTCACTATTGCTTTCGTCAAATTGGAATGTTGGAGCTCCTCCTACAAAACCTTCATCAGGCTTTTGGCTTTCCAAACTTCCGCCTAATTGATAGAGTTTATTTACTGGTGTATAGTTAAAAGTTTCGGGTTGAATAGGCTCAATGAAAGCTACAACCTTTACTGAATATATGCCTTCAAAGTCATTACTGCCGTAAGCATTACTTGCTGTGATGGTGAATACATAAGGCGTTTCGCTGATTTCCAAAGAATTACCCTCTGGAACACTAATTTGTCCTGTTGCTTCATTGATAGTAAAAGCTGTTGTTTCTGGAGTTACGGATTTTATGGCAAATTTTAGTTCTTCTTTTGCCCCTGCAATAGTAGGTATTACTGATTTATTTTCAGTACCGGTTTCAAAAAGATCAGGTAAAGCTTCAGTTTCTATATAAAATAAATTGCGTGGTTTAGAAACAACTTTAAAGGTTACAGCATTGTTATACATGTGTTCACCAGCCTTAGTGGTAAGTTTTAAGTTTAATGTATAACTTTCTCCTGCAACTAATTTATCTTTTTCACTTTCGCGAATAATAATCTTTCCTTTAGTGTTGGGATCGAAAGTAAAGTAGGACAGATATGGCTTTGTTTCGTCTTGTGCAATGGCATATCCTGTGATACTGACATGTTTGTCAGCTTCTGTACTTACTTGTGCACTGGCTTCTGCCCAGTTTTCTTCATCTTGGTTCACCAATACTTCTGCCGGTTCTACAGTTACTCCTTCGGGTACAGCCAGCAACATGTTTACCTGAACAGCATCTTTAAAATCAAAGAACTTGCCGTTAGAATAACAGCCTACACTGATACTATACATTCCTGATGTCATGCCATCAGTATTCTGAATTGTAATTTCACCTGTTTCTGCATTTATCACAAAGTTGTCGTTGTTGCTGAAAGTTTCTTCATTAAGTGTAACCTTTGTGATTGTAAAATCATAAGGTGCACTACCTTTATAAGTAGGCGCCTGTAATGTATAGGACATACCGGGACCTATATCCGTTACTCCTAAGTAATGGAGAATAAATCCTGTAGAGTCTGTGGTCTCTGTTTTATCGCAAGAGACACAAAACACAGTTAATGCAGCTACTATAAAGAAACGTAGCATGCTGAATGTGCTTAGCAATTTAGATTTCATATTCTGAAAATTATTGATTTGTTATAAAGTGTATGATAAAGTCTTGGTTTCTCCTGCTACTGTTACGTTCACGGAAATACTGTTATTGGTGCATTCACCGAATGTTACTGAAATTTCTTTCTCCTCTGTATATTTTTCTATAGGAAGAATAACGGTGGCAAATCGGGCTGTTTTATTATCCGCTTTATTCATATCTATAGAGTAAGCAATGCGTTCTTTATAACCATCATTTGCAGAACTTGAGAATGAAAAACGTCCCTCTTTTTCCTGGCAGGTTATAGAATTATTATCTTCGGCAAATGTACGGATGACAATATTGTTGTTATCAGCGAAAGAAGTATGTGCTCCTTTTTGTTCGGCATCTAAAACTACATTATCTTTATTCTCGCATAAATTGAAGTTCAAATGTAGATCCCCTGTTGCTTCACCGATACCTTCGTCTACTAATACGAAGTATGATTTATCCACGTAGAATACAGTACGACGATGCTTTAAGTTGTCGTAACCTTGATTTTCGAATACCAATACATCCGCATCTGCTTTTAAAAGTTTGCCTGCTGCGTATTTGAAATCCGAGGCATATCTGTTTCCTTCAGTAACTTTTCCTAGAGTCAGCGTGTTATGGTTTTCACTGTTGCGGAACCATAAACGTGCTTTTCCTGAATCGGTATTAGTGTTGTATTCGTAACTATATACACCGGAGTCAGGGAAGAAATTACGCTTGTTGATGTATAATTCAAATGTTCCGTTATCGGGTTGGTTGTGGCTCCACCGTTCCAAGTCGGTAGATATATCATTGCTCTTGTTGTTACTGAAAATCATCACAGTAGATGAAGGCTCCCAACCGTTGCGCATCACATAATAACCGGCGTCTCCAAATACTTTTATGTCGTTTCCGGGTGTTTTTCCCTGGGCATTTCCACCGTTGACGGCTGTTGCCATATACTTAAACTCTTCACTATCTGGAAATAGTTCTGTGTACTTTATGAAGTTTTTGGATATTGTGGAACGACTCCAGTTTGATTTCCAAGAATCATTAAAACCGGGTACAATATAATCGGAACCTTTTTCAAAATAATTGGGATAGGTGAAATGGATTAAGACTTCTGCTGCGCTACGGAGATATTCATTGAATTCAGGGTCTAACTTGCTTGTCAGTTTATTAGCCTGAATCAATCTGATTGTTTCGTAAAAATCAGCTACAGCGGAAATATGGTAATGAAGTGACATTTCTTTATGCCAGCCATCAGCCATGAATTGATTCTTTACTTCTGCATTTGCGATGCTGCATCCTTTATCCAACCAAGTTTGAGCATTCTTCAATTCCGGCATCAGCACACCGGCAGCAATCAATGCTTGTCCTTGTGTAACTAAAATGTTACCGCTTTCTGCATAAGGGTATTTTACAAGAAAATCTGCCTGTTCGGCAAATGAAGTCAAGAATGTAGTGAGCCATTCGGGCGTAAAATTGTCGGAGTGTTTGAAGTATTCCAACAGTTGTACCTGATCGATAAGACGGGTTGCTACTTGGAGTTGCCACCATGAAGTGGTATTAGGCCCTTCTGCCGGTTGTGGATTTTGAGTAATCCAATCGCTGTAGACCTCTATCCAGGATTTGATATATTTTTCATCACCACTTACACGATAAACTTTGGCTTGTGGGATGAACCATTGATGACGATGTAATTGCTTCAGATATTCTTCACCAACACTCGCATTTTTGTTCCAATCAATACTGCCGGCTTTACCCAAAGAGTAGGGCTTTTTATCGCTGCCTTCATAGAAGCCTTTAACAAAAAAGCGATATTCTAATGCGAAGTCTGCGATATTTTGGTCACCATCATTGAAGTTGTTACTTGCATTTCCTTTGTTGAGAGTGATGTTGACTAATGACAACGCCGGGTTTTCTGCATTGGCTCTCATGCGGTAATACTCCAAGAGTGCACTTGCCGCAAGATAGTCCTCACCCGCTTCATGATATTGCTTTACTTTTTCCAAGCCGGGATAGTCGAGGTTGAGTTGGTCAAAAACAGCAGTGTTCAATACTGCGTTTTCTTTGTTCTCAGGAGTCAGTTCCGGACTGATGTTTCCGCCTGTTACGAATTCTTCTTCATCGTCAACACATCCGGAAAGTGCAAACATTGCGAACAAACAGATAAAGAGAGTGTTCTTCATACTTAAGTTGTTTTTTATTAGTAAAAGTTTCAATTTTCCTTGCCGCAAATATATTACATTGATTTCTAAGAGCTAATCTGTCTTGTTTATGCTTTCTTTGAAATCTGAATTTTATTATTAAATTTGTTGAATGAAATATCGTATTTGTTTAAAAAGCCTGCATGGGGTATTCTGAGAGGGGTGTTCGGATGAATAGGAACTATCCTTTCTTATGTGCATTCTATCAGTATCTTATCAGAAAAAATGTTAGCCTGTACCTCCTTCACCCTTCACAACTCTTTATTCATGCGGGATAGCGGGTGAAGCCCGGTTGTAGAGCTTCATTGGCAATGCTACACAATTGCATATAAAACTCCACACCTTACCACCCGAAAGTGCAGGCATTTGCTTGGCAAACCTTAGGGATTTTATCTGTTATAGCGCGGCATTTCACTCGCAAAGACGCGGTGTTTCGGACGCTAACATGCGGTGTTTTGAAAAGCAAAATTGCCTTGCGGGATAAGGCCTATCCTTTTACTTTTTTAATGTACTCCGTCGGCAAACAGCCTATATACTTCTTAAAGCAAGTTGCAAAATAAGAAGATGAATTAAATCCAACCATGCTGCTGACTTCGGTTACCGTATAACGTCCGCTTTTCAGCAGTTCGGTAGCCCTTTTGAACCGTACTTTACGGATAAAGTCGATGGCTGACTCTCCGGTGATTGCTTTCAGTTTCAAATGCAGGTTGGAGCGGCTCATATTCATCTTTTGCGCAAATTCATCGGTAGAGAACTCAAAATTATCAATGTTTTCTTCTACGATGCTTACGGCGCGTTTCAGCAGCTCTTCGTCCATGGCATTGAAAGTAATCTTCTCCGGTTCCACTTCCAAGGATTTGGCGTACTTCTCGAGCATGTGGCGGCGGGTACGCATCATGTTCTGTATCTTGGAAGTGAGGACGGCGATGGAGAAAGGCTTGGAGATATAATCATCCGCACCTACTTGCAGGCCTTCCAACTGGTCTTTTATGTCGGTTTTGGCAGACAGGATGATAACCGGAATGTGGCGGTACGAATATTCTGTTTGATATTCTTACATAGTTTGATGCCGTCCATTACAGGCATCATGACATCGGTGATAATAATGTCCGCCTCATGGTTCTTCAGTTTTTCCAAGGCTTCTTCACCGTTTCCTGCCTCCAGTATGTTGAACAATGCAGCCAAACCGCTGCTGAGATAATGGCGAATCTCCTGATTGTCTTCCACAATAAGGATGGTTCCGCGTTTCTTGTCGCCCGTTTCTATGGCTTCATTCTCCATTTTCTCCGTATCGATGAAATACATTTCTTTGGAGTTGGTGGAGTACACCTGCTCTTCTTCCTTGGAAGTGTTGGAGCCTGCCAGCTCGGTGGCCTTATAAACAGCCAGGTCTTGCGGCAGATAGACGGAGAATGTACTTCCCTTGCCCTCTTCGCTCTCCAGTTCGATGCGTCCGTGGTGCAAATCGACCAGACGCTGTACCAGTGACAGTCCGATGCCGCTTCCTATATGCTGGCTTTCTATCTGATAGAAGCGTTCGAACACTTTACCCTGCTTATTGATAGGAATGCCGGCACCGGTGTCGCTCACTTGCAGTATCAGCCAGTTGTTTTCCTCTTTCAGGGTAACGGTGATACTCTTTCCGTTGTCCGTATATTTGAAAGCATTGGACAAAAGATTGTTGACAATCAGTTCCAGATAGTTAGGGTCGAAAAGTTCCTCTTTTTCTTCCAAATCGGAGTGGAAAGCGTAGTGTATCTCTTTGTGGCGTGCCAGCTTGTCATAATACAGGAAGTTCTCGCGTATCAGGCGATAGGCATTGCCTTTCTTTATTTTCAGCTCGAAAACTCCGAGTTCCGCCCGGCGGTAGTCCATAAGCTGGTTGACAAGATGCAGCAGGCGGTTGGCATTCCGCTGGATGTATTCCAGTTGGTTGCGGGTCCAGCGGTCGTTGATTTTACTGATGACCTCTTGAAGCGGTGCCAGGATTAAGGTAAGCGGTGTACGGAGTTCATGCGAAATGTTGATGAAGAAGCGCATCTTCATCTGGTTGATTTCTTCGCGGTGTTCCTTGTCGCGGCGTTCGATTTCAAGCTCTGCTTCCATTTTCTTGCGCATCCAGAAGAAGCGGAATACGAATGTGACAAAGCCGGCAAAAGTGGCAAGGAACAGTATGACAGCCCACCAGGTCTTGTACCACACGGGCAGAATAACGATTTCCAGTACGGTAGGCGTGGTGTTCCATTTGCCGTCGTTATTGGCGGCTTTCACCATGAAGTGATAAGTACCTTGCGGCGGTTGGAGTAGGACACCGGATGCCTGTCCGTGAGGTAGTACCACTCTTTATCGTAACCGTCTAATTTGTAGGCGAATGTATTATGCTGTCCGGAGATGTAGTTCGATACGACAAACTCCAGGGAGAATGCTGTCTGCCAGGATTTCAACGTGATGCTTTCCGTGTCGCTGATGTTCTTGCTCAGAATGCCGGTTTCATCGTCGGGACGGACGGTCTTGTTGAAAAGCTGTAGCTTGGTGATTACTACCGGCGGGGTATAGGGATTGTCCTGCAACAGTTCCGGACGGAATGTGGTAAGGCCGTTTATGCCTCCGAAGTACATCTCGCCATCGGAAGTGCGGTAGCAGGAAGAAGTGTTGAACTGATTGCTCTGCAATCCGTCCGCTTCGGTGAAGTTGCGGAATTTCTCCGTTTCCGGATTGAAGCATGAGATACCCCGGTTGGTACTCATCCACAGGCGGCCGTAAGAGTCTTCGAGAATGCCGTAAACCACGTTGTTGGGCAGTCCGTCGGCTTTGGTATACCGTTTAATCTGCTTGGCTTTCTCATCGAAACAATAGAATCCTTCGCGTGTACCTATCCAGACCAAACCGTTGTTTGCCTCGTAGATGTAATTGGTGAATGCTTTCGTAGCGGTGGATTCGGGTAAAATGTCCGCTTTCTGTATGGAGGTTCCATGCTGGTTGAATACGGACACGCCTTCCTCACCGCCTATCCAAAGACGCTTTTTGGAATCCCGGAACAGGGTAGTAATCTTCTGGACGTTGATTGGCGTTCCGTCATTTTCCTGAGTGATGGTGGTAAAACTCCGTTTTTCCGGGTTGAAGTGTACCAGAGCGCTTAATGTTCCTAAAAGGAAATTGTTCTCTCCGTCGGGAAGGATGGCATATACGTTCTCATTGATTAACGGGCTGTTGAGCTGGTTGAAGTTTTCCATGCGTCCGCTGTTGCGATGCAGGATGCTCAGGCCGCCGGCATGTGCGCCGATGTATACCAGTCCTCTCGGTTCGTCCACGTATACGGATTTGATGTTGTTGGAGCCTAAGCCGTCTTCGCGCTGGCTTTCCTGCAATGCGTAGTGGATGAACTCCTGAGCGCCGGGGACTGAGAGGTTCAAGCCG
>ERZ860009.40-NODE-40-length-95781-cov-8.326547_pt1 | contig 95781 bp, 80 predicted proteins | sample MGYA00510114_ERZ860009 | MGnify/ENA primary metagenome ERZ860009 (study PRJEB30046, sample SAMN00715177) | human gut metagenome | study: EMG produced TPA metagenomics assembly of the A metagenome-wide association study of gut microbiota in type 2... | reverse complement strand
GCCCTACGCTATATAATTAAGCCCTTTCAGGGCACTCCGCAAAATTATCATTTACTTGTCATTTTCACATACTCAATGACCATCAAAATAATTTGAGTCATTTCTTTAGCGGAGTGAAATGCAATGCGGCTCCGCCACTTGCTTTTAGCTTCAAAACAAGCTTATCTCCGGCTTTTATCTTCTTATGAGTACTGCGTACTTTCGTGCGTGTATTCAGCTTGTCATCATCTTCGTACAGGTGAAGCATGTACTTCTTACCCGGTTCCAGAAAATCCGTAGTCAATGTAATTGTGCGGGCTTCCGTATTCGTCATTGCTCCTACAAACCAGTCATTCCCCGAACGACGTGCCTGAACGATATATTCACCAATCTCTCCATCTAACGCGCGGCTGTCATCCCATACACTCGGAATTGCTTTCCAAAATTCCAGTTCTTCTTCTCCCTGGTAGAATTCCGGTCTGTCATACCAAAACATAAATTGCAAAGGACTGTAATACACAGCTGCCATCGCCAACTGATGTGCTTTCGTATTCTTCACCCGATTATTGAAATAGCAAAGCGTATAGTCTCCTGCACCTGCCAGATAGCGGGTGAAAGGAAGAGTCGTATTGTGTGTGGCATCCGGCATTTCTTCATTTCCACGAATACCTTCCTGCGTCATCAGGTTAGGATAAGTACGGCTGAAACCTGTCGGACGATATTCGTCATGAATATCTACCATCAGATTATATTCTCCACATTTACGAACTGCATCATGCAACCAGGTACTCCAACGCTGATTACCTATCTGTACAAAACCGAACTTGATACCTTTCAATCCCCATTTTTTATACAAAGGCAACAGAATATCCAACTGCTGCACTAATGCGCGCTGATTGACATACACCATAAGTCCGATTCCTTTCGATTCGGCATATTTACACAAAGCAGGTATATCAAGGTCTTTATCAGAAGAAACTGTAGTAGCGTCCGAACTCATTTTCATTTCCGGTCCGTACCAGCCTGCATCCATGTGTACATACTGAATACCGCGTTCTGCCGCAAAATCAATGGCCGCTTTTACTCTATCTTGTTTCAAGTCGCCCGAACGGAATACTTTCCCGGGTTTGATCCAAGAAGTATCAGCCAGTTTGCAAGCCGGATTCAGATTCAAGACAAGATCATTATTATTAATTAAATCGACCGGACGTTCGCCAACCATGATTACACGCCACGGAGTACTGTAAGGAGAAATAATATCGACGCTACTATACAGGCTTGTCTCCAAAGTGGAAGGTTTCTCTGCCGATAAACGGAATTTACCACGAACATAATCCACCATTTCCGCTTCCAACAAGGCTACAGATAATCCATCAGGCAGTTTCAATGTCAAAGGACGCTCACTCTCCTCTTTGCCCCATCCTTCCAACGGACGGAGTTCATAAGGCCCTTGTGCCCAACGTTCATAATACGCCATCGTTCCTTCAGGCATTGTGAAGCTAGTCTGCTCACCGACGATATGCAAGAAAAGCCCGTTTGTCATTTCCGGAAAATGATAGCGGAAAGTAACTCCTTCATTATAGGCGCGGACTATGATATTCATAAAGTAGTTTTTACGCTTATCATAACCACCATCCCGATTACCTTTTCCTTCTCCTTTCTTGAACTTCAAGGTCATCTCATTATAGCAATCACGAACCTCCGCACGCTCGCCATATACAGGCTTCCATCTCTCGTCCGTCTTTTGATGTTCAGTCCCCGTCAACTTCAGATTCTCACACCAAAAATGACAAGTATCATTCGGTATACCCAACGCCGATTCAAACAACTGATTTTCAATCAGAACACCCAGTTTACTTTCTTCAATCACCGGACGATTTTTATAAGTCAAGGTATAATACATTTGTGCATTATCCTCTCCTACCGCACGTTGATAAAAGGTAAAACGATAAGCTCCATCAGGAGACGTCAGTTCCTGACGGGTTTCTGTCATCACATCTTGCGCTTTTATCAATGCCGGTATCACCAACAACAAAAGCAAAATTCTTTTCTTCATTCTATTTACGTTCATGTTTATTCATCTTTCCTATTATATACGAACGAGAAAGAAATTATACTCAAATGTTTATTGCCTGAAAAGCTTATTCCATCTGTTCCCTATAAAAAGTAGGTGTCATTCCTGTCACCCTTTTAAAAATGCGGTTAAAATGTACAGGTGATTCAAATCCGCAAGTAGCACTGATTTGAGATATATTCATCATACTACTATTCAATAGTTTACAAGCATATCCGATACGCATATCAAGTACATACTCTTTGAATGTTTTTCCTGTGTTTTCTTTAAAGTATCGGCAGAAAGCAGTAGGGTTCATCGCTGTATAAGAAGCAATTTCATCCAGACCGATAGACTCGGTATAATGTTTATTCAAATAGGCAATCACTTTTTCCATTCTTTCATTACGCATAATCGAAGGAGACGGAGTATAATGAGAAGTAGTCAGATACTTCCTGTGATTACTGGTAGCCATCATTTGTAGGAGTGAAAGCAACAGGATAATTTGATCTACTCCTTTGGCAGAAGGTATTTGTTTTAATAGCTTAATGATTTTCCCCGAACGGGTAATTGTGAATTTAATTCCTCTGCAAGCATCCTCCAATAAATTCCTGATAGGAATAAACTGGGAGTATTGAGATATAGAATAATGCATGAAGTCTTTTTCAAACTGAATATTGACTCCTCTTACTTTCAGTTCGGATTTTTCTTCGTTATCAGATTCTTCCCCGCCGTCCGGTGGACTTTGCATACTATGAGGCAGTTCGGAACCGAAAAGAATCAAATCACCTTTTGAATAGGAGATAATGCTGTCACCCACCAGACAATCCCCCTCTCCCTTCTCCACATAAATAATTTCATACTCACTATGAAAATGCCACGGATACGTGAAACGTGGATATTCATAAAAGCGGGCACGGACGGGATTAGAAGTCGTAATAGTCAACTTCTCATTCATTATCTTCTTCATAAATCTCCTTTCTAAACTGCTTTTGCAAAGATAGGTAAATATCTTGCAAAAATACGCATCATAGCATGTATAAAAACCCGCTATTTTTGCATCCATTCATAAAAACATTTGATAGAAAACATGAACGAATTATTTAGTATTGCCGGTAAAGTTGCTGTTATTACCGGAGCAGGTGGTGTACTGGGCGGAAATATTGCCCAACACTTTGTACAGCAGGGAGCAAAAGTTGTAGCTATTGACATTCGTCAGGAGCAACTGGACAACCGCGTAGCTGAACTTAAGCAATATGGTAACGATGTAATCGGCATCATTGGTAATGTACTTGACATCGCCAGCCTGGAGAAAGTAGCCGAAGAAGTTGTAGCCAAATGGGGAAAGATCGATATTCTATTGAACATTGCCGGTGGCAATATGCCGGGAGCCACTCTCGAACCGGATCAGCACTTCTATGATATGGACATCTCTTGCTGGGAAAAAGTGACTAACCTGAATATGAATGGGACAGTCTATCCGTCTATGATATTCGGTAAGGTAATGGCAAAACAGAAGAAAGGATGCATCATCAATGTATCTTCTATGGCTGCTTATAGTGCTATCACCCGTGTACCGGGTTACTCGGCCGCTAAAACTGCAGTAGCCAACTTCACCCAATGGCTGGCAAGCGAAATGGCACTGAAATACGGTGATGGTATCCGTGTTAATGCTATCGCTCCGGGATTCTTTATCGGTGACCAAAACCGTCGTGTACTTATCAACCCGGATGGTTCATTGACCGACAGAAGTAAAAAGGTGTTAGCCAAAACTCCGATGAATCGTTTCGGCGACATCAAAGAATTGAATGGTGCTGTACAATTCCTGTGTAGTGAAGCCGCTAGTTTCGTAACGGGAGCTATGTTGCCTATCGATGGTGGTTTCAGTGCATTCAGCGGCGTTTAATATTTAATCTTTTAATTTATTCAAACGCTATGATGGAAAAAACATGGAGATGGTTCGGCAAGAAAGATAAAATCACCTTGCCGATGCTCCGTCAGATAGGTGTTGAAGGAATCGTCACTGCATTACACGAGGTACCGAACGGAGAGATTTGGACAGTAGAAGCCATCAACGATTTAAAATCGTATATTGAATCGTATGGGTTGCGCTGGTCGGTCGTGGAAAGCCTTCCGGTTTGTGAGGCAATCAAGTATGCGGGTACGGAACGTGAACAGTTGATTGAAAATTATAAAGTAAGTCTTGCCAACCTGGGTAAATGCGGAGTGAAAACAGTCTGTTACAACTTCATGCCGGTAATCGACTGGATACGTACGGATTTACAGTACCCTTGGCCGGACGGTACCAGTTCGCTTTACTACGACCGTATTCGTTTCGCTTACTTCGACATCAAAATACTAGAACGTGAAGGAGCTGAAAAAGACTATACAGAAGAAGAACTGCATAAAGTTGCCGAACTGGACAAAGTGATTACAGAGACCGAAAAGGATGATTTGATTGATACTATTATCGTCAAGACACAAGGATTTGTGAACGGTAATATCAAAGAAGGAGATAAAAACCCGGTTGCTATATTCAAACGTCTGTTAGGTTTATATAAAGACATAGACCGGGACGCTTTACGAGAGAATATGTGTTACTTCCTTTCTGCAATTATGCCTGTATGCGATGAATATGGTATCAACATGTGCGTACACCCGGATGATCCTCCATTCCAGGTTCTCGGCCTACCCCGTATTGTCACCAATGAAGAAGATATAGCCTGGTTCCTGAATGCCGTAGACAATCCGCATAATGGGCTGACTTTCTGTGCAGGTTCTCTTAGCGCAGGCGCACATAATGATACTCGTGAATTGGCAAAGAAGTTTGCAGGAAGAACCCATTTCGTTCATCTACGCAGTACAGAGGCCATGCCGGGTGGAAACTTCATCGAAAGTTCTCATCTATCAGGAAGAGGACATCTGATTGATCTCATCCGCATTTTCGAGAAAGAGAATCCAGGACTTCCCATGCGCGTAGATCATGGACGAATGATGCTCGGAGATGAGGATAAAGGCTACAATGCCGGTTATTCTTTCCACGGACGTATGCTGGCTTTAGCACAGGTAGAAGGAATGATGGCTGTGGTGGATGATGAGAAACAACATAAGATAGAGTTTTAATCTTATTTTTCATCAATATACTTTGAAATACAGGAAAGGAGCTTTACTTTTGTGAAGAAATAAAAAAGAAGAATATTATGAAAGCAAAAATGGCGAAGCTCTGTCTACTATTTATTCTATTATGCTCCCTTCCTGTATTTTATTCATGCAGCGACGAAGCTGATGCTTTTTACCTATATGAATATTGGGAAGTGATGTTCGACCCGGAACCTCCTATCAGTGAAACCAGTTTGTCAATCACGGGAGGAACAAAGTTGGGAATTAAAGGTGGCGTAGCTCCTTATACAGCAGAAATAGCCGATGGGCAAATTGCTACAGCTTATGTGGACGAAAACAATGATATTCAGATCAGCTCTATAAAACTGGGCAGCACGTCATTGATGGTAAAAGACGCTGATGGAAGAATCATAAAAATAGGGCTAAAGGTCGTCAACGGCAAACAATCTTTTTCAGTGAATTCCGTGGAAGCAAGAATCACAGGAATAGATGAAAGTCTGTTGGATGAACAACAAAAAGAAAAACTAGAAGCGGTCAAAAAAAAGATAAAGGATGAAGCGGGTATACAAGCTACAGGAGGAATAGCTTTCTCTTATGACCAAAAAAGTAGTGGTAAAGTGACAATTGTTACTAGTAAAGATAATGCTCCGAAAATAGAAGGAAGCTTCTCCCGCTCCACATCAGAGTCAGGCACTACATTCCAAATTACAATCAATGGTAAAGAGTATGACTGCAAATTTAAACTTCCCGAACGTTCCGATACTTCAAAGAGTATCACCACACGAGACCTTGGCCCGATTCCTTATTGGTTAGTGGAAGATGTGACTGAAGATTATAAATCAGATGTGACCGACCTATTCGGAATAAATGCCACCTCCCTGAAAATAGAACGCATTTATATAGGTTCATTCACTCCTTTACGATAAGTTTATTCCTCTTTCTATAAAATAGATGCGGCAAAAAGCACGAAAAACTGTTTTTTGTCGCATCTTTCATCTTTTAGTTATTAGCTACTTTATCCGTATCTTCTCTACAAAATCTTTTTTATCTATATTCAATTCTTCCAAAGAAGTGATCCGCCTACCGTTCAACACAATGTTTTCGAACAAAATATTCTCAATCTTCCTATTTTTATCATAACCTTCTATTAAAGAAGAATTGATATATTTCCCGGTACATGAAATATTACGGAATGTTATGTTCTTGACACCTCTGCCGGGACCTGTATTGTATTTTTGGTTATACATCACCCGAAGATGAAATAACTGTCCTTCCTGAATATGTTCCACACGAATGTCCTCAAAAGTAATGTTTTGTGCTAGGTTGTGATCCCCTACATTGATAGTCATACAGCCTTGGTAATCACGATCATCCTCATCATGCTCCAATATATCAATATTCCTGAATACTATATCTTCCAAAACTTCATCTCCCGTTTCCGTATTTCCATGTGTACCGATATTGATAGGATGCGCAATATCTGCCCATAGAGTAGAATTAAGTACATGAATATTGCGACAGTCGCCATAATAATTCCAACGATGCGTATAAAGAGCTATACAATCATCCGAATTACGAAGAAACACATCATCAATCATCACATCCGAGCAGGACATAAAATCCAGCCCATCACTCCAACCCTGATAGCTGAATGATTTCAGATTTTTGATAGTAATTCCGGTAGATTGTCCCCCAGAGACAGTATAATGCCGTGGATTTACCACCGTAACTCCATCAATCAGTACATTCCGGGAGTAGGTAACCGAAATTCCCTGTTGCGGTTCAAGCAACATGCCATGTCCCAATATTTTCACATTCTCTACACTGTCGCAAGTGAGACAACCTTTCAAAACGGCACCACCTTCTAAATAAACCGTCGTATTACTGGGAATACGGAAGCATTTTCCAGCCGTATCAGTCGGTTCATGTATTCCAGCTTCAAAATAAATCACGTTCGGATCATTCTTATCCGGCACATTTTTGATGATAGGATTGGCAAATACATGCAAATTATTCAGGCGATCTCCATTAAACTCGACCGACAACTTTTGTGGTTTATCTATCGTAAACAATAAAAAGTTACCATCAATCTCCGGTTGGATACCTTTGGATAAAGGACGCACCACTGCCGAACGGATCTCCCCATTGTTCTTTTGTACCAATACTTCCACTTTCCCTGAAAAGTCGAACTGAACCATCGTGGCATCGGACTTCGTATCCATATCCACCTTTACGTTATACTCATAAAGGTCTACCCAGTCTTTTTCTCCCACTTGCCGTACTTTTACCGTATAGTCATCATTGTGACGGGCATAATAGATGCCTTGAGGTACCGGATAGATGACTATTTCTGCTTGTATGACTCCTGTGGTCATTACAAGTAAAAATGTGAGCGCTATTCTTATTAGTTTATTCATTTCAAGTTTTTACTAATACCGTTAATGTCCTGGAATTCACCACAGATTGAAACAAATAATCCATCCACACTGGCATATCCGAATCTGTGGCGAAGTCTAACACATTTTATTCATTTTATCTTGCATACATCAGCGTACCGAGCCCAAGTACGTCATAGCCACCGGAGTTAGCGTCATAATACCCACCTCCTCCTTCTATTCCTACATATTCGGTAGCAATCTTAGTATATTTGAGATTATCATCCGAGATGTTTTTTATCCCTTTGTAATGATAGTAAGGCAACGCCCATATCGCACGTTTGATCCATTTACCGCCACCAAGTGTTGTTTGTTCTTCCGGAATCGGATATCCCCATTGACTCTGTTTTTGCCATATATAAGTAGTATATGGTACAGTCTCATTGGTATAATTACAGCAAGCGGCATATTCGCAGGCCCGTAGGAAGAGATTATCATCATAAGCAAAGAAATCGTCTCCCTGGCTCCATGCCAACTGACAAATAATTCCCATCAATCCGACACACATCAACGTGTGTCCTTGGTCACGTCCACTTTCCTGCCATTGAGCAAAGTTATAGTCCGGTGCATAATCGTGATAGATAGCACGACGTAAACGTCCGTTTGTATCACCTGTCTGCAAATGGGCGATACCTTCATTATAAATATCACGACGATCGGTTACAATGCCGATAGCCATTTTAGCCGCTATATTACAAAGACACCAGTTAGCCCAATAATGTAACGCATTCGTATCGTGATGACGTTTCAGAAAATCATCATTAGCAGGATAGAACACTTTAAGCAACCAATTCTGGAACGCTGCGAAGTCCGCACGATCCCATCCTCCATAATCCCTCAATAATTCACCGGCAATAGCAAATTCATAACCATAAAGTCCTGCAGCAAGCGATAAATTCGTATTACCTGTTACACCTACACAAGTCTGTACCCACTTATTCAGATTCTCCACCGCTTTTGCCGCATATTCATCATCTTGTTCAATTTTCCAACGAAGCGCCTGCTGATATGCAATAGTGGCCCCTCTGGCTGCATTCATATAATTTTCATCACCGGAAACTCCACGTTTAATCCATTCCGTAGGATAAGTATCTGCCGTCTTCTGCGAAAACTGACTTTCTACTAATAATTGATAAGCACTTACCCAAGGCTCTTCTCCGGCAGCTTTTTTATCCCGGATACGCTGGAAGTCTTCCTCCGTATGCAACCCTTCATGCAGCATGGGTTCCGTTGACGGTTTAAGTTCAACTTGTTCCAAATTTACGTTATTATCAGGAAGAGGAATTTTATTCAAATCAGTTTCCACATTGACACCCGGAAGGTCAATGCCGTCCCCACATCCTACCAAAAACAGGGTAGCAAATACTGCGGTTATATAATATATCTTTTTCATCATATTTTTGGTTTAATGGTACACCATATCTACCATTGATTACGGTGCACCCAATTATAGTTTATTGCTCTACTAACTCTAATTTGAAATTATCTATCTTAGCCCGTCCTTGTTTTACTGTAATCGTACATACAAAACCAATGACAACATCGGTAGGCTCTTCAACAGAAATATCAACTACTACATCACCCGTACCTGAAATAGAAGCGTTTGCCAGACTCTTACTTGGTATATCACTCGTATTTGCCATCTCATTACCTTTACAAACCGCAACATAACCGGTAAAACCTCTGCGGTCATATTCATAAACGTGTGCCGTCAACTTATATTTTCCTTTTTGAAGATGAGAAGTCTGATATACCTTACCATCATTTTTAGGATTGTCAAATCCCCAATCTGTTTGTAAAGCCAAACCTGCATCACTTCCATCACCATATTTCGTTTTAAATGCCAAATCAACAGCAGCACCTCCTTCACCAGCAGTCAAGTTAGAGTTCTGAACTATCCAATAAGCAGCTTTTGCCCACTCTCCTTTTTTATGGAATCCTTTATCCCCACCTTCTTTTACATATTCAAAAGGCTGTTTATAGTTCATGAGTACATATTGAGAAATATCTCCATCCACCGGCAGAGGTTGCAACATATCACTCTCTACGGGTTGTGCAATACCTTCAAACACCATTGTTACTTTTCCACCATTGAAACCCTGCGGAACCGTTACAGTAATAGAAGTCGTAGTAATCTCTTTAACCGTAACGGGTACGGATATTCCCTCAAAAGTAACTGTAACAGAATTCTTATCCGTTCCAAAACCCTTTCCTGTAAATGTTATTTCCTGTCCGGCTTTTACTAATGTACCATAAGGATAAATATACGGTGTTTCAACAGAAGTAATTTCTGGAGTTTCCCAAACCTCAAATGTGCCCGATTCGCCCATCTCTATTTCCTTACCCTGAATTATCAGTTTAATCTTCACCGGAGCTTCAGATGAAACTCCTTTGGGAACATTCACTACGATATTACCTTTATCATTCAGTGTCACTTTATCACAAATTGTTTCTCCGAAAAAGACCTGAATATTTTCAGCTTTCGTACCAAAGTTCTGACCAATGATCGTTACTTCCGCATTAATGTATCCGGCTTTCGTTGAAATGCCTGTTACTGTCGGCATCGGTAATACCGTATATTTCAACTGTGTCCCGATAGCTTCAAACGGAGTAATGACAGTTATTGTATAATCTCCGGCTTCCAACGAAGCAGGTACAGTGAGTGGAATACTCTTATCCGTCAAATTATCTGTATCTATTGCAGCTTCTACAGGTTCTCCGCCAGCTTTAAAGAAAGTTACTTTCAAAGGCTCCAACCCTTCAACAGACTTATCCAGCAATTCTTGCACAAGATTGGTTCCTGTTATTGCAAATTTACTGCCAGCAAAACCTGATGGAACCGGTTCGTCTTCCTTAGGAGTATCAAGCGTTGCATGCTTCAACACAGTGAAAGGATAAGAAGCCAAATCAATCGTTTGTTCTGCCATAATAAGTGTCATAACTCCACTGACAGCTGTCTCGGGAACTTTGGCCGTAAATTCGGTATCAGTAGGTGTACCCACAATCTCTGCCTTGTCTGTGGAAGTCCCGAAAGTCAAAGTATACAGTGTTTTAGAAGAAACAAATTCTTGTCCTTCGAAAACGATACTGGCACCCGGAAAACCATAAGAAGGTTTCACTACGCTGACACCCGGCTTACCAAGTACACGATAAACTAGATCAGTCTCCACACGTTGCCCGAAAACCTCAACGGTTATCTTTCCGTTTGTTGCCGATTCCGGCACTTTCGCAAGGATAGCATCATCAGCGCAAGAGACTACTACTGCCTCCTGGGAACCGATAAATACTTTCACATCTTCTGTTATGATACCAAAATCACTGCCACTAACGGTAAACTCATTCCCAACATATCCTTCTACGGGATCTATCTTTGTTACAGTCGCCACAGGATCAGTGTAACTCATTGGAACAATTTCTTCATTATCCTCGTCACAAGCAGCTAATGCGAAAAGCGAGAGAAAAACGGGAAACAGATAGTTATATATTTTCTTCATAATCTTAATTATATTATCACGATGAATTACTCTTTTTTCTTTTTCCACATCATTCAAGAATCAATTTCAATTCTGTCACCTTAAAGTATGAATTACCTTTAGCCAGAGAAGTCAGGAATCCAATGACAACATCCGTTGTCTCCGTCACTTCAAATGAAGGTGTAACCAACGTACCCGAATCATTCGCTGTTCCCATTTTATCATAGGCCACATAAACTCCATTTAGTTGCTCAAGATCAGCGACATTCGGTATATCACTTTCACTATCTCCTTTAGCTATCAATACGGAAATAAAGTTCCCCGCATCAGTAACTACCAATGTATATGCATAAGTGACTTCCAGTCTGTATTTACCAGGACGGAGCGTAGCAACCTGCCACATTTTCCCATTCGTATAAGCTTCTTTATCCCATCCATTCTGGAATGCTAACGTTAAGCCTTCTTCTGATTTATATTGCATTCCGGAAACAGTCGTATTGCCTTTTGCATTGAACGATGCTGCATTTTGATTCCACACTGCCGGAGTCCACCATTCACCGTTCTTCCAACTTTCATCATTTGCCTTGGCAAACGGCTGCTTGTAGTTTTGAAGGTAAAGCACTGTCACATCACCCTTTGAGTTAGGATTAAACATTGCACTACCTGTCATTGTATATCCATGAATAGTTACAGTCACATTACCTGTCTTATAATCAGCAGGAGTTGTCGCAACAATAGTAGACTCATCCACCAGCTCAAATTCGGCCGGCGTTCCATTGAAACTAACAGAAATATCGGATGGATCCGTACCAAAGTTTTCACCTGTTATAGTAACCTTATCTCCCGTATCGGCTACCCCTTCACCGTCTTCACTATCAGAAGTCACTGTAATGACACGTGGTGTAGGCAGTACTGTATAATGACCGATATTCTCCACCTTTTTATTATAAATCTGTAAAGACAGATTGCCTGTTACTGCAGTTTCCGGCACTTCCACTACCAAACGGTTATTTTTGCAATCGAGCACTTTATTGGATTGGGCTTCACCGAAGAAAACTTTCACAGCTTCAGCACGGTCACCAAAATTGGTTCCCGTAATAACTACCTGTGTAGTGACATATCCGTCCGTAGGATAAATGCTCTCCACTACTGGTACAGGATAATCATAAACTCTATACTTGGGGTCTTGCTCACAACCGGAGAAAAGTGCGGAAACACAAGCAAGTATTGCCAAGTGAAATGTATATTTGAATAAAAACTTCATATAATCTATGGTATTATACGTTAAACGATTGAATGATTAATATCCCGGATTTTGTACCAGATTTGAATTCAGGTTGATTTGATTTCTTGGAATCGCCCACAAATAATCTCCCTTAGTAAATGCGCAGTCGGATGATTTGAGGAGCACTACACAAGGTAATTTGCCTTTACCTGTTTCCACTTCTTCCGTCCCCTTCGTAAAGATAGCCGGATTGAAAGCACTGGTAGCATTCCCGTTTTCGTCTATAAATGCCGTCGGATAGCTGGCATTACCTACTACCGCACCGCAACGAGACTCATTCAGATTCTTCTCCGCAATACCCCAACGTTTCAGGTCGTCACAACGGAAACCTTCCATATAGAGTTCCAAAGCACGTTCACGACGGATCTCATCCAACATTACCTGATTGACTGTCTTAGTCGCATTTGCCGGCACTCCTTCCTGAATTCGCTTTGCCAATGCATTTGTTAGGTTAGCAATTCCCGCACGGGCACGGATTTTATTTATCGACTTATTCAACTGGTCATCTGATATTTCACCATAGCGTTCCATCACGGCTTCGGCATAGTTCAGGTATACTTCTGCTAACCGAAGTACCGGATAATTAGCCGATTCATCTTTACTTTGACGTTGAATATCAGTAATAGCAAACTTAGAAACACCATACCCACAGCTCTCAACTGTCAGGCTCGTTGAATATGAACCCACATAAGAAGTCAAACGGAAATCCCGGTTCTGAAATTCATCCCCCGGATTCTTATACCCCTGAAACTTATCGGACATGCTAACCGGAAGCCCGTCAGTGCATAAAAACATATCAATCAATTTCCGGCTGGGACGCATATCCGTATAAATCACCTGATTCAAATCAACCTGTCCTTTACGCGTTTCCTGACTATATACAGAAGCTATGATAAATTCCTTGTTCGTCGCTCTTCCTGCACCGGCAGGATTGCTAGCTTCTTCTTCAATATTAAACAGATAACGGCTACTCAAATTTTTCATTGCTGCTACATTATTATAATTCCAAAGAGAATAAGCAGCATCCCCCATCACTATTTCGGATAGTTGAACAGATTCTTCCAAGAAAGTATTTACCTGATCGGAAGCCGGACCGGCAGAACCTTCAAAATCAGTAGAAGTGCCATTGTACTTACGCCAGGTAGCTTCATAAAGTAACACGCGAGCCTTAAATGCCTGTGCAGCCTGTTTGCTGATTTTACCTTTGTCGGCAGAGGTTATATTCTGTTCCAACGGCAACCCTGCAATAGCCTCATCCAAATCGGAAAGAATCAAGTTGACAACCTCATAACGGCTGTTACGTTTTCCATATAACTCCGGTGAAGTCACGTCGAGAACTTTCGTAACGACAGGCACTCCACCAAAAAACTTCAATAAGTAAAAATAGTTATAGGCACGGAAAAAATGACCTTCGGCTAATTCTTTTTTAATATCCGCTAAATTACCTGTATAGGAAGAAACTGCTCTTTCAAACATGTGATTAGTGGCACGAATATTACCATAGCAATTACCCCAACGGCTATCGTCATTAGGAACTCCCATCACACCGGTCCCCACACCATACGAATATCTGAAACAAGTAGAAAGATCGGATGCCGCATCCATGTGATCGAATATACTTCCATAGGAAGACTGCCATCCCAATAATTGCCCGTAAAGCCCGTTAGCATATTCACGGAAATGCTCCGGAGTTTTGAAATAAATCACATCTGTCTTGGCATCCAGTGGTTCCAAGTCAAGGAACGTATTCACGCATGAAGAAAATCCCAATGCGCAGGTGCAAATTAATATATAGTTCGTTATCTTTTTCATATCTTCTATTCTGTATTTAATTTTCCATAGCTACTATAAAGTGATGTTCAGACCGAACGACCAAGTACGTGCAAACGGGTATCCACTGTTGTTGGAGGCTGCTCCCATTTCCGGGTCGAAACCGTCTCGAATACTGGTAGCTTCCCATAAATCATTACCAGAGAAGTAAACACGTACTTTTTCCAGTTTCACCTTGCGAGTCCATATCTGCGGCAATGTGTAGCCGACTATTAATGTTTTCAAACGGATATAGCGGTTATTCTGCATCATAAAGTCGTTATTCTGATAATTCCAGCGTGCGAGATTCGCATTGGTAGTCAAGCGAGGGAATTCAGCATTCGGATTGCTCTCTGTCCATGTCTTTCCCAAATATGTCGGGTTCTGATTGGCAGTACGTGTTTGAAAAGGATAAGCCATCCAGTCATTACGGATAACATACTGCTTGCCGACACCTTGGAACATTGCGTTCACATCAATACCTTTCCATGATCCTCCCAGTGTGAAACCGAAAACAAAATGTGGATTGGAGTCACCGAGATATTGCAAATCGCTATTCTCATTCCCTGCACCGGAAATCTTATAATCACCATTCAAATCCAAACGTTTGGTATCACCTGGACGCAACCGGCTTGCACTTCCTGCTCCTACACCAGTCAAATCTTCTTTACCCTCTCCATAGAGTGCATAATAGCGGTCTACTTCTGCCTGATCTTTAAAGTAACCATCTGTGCGATAAAGAAAGTACGAATTCAACGGATACCCATTCACGGCTGCATTCCAACCAGCCCCATAAGAATCTGCTCCTTCCATCTCTTTCAACAGACTCTTTGTATCACCAATATTAAAGTTGGCATAGTAAGAAAAGTCTTTAATCTGATCGCGCCATCCAATAGTGAATTCCCAACCTTTTACATTCAAATGACCACTATTCGTTTTAGGAGCTTTACCTCCTAATACACCCGGATATGTGACATTTACCAACATACCGGTATTATCTTTTATAAAATAATCGAATGTAGCTTTCAAACGATTATCGAAAAAGTTAAGATCGATACCAAAGTTTTTCTGTGAAACTTTCTCCCAAGTACGGTCATAAGAAATTAAACCGCCAAAACCTGAAGATACCTGATTGGCAGGTATAGTTCCAAAACCGGCTGTTCCAAGAGAGACAGTAGACACATAATCGTAATCACCCAGCCCGACATCATTACCCGAACTACCGTAACTTAAACGCAACTTACCAAAAGAAAGAACAGGTTTTAAAAATTCTACAAATTGTTCTTCCGAGAATGCCCATCCCAAAGAGACAGAACCAAAGCTTTTGAAACGATAACCGGGAGCAAACTTGGAATTTCCGTCACGACGCCCCATCAATTCAACCATATATTTTTCCGCATAGTTATAATTCAAACGGGCAATATATGAATAGGTACCATTATGAGTCTTTCCTCCACCGTTACCCTGTGTACCCGTAGCCAAATTCAAATCGTAAATTCCGGCATCCTCAAACTTCTCACGGGCGGTAACAACTTTCTTAGTCACCCATTTCTCGGCATTGATGCCGAACATAGCATCTATATTATGTACTTCGGCAAATGTACGCTTATATTTCAATAACCCTGAATAGTACTGATACCGGGCATTATTTGCCTGTACCAAATATCCCGGCTGATGGGAATCTTTAAAATTCAGCACATCTTGCGGAGTACTAAGGGTTTGTGTTGTTTCATATACTAACTTCGCCGTCTGCTCGCCGAACCAATTGTAACACTGTACCGGAAGCGAATAGCGTTCTCTGCGATATTCCTCATTTTGAAATGAAGCAGTACCCTCGAAAGTGATTCCTTTCCAAATATCCACCAATGCTTTAAAATCGACACGAGTAGTCAACTTCTCTCTCTCGTCACGTCCACCATCCGTTGTAGCTGCTGCCGCATTGCGATCACCTACATTACCGAAGTTAGCGTACCATTGTCCATAGGGATTTTTCGCCGGGAAAAACGGAGCATCGTTTCCGTAAAGTGTACGGTCGATACCATGTGTGGGTGTTTCGGTATTTGTTTTAATCATACTGGCTGAAGTCTCCAGTTTGAACCAATCAGTCAATTTGATGCCGTAGTTCAAACGCAAGTTCAACTGTTTCTGCCCGTCATAAGCTGTAGCCAGGTTAGCCTGGTTATCAGCATAAGCTAAAGAGATGCGGTAATCGGATTTATCTGTAGAACCTGCTACACTCAAGTTATGCTGGTAAGAATAACGGCGGGCAAACAATTCATCCAGGCGATTGGCATTACCAACGAACATCGTACCCCAATCGGCTACAGTTGACTCATAAATACCTTCAATGCCTTGAGCCATCTTCTTCAGGTTTTCTTCTCCCCAGCCCCACCAGTCATGTTCCGGCATTTCTTTATTGGCTTCCAGCCACATGGAAGCATATTCCTGCATACTGGGAGAGAAAGCCATAATACCATTGGTAGTGAAACGCATATTGAAGCCATAATCAACCGTTGTCTTGCCTTTACCTTTTTTGGTAGTTACCAAGATAACGCCATTAGCTGCTTTCGCCCCATAAATGGAAGCTGAACCGTCTTTCAATACACTAATATTCTCAATATCATCCGAGTTTAGATTTTGGAATGACTCTGAATTCAATACGGGTACTCCATCCACAATAATCAACGGACTACCGCCATTGACAGATGTCAGACCACGAATCTGGAAATTTAAACCTTCATTACCCGGACGTGAGGAAGAACGAGTGACTACCAAACCCGGAGTGGCTCCTTGCAGAGCAGCACCGACATTGGTAATGGCACGACTTTCCAATACCTGGCTACCAATTTGTTCTACCGCCCCTGTCAACGTCGCTTTTTTCTGCGTGCCATAACCCACTACAACAACCTCGTCCAGTGCATTATTATCTTCCTTTAATACCACTTTAAAATCAGAGCGGCCATGAAGGTTAATAATCTGATCTACATATCCGATATAGCTAACTTTTATCTGTTTGGCATCAGCAGGAATATTCAGCGTAAACCGACCGTCAATATCGGTAATTACTCCTGCATTGCTTCCTATGACCACTACATTACAACCAATCAGTGGTTCACCATTCGCATCTGTCACAAGTCCTTTGATGATGCGGCCCGTCTGGACTACCATCAAACTCTCTTCTACAGAATCATTTGCATAGAGCAATACACCGGGCGAACCACCCAGCAGCATGGCGAAAGCCAATGCGACTCCTTTTGAACATAAGAATTTGGATTTAATTTCCATAATACTATTAAATTGTTAAAGTTAATATGTGTTTTTCCGAATCTGGTATTTAACCGACTTTGGAGAATTCATTTTTCAAATAAGTACGAACCGTTTTACGAGCCAGTAATAATTGACATTCTACTGTACGGGGAGATAAGGACAGCTTTCCTGCAATGGCAGGACAAGAGAGTTCATGATTGAAACTAAGTTCATAAATCTGACGGCGTTTAACAGGAAGAGCTTCCATAACCTGGTCATGCATCTTCTTTAGTTCACGAAAATGAATGGTATCTTCTGTGGTATTCCGACTGGTGTCTTCCATCCTATTATATATGTAGGCGACGAAATCTTCCTGTTTATAATAACGACGGATTTTATCGGTTACTATATTGCGAGCGATGGTAAAAAGCAAAGACCAGACTGTATCTTTGTTCACGAATGCCCTGTGTTCCCATAAGCGGACAAAGACATCCTGTGCCAAATCTTCCGCTTCATGCGGATGGCAAATGCGGATAGCGATATAGTTCTTGATATACTCCTTATATTTAAGATAGCATTCAGAGAAGAAGTCGTCAAATGTAGCTTGCTGTTTATTCATGGCATTAAATTTATCCGTTTAACGATGATACAAAAGTAGGAACAAGTTTCAAATTCAAATACCACAAAAGTAACAGATAACAAAACTATCGTAACAAGCGTGTATTTTTGCAAAAACTTCCCATTTCATCGGGATAAATCTAACCGTTACACCAATAAAAAAGGGGATGTCGTTACATTTGACGACTCCCCTGTTCTTATATTTGCATGGATGAAAGCTTTCATCCGGAAGGATTCATTATTTATTTTCCTGTGATGCCTGGAAATCCGGTATACGTTTTACGTTCGCACCTTTCATCACACCTCTTTTGATCGCTTCATTCGTATCGCTGATTTCTTTCTTCACACGTTTATAGTATTCTTTTGTCAGTCCTTTCTCTACTGCTTCCGATTCTGTTACTGCCCAAAGATACTGATAATCCATCAACATCAAATCCGGTGCCACTATTTTAAAGAAAACACTATCATTTGCAAATTTTTCACGTAAGTCTCCCAAATAGATGGTATCTGCAGGATTTACCTCCTTAACATTTGCATTATTTTTTGAACTGCTACCTCCGCAAGAAGATAACATCAAACCTCCTACCAATGAAATTAAAACTAATACTTTCATATCAACATATATTATAAAATAAAACTTTTTCTGCTCCAATGTGAACAAGATCTTACAATTATCTCACTTATTGAGCGCAAATGTAATAATTAAACTACAAACACAAACACAATGTCATTCTTTTCTTCCCGATTCCTCGGCATATTGCTTGGGAAGCATCCCGAACATTTCTCTAAAACACTTCGAGAAATAGCTGGGTGAACTGAATCCTACCCGGTTCGCTATTTCAACAATCGGCAACTGACTTCCTTGTAATAATTGTGCCGCCCGTTTCAAACGGATGCTGCGAATAAAGTCTGTCGGTGTGTGTCCGGTGATGGATTGCAGCTTGCGGTAAAGGCTCATACGCACCATACCCAAATCGCCACTCAATTCTTCTACGCCATATTCCGGATTGTCCATGTTCTTTTCTATGTATTCCAGACACTTCTGTATGAGCTGTTCGTCTACTGAAGTAATGGTGATAGCACTCGGATTTACTTCTATGTTTTTACGGAATTCCTGTTTTCTCTTTTCCTGCTGCTCTATCAGCTTTTCAATGCGTACCATCAGCATATCAAAGTTGAAAGGTTTCGACATATAAGAGTCTGCTCCTACTTCATAGCTGTTAATCTTGATATCATCGGCAGTACGGGCTGTCAATAATATCACAGGTATATGGGAAGTCTGCACGTTCGTCTTGATCCGACGGCAAAGTTCGATACCGTCTACTTTCGGCATCATAATATCGCTGATAATCAGGTTCGGATTTTCCTCTATCGCTTTTCGCTCTCCTTCCTCGCCGTCTGCCGCTTCAATGATTTGATAAAAATCTTCTAACTGTTCTTTCAGGAAAGTACGGAATTCCTGATTGTCCTCCACTAACAACAGTTTCTTCAGGTTATCATCGACTGTAGATGTAGTGGTTTCTTTCTCTTTAATGTCTGGTGTTTCCGTTCCGATGATTTCTTCCGGCAGTTCGTTCGGTTCCGGTTTCAGGTCCATCGGCAACCAAACGGTGAATACTGATCCACGATCTATCTGACTGTCCACTTTAATACGGCCACCATGTATATTTACATATTCCCTTACCAAATGAAGTCCGATGCCACTGCCTATTTTTTCGTCCCCTTCATTTCCTACCTGATAGAAACGGTCAAAGATATAAGGAAGGTCTGATTCGGATATTCCGATTCCAGTATCAGATACGGATATTCTCACGTAGTTTCTTTCTTCTATCTCTTCTGTCGCGAGCTGTAAGTTCACTGTGCCTCCCTGCGGTGTATATTTGAAGGCGTTGGACAAGAGATTATTCATAATCTTATGTACCTTATCCCGGTCGAAGAACATATAAAGCGCTCTATGTTCAGATTGGTTCACAAAGTTAAGGTGCTTCTCTACTGCCATTGGCATGAAGTTGTTATAGGCAGAAACAATAAATTCCTCCATATCGCCGTTCATCAGATGCAACCTCTCTCCTTTCATTTCCAGTTTGCGGAAATCGAGTAGCTGATTCACCAATGACAATAGGTTTTGAGCATTCTTATAGATGGTATTCAGTTGCTTTTTCATCGCATCGTCTGTCAATCGACGTATCACCATGTCTAATGGCGTGATAATCAATGTCAGCGGAGTGCGGAGTTCATGGCTTATATTTGTGAAGAAGCGGAATTTCATCTGATCCAGTTCTTCTTTCTGCTTCAACGCTTCCTCTTCTTGCATACGAATCATCTTCTGCCGGTTGCGGCGGTTTATTACGTAGATCAGCCCGAAGATTAAGAGAATAACTAAAATTGCATAGAAAATACGAGCGGCCAGTGTATCCCAGAATGGGGGATGAATTACAATTTTGAATGCAGACTCCGGTCCCCATATCCGGTCGTTTCCGGCAGCGGACACACGGAAGATGTATTCGCCCGAAGGGAGATTATTATAGACCACACGTCCTTGTCCATTCTCAAAAAGGGTTTCCGTCCATTCTTTGTCAAATCCTTCCAGTTGGTAACGGAAAGAGGTTTGAGAAGGATTAGGGAAGTTCAGACCAGAAAACTCAAGTGTGATATAGTTCTCATCATATTTTAATTGTACTTCGTCCGAATAACTTAATGCTTTATCAAATAAGACACGTCCGTTATATATTTCGCCCGAAACAACCGGAACATTAAACAAGCGGAATGAGGTAAACAGAGGACGATTGAGGCACTGATTATCTATCATGTTTTCTGGTGAGAAAGCAATAAAGCCGTTCATCAGCCCCAGGAAAAGCTGATTGTCCCTGGTCATTAACGAAGGGAAACTATATAAATCATCCTGACGGATTTCATCTTCCGACAGACAGCTGATTACATGAAAGCTGTATTTATCTGCTCTTCTGTCTACTTTTATCTTATAAATAGAAGTGACTGTCGAAATCCATATATCATGGTTCTTATCTTCCACTACGTTCAGGATAGCTTTAGACAGACCTTCTTCTTTCCCTAATGTGTAGCTTTGCCCATTGTAAGTCAAAACGCTCAAGCCATATTGTGTAGCAAACCATAAAGTTCCCTCATGGTCTTTGAGTATCTGATTATACTTGATACTTCCCTGATTGAAAATAGAATTAGCCTGGCCGTCTTCCTCCGGTATCCATATTTTATTCGTTGCAGGATCGTAAATGTAGAGTCCGTTATCACTGCCTACGACCAACCGGGATTGATTATCTATGGCCAATGCATTCGCTACTTTATATTTTTTGAGTTCGGGAAACTGTTCGGACAATAAGTTTATTTGCCCGTTTTCAGGATTGAATAATCCTACACCACCATATATACTTACCCACAATCGACCGGAAGAATCTTCGACCATGACACGGATATTACTGAAATCCAATTCATTCTGATAATCCGTATCGGGATAATCGTAAGATTGTACCTTTCCATGATCTATGCAGTAGAGCCCATCGTGGTATGTTCCGACCCAAACACGCTTCTTGCTGTCCTCATAAAGTACACGGCAATTCTTCTGACTGAATTCATGATAGAATCTGTTCATGCTTTTAGTCTCCGGTTCATAGCGATAGACACCCTGCGTAGTACCCATCAGAATTTCTCCTTTAGATGTTTCGAGCATACAGCGGATTTCCTCTCCTTTCCAGTCGCCATTTATCATCTTCTTATTGTACAGCACTATTTTATTCATGCTGGGATGATAATAACACATTCCCTGATTATAAAGTCCTATCCAAACGGAATTATTTTCCCGGTCGCAATAGATGCTTTGAATACCGTTTCGTACTGTATTACCTGATAATAAAGGAATATCCAGTGTCCGGGTTACAGAGAAATTGTGCATATCAATGACATAGAATCCATCGATAACGGTTCCTACCCATGCATTTCCACCTTTATCCACATCCATAGAAGTAAACCATGAATAGTGTCCGAGTTGGATACCTGAAATTTGGTTCCATTTTTTATTATAGACATCATAATAGCCTACTCCACGATCCCACATCAACCAAAAGTCACCATTATCGAGTATCTTCAAAACCACACGGTCATCCGGTTTCAGTTGGTCTTTCAGGAAATCAAGTTGATGCACGAAACGTTTCTTTTCTAAATCGTAGCAACGGATAGCCCCTTTCTGATGAACCATCCAACTGTATTTTCCATGACTTTCTACTCCGAGTAATCCTCCATAGTATTCCATAAACTCATCATTCCTACAAACCTGTTCGATTGATTTTGTCTCTGCATCGTACATATAGACAGAGGAACCCGGCGTCAGAAACCAACAATGTTTCTCTGAATCAATAATCAGGTCCGCCACTTTATCCTTTAAGCCGAATTGTTGAAATAAAGAATCTACGTTATAGATGTACTGTTCGGTAGTCAAATCGAAGACGCGTAGGCTCTTGCGTTCTTTCATCCACAAACGTTTGTCGGCATCAATATATTGTTCGGGAATAATATGGTTATATGCTATCGAATATTCGCCATGAATATTGAAAGGGAAATTTGAATAGTTCGCACCATCATACAGGCTTAATAACACAGTACTTCGCACACCGATACGTCCGTCGGGAATGGGGAAAACGCTTTTTACATAGTTATCCGGTAATCCTTCGACAACTCCAATCTGGCGGAATACATAAGGGGATTCTTGCGAGCTAATATAACCCGGATACAATAATCCCATTAGTATGATTAACAAACATATTCGAATTTTCATGGCCATCTTTTTTTGTAGTACTATTATTAAGTACGAACGAAGAATCAAATCCCCTTATCCTACTTTACTATTATTTTCTGAATTTCGAGTTTATCTCCGGCTTGCTCTATCTGTAAACGAAGTACACAAGCTCCTGCGGGAAGAGTGAGTTTTCCTATTTCTCTTTCCGTCCATTGTATAGAACTGGGTAATTGCATGGGTTCTGTCTTTACTTCTGAATCAGAAGCTACGGACAATAAAGAATTTCCTTTTGATTGATAAACAAGATAAACGGTATAATCTCCATCGGTAGGAATACTTACAGTATAATTCATCCATTCTCCATATTCTATTTGGGTAACGACGTAATTATCTTCTTCTTTTCGTAGCTCTACTGCTCCGTCAGGTCTGTATTCGTTGCCACGTTTCTTTCCTACATTGTGATAGGTATGCCCTTCGGGATCTTCCGCAAGACAATAATAATCGTAATCGGCAGCCGATATTTCACTAGGTAGCAAATGAATTCCTGATACACGCTTTCCCGTAGAGAAAGAAACGGGATCGCCTGCCATCCAGGGAGTCAATCGCTTGGTCAATGTTCCCCAGCCAGTCCATTCATAAAACCAGTTAGGTGCTATCCCCCAGTTTTCGCAACCGTGATGTTCTATCATATAATCACGGTAACGTTTCAACCAGGTATAGTTGTTCTCCGGCAATCCAGCACGTACTGCATAATGCGCCAATGCCATTTCACGAGTTCCGCCACTACCTGCTACGTCTCCACGTCCGTGAGGAGATACGGCTACGGATTCCCAACGTCCACTACGGCTTTTTATCTGGAGAAATTTTCCGTTCTCAAAGGTAACTTCATTTGAATTCTTACTATAACTTGTCGGTTCCCAAGGCTCTTTTTGCTCTTCATAGGTCTGGACTTTAGAGAGGTTATAACGATAGTTCCATTCCAAACCAAGAAGCAAACGGTTATTGAGACAATTATACAAAGAATCTCCCTGATTCCATGCCATTTCTGCGATAGCTACATAATTGTGGATACCTGCCAATACATGTCCCTGGTCGCGACTCGACTCCTGACATTGACCGTTTGGATAGATATAATACTGTAGCTGTTCATCGTATCCATAATCTGAAATCTTGTTTTCTCTTCCTTCCAATTTATAATCAAGCATGGTTGGTGATTTCTTAATCGGTTCTTTGCTAGTGACCGTCGGTCCTGAAGGATAAGGTAAATCATCCGGTCGATGCTTCATTCCCAATAAATAACGGTAAGCACGGTCATACATTACTTCGTTATCTAAGTAAATCCCCATTGCCATCATTCCACGAGCAGCGAAAAGTCCTTGATTACCAAACCTTGCGGCATCGAAATTAAAAATATTCCAATAGAATGTAACTCCGTTCTTTGAATCATCCCAGTAATTTGCATATTTGGAAGAGAAATCTTCCGTATTGCTATATCCAGGATAGACCAACATATTTTTAAAACGTTGCTGACCTTCTACTTTCCAACCGGAATAATCACGCATTAATTCGGCGGCATCAATTAAAAGGTAAATCTTTCCGTTATCTAATGGTCCTGTTCTGTTCCACGACTACTTGTATTGGTATAATAAGAATTAGCATTCAGATATTCGACCGCTTTACGGGCATAAGCCTCATCGCCCGTCAGATGCCAAAGCAATGCTAAGTCATGTGCCCGCCTGCCATCTACTCCGATAGTAGCATTAAAACGTCCTTCTCTGATTTGTTTTCCCCGATTGATAACTTGCGTATTGAGTGAAGAATAGGGAGATTCCTTTAATTTCAGAAAAGTAGAATAATAAGGCTCATGTTTCGCCTTGACCATAGCTTTCATCCGGTCTAAATCACCTTGGGTATAGGTGATTCCGGGATGGATAAAGTTACGTCGTTGCGCTTGCACTCCATTTTGAATATTCCCAATCCATACAATCCCAATAATCCATATAATTTTGTTAATCATAGTGCGATTCGCTTTTTATACAAGTGATAAGCAAAGATAGTATTTAGTAATAAAAAGGAGTTCAAAGTGAATGAAACATTTACTTTGATTAGCATAAACCCGGGAATAAAACTCTTGTATTTATACTCATGGTTCTCTTCCAGACTCCTTAATTCTGATTCCAGTGCAGCTTTGCTCTCATCTATTAATAGATAAGTTATTATCTTCCTATTGCAAAGTTCTTTCCTTCTAATACTAAAGTTACTCTTATCTAATAGAAATCTATAATTGCAAGCTTTGATTATAAAAACGAAAGTTTCATTTATATAATTGCAAGTTCTAATTATATAAATGAAACTTGCATTTATAGTTTATGTTTAACCTAAAGAAAGTTTGATATTAGAAGAAAAGAAGTTTGCACCTAATACAAAGAGATTTTTCCATTCATACTTCATATACCAGATTATGCTATTTGACTGTGATATTCTTTATGTATTCATTCGTGATAAAATCATCTATATTTTTCATCTTCATGCCGTTGATAATCACATTATCGAAGATGATATTCTTGACGGAACGTTCTTTATCAAACCCTTTCAATAGAGATGGATTCTCCCCTACTCCATTATAAATGATATTCCGAAAAATAATATCTTCAATTCCCCGGCCGGGTTGCTTATCATACTTTGAATTGAAACGAACATTAATATGAAACAATCTTCCCTCCTGGATATTCTCTACACGGATATCCTCAAATAATGCCTTGCGTACCAAGTTTTTATCACCGCAATCCACTGCCATACAGCCCTGATAAAGAAGATCATCTTCATCATGTTCCAGAATATCGACATTACGGACAGTTATATTCTCAAGAATCTCTCCAGCCTTATCGTCCGGGTTACCGTGTCCTCCAATGTTGATCGGATGAGCAATATCCGCCCAAAGGATTGAATTCTGTAAAGTCACGTTACGACTTCCTCCGTAATAGTTCCAGCGATGGGCATAGATGGCAATACAATCATCACTGTTCCGCATAAAAACATTGTCTATTAATACGTCACTGCAACACATCAGATCTATGCCATCACTCCATCCTTTACAACTAAAAGACTTTAAATTATTGATGGTCAACCCTGTAGACTCACCACCAAATACTGTATAGTGATCTGGATTTATAACTGTAATACCGTCAATCCATATATTTTTAGAATGAGTAACTTCTATTCCACGGATCGGATGGTCGAGAATACCACGCCCGACAATGCGTACATTTTCAGCTTTGTCAATCAATAATTTAGCTTTTACAACAGCTCCGGGAGCTAAATAAACAGTAGTATTGGAAGGAATCTGTATCTGTGTGTTCGGCAAATCTTTCGGACGATGGACACCCGGTCCGAAATACATTACTTTGTCACTGCTTTCAGTATAAGTTTCTGTTTCCAAAGGATTAGCAAACAAATGAAGATTATGCAAACGATCACCGTTAAACTCAATCGACAGGCATTGAGGTCTAGTGAGTGTAAAAAAGATAGCATTGTGGTTTACCGTATGTTGTATACCTATTGCTAACGGACGGATTTTCACATCCTGAATGGTGCCATTGTTCTTTTTCACCATCACTTCTACGGGACTGCCTATATCAAACTGTACCATTGAAGCAGATTGTACCCGATCCATATCTACTTGGACTTCATATTCGAATACATCTTTCCATTCACCGCCTGCTTCACGTACTTTGACTGTATAATCATCATTATGTGGCATACCAGTGTTCAATCCTTCCGGATAGGTTACTAATTGGGCATTCCCGAATGTCGAAAATGCAATAGCTATTGCTAACAAACATTTTCTTTTACCTGATAAAACTCCTACTATATTCATATCACTAAACTATGTTATATTTTAATTATTCTGTTTATTGAAGTTCTTTCTAAAACTATACTTTCTATTCCACCCAGGTTGGCAAACTGGTAACAGAAACTATAGAAAAAATAACCAATGCAAAAAATCTCCTTTATTGTCTATTACGAACAATAAAGGAGATTTACCTAGAACATTCCAGTTTTTTCTGTCTTCTTATTTTTTACTTTTTACATACGGTTCTGCATATTGAGTCGGCAGTGCTCTCGATATGTCTTTGAAACATTTAGTAAAACTAGTATACAATACACCTTCCTATTCTTTATTATAGCTTTATTCGAACGGAACTGCCAAGTACTAGAATATGAATTGAAAACGTCCCTGTACTACACTAAAGTTTGTGCTTTCGATCTCTTTGATATGCGAGCCGGGGATGAAGTAGCTATAATTCAATTTGACAGCAATGTGTTTATTGATATAGTAATTCAATCCGAAGGAGAGGTCTTTCTGTGTTCCGCCTTTTATTCCGGCATCATTCAGAGAGAGATAATTGAAACGGGCACATAGTTCAAGTGCTTTTCCTTCCGGTCTTCCGGGACAGGCTACTTCTTCGTCATACAGATAATTCTGTCCCAACAATAGCCAGGAACATTGCAGATAAGCTCCTTGTGCCGTATAGTTCTCAAAACCCTTTTCCCGTTTTACATGGGCGCGGATGTATTCACCCTGAAGAAAGAATTTATGATAGTAAATTAGCAGTTCGGTTCCTATTTTAAATTGGGATGCTGCATGATCTACATCTGCTTGTATTAATGTACGATTATCAATCGTGCTCACGCCCGGAGATTTATAAGTAAACGTATTCCTGTTCTCATCTTCGGGAAGCGTGCCGTCCGGTGTACGATGGATAGCTGCTAATCCTATATGTATCAGTTTCGCTTGCTCATAAAGTGGACGGTAAACCAAACGTCCGTCAATGGCATATCCTTGCGATGCGTTTTTCAGGTTGCTCAAATCATTATCGGTAAAGAATCCGCCACACAGATAGTAATATTGGGTACGATAGGAATAGGCTACTCCCATACGTCGGCTATTTGTCAATGCCAGCACAGCTCCCGGAGATTGGTTGAAGCGAAGATCAAATGTACTACAAATCATATCGAGACTGAATGGCTCATAGAATTGTCCTATCTGAATGGAACTATTCTTATAGGAATAGGTGGCAAAAGCATCTTTGATGGCTACTTTGTTTCCGGCATATCCCATTTCCAGTTTCATTCCCCAGTTCTGATAGGTAGCTTTTACACCGATGCGAAGGTCATTAAATTCCGTGCCGTTGCCAAAGTTATTCGGATTCTTCAGATACACTCCTCCATCCATTAATAGACGCCCGGTGATTTTATATTGTATGCCATCGGGCAGATTCTGTGCCGTTATCCGGGAAGTCGTTAGTATTAGAGATAGAAGGAAGGAGAATTTCAAATATAGTCCTATTATTTTCATCGTCCACCTTTTATCAAATTTGTGAAAAAGTAGTTGGCTCCATACCTTCTCCCGTAAATTTTATCCCGTTGCTCATTTCGGCTTCTTTCGCTTTCTTCAGCTGTTTCTCTTTTTTATAGCGCTGTATCAGGTAAATCATGGAGCAGGTGAAAGCAACCGTACAGATCAGTCCTACGTAACCGGATAATATATTATAAAATTCCAACCAGTTTATGTCTACATGGGCAAATTCTTTGAACATCAAGACAAGTACAGTTCCCGTATATCCGATAAAATCAATGGTCACAATGAAGAAACCGACATTTCCTTTTATCTTGAAACAAGCGATGAAGCGGTCGAAAAAAATGCTTTGAAAACAGAGGTAGGCAATATACAGACAGAGACTTTGGACAAACAGCCAGGTGATTGCATCCAATTGCAGAGAATCATAATTGAAAGATATAAAACTCATGGTGGCTGTCCCAAGTACGACCAATCCCAGCAGGGCAACCAAAACTTTTATGTTACTTTTCACAAAGGCCATCGCTCCGAATAACGCCAGAATTATTAATGTAACGACTGTATCTACCTGCGCAAACATCCATGAGGACTGTCTGTTCATATCAATAATCTTCACCAGGAAATCTTCCTTAATATCTCTAAGCACTACCAACATTAGGTTAGCTACAAACAATAATACAAGAAATGGCATAAAGTCGATGAACAGTTCTTTCCGTTGCTTGCCATTCAGAGTTACACGACTACTTTTTTGTTCTATATCTTGTGCCGTAGGTTGTGGCAAACGGGTTAAGCTATATCCCAAAAGAGCCAATAAAGGAAGTGCAAAAGCACCGATAAGTGCCGGCATCCAAAATTCGCTGACGTTCAATGTATTCATAACGAACAATCCGATGGATTTTGCCGTTCCCGAACTGATAACAATACTGATTCCTAAAAGACTGACCAAAATATCCGTAGTGCGGCGACCTTCGATAAAACTGAAAATAACTCCCCACATACAGCCCAATGACAATCCATTGAAGAACATGGCAAACATATTATAAGGAGTGGGAAGTGCTCCGAACGCAACCAATGACAATTCCGCTACGGCAATGGAAACGAGTATAAACTTCAGGCGATTCTCTCTCTTCAATTCGGAAATCAACTTGATACCTATAAACTTGGCTATCAGATAACCTGCTATCTGAATGATAGTAACCAGTACTTTATAATCAAAGCCGAATGCTTCTATCCCGTCAAAAGTAGCAGCTGTGAAAGGTTTGCGCAATGTATAAACCAGTGAGTAAGAAAGAAGGGCTGCTCCACCTGCCCATAGAATAAAGAGGAAATCGGCTAATCTTCTGTTTGAACTTTGTTTCGATATTGCTTCAGTAATCGTTTTCATACGTTTTCGTTTTAATTTCTGGAGCAAAAGTAGAGGAGAATAGCAAGGGAGAAAATGAATTCTAAAGATTCATTTTATTCATTATCAGGTAGAAATGGAAGTAATATTAATGTAACGTTTATGTAACCGTAATTTCTTGGAAATGGAATACAAAAAGGGTTGCACAATCACTAATCCGGTATTGCGCAACCCTTTTTATTCGATTTCTTATTTTTCTTCTTATTGGAAAGTAGGCATCTTGAATCTGTACAATAATCCACCTACCATGGAAGCTACGCGGTCAGGTCTTCCCTGTTCGGAGCCATCGTATGTATCGGTACGGATACCGACTTTAGGTTCGGCATACAGATACAAAGAAGAAGCCACTTTCAGCTTTACCTGCACACCGGCATCCAGTCCCGGCACTGCTCGGAACTTACCGTAACGGCGTACCAGTCCGGCCGTAACTCCCACAAAAGGAACAACATCTATCACATGGTCGGGGCTGTATCCTTTTGCCAATGTGGCCAGACTCATCATATAATCCATACCCAAACCGGCATAATGAAGATTCATCTTCGACGACGTTTTGGCCTTGTACATAATTGTTCCATTTACCCGCCATGCAGATAACGGAGTGTACCATTTACCTATGCTTCCTTTTGCTTCTACACCTGCATTCTTCACCAAATCTTTGTTGGCTACGAGCAAGCTACCCAATCCAAGTGCACCGGAGATGAAGTAACGCTTGTCATCCTGACCAAACACGCTACGATTGGCTGCTTTTGAATAAGGAACAAAGCGATAGTGGAAACCTGCATTGACTCCTACCATTACGTCTTTCTGCATAAACCCCAGATTACCTTCAATGAATTTATCTCCATACAAGCGAATCTGCGGTTCAATGTACAAACCGAGAAAATCATTCACATGCCATAATCCCTGTATGCCTGCATTAATACCCGGTTGGAACTTATGGTCTGATTTGGAAGTATAAGCAAGGTTGACACCTACCGAACCTATTAAATCAAAGATACGATCGGTATTATATCCACTCATGGTAGACGTTATGTTCCACAAGTAATCAAGACCACCACTGACGCTGGCATGTCTAAGTTTGCCCGCTTTAACACTTCCCGGAACTACATAGTTCGTAAAGAATCCACCCGTACCCACCAGGCGCAAACCGGAATAAGGGCTCAACCACTTACCGATAGAGACAGAAGCCTGCGGACCTAAAGAACCAAGGTTTTCAAGATTCGTCTTATTCAGGAACATTTGCACACCGATTCCCGAAGTCATAAACAGATTGTCTGCGATGTGATTGCTTGAGAATCCGTTCTTCGGACGTGCCGCACGGTCAATCGTATGATAAGTCAAACCAAAATTCAACTCTCCGAGCTGATCTGTATTGCCACCTACTCCGCAACCTCCTGCATATTTCTTATTATACACATTGAAGCGAGGTTCTATAAATAAATCCACAGAACGGTTGATACGGAAACTTCCTTGCACACCGACTCCTATTCCCGGAGCATACTTGGCGGTTTTATCCACTCCTTTCGTACCTGCCAGGTTAACTCCGGCAATACCGATCAGACTAAATATTCTGTCTTCATCATATCCCCAAAGAACATTATTGATATTCAGCAGATAGTCCGCATGCAGATCGACATGTTTAAAGTAGCCGCTTGCACTGCCCGAAGGGGTGTCTGAAAGTCCAACCGTCCCGGACAAACGCAGACCGGAAGAAGGACTGAACCATTTACCGATTCCGGCAGAGAACTGGGGACCTAATCCTTTAATCGTATTCTTGATTCCCGGAACTTTCAGTGTACTGATACCACCAGATAAAGAGATAAACATATGATTCAGGAAGGAACTTTTATCGAAATCATCGAAATGAATCTTAGTTCCCATCGGAGCAGCAGGCATATAGGTCAGACCTACCAGAACCGAACCAGCCATTTTATAGTTTCTCCAACTTTCCGTATACGCAAAACCGTCATTATACCATCCGATCCGCGGTTCTACAAACAAATCCAATGTAGAAGAAAGACGTACATTTCCCTGTAAACCGAGATGAGCGCCGTAATAAAGCTGACCGCCGCCTTTCAAATCCGGATACTTTTCGGAACGATCGCTATTGTCGCCCACCTTAGAATAACCGGCTTCTATACCTGCAATCCCTACTAACTCAAAACAACGGTTTGCATTGTATCCGTATGCCAGGGAGGACATATTCAACAGATAGTCCAGGCTGCCGCCACCCATTTTTATTTTAGAATCGTAGATACTCGACGGCAGATAACCTAAATTCACCCCTATCCGAAGTCCATGAACCGGAGTAATCCACTTTCCCATAAAGAGATGGGCGGTCATTCCCATTCCATCCTGACTATCTCCACTTGTTAACAAGCTGTATGGCCCTATTCCGGCAGAGAAAAAGAGATGTTCATTGAATTTATTGCTCTCGAACTTTTCATTTGCAGGCCGTTTCTGTAACATATATTGCAATGCACCATAATCCTGTGCCTGTAAGGTAACAGCAAGCATCAGGAAGATTGCCACTGCTACATATTTATTGTTGATTCTGAAGATATTCATCGTTTACTCTTGTTGTATATATCATTATTTAATTTTCTGCTCTTCCGGCAGCAAGTCAATAATATCACCGTCCACCTTCGCTACTTCCAATAAGGAAGGATCAAGTTCAAGGGCCTTCTCAATGCTCATAATCGCATCACCTATTTTCTCCAGGCGGTTGGCGGCAATCGCTTTTATATAATATTCGCGGGCGGTCTCTACATCCATGGTAGAAATCTTATCCCATGCTTCCTGATTCTTCTTCATTGCCAGCAGCATCACCACCTCATTGAAAGGGCTGGTAGCCGCCACCTTTTCGAAAGCATCATTATAATAACCGGCCAATGCCTGAACAATGGCCTGCAAATCTTCAGAAACCGCTTCTTCGGGAACCAAGGTCAAGACTGAATCTGCTTTTGTATATTTCCCTTCATGCAGCAAGGCAATAGCCTGATTGGACAATAACTCCGCCGGTGCCGATTTACTGACAAACGGTTCGAGAATACGTGAATCCGGAGTATCTTTCTGTATCGTTGCCACTGCCAGTTCATTGGCTGCATACGTAAAGTTATCATAAAGTTCAAGAGCTTCCCTGCAATACTTTTCCCTTTCGTCGGGAGTTTTTGCTGTCGTAATCATACGGTAATATTCGAAACGGGTCAGTTGCTTCGGATTCTTTCTGTAAAGTTCTCTAATCTCGTCGTCCGTCAAAGAACGGAAGATTGAATAACCATAGGTATATTGCACCTTTCTCAATTTAGGCAGATAAGTAGCCGCAAGTTCCTTGTAGAAAGGTTTCGATTTCAAGACCCCATTCAACCGGTAAGGAGTAGCTGCATATTGTTTGATTAAGTCCTCTACTTCTTTAGCCAGTTCCGGCTTGGAGTTTTTTTTCAGCAATTCAGCTACCTCCTTCCAGGAGGCAACCGATGCATCCGATTTCACCTCCAACAGTTTACGTGTTTCCGGGTCCAGTTGTGCCAGTATACGTTCCAGGGCCTTATCCGTACGCAATTTTGCCAGACGAAGATTCGTCGCGTAAGAACCGTCCGGCGAAGCTACCCCCGTAATATGAAAACTCTTCAAAGAGGCATCCGGGTTCGTCTCAATAGCACGTAATTCCTGATTCAATCGGTTCAGTTCCACCTGATTTTGTGGATTCTTATCATCCAGGTCGGCTTTACCTACCAGGAAGGTTAAGTTTACCTCACCTTTCGTATCCCGCAACTGCATCACGGGTTTCGGAAGATATTTCTCGTCCGTCAGGCTGAAAGCGGAGAATTTATACTCCAAGAAACGAAGCGGGTTGACCGTTCCGCGTGCAATGGAGAAAGAGTCACGATAAATGATATTCCGGTAATTTTCCATCGCCAGATGCACATCTGCACGGTAGTCATGTTGCAGATATTCTATATAGATAGAATCATGGTAAGCAATAATATCCCCCTTGCGTGAAGAAGTAGTTTTCACACGGATGTAATCGTGCAAAGGATCTTTATCCATATCATAATCGTACATTCGATTTTGCGTTGTATTATAAGTATCCCCGTCGAATACAACAGGACGCATCAACAGACGCTTTTTCAGTGTCACATCATAAATGGAAGGCTGCAATACCAAGCGACGATGTGAGTTAAACATCTCCTTAGGCACCGGGACACGGGTTTTCAGATGAAAATAATTACCTTTGATTTCGATGTCCGTAGGTTCCGGAATCACTTTGTCCTTCACTTTGGAAGTAATCGTAACTTCGTCCAGTTCGATGACGGCATCTTTCAATACTACATTCAGAATCTGCTTTCCTGCCACCTTCACTGTTTTGTCTTCATAACCGACACATGTAAACTTCAACGAGCCGTTTTTCTCAACCAAGACACTGTAACGACCATCCTCGTCGGACATTTCTATACGTTCGTCATTGACCGGATTCAACACATTTACATTCGGAACACTTTTTCCCTGCGGGTTTGTGATATGCCCCTGCACGCGGATCCGTTGGGCGGATACATTCATACCGACGAACATCATCGCCACGAGAAGTATACCTGTTAATCTATCACGTTTCAAATTGATTTTCATTCTCTTTTCTGACTAGCTAATGTTCGTTATCGAATAATATAAACAAAGGATACCCCCAGTTTGACAGGTGCAATGGTGGTCTTACTATCGTTGACCGCACCCGGTTTCGGAGTACCCTTATCATACTTAAACTGACGGTAGCGCAACACACCCACTCCGGCAGTTGCTTCGATGTTCCAATGATCGCCCAGCACCCATGCGTATCCATAGGTCAAACCAGCGGCGTATGCATCGCCTTTGTGATGCACATCTTTTACCATCATATCAAAATTATTCACGAAAGCGGTGATTCCAAGAAAATGACTCACCATCGGACGATTTAGCCAGTAACGAACTTCAGGCTGAAAATGCGTGAAAGTCGTTTTAAAGTTGTCTGTACTGATTGGGTTCGCAGCAATCCCCATGTTCAAGGAGACATGACTACCCAATACAAATTCTGCTTCTACATTCGGACTGGCGGTCAGCCAACCCAATGCATTTGTCTTTACAGCCACCCGTTGTGCGTGCACATGTACACCACAACATAATAACAGAAATGATAACGCAGCTATTACCCTGCGACCATTTCTCATCACATATACCATCATTTATTTCCCACTAAATATTTCCCACTAAATATTTACCCACAAAAAAGGGCTTACTGTCCATTTTATATACTACTTGGACAGAAAGCCACAAAATTAGAAAAAATATAGTATTAAAAACGTTTAAACACGCTTTTTTTGTTTTTTATTGCAACAATTTCCATCTTAGGCCATAATATACCATACTACGGATAAGATATACAATTTTTCTTTATTACCAATGAAACATCAGATACGCAACAACATAGGCTCCGACGCAGCATCGGATTTTATCTTCTTATCGCCGATAACAACCGTACAGGGAGCAGAAGAAATAATATACCATTTCCCTTCTTTCTTTTCGAGCAATACATTAGCGGCATTGTCGGTCTGAATCATTACCCCGGGTGCAACCAATTGGGTTCCATTCCCTAAAAACAACGTCCGGTTTCCTGCATATTCATTGCTGATAACAGCATAATCCGCTTTCACTTTCATTCCTTGATAAGTAGCGGTTTGTGCAGCATCAGATAGAGAGAAGATATGATCTATACGTCCGTTTTTGCTTTTCACACAGATACCGGCAAAGTCTTCCAAACCTGCTCCTTCTGCATCAAAATAAGAAACAGACTGAATAGCAGACGGTTCCTTTTTCGTACTCGGTTCATATATCGAGACAAAAGGACGATTCCAAGCTTCTCCATGCTGACGGGCAACAAATGTCAGCGTCGGCTGCTCCTTTATATTATAGGGCATATTCGGTGTACGGCTTAGCCCTTCGGTCATTGGCGCCAAAGCCGTAAAGACTTCACGATCCGGTTCGCCTTTCATCCAAAGATTCATGTATATATCATCGCCGTCCTTATCTTTCATATCTATGGTGAAAGTTGCCTTGACATCCTTATTGGTCGCAGCCACTTTCTTATCATATAAATAGGAATAAGCGTAAAGATGTGCGCCTGCAAAGGCGAGTTCTTCCGTAGGCTGGAGATTCAGGTCGCTGCCATCTGCTGCCGTCAATGTCAAAGTCTGCCCAAGGTTGTGATAGAAGTAATCGTGCATCTTATCGCCTCCTTTCTCTTTCCGGCTGCGGAATACATCGACATAATACCCCGTCTCCGCCCCAGTAGTGACAATACTCATCATACGGGTCTGATCCGCCCTGCTTTCCGGTTCACGAAAATAAAGGTTACTGTAAGTAACGGACGTAAATGCTTTGCCCGGTTCCGCTGATGCCGGGAAACAGGAAAGCAAATCAAAAGAATGGTTACTTTTCATCACCGGATAGCTCGATATTCCATCCACACAAACTGTATTATGACTGGGGAATTGAGAATAATATTCCGCATAATCCAGTCCGCTATACAGGAAAAGCCCGATACCTGCATCCGGACCCAATACGTATCCTTTTCCATAAAGTTCCATCGAAATGCCGTTAGCATGCATGTGGTTCCCTTCACTGCCATTCAACGAAATCATCAAACTGTTGCGCGGATGCATACCGTTACGCTGTACCAGCCATGACACATTGGGAGCATAAAACAAAGGAGAAACATAATCTTCTATCTTTCCCGGCTGCACTTTGGGATTTAGCGTCAGCGGTTTATCTTCAAAGAAAGAATTGACAGATACACGCACATTCTTCTTTTCTGTTTTATCATTTCCCAAATCCGGGTTCAGGCATTTCAATAAAGCCGTGAAATAGTTTTCCTGTTCTTTCTTCCCGTTCGCCTGTGCATTCTGTATCATACGGATAAAGAAATTCGTACTCAAATATCCCGGATGCGTATCTCCAAAGCCACAAATCATACGGTTGGGAAACAGATATTGGGGAGTGGTTGCTACCGCTTTCGACAATACAGGCATTGCTTTCACCAAATCATATTGCAGATTCGTATCAAACTGATTCACGAAATTGGCATAATCATTGATTACCACACTGCTATATCCCGGACATTCTGCCCAAATTCCCGTATTTATATCGAAACCATAATCTGCCAATCGCGTCAGACTCCACTGGCGGATGCTGGAACGGTTCATCACATAGTCGATATAATATTCACGTCCTTTTCCGTCGGCATATTCTTTATTGTCTTCCAATACCAATCCGACATTCATAATAAACCGTGCCTGTAGCAAATTCCAGTTGTTATGAGGTACACCGTTCGCTATGATATTATCCGCCCATTTCTTAAAAGCTCCGGCGTAGATTTCCATTTTATCCGGGTAATTGGCCTTTAGATAATTATATAGAAAATCGTATAAAGGGACAGCGATATGGAGTGCGTCTTCATGGATGACTTCGAAAGAAGTCAATCCTACCAATGTTTGCTGATGGCCGTGATTCAGGTCGATGGGCACGTTTCTATAATAAATACCCGTCATATATGTATCAAAGACCCCTGCGGCAAGTTTAGCGAATTTCTCTTCATCCGTCATCCAATAAAGGAAAGCGGCATCACGGGCAATTCCCAGGATTTCGCAGTTCAGGCTTTCAATATTCCGGCCTGTTTTGGATGGGTGTACACTCTCCATAGGACGGTCGGGAAGTGCATTATTGCAGAAAGTGACATTCCCATCCTCATCATCATAAGGAACGACATCCGCCAATTTGGGACGGCCGTGGGTGGCAGCTGTGCCACGGGTTCCCGTGTAGCGCACAGTGGGATAAGGAGCTCTTTCACCACCTGCATGGTCGAACGTTTCACCTTTCACATATACTTCCGTGGCATGAGACTTCCAGTACATTGCCAAACGAGACAGCAACCACGCCGGTTGAGCATCCGTCAGGTTCGTATATACTTCCGTCCGTTCCTTCAATTTATTGAAAACATCTTTCGCCCATTCTTCTTTTTTAATCAGCTTCCATGTTTCCTGCTTTCCCGCCGGAGTAGTCAGTACCCGCGGATGTGTCTGCGGCATCTTTTCCGGCAAAGGAATCTCTTGTCCGGATGCGCTGTTCAGAAAGGATAGAAAACATAGTCCAAGTAAAATTCGTCTCATACTTCAGTTATATTTTTTAGGTTTGATACCTATTAAATACGAAGATAGAGATTTATTTACCTAAATCCTCCGTCAAAGAACAATTTTATTTGTACGAGACTACGCTGTTATTTCAAACAAAGAATTATATTTGCAAAAAACCGACTAACAATTCTGATACTTATGAAAATTTTATCTATCCATGATTTGGCAACAATCAGGAAGAGAGCAGAGCACAATCTTTCATTGCGCGAAGAAAGTAATGAAAAGGTGACTGAAAAGTGTTACGGACTGGCATCCGGTGCGCAACATCTTCAGATTCTGATCTGCGGTGGTACAGGCTGTAAGGCATCTTCCAGCCAGGGTATTACAGACAATCTTCTAAAAGCCATCAAAAAGAACGAAATCACCGATAAAGTAGAAGTCATCACCGTAGGCTGTTTCGGCTTCTGTGAAAAAGGTCCTATCGTGAAAATTATCCCCGATAATACCTTTTACACCCAAGTCACTCCCGAAGATGCGGAAGAAATCATCAACGAGCATATCATCGGAGGACGAAGAATCGAACGGTTGCTGTATGTAGATCCCAAAACGGAACATACCGTCAGCGACTCCAAGCACATGGATTTCTACCGGAAACAACTCCGCATCGCATTGCGTAACTGTGGTTTTATCGATCCCGAAAATATTGAAGAGTATATCGCCCGTGAAGGATACTTTGCATTGGCCGATTGCCTGCTTAACAAACAGCCGACGGACGTTATTGATATTATCAAACGTTCGGGACTTCGCGGACGTGGTGGTGGCGGTTTCCCGACGGGACTGAAATGGGAATTTGCCAACAAGCAACAGTCAGATGTCAAATACGTGGTTTGTAACGCCGACGAAGGAGATCCCGGTGCATTCATGGACCGTTCCATTATGGAGGGCGACCCACATTCGATTGTAGAAGCGATGTGTGTCTGCGGTTATTCCATCGGGTCCACCAAAGGATTAGTATATATCCGTGCCGAATATCCGTTAGCTATCAACCGACTGAAAACAGCTATCAATCAGGCGCGCGAATACGGATTACTGGGAGATCATATCTTAGGAACAGATTTCAGTTTCGACATAGAAATACGATACGGAGCCGGAGCTTTTGTCTGCGGAGAAGAAACTGCCCTTATTCATTCGATGGAAGGAAAACGGGGAGAGCCGACTCTGAAACCTCCCTTCCCTGCCGAATCCGGTTATCTGGGAAAACCAACCAATGTAAATAATGTGGAAACGCTTGCCAATATTCCCATTATTCTAACCAAAGGAGCCGACTGGTTTGCAACGATTGGCACAGAACGTTCCAAAGGAACCAAAGTGTTTGCTCTTGCCGGAAAGATTAATAATGTCGGACTGATCGAAGTGCCGATGGGAACTACTCTTCGGGAAGTAATCTACGAAATCGGAGGAGGCATCAAAGGCGGAAAGAAGTTCAAAGCTGTACAAACAGGAGGACCGTCAGGCGGCTGTCTGACAGAAAAACATCTGGACACTCCCATTGACTTTGACAACCTTCTCTCGGCCGGTTCCATGATGGGTTCAGGAGGGATGATTGTCATGGATGAGGACGACTGCATGGTATCCGTAGCCCGCTTTTATCTGGATTTTACAGTGGAAGAGTCCTGCGGGAAATGCACACCTTGCCGCATTGGAAACAAACGTCTGTTGGAACTACTGAACAAGATTACAGAAGGAAAAGGCACAGAAAAAGACCTGGACACACTTGCCACTTTGGGACAAGTCATCAAAGATACGGCCCTCTGCGGACTGGGACAAACCTCTCCGAATCCCGTTTTATCCACATTGGATAACTTCTACGATGAATATATGGAACACGTACGGGATAAGACTTGTCGTTCCAAGCAATGTAAATCACTATTAACATATACCATCAGTCCGGAACGTTGCATTGGTTGTCATCTATGCGCCAAAAACTGTCCGGCGGATGCTATCAGCGGGCTGGTGCGCAAGCCACATGTCATTGCTCCTGATAAATGTATCAAGTGCGGCATGTGCATGGCACGCTGCAAATTCAACGCTATTCTTGTCTGCTAAAATCTTATTTACTATGGAAGAAAAACAAATTACTCTCCAGATAGACGGTCATTTCATCACTGTGCCCGAGGGAAGCACTATTCTTGAAGCCGCTATCAAAATCGGTATCAATATACCTACGCTGTGTCATATCGACCTGAAAGGAACCTGTATAAAAAATAATCCGGCTTCCTGCCGTATTTGTGTGGTTGAAGTGATGGGACGGCGCAACCTGGCTCCTGCCTGCGCTACCCGTTGCACGGAGGGCATGGTAGTAAAAACCAGTACCCTGCGCGTAATGAACGCTCGCAAAGTGGTGGCTGAACTGATCCTTTCGGATCACCCCAATGACTGCCTCACTTGCCCTAAATGCGGCAACTGCGAGCTCCAAACGTTAGCACTGCGTTTCAACATTCGCGAAATGCCTTTCAATGGCGGTGAGCTGTCCCCCCGCAAACGGGAAATTACCGCTTCTATCGTCCGTAATATGGATAAATGCATTTTCTGTCGCCGTTGTGAAAGTGTTTGCAATGATGTACAGACGGTCGGAGCATTGGGTGCCATCCGTCGCGGATTCAATACAACCATCGCTCCTGCCTTTGACCGAATGATGACGGAAAGTGAATGTACTTACTGCGGTCAGTGCGTGGCTGTCTGTCCCGTAGGCGCATTAACAGAACGTGACTACACCAACCGTCTGCTCGACGATCTGGCTAATCCGGACAAAGTAGTGATTGTGCAGACCGCACCTGCCGTACGGGCGGCCCTAGGTGAAGAATTCGGATTTCCTCCCGGCACTCTGGTAACCGGAAAAATGGTGTATGCACTTCGCGAACTGGGATTCGACTATGTATTCGATACTGATTTTGCAGCCGACCTTACCATTATGGAAGAGGGTTCTGAAATTCTGAACCGCCTGACACGTTATCTCAACGGAGATAAATCCGTACGATTACCTATCCTGACTTCCTGCTGTCCGGCATGGGTCAACTTCTTCGAACATCATTTCCCGGACATGCTGGACATTCCGTCCACCGCCCGCTCCCCACAACAGATGTTCGGTTCCATTGCCAAATCCTATTGGGCGGAGAAAATGGGCATACCCAGAGAAAAACTGGTTGTCGTATCTATCATGCCTTGTCTGGCTAAAAAGTACGAATGTGCACGTGATGAATTCAAAGTGAACGGTATCCCCGATGTGGATTATTCTATCTCTACCCGTGAACTGGCACGACTAATTAAACGTGCCAATATCGGGTTCCCTCTCGTACTGGACAGCCCATTCGACAACCCGATGGGTGAATCGACAGGTGCCGGTGTCATTTTCGGAACAACAGGTGGTGTAATGGAAGCCGCCCTCCGTTCTGTCTATGAAATCTATACCGGAGAACCTTTGAAAAATGTAAATTTCGAACAGGTACGCGGACTAAATGGCGTCCGTCGTGCTACCATTAACCTAAACGGATTTGAATTAAAAGTAGGCATTGCACACGGACTAGGCAACGCTCGTCATCTACTGGAAGATATACGGAACGGGCACAACGAATATCATGTAATCGAAATTATGGCTTGCCCCGGAGGCTGTATCGGTGGCGGCGGGCAGCCTTTGCATCACGGCAACTCGGAAATACTCTATGCACGCGCCAACGCACTTTACCGTGAAGACGCCAACAAACCTTTGCGCAAATCGCACGAGAATCCGTATATCAAGACATTATACGAGGATTATCTCGGCAAACCGCTAGGTGAGAAATCGGAAACTCTCCTGCATACGCATTATTTCAACAAAGCGATTGATTAACTTTTAAATGAAGAGTATTATGTCAGATATCAAACTAGCCTGTGACATGGCAGAGCAAATCAAAACGATCTGCGACAAGCATGGAAACAAACCGGGCGAACTTATCAATATTTTGCATGAGGCACAGCATTTGCAAGGGTATCTACCCGAGGAAACGCAACGGATTATCGCTTCCAAACTTGGAATTCCCGTATCGAAAGTGTATGGTGTCGTCACTTTCTATACTTTCTTTACCATGACTCCCAAAGGAAAACATCCCATCTCTGTTTGCATGGGTACAGCTTGTTATGTACGTGGTTCAGAAAAACTGCTGGAAGAGTTCAAACGTGTATTAGGTATCGAAGTCGGTGACACTACCCCGGACGGAAAGTTCTCATTAGACTGTCTGCGTTGTGTAGGCGCCTGCGGACTGGCTCCGGTAGTGATGATCGGCGAGAAGGTATATGGTCGATTACAACCGGTAGATGTAAAGAAGATTATTGAAGAATTGGAATAACCGAATTCCCGAAAACAATATAAAACAAACGGCTGCCTTGATAAGTCAAAACAGCCGTTCATTAATATTAAAATGTAAAAAATGATGCGGAGAGAACGAGATTCGAACTCGTGATACCCTTTAGGGGTATACACGCTTTCCAGGCGTGCCTCTTCAACCACTCGAGCACCTCTCCTTACAATTACCAACTAGAGAAAAAACTCTCCATAAAAACAGAAAGCAGCAAAAAGCTGCTTTCTAGCGGAGAGGGAGGGTATTGAACCCAAACACCTAACCGCCTACAAGTCTGTCTTTTAATTTCCAAAATTTCAAATAGGTAACGAAACAGTAACGATTTTTGCAGGGTTTATTTGTCCGGCTTTGTCCGCTGTTTGTCTGCCTATCTCACGGGTTCAAAGATACAACACATTTTTTAATTACGCAAATCTCTGAATATAAATGTTTCAGCTTAGGTGCAAGGTGCAAGCTATATATATAGATATATACTTGCACCTTGCACCTATCCGAAAAAAATATGCTGCAAAATTTGGCTATTTAAAATATTGTTCGTAGTTTTGCGAACAACAAATAAGAAAGGAGAATTGAAGTGAAAGAGAAACAGTACACAACAGAGCAGGAACAGATTGCTCGTTTTGCCAAAGCAATGGGGCATCCGGCACGGATGGCTATTCTTGCTTTTTTGGCAAAACAAGATAGTTGCTTCTTCGGTGATATACACGAAGAACTGCCTATTGCTAAAGCAACCGTTTCGCAGCATTTGAAAGAATTAAAAGAAGCTGGCTTAATTCAAGGTGAAATAGAAACGCCAAAAGTCCGGTATTGTATAAATCGGGAAAACTGGGAACTTGCCCGAAACTTATTTGCTGCTTTTTTAGGGGACTGCAAATGTAAAGGTACATCGTGCTGTGAATAGCAGCACCTTTTTTTGAAATAATTGTTCGTAGTTCTACGAATTACGATTATTATATTAACTTTAAAGTAGAATGACAATGGAAATTAAAGTATTAGGAACTGGGTGTTCAAGCTGTAAAGCATTGTACGAAACCACCAAACAAGCTATTTCAGAATTAGGTTGCGATGCAACCCTTATCAAAGAGGAAGATTTATTGAAAATCATGGAGTATAACATTTTAGGGCTTCCAGCTTTGGTGATTGACGAGAAAGTCGTATCAGCCGGAAAAAAGTTATCCCTTGCAGAAGTGAAAGAGTTGATAACCAAATAAAAATGAACTATGAGAAAATTATTTTATCTACTGATTGCAACGCTGGTCTTAGTTTCCTGTGGTAATGGTTCAAAGAAAAAGACCGGAGAAAATCAAGCGGAAGAAATACAGTCTAACCGCATAGAGGTTCTTTATTTTCATGGAGCGCAACGGTGTATCACTTGCCGGGCGATAGAAACAAATACAGTAGCCCTTTTGGATAGCCTTTATTCAAAAGAAAAAGCAGACGGTAAAATTATCTATAAAGTGATAGATATTTCAAAGAAAGAAAATGAAGCGATTGCAGACAAGTACGAAGTTACATGGTCGTCTTTGTTTGTAAACGGCTGGAAAGACGGCAAAGAGAATGTAAACAACATGACCGAGTTTAGTTTTTCCAATGCGAAAAATGCACCGGACAAGTTTAAAGAGGGAATTAAAAGCAAGATTGACGAATTGTTAAAACAGTTGTAAGATGGATTTTCTTCAATCGCTATTAGATAACAGTTCTATTCCTGCTATTACAGCTTTTATATTGGGGATTTTAACGGCGGTCAGCCCGTGTCCGTTAGCGACCAACATAACAGCAATAGGATTTATTAGTAAGGACATAGAAAACCATCACCGGATATTTATAAACGGATTGCTTTATACTTTCGGCAGAATAGTAAGCTATACGGTTCTTGGCTTTATCCTTATCCCTATTCTCCGTGAGGGAGCAAGTATGTTTATGATTCAAAAAGCCGTAAGCAAGTACGGGGAAATGCTGATTGCTCCGGCGTTAATCATCATTGGAATATTTATGCTCGATATAATAAAACTTAATCTACCGAAAATCAATATCGGCGGTGAAAGTTTGAAAAAGAGGACGAAAGGCGGTTGGGGGGCTATGCTATTGGGTATTTTATTCGCCCTTGCTTTTTGTCCTACCAGTGGAGTATTTTATTTCGGTATGCTTATGCCTTTGTCAGCAGCGGAAACGGGTGGGTATCTCTTACCTGTAATTTACGCTATTGCTACGGGATTACCCGTAATCCTTGTTGCATGGATTTTAGCGTACAGTGTTGCCGGACTGGGTAAGTTTTATAACCGGATGCAAATATTCGAGAAATGGTTTCGTAAAATAGTTGCCATCCTCTTTATTGCGGTAGGAATTTATTATGCAATAGTCTTTTATCTATAAATAAACATAGAGTATCATTTTAAATAAAAACAGTATGAAAAAGATAGAAATTTTCGACCCGGCAATGTGTTGCCCTACGGGTCTTTGTGGAACAAATATTGACCCTGAATTAATGCGTATTGCGGTTGTTATTGAAACATTGAAGAAACAGGGTATCATCGTTACCCGTCACAATTTACGTGACGAACCGCAAGTGTATGTAAGTAATAAAACAGTAAACGAGCATCTGCAAAAACATGGGGCGGATGCACTGCCTATTACTTTAGTGGACGGCGAAATCGCTGTTTCAAAAACCTATCCTACCACCAAACAAATGAGTGAATGGACGGGTATCAATTTGGATTTTATGCCAGTAAAATGAGTATTCACCAGCTAATTATATAAAAATGAAAACATTTAATTTATCTGATATAGATTTGACGAAATACCTTTTCTTCACCGGAAAGGGCGGTGTAGGAAAAACTTCGATTGCTTGTGCTACTGCGGTAGGCTTGGCAGATAATGGAAAGAAAATACTGCTTATCAGTACAGACCCGGCTTCAAACCTGCAAGATGTGTTTAATCAAACACTGAACGGACACGGTACGGATATTCAAGAAGTACCCGGCTTAACGGTCGTTAATCTCGACCCGGAACAAGCCGCAGCCGAATACAGGGAAAGCGTTATTGCTCCTTTCCGGGGACAACTGCCCGAAAGTGTAATTCAGAATATGGAAGAACAACTTTCAGGCTCTTGTACGGTAGAAATTGCGGCTTTCAACCAGTTTTCCGATTTTATCACGGATGCCGATAAAGCAAAAGAATACGACCATATTATCTTTGATACAGCCCCCACGGGACACACGTTACGAATGTTACAACTGCCATCAGCGTGGAGTACATTTATTAGTGAGAGTACGCACGGTGCATCTTGCTTAGGTCAATTATCCGGTTTGGAAGAAAGAAAAGGTATCTATAAGCAGGCAGTTGAAACACTTTCGGATGCAAACGCAACCCGCTTAGTATTGGTTAGCCGTCCTGAAATCGCACCATTAAAAGAAGCTGCCCGTTCTTCACATGAATTACAACTACTGGGAATTAAAAACCAGCTATTGGTAATCAATGGTCTTTTGCTGCAATTAGATGAAGCCGATAACGTATCGAAACAGATATATGACAGGCAGCAAAACGCCCTGAAACAGCCCCCTTCGGAACTGTTGGAATATCCGTCTTATTATGTTCCTTTACGGTCATACAATTTATCTAATATTGCGAATATCCGCCGGATGCTTTACAATGATAATTTAACAAATGATGCGAACTATCAGCGGATTACTGATGCCAAAGGGATAGATGAACTGGTAAACGACCTCTATCAATCAGGAAAAAGGGTTGTTTTTACTATGGGAAAAGGTGGTGTAGGAAAAACCACTTTAGCCACTGAAATTGCCCTGAAATTAACAAAACTGGGTGCAAAGGTACATCTTACCACCACTGACCCGGCAAATCATCTGAATTATAACCTTGCTGTTCAGGCGGGTATTACAGTAAGCCGTATTGATGAAGCGGAAGTATTGGAAGCCTATAAAAACGAGGTTCGCAGTAAGGCTGCGGAAACAATGACTGCCGAAGATATGGAATATATAGAGGAAGATTTACGTTCACCGTGTACGCAGGAAATCGCAGTATTCCGGGCTTTTGCTGAAATTGTCGATAAAGCGGAAAATGAAGTCGTAGTAATTGATACCGCACCCACCGGACACACTTTGTTATTGCTGGATGCAACGGAAAGTTACCATAAAGAAGTGCAACGTACACATGGCGATACCCCCGCTTCGGTTAGAAAACTGTTGCCACGTTTGAGAAACCAGCAGGAAACAGAAGTCGTTATTGTGACCCTGCCCGAAGCAACCCCCGTATTTGAAGCCGAACGCTTGCAAATGGATTTACAACGTGCCGGGATTAATAATAAATGGTGGGTAGTGAATGCTTGCTTGTCATTAACTGACACCGAAAATTCTTTCTTGCGGGCAAAGGCGCAAAATGAATTGATTTGGATTAAGAAAGTAGAAGAATTGTCAAAGGGAAATGCTGCCCTGATAGCTTGGAAAAATAATTAAAAACATGAAGATTTTAATTCTTTGTACAGGGAATAGCTGCCGTAGTCAAATGGCACATGGCTTTTTACAATCATTTGACAATAAACTGGATGTCTTTTCAGCAGGAACAAAACCTGCTGAAAAGGTTAATCCGATGGCAGTAAAGGTTATGGATGAAATGGGTATAGATTTAACCCGCCATACCCCTAAAAGTGTAAACCTATATATAGGGCAGGAATGGGACTATGTTATTACGGTCTGTGGTGGCGCAAACGAAAGCTGCCCTATGTTTACGGGTAAAGTAAGAAACAGGCTGCATATAGGATTTGACGACCCCTCGGAAGCAACCGGAACATCGGAGTTTATAAATAGTGAATTTCATCGGGTACGGGATGAAATAAAATCCCGTTTCTATGATTTCTACCTGAACGAATTAAAACCACAATTAAGCTAAATAGTTGTTGTTATGGAAAAGAAACAAGGAATTGGATTTTTTGAAAAATATCTGACTATCTGGGTTGCATTGTGCATCATTATTGGAATTGCTGTGGGACAATGGCTTCCGGCAATTCCGCAAACATTAAGCAAATTTGAATATGCCAACGTGTCTATACCCGTGGCAATCCTGATTTGGTTAATGATTTATCCGATGATGCTAAAAGTGGATTTTCAAAGTGTTAAGAATGTCGGCAAGCGTCCGAAAGGAATAATAGTCACTTGCGTTACAAATTGGCTGATAAAGCCATTTACCATGTTCGGAATAGCTTATTTATTCTTCTATGTGGTTTTCAAAGCCTTTATACCTGCCGGATTAGCCGAAGAATATTTAGCCGGGGCGGTATTATTGGGGGCTGCACCTTGTACAGCTATGGTGTTCGTGTGGAGTTACCTTACCAAAGGGGATGCCGCTTATACACTGGTACAAGTGGCAGTGAACGATTTAATCATATTGGTAGCGTTTGCCCCTATCGTTGCTTTCCTGCTGGGGGTTGGCGGCGTATCTATCCCGTGGGACACTCTGTTGCTATCCGTAGGGCTGTTTGTTGTGATACCACTTGCTGCCGGGGTCATTACCCGAATAATGGTTATCCGCCGCAAAGGTGTGGAATATTTCAATAACGTATTTATTAAGAAATTTAATAATTATACGGTAGGTGGGTTGCTATTAACGCTTATTATCCTGTTTTCATTTCAGGGAGAAACAATACTGAACAATCCTCTGCATATCTTATTGATTGCAGTTCCGCTTGTGTTGCAAACGGTTCTGATATTCTTCGTTGCTTACGGTTGGGCGAAATGGTGGAAATTACCCCATGATGTTGCCGCACCTGCCGGAATGATTGGGGCAAGTAATTTCTTTGAATTGGCGGTTGCTGTGGCTATTTCTCTTTTTGGTTTACAATCCGGGGCTGCATTGGCTACGGTGGTGGGTGTGCTGGTCGAAGTTCCAGTGATGTTGATGTTAGTAAGGATTGCCAATAACACACGAAGCTGGTTTCCGGCTACAAAATAGTAATAGGGCAAAAGTCCTAATCTAACTTTATCGTAAAAAGGCTTGGTGCTGGAAATGTTTGTTCCTAACATTTCCGGCATTCTGCCTTTTACAAAAGGCATAATAAAGATACATTTTTCGGCATTAAGACAACCGTTATAACATGAGCAATGAAATTGATTTTGAAGAATTTATAAGAAACATAGACTGTGCTATCTATGAAAAAATAGATGTTGATAACTGGAATATTTCAATAGAGGTAGTTCTCAATGTAGTCGAGTTCCTACAACGGTCACTCGAAGATTTGAGAACATATATTGTCAATCATCCTTTCAGCAGCAAAGAAGAAGAAATTTATTTCTTCAAACACATCAAACCGGAAGTATTGAGTAGATTATTATACTTTACAGAGATTTACAATACCGAAATGCGAAAACCGCATGGAAGTATTGAAGTTTTAAAAAAGTATTATAACGACAGATTGGATGAATTGACTTCCTATTTTGAAAGTAATTTGGATTTTTACCAATATTACCGTTCTAAAGCGACCCACTTAGACAATCATTATTTTGTACGGGGGCATATTGATTTTAAGTTGTGTCCGAATTGTGTACCTTATGACCGTGACCCGGAGTTTTCCACTTGTTACGACCACAAAGCAGCACAAATATTAGCGAATGATATGCTTTGCATTTATCTGAATAAAAAGCTACATGGGGTTGATAAGCAAGTAATCATCGCAAAAAGTCGGTCTTTCTTACCGGAACACCCTTTCCGGTGGACTGCAACCAAAATAGCAGCCGTAGAATTAGGCTATGCTATCTATGCGGCGGGTGTCTTGAATAACGGACAAGCGGATATAAAAGAAATTATGACTTTTATGGAAGCGTCGTTTCAAATCGACTTAGGCGACTACTACCGGACATACATAACTATGAAAGACAGGAAAAAAGACCGGACTTCTTTTCTAAACAGCTTAATAAAAAGCCTGCTTAAAAAGATGGATGAAGATGATAACCTATAAATAAAAACAACCAAGTTCTTACCAACTTGGTTGTTTTTGTTTTCACCCGTTCCCTAATCTATTTTTTTCTTTATTATTGCGAAAATAGGTAATATTTGCCTTGTTTTACCTACAATTATTCCGAAAAATAAATCTTCCAACTTGGAAAGAGGTTGGAAGATTTATTTTTTAAAACGCTCCAACTTTGCGGCAAATCAATTAGTTAGCAAAATGGAGATAATAACATTTGAGTCAAAAGCCTATAAGGAATTAGACAACAAGATTACCGCTATTGCGGATTACATTTTCAACCACATGGAAGCGGAAAGCACCAATGAAGATGAAATTTGGGTGGATAGTTACGAGGTCTGCACATTTTTGAAAATCAGTGAAAAGACACTCCAACGTCTGCGAGTGGCTGGAACTATTGCCTACTCCAATATTCGGGGGCGTTACTTTTACAAAATCAGTGAAGTAAAACGGATGTTGGAAGAACGTCTAATAAGAAGTAATAAAGAAAACATTCAAGACCTGATAACCAACCACCAGCTATATGTTAAGGAAAGAAGAAATCTTAGAAAGGACAAGTAACGGGCTATCCGTATTCAAGCATTACATATCCGGTAATTGGCGGATAGGTCGTAATTTCTTAAACCCACTTTACGAGGATAATAAAGCGTCTTGTAACATCTATTTCGACCGCCGAAGTGGTATCTATAAAATGAAAGACTTCGGTAACGACAGTTATAGCGGTGATTGTTTCTTTTTCGTAGGACGACTTAAAGGGCTGGACTGCAATAATTCAATGGATTTTGTGGAAATATTGGAAACCATAGACCGGGATTTAGGATTAGGACTTGCAACAGGTAATCCGATACCAGTTACCCGTACATCTTCCCATATAATAAATGATATGCCGGAAGAAACATCTGACAAGGAAAGCAAACCTTACCAGTTCAGAGAACAGAAATTCCCGCTTGCCGAATTGATGTACTGGCAACAGTACGGCATCACACCGGAAGTGTTGGAACTCTACAAGGTATGTTCCTTACGGGATTTTCAGAGCGTAACGGCGGACGGGACACCGTTCACTTATACTTCATCCGTAACAGAACCGATGTACGGGTATAAGAACAAACGGTACATAAAATTGTATCGTCCGTTCTCGAAAACCCGTTTCCTATATGGTGGCAATTTCGGAGAAAACTATTGTTTCGGATTGGAGCAACTGCCCGCAAAGGGTGATACCCTGTTTATTACGGGCGGAGAAAAAGATGTCATGTCATTGGCGGCACATGGTTTTCATGCAATCTGCTTCAACAGTGAAACGGTGACTATCCCACCTACATTGATTTATAAACTGACATTCCGTTTTAAGCATATCATCTTGTTATATGATACCGATAAAACGGGCAAGGAAAGCGCACGTAAACAGGAAAAGCAGTTGGAAGAATTGGGGGTAAAACGTTTGCTCCTACCGCTTTCCGGCACAAAAGAGGAAAAGGATATTTCCGATTATTTCAAGGCAGGGAATACTCGTGAAGATTTCCTGAAATTGTTTATCGAATTTTTAGATAACCTATATAGTGATACATTGATTATGCTTAAATCGTGCGAAATAGACTTCAATAATCCTCCGGCAAAAGCACAGGTTATAATTTCTGCCGGAGATGTTCCATTGGGAACACAAGGAAACCTGTTTGGTATTACAGGCGGCGAGGGAACAGGAAAGAGTAATTATATAGCTGCCATGTTAGCGGGCTGTATCTGCCAACCGGATAAGGAAATAGATACGCTCGGCATACAGATAGCAGCCAACAGTAAACACAAAGCGGTATTACTCTATGATACGGAACAGTCCGAAGTACAACTGTTCAAGAATGTAAGTAACCTACTGGCACGTGCCAAGCAACCGAACAAACCGGAAGAACTGAAAGCATTTTGTCTGACGGGTATGTCCCGAAAAGAACGACTGCACGCTATTGTTCAAAGCATGGATAAGTTTTATTACCAATACGGGGGCATACAATTAGTTGTGATAGATGGCATTGCTGACCTTGTAAAAAGTGCTAATGATGAAGTGGAAAGTGTGGCGGTTATAGATGAACTGTACCGATTGGCAGGAATTTATAATACCTGTATTCTCTGCGTACTGCATTTCGTACCCAGTGGTTTGAAGTTACGGGGACATTTAGGCTCGGAATTACAGCGTAAAGCAGCAACAATTCTTTCCATCGAAAAGGACGAAGAACCCACACAATCAGTGGTAAAAGCACTGAAAGTAAGGGATGGCAGCCCATTGGACGTTCCTTTGATGCTGTTCGCATGGGATAAAGCAGCCGGGATGCACCTTTACAGGGGTGAAAAGACCCGTGAGGAAAAAGAGAAGCGTAAGGAAAAGGAACTGGTCGGGGTTGCACGTGAGGTGTTCGGCAGACAGGAACATATAACCTACATAGACCTGTGCGAACAGATACAGCAGATTTTGGACGTGAAAGAACGTACCGCAAAAAGCTATATCCGCTTTATGCGGGAACGGGACATCATACTCAAAGACCCGTCCAACCAAAGTTATTTTATGATTGGTACAATTTAATCAGACAGCCTTATGTATATAGATAAAGATGAATTTACCGCATGGATGGAACGTATCATGGATAGGTTCGATATGCAGGATAAGAAGATAGACCGAGTGATAAACGGGCGTAACTGTTTAGACGGTGAAGAACTGCTGGATAATCAGGACTTGTGCCTGCTTCTGAAAGTAGCCCCCCGAACACTGACCCGCTACCGGAAAAAGGGAATACTCCCTTTCCTTATGCTGGATGGCAGGTGTTATTACCGTGCTACGGATGTACACAAGTTAATTCGGGAGAAAACCGATTAATTTTTTCTTTTCTAATGGCTTTCAATCCTGTTTTGTCGTGAGATAAGGCAGGATTTTCTTTTTCCTGTTCGAGTATATCCGGGACTTTCTGTATATTTGCAACAGTTTCATTAGAAAAAACAGTAGAGGTTGAGAACTTCTACCTTATATATAACATAACGTTCGCAGAACGTCTTGACACAGAAAACTGGTAATTTTCAAAAAAGACAAGACCCAAAGCGCAATGTTTCATGCTGTATGTGCATACGGCGTGGACTTGCCTATCTTGTCTTTTAGGTATACCAGTGCCTCTGTGTCGGGATAGCGTGAGTTCACGCTTTTTTTAGACGTACTGGCGAACAGTTTGCAATTAAAAACTGTTTGATACCAACTTATGAAACATTTAAAAACTTGTATTGCTGTATCTCTCGATGGCTTCATTGCCCGAAAAGATAATGATTTGGACTGGATGCTGGAAAACGTTAAAAAGGAAATTTCGGCAGCTTATGAACAACCCGGTGTATTTCTTGCCGGAGTGAATACTTATAACATGATTTTTAAACGTTGGGGCGGATGGCCGTACAAAAGTAAAAAGACTTTTGTAGTGTCCCACTACGATACCAATGTGACGAAAAAGGAGAATGTAACCTTTCTTACTGATATGCCCTTACGGGCAATCAATGAACTTAAATCAAGTTCGGAAACGGATATTCAGGTCATTGGTGGCGGTAAGTTTATAACCTCGCTGATTGAAGCGTCCCTGCTGGATGAAATAACGCTGTATATCGTTCCGGTCATGCTGGGGGACGGTATCAAGTTCATAGGAAAGACTTTCGGGTCGAAGTGGGAACTGACCGGACACCGGGTGATAGACAATCAGGTCGTTTGCCTGACCTACCAGTATAAAGGAGAATGATTAAAAAAAGCACCCGGTGTCCCTCCGGGTGCTTCAACCACAAAAATTCCAATTATAAATCTATCTATAATGAAACTTTCTGTGGCAAATATAACGATTTTCATCTTATTTCTTCGGTTTGCCTTTCTTTTCAGGGAACACGAAAGTAACATTAAACTGTTCGTCAAAGGCAAGTGAAGCGTCAAAGACTTTGCCGTTCTTGCTTTTAAAGCCTTTGATTAGCCCGGTTTTCCCGGTAGTCACCAGTTCGGTAATCTGTTTGTCCGTTAGCTGCTTGTCGCTCTTGTTGCGGAAGATGGTAACGGAACAATCCACATTGGAACATTTGGCGACTTTCGGATAGAAAAGGATGCGCCCGGTCTTGCATTTCGGGCAGATACAACCACTACCCGAAGCGAAAGAAAGCTGAACGTCCAAAAGTTCAGCCGTGATTTGCCGTGCATACACTTCGATACCTTTACGGAACGTGTCGGGGTTCATTTCTCCGCTTTCTATTTTGGCAAGCGTATTTTCCCACATTCCCGTCATTTCAACGTCTGCTATCTTCTTGTCCCGGATGATATTGTAAACGGCAAGACCTTTCTCGGTCGGGACAAGGTTCTTTTTCTCCCGAACGATATACTGGCGGGAAAACAGCGTTTCGATAATGGCTGCCCGTGTTGCGGGTGTGCCGATACCCGTATCTTTCATGCTGGCTTTTAGGTCGGCGTTTTCCAGTTCCTTACCCGCCGTTTCCATCGAAGAAAGCAAACTGCTTTCCGTGTGTAACGGTTTGGGCTTGGTCTGTTTCTCCAGTAGTTCAATGCCGGAAAGCGGTAAACTATCTCCGTCCTGCATGGCGGGCAAAGTGGCGTTATCTTCCCCGTCCTCTTTCTCGCCGAATACGGCACGCCATCCGGCGGACTTGATTACAGACCCTTTGACCGTGAAAAGCGACCCTGCACATTCCAGCGTTACACTGGTAACGTCTTTGACGCATTTTTCAGAAAAGGCTTCCAACATCCGTCCGGCTATCAGTTCATAGATTGCCTGTTCGTCCGTTTCCAGTTTACCGGGCAGGTTTTCCGTTACTATCAGGGCGTGGTGGTCTGTTACCTTGCCATCGTTCACGGAACGGGAATTTAAGGCTTTGCCTTTCATCCCGGCGGCATATCCGGCAAAGCGGGCGTACTGTTCCAAATTGACAAGACGTTCCGGGATTTCCTCGAACACGTCCTGTGAGATATAACGGCTTCCGGTTCGGGGGTAGCTGATTAGTTTACCCTCGTATAACTTTTGTGCGATGGATAGGGTTTTGTCTGCGGAAAAGTTCAGTTTGGTATTCGCTTCTTTTTGGAGCGTGGTTAAATCATAGAGCAACGGCGGTTCTTGGTTCACTTCCTTACGCTCTACGGTTTTCACCTGTACTGTTTCCGCTTCCTTTATCCTTTGCAGCGTGTCGATGGCGGGCTGCTGCTTATCGTATTTGTCTGCGGACAGTGCAGCAAAAGTTACATTTTCCTTTGCTGCCTGTAATTTCAGTTGCCAATACTTTTGCGGGACAAAGTTCTTGTTCTCTAAAAAGCGGGTACATATCATTGCCAACGTGGGCGACTGTACCCGTCCCAAAGAAAAAATACCTTGTCCGGCTGCCACACTTAAAGCCTGTGTACCATTAATTCCTATCAAATAATCCGCTTCGCTGCGTGCCTGTGCCGAAAGGAAAAGGTTGTCATAAAGGCTGCCGGCTTTCAGGTTTTGCAATCCCTCACGGATTGACTTGTCGGTAAGGCTGCTTATCCATAAACGGACAAAGGGCTTGTTGCATCCAATGTAATTGTAAATATATCTAAATATGAGTTCGCCCTCTCTCCCTGCATCGGTAGCGACAATTATCTTATCCGACTGGTCGAATACGTCTTTGATTACCTTTAGTTGTTTCAATGCGCCGGGGTCTGCCTTGTACCCTTTTTCCGCTTTCACTTGTCGGGGTGTAAGTTGAAAACTATCCGGGATAATAGGCAGACTTTCCCGGCGGAAACTCTGTATGCCGTATGCTTCCGGCATTGCCAAACCTACAAGATGGCCGAACGTCCAGGTAACGAGATACCCGTTACCTGAAAGATAGCCATCCTGTTTTTCACTCGCTCCTAAAATACGGGCAATGTCCCTTGCCACACTTGGTTTTTCTCCGATTACTGCAATCATTCTAATTTTGATTTTAATTGTTTCACTTCTTTTTGTCTTAGGATTTTCCGGTCATAGTAGATGTGATAGCCATCTATATAATATTGTCGGTTCTGCTCGTCTATGGCTTTCCAGTCTGTTTTGTAACAGACAAGGGTAAACAGGGCGAAACCGACAACCGGGATAAGGATTAACACCGCTATCATCTTTTGCGTCCCCTGCTCTGTTTGGGTTTGTCCGTCTGCTCCTGCTTCTCCTTTTTATCCTGCTTGGTCTTTTGTTTTTCAGTGGGCTTGTCCTGACCCTTTTTCAAGGGTTCTTTCACTTTTTTGGTGGCTTCGTTGGTCTTGCCTTCCGAATTGACCGCTACCTGTGTGCGGTTCTTGCTTGCCGGAGTAATCTCTTTTACGGCGGAACGGTCAAAGCTGGGATTGTCACTGTAAAAGCCTAACTTCTTCTTATCATGGTTCACCTGAATATAAGCATCGTATTCACCCCCCCGCTTGTCTTTCAGCCCGGCAACAAAGATGGTCTTGTCATTGACTAAATCCTGCTGTTGCTGGCGGGATAGCTCTATTCCTGAAATGCTTTTGGGAATGGTTACACCGTCACTGGTGACAAGGCTGTTCTGCTGCGTCTGTTTCTGCCCTTGCTCCTGTGACTGTTTGGCATTGGGATAGATAAATTCCAGACTTTTCTTATCGGCATTGACCTGAACGGTTGCGGAAAAGGGATTTTTACGGTTGGAAATCATATTTTCAAGGAATACCCCTTTTCCTTCCCGTAAGGCTTGCTGCTGTTCCTTACTAAGTTTGACACCCTTTATTTCATCCGGTATTTGGACGCTGCTTGCACGCATGGAAACCAATTCGTTTGTTACCTTATCCACGCTGACGAAAGAGGGTATCATTTCTCCCGTGATATAGTTTTTCAGGTTTACTATCCGTCCCATGTTTCCCGTTTCAAGAAGATTGGCTTTATCCTCTTTGGAAAATTCATGTCCGAAGAACGGGCGTTCAAGTTCCGGCTTTTGTCGGATGCCGTGTATCGCCAAAACTACATTCCCGTCCTTGTCGTGCCGGAAAGATAAACGTGCGTCCAGTTTCATAATGGCTGAATTGTAGTTACCTGCAATGGTGAACGCTCCGGGCGACTTGTACCCCCTTAACATGGGTTCTAAAGCCTTTGCCTTTTCAAGCTGTTCTTTGGATAGCCCGAAGTTTTTCAGGGCTTCCCAGTCCACCTTGTCGGGGTCGATGTAATATTTGCTTTTGTCGGGTTGCTGCGGTGCTTGTGCCGTTGGCTCTTGCTGCGGTTGCTGCGTTTGGGTCGGCTGTTCGTTCTTCACTTCCTGTTTCAGTGTTTCAGGTTTTACTCGGTAACGTGCTATGTCCGCTTCATTTTCAGGTGTCGGATTGTTGAAGTTATCCCTGATTACTGGTTCAATTTTGGGAAGTTCCAACTTTGGGATTTTGAAGAAGTTGAAACGGGTCGGGTTCTTCAACTGGTTCATCATGTTGGAAAAGAAGTTGGAAAAGAAATCACCGTGACGGTCGAATTTCAAAAGTTCGCTGTTGTTCTCCGGCGGTACGGTTTGGAGTTCCCCGTTTTCATCCACGCCTTTTACTGCGCTGATTGTCTTTTTCTCCTTATCCAGTACAAGAAGAATATCCATCATCTGTTCGTCAGTGGTGGACTGGTTGGCTGTGTTTACATCCATAATGTTTTGAATTTTAGTGAATAAATAAAATTTTCGGAAGTAAAAGTAAGGATGAAATAGAGTATATTTAAGGATTTGGGAACGGGTGGCTTCATTAGTCCTCGTTTGGCTTCATTAGTCCGCACAAACAGAAACGGCAACCTGTAAAAAGCTGCCGTTTGTCTGAAAAATCTTTTATTCTTCTGTTTTTATTAAGTGCTGCAAATTGGGGTCGTTCTTTATCCGTTCCATTTCATCCGTGACAATCTGCTGAACTTCCTGCTTGACCCGGTTGTAATTTGCCTGTATTTCTTCCTGCATCCGGTCGTTCCCGTCCTTGTCCCTGAAATCTATGATTTGGGGTAGCTTTTTGTAGTTGGCTGTTTCCCGTTTCACTTGCTCGTTATCCACCACAATTTCCGCATGGAATATTTTCTGCTCTATCCGTTCATCGAAATTGTCGCTGACCGCACCCACGAACATACCCTGCGTTAAGTTGGATATTTTACTGGGTGGTATCAGGCTATCCATCTGCGTACTGATAGAGGTTGATTTATCATTCCGGTTGATAGTCATACTTTGGCGTTTCTGCAAGACCTTTCCGAAACGGTCTGAAAGCGTTTTTGCTGTTTCAGAAACCACCTGACCGCTAAAAATATTACCAACCGTATTTTCGATTACTTTGCTTTCCTTGTCCCCATAGTCCCGGCGTAACTGGCTGAAATCCTGAAAGCCCAAACAGACCGCTACCTTGTTGCTTCGTGCCGTTGCTATCAGGTTATCCAGTCCCCGAAAATAGATGGTCGGTAATTCATCAATGATTACAGAACTTTTCAGTTGGTGCTTCTTGTTTATCAGCTTCACGATACGGGAATTATACAATCCCAAAGCACAGGAATAGATGTTCTGACGGTCGGGATTGTTACCTACTACTAAAATTTTAGGTTCTTCCGGATTGTTTATATCCAGTGAAAAATCATCCCCTGTCATTACCCAATATAAAGCGGGTGAAATCATCCTCGAAAGCGGGATTTTAGCGGATGCAAGCTGCCCTTGCAACTGGTCTTGGGCGTTGGATTCCCATGCGTCCATGAACGGTGAAAGGTAGTTTTCCAGTTCGGGATAACTGGTTAAAATTGTAAACGTATCGGCATATTTCTTATTCAGGAACTCGATTGCGTGCGGGAATGTACAATACTTACCACCCTGATATATTTTCAAAAACCAAATGATAGAAGCCAGTAAGATAATCGGGCTTTCCACAAAGAAATCTCCCTGTTTGGTTATCCAACTGCGGTTCAAATTTAACATGATTGTGTAACTGGCTTCGTATGCGTCCGATATGTCCGTCATAAACGCCGGATTTATCGGGTTGCATCGGTGGCTTTTGCGTGGGTCGTCAAAGTTAATCATGTAGAATTTAGGCTTTACCTTATACCCGTCTAAATGATTGATTAAGTGATTGTAAGCTATCTCTGAAAGGTCAGGGAATTTGTAGTCATAAATATAAACAGCAAAGCCTTTTTCGATTTGCTGTTTGATGTAATTATTGACTATCGCATACGATTTTCCCGAACCGGGTGTGCCTAAAACCATGCTTGCCCTGAACGGGTTTACAATGTTTATCCACCCATCGTTCCACTTCTTTTTATAGTAGAAACGGGTCGGCAGGTTGATAGAATATTCGTTTTCTATCAATCGTGTTTCCTGTGCGAAACTTTCATTCTCCAAATTAAACACATCATCCATCAGGTTATTTTTCAGCAAACGTGAAATCCATACTCCGGCAGCAAGTAGGGAAAGATACCCGGCTGTCATGGTAAAGATATACAAACCTGTATTTGCAGCCAGTGGCAACGGCAGAACCAACAGCCACCAGTTCAGGAAAAACAGGATAAAACCGATTGTCAGAAATACATAAATCTTGTTCCATGTGATTTTTTCCTCTTTCACTCCCTTTGTACCCAAACAGGAAAGCGCAAGGAATAGCACCGAAAAAAGTTTGGTATATAGGATATTGGAGAACAGCCCGGCGGTACGCTGAAAGTTCAACAGGATTTTATCGACTACCCCGATATTGATACCCCACTCCCGGAACGACTGGTAACAAAACCAGTAAATGTTTATCACTACAAATAAAATACTGATTGCCCGCATAAAGTCCATGACCTTTGCAAGACCTCTTAAATCATCTTCATTCTGCATAATTGAAATTTTTATAGTTATTAAATACGTCTTTGTTTCTTCTTTTTTTTCTTCTTGGGTGGTGGAATTTGGCTGTTGTCGGGTGGCGTATCGTCCCCACCGGATAACAGACTGAACAGTCCGGCAATGGCTTTACCTGTATTTGAAATATGTCCGGTCGGGTTAAATTCCGGCGTGTGTTCCTGCGTTTCCTGTTTGCTGTTTCCCGTCAAAGTACGGGAGCCGGAAAACAGGTCGTTGAACACATTGGCGGAAAAGTCCTTTCCCAACCGTGAACCGTTCAGGACGGTACGGTTTTCGTGGTCGATGAATGTTACACCGTATATCCTGCCTGTATCGTTCTGCCGGAAAAGAACATCTATACCTTTCTTTTTCAGTTCTTGTTCCAGTTCCTTACAATTATGGACGGATTTCATTGCTGCGGCGACTGTCCGGCGGGTACGCTCTTTCAGGTTCTTGTCCTGAATGTCCTTTGTGGATTTCTTGATGTGTCGCTGGATGGCTTCGTAACCTACCGACTTACCCAAAGAGGAAGATTTGAACGGGTTTCCCTGCTTTTCTCCTTTATCATTGGTCGCCGAATAGACAATGCCGTTATAGGGTTTTCCGTTCACTTCCCCTTTCACTTCTTCCGCCTGTACATTATATATAGATAGCAACGCTTTGTATTCCGTGAAACTCTGGAAACGGTAACTGCTGGCAAGGGCTTTCACCGTATTGGATAACTGGTGCTTTACATCCCCTGCCCGGTAGTCCACCTTTTTCAGTTCCGGGCGTTCGGTAGCCTGTTTCTTCTCCGCCGGATGCAGCCCGTACTTCTGTTCCAGTTCACGGGTGATTTGTTTGCTGCGGATATGCTCGAACTTGTCGTTTATCTTTTTGCCCGTTTCATCCACCCGGATGGAAACTATATGTATATGATGCCTTGCAATATCTTCGTGCTTGTAAACCATATACGGCTGGTTGCCGTACCCTAACTTATCCATATACTCTTTGGCAATATCCGCCAACTGGTTGTCGGAAAGTACATCGTCCGGGTGCGGGTTCAGGGAGATATGGATAATCGGTTTTTCCGTTTTCAAGTCTGCGGGCAGGTGCATATCGAAACATTCCATACAACGCCGGATGCTGAAATTCCCGTCCTCGCTTTCAAACATACGGTTACTTAAAAGTACCTTTCCCTGTTCTTCGTCCACCTTGTTTTGGTTGTAGGAAAGCGCACCGAACAGGGAACTGCCTACGCTTATCTTTGCAACCATCTTGTTTCAAACTCACGGGTCAGTTCAATAATTTGGCGGTTCAGGTCGGCAAGTTCTATCGTTGCCTTTTCCAGTTTATAGAGAAATGCGAGTGCTTTCTTCTCTGAAAAATTGGTATTTAGTGCCTTTACCACCTGATTATAATTCACGGCGATACCCCTGTACTGGGAATATAAAGCGGTCAGCCGGGTATAATATTCTACTGCCGCCTTGTCGATTTTAATCACTTTGAACGGTTCGCCAAAGATGCGGGCGGTGATAAAATGCGCTTTGGTGCGCATACCGGACTGGTCGAACAATGCCAAAAAGCGGGCGTGGTCTATCGAATTGAAGCTGATAGAGTACCGGAACACTGCCGGGTCTGCTTTGGGCTTTCGTCCTGCGCCACCCGGACGGGACGCATTTTCATTTTTCTGTTTCATGCTACATTTTTTTTAAAGGGTTACGACTTCGGAGTGACCCTATCCCGGCTTCGTCCGGGCAAGGCGTTCAAAGCTGCTGAAAGAATTTCAAGCTGCTTAGAACACACCTTGCTATTTGCCAGTGCAAATAAAAATCCGCCTACGGACGGATTGGAGTTAGCGGATATTGGAACGCTCCCGGCATCGGGGGCTTGGTTAGCCTGACCGATACCTTTCGGTTGCAAAGTAACAGGTATTAAAAATGCTGTGAAATAGCGGGTTATAGGACAAATGAGGACAAACGGGGACATTTGAGGACACATCTCGAAAGGGATTGTTTTTCTACGTTTATTTGTCCCGGATTTAAGAAAGAAAGCAATATGGATAGATGGAAATATGGATTGAAAAGCGAACGGAAAGAAAGCGGTTTTGAAAACTTGAAAGCAAGATTTCAAGATTGCAATCTTTCAAGAAAGCAAGAAAACAAACTGGATGGAATGAATGAAAGGAAACAGTCATTCAATCGGGAAAGAAAACAGTCTGCAAAGAAAACAAGCTGTCTTTGCAGAAAGAAAGCAATCATTTCAGCTTTCGAGCTTTCAACATGGAACGAAAGAAAACCATCCGCCAATCTGTACGGATGGAATGAAATAAAGATGTATCACAAGAAAGAATTATTACAATGAAGAAAGAAACCTTGTATGTGGCTTTCTCCACCCAAAAGGGCGGGGTCGGCAAAACAACGTTCACCGTCTTGGTGGCAAGTTACCTGTATTACCTCAAAGGGTATAACGTGGCGGTCGTGGATTGCGATTACCCGCAACATTCCATTTCTGCCATGCGCAAACGGGATGCCGAACAAGTAAACGGTGACGATTATTACAAACAGCTTGCTTTCAGCCAGTTCAAAGCATTGGGAAAGAAAGCGTACCCGGTGCTGTGCAGTTCACCGGACGAAGCGATAAAAACGGCGGATGAATTTCTTGCGTCTGCCGGGTCAAATTATGATGTGGTCTTTTTCGACCTGCCCGGAACGGTGAACAGTGAGGGCGTTATCAATTCCCTTTCAGGGGTGGATTATATTTTCACTCCCATAGCTGCCGACCGGGTGGTATTGGAAAGCAGCCTTTCCTTTGCGGTGGCTATTGACAAACTGCTGGTTAAGAATGAAGCGTGCCGACTGAAAGGGCTGCACCTGTTTTGGAACATGGTAGATGGACGGGAAAAAACAGACCTGTACACCCTGTATGAACAGACCATCGGGGAACTGGAATTACCCCTTATGAAAGTATTTATCCCGGACACCAAAAGGTTTAAAAAGGAACTGGACGCACAACGTAAAACCGTGTTCCGTTCTACGCTGTTCCCGGCGGACAAACGGCTGGTAAAGGGCAGTAACATGGAAGAACTGATAACCGAAATCGCATACCTTATTAAACTGTAACGATATGGCAAAGCAAAGCGGCGGGAAACCGCAAATTGACGAGGATTTTATGAAAGAGATTATTTCACAGGGCTTGCCCGTGAAAAAACAGGAAACGCCATCGGTGGCAGTGGAAACACCGGATAAGCAGGAAACGGCAGATAAACCGGAAATCAAGGCAGAACCAAAGGAAGAAAAGGCGGTGAAAGAACCTGCCCGCCGGAAAAAGAATACTCCGGGCGATTATCGGGAAACCTATTTCATGCGGGTGGACTTGACCGACCGACAACCGTTATATGTCAGCCGTACCACCCACGAAAAGCTAATGAAGATAGTAACCGTTATCGGCGGACGCAAGGCAACCGTCAGCAGCTATGTAGAAAATATCCTGCTCCGGCATTTCGACCAGTTTCAGGACGAGATAAACGAACTGTACGAAAGCAAATTTGAAAAGCCGTTCTGATATGTTGAAATGGTTTATTATCGGAACGCTCCTGTATTACGCCGTTCTCTTATGGCGATACCGGGATAGCTTGGGAACATGGTTCACGGGTGGGAAAAAACAGCCGGAACAACCGGAAAGCAAACCGACCGTGAAAGCCGGAAACGGGGATTGTCTTGTAGGTGCAAGCCGTTACCGGATGGGACAAATGAGGACAAACGGGGACATCTTAGGACACCTTTCAAAAGGGGTTGATAATGCTTCTATATTTGTCCCGCAAAGCGATGAAACGGTAACTGAAACACCTGCTGCGCAAGCGATTGATACCGAATTTGAAATGGAATTTGAAACGGAAAATACGGAAGAAACGGACGTTTCGGCGAATGAAATCGAAACGGAAGAAATCGCCTGCTACATGGGTGACGGTGAACCGGAAATGGCACAGGGTATCACGCTGGGTGAGCTGGCTCAAATGGTTCAGGTTATTCAGATAAAACAAGCATCCGACACAGAGGAACGGCAAGCCGTTCAAACCATCTGCCGGACGGAAACAAACCTGTTTCATTCGCTGGTGGAGCAGATTAACGGGGGCAGGTCACGGGTGGCGGAGCTTTTACAAAAGCATGAGATACCCGTGCCCGCCATCGTCCCGGCTGCCGGAAGTAATGAAATGGCAGACTTTGACATGAACGATTTTCTTTAATGGTAAACTTTAAATAATAAGATGATGAAACAAAGAGATTACGGTTAAGACAAACCTTTCTAAACACTGGGGAACACTCCCCGCAACCACAAAAATTCAATTATTAATCACTCCGCCGGGCGGACTATCCAACCGTCCGGCAATTTAAAAATCAATGTATTTATAATGAAAAAGAAAGTTCTCTTTTCGGCAGCCGCTCTATTGGCTGCATCCGCTACGTTTGCGCAAGGTAACGGCATGGCGGGTATTACGGAAGCTACCAACATGGTAACGTCCTATTTCGACCCGGCGACAAAATTAATCTACGCCATCGGTGCGGTGGTGGGCTTGATTGGCGGCGTGAAAGTGTATGGCAAGTTTAGCAGTGGCGACCCCGACACAAGTAAAACTGCTGCAAGCTGGTTCGGTGCGTGTATCTTCCTGATTGTAGCTGCCACTATCCTACGTTCATTCTTCCTCTAAAAGAACGGACTATGGCAGACTATCCGATTAACAGGGGGATAGGCAAGCCAGTTGAATTTAAAGGGTTGAAAAGTCAATATCTTTTCATTTTTGCGGGCGGGCTGTTAGCCCTGTTCGTGCTTTTCATCATCATGTACATGGTGGGTATCAACCAGTGGGTGTGTATCATCTTCGGCGTTACTTCGGCAACGCTGCTTGTATGGCTCACATTCCGGTTAAACGAAAAGTACGGGACACACGGGTTAATGAAATTGTCCGCACGCAAAAGCCACCCTTTCCATATCATCAACCGAAAAGCCATATCCCGATTATTTACTAAAAATCAGAAACAAGCATCGAAATGAGAAATATATTAAAAGCTACCACGCTGGAAAACAAGTTTCCACTGTTCACGGTGGAGAACGGGTGCATCGTTTCCAAAGATGCCGATATAACAGTGGCGTTCAGGGTGGAACTGCCCGAACTGTTCACCGTTACGGCAGCCGAATACGAAGCGATACATTCCGCTTGGAACAAGGCGGTAAAGGTGCTGCCCGATTACAGCATTGTACATAAACAGGACTGGTTCATCAAAGAAAACTATGCGCCTGACATCCAAAAGGATGATTTAAGTTTCCTTTCCCGTTCCTTTGAACGGCATTTCAATGAACGACCGTTCTTAAACCATACCTGCTACCTGTTCCTGACGAAAACGACAAAGGAACGCAGCCGGATGCAGAGTAATTTCTCCACCCTTTGCCGGGGCTTCCTTGTCCCCAAAGAGATAAAGGACAAGGAAACCGTTACAAAGTTCCTCGAAGCGGTGGGGCAGTTTGAAAGCATTATGAACGATAGCGGTTTCATTACCCTTACCCGCCTGACTTCGGACGAGATAACCGGAACAAAGGAAACGGCGGGTATCGTGGAGAAATACTTTTCACTCTCACAGACCGATACCACCACACTGAAAGATATTTCGCTGGGTGCTGACGAAATGAAGATTGGCGATGATATTCTTTGTTTGCATACCCTTTCGGATGCGGAAGATATGCCGGGAAAAGTAGGGACTGACACCCGCTATGAAAAGCTATCCACCGACCGGAGCGATTGCAGGTTATCTTTTGCTTCTCCGGTGGGCGTGCTGCTCTCCTGTAACCATATATATAACCAGTACATCTTCATTGACGACCATACGGAGAACCTGAAACAGTTTGAAAAGATGGCTCGCAATATGCACTCCCTTTCCAAATACAGTCGTGCCAATCAGATTAACAAGTCTTGGATAGAGGAATATTTGAACGAAGCACATTCACTGGGGCTTATCTCCGTGCGATGCCATTGCAATATCATGGCGTGGAGTGACGACCGGGACGAATTGAAGCACATTAAAAATGATGTGGGGGCACAGCTCGCACTTATGGAATGCAAACCACGTCACAACACCACCGACACGCCGACCCTGTTTTGGGCGGGCATACCCGGTAATCAGGCGGATTTCCCGGCGGAAGAAAGTTTCTACACTTTTATCGAACAGGCTCTTTGCCTGTTCACCGAAGAAACGAACTACAAAAGTTCGCTTTCTCCCTTTGGTATCAAGATGGTGGATAGGGTCACGGGAAAGCCGTTGCACATTGATATTTCAGACCTACCCATGAAGAGGGGCATTATTACCAATCGCAACAAGTTTATACTTGGGCCGAGTGGTAGCGGCAAGTCATTTTTTACCAACCACATGGTGCGCCAGTATTACGAACAAAATGCGCACGTGCTATTAGTCGATACCGGAAACAGTTATTTGGGGCTGTGTGAAATGATTAACCGGAAAACGCACGGGGAAGATGGGATTTACTTTACCTATACCACCGAAAACCCGATAGCGTTTAATCCTTTCTATGTGGAAGATGGGATATTTGACATCGAGAAAAAGGAAAGTATCAAAACGCTTATCCTGACCCTGTGGAAAAGGGATGATGAAGCACCCACACGGGCGGAAGAAGTGGCTTTGTCAAACGCTGTAAGTTCCTATATCGAACTGATTACTAAGGACAGTTCGGTTACTCCCTGCTTCAATACGTTCTACGAGTATGTGAAAACCGATTACCGGGCGCACCTGCAAGAAAAGAACGTCCGGAAAAAGGATTTCGATATAGACAATTTCCTGAATGTATTAGAACCTTACTACAAAGGGGGCGAATATGACTACCTGCTGAACTCTGACAAAGAGCTTGATTTGCTGCATAAACGATTCATTGTCTTTGAGTTGGATAATATCAAAGACCACAAAATTTTATTTCCGATTACAACCATTATCATTATGGAAGTATTTATAAACAAAATGCGTAAATTAAAGGGTATCAGGAAATTAATATTAATTGAGGAAGCGTGGAAAGCGATTGCATCGGCGAACATGGCGGATTACATAAAATATTTATACAAAACCGTTAGAAAGTATTTCGGCGAAGCGATTGTAGTTACGCAAGAGGTTGAAGATATTATATCTTCTCCCATTGTAAAAGAGAGCATTATAAACAATTCGGATTGTAAGATACTGCTCGACCAACGGAAGTACCTTAATAAATTCGATGGCATACAGAACCTTTTGGGACTGACCGATAAGGAACGTTCACAGGTGCTTTCCATCAACCTTGCCAATCATCCGAACCGAAAATACAAAGAAGTCTGGATAGGCTTAGGCGGCACACAGTCAGCCGTATATGCTACCGAAGTGAGTTTGGAAGAATATTACACGTTCACAACGGAAGAAACGGAAAAGATGGAACTTTTCGTCTTGTCCGAAAAGTTAGGTGGCAACCTCGAACTTGCCATCAAACGGCTTGCCGAAAGCAAGCGCAATCCTGAAAAATAATCAATTAACAATTTAAAAATCATTCAGTATGAAACATTTAAAATTCTTGTTTCCGGTGCTGTTATGCACCTTGTTACTGGGGCTTTCTTCCTGTAAGGAAACGAACGCCGACCGTCTTAGGGCGATGCGTGGGGACTGGGAAAGCGTGAAAAACCGTCCGGCGTTTACTCTCTTTGAGGAAAACGGGCATTACAGGGTAACGACCCGCAAAATGACCTACCGGGGGACTATCCAAACGGAAACCTATCAGATTTCAGAACAGGACGGAAACCTGTTCATCGAAACCGGGCTTTCCGTCCTGCTGACCTACGACAAGGAAAACGACCGGATTCTGCTTTCTCCCGGCGGAGAATATAAACGGAGTAAACAACCAATAAAGAAGTAAGCGTATGAAAACAAAGATTATAATGCTGCTCGTAGTATGCAGCCTGTTTGCCGGAAAGGTAAACGCACAGTGGGTGGTGAGTGACCCCGGCAACTTGGCGCAAGGGATTATCAATGCGTCAAAGAACATTATTCAGACTTCTTCGACCGCACAGAATATGATAAAGAATTTTCAGGAAACGGTAAAGATTTATCAACAGGGAAAAGATTATTATGATGCCTTAAAATCAGTGCATAACCTTGTCAAAGATGCACGGAAAGTACAGAAGTCTATTCTGCTTATCGGTGAGATTTCCGACATCTATGTGAACAGTTTTCAGAAGATGCTTTCGGATGAAAACTATACGCCGGACGAACTTTCAGCCATTGCCTACGGCTACACCCAACTGTTGCAGGAAAGTTCCGATGTACTGGAAGAAATGAAAAGCGTGGTGAACATCAACGGGCTTTCCATGTCGGATAAAGAACGGATGGACGTTATCGACCGGACGTATAACTCCATCAGGAACTACCGGGATTTGGTGAGTTACTATACCCGCAAGAATATTTCTGTTTCCTACCTGCGGGCGAAAAAGAAAAAGGACACCGACCGGGTAATGGCTTTGTATGGTTCGGCGGATGAACGTTACTGGTAACTTCTAAAAATAAGTAGTATGTTATTAGCAATCGAATTTGATAACCTGCATCAGATACTCCGTAGTTTATACACGGATATGATGCCGTTATGCGGGAACATGGCGGGGGTAGCCAAAGGAATAGCGGGACTGGGGGCTTTGTTTTATGTGGCTGCCAAAGTATGGCAGTCGCTCGCCAGTGCCGAACCGATAGACGTTTACCCTTTGCTCCGTCCCTTTGTGATTGGCTTCTGTATTATGTTCTTCCCCACTTTCGTACTGGGTACGATTAACAGTGTGATGTCGCCAGTAGTCAAGGGGTGTAACAATATGCTCGAAACGCAAACTTTCGATATGAACGCCTACCGGGAACAAAAGGACAAACTGGAATATGAAGCGATGGTGCGTAATCCGGAAACGGCTTACCTTGTTTCGGATGAAGCATTTGATAAACAGATTGACGAATTGGGATGGTCTGCCAAAGATATTGCCACAATGGGCGGTATGTACATGGATAGGGCAGCCCACAATATCAAGCAATCCGTCCGGGATTGGTTCAGGGAACTTTTGGAACTGCTCTTTCAATCGGCAGCCCTTGTGATAGACACCATCCGAACCTTTTTCTTGATTGTCCTTGCCATACTGGGTCCGATAGCCTTTGCCATCAGTGTATATGATGGCTTTCAGGCGACACTGACCCAATGGATAACAAGGTACATTTCCGTTTACCTGTGGCTACCCGTTTCAGACCTGTTCAGTTCCATACTTGCCCGAATACAGGTGCTTATGTTGCAGAAAGATATTCAGGAGCTATCAGACCCCAATTTTATACCGGACGGAAGTAACAGCGTGTACATAATTTTTATGATAATCGGTATCATCGGTTACTTCACCATTCCCACCGTATCGAACTGGATTATTCAGGCGGGCGGAATGGGCAACATGAGCCGGAATATAAACAGTGCAGCTAACAAGACAGGTAGCGGAGTTGGTGCGGTAGCCGGAGCAGCCACCGGGAACGCTGGCGGCAGGGTCGGCGGTAAATTAATCAAAAGTAATCAATAATTAAAAATCAAGATGGAATTTAAAAGTTTAAAGAATATTGAAACCAGTTTCAAACAGATACGGCTTTTCGGTATCGTGTTTGTCGTTATGTGTACCCTGATAACGGGTTATGCCGTTTGGAACTCCTACACGTTTGCCGAAGCGCAACGGCAAAAGATTTATGTGCTGGACGGTGGCAAATCGTTGATGCTTGCGCTTTCGCAAGACCTGACACAAAACCGTCCGGTCGAAGCAAGGGAACACGTGAAGCGTTTTCACGAACTCTTTTTCACGCTCTCACCGGATAAGAACGCTATCGAAAGCAATATCAAACGGTCGCTGTTCCTTGCCGACAAAAGCGCATTTAACTATTACCGTGACCTCTCGGAAAAGGGATATTACAACCGTATCATTTCGGGCAATATCAGCCAGACCATACAGATAGACAGCGTTTCTTGCAATTTCGATGTGTACCCGTATGCGGTGGCTACCTATGCCCGGCAAATGATTATCCGTGAAAGCAGCGTGACGGAAAGAAGCCTTGTCACCCGTTGCCGGTTATTGAACGCCGTAAGAAGTGATAATAACCCGCACGGCTTTATGATGGAAAGTTTCGAGATAACGGAAAACAAGGATTTGAACACCATAAAGCGGTAAGCCATGATACGGAAAATTCTCTCTCCGGTGAATCAGGTAATTACCCATGTGCAGGACTGGGCAGATGAAAAACTCCGCCGCCTGTGCGGGCGCATGACACCGGAAATAAGGCTGGCGGTAATCTTGCTTATGCTCCTGTTCTTCGGCGGGCTATCCATCTACTTTACGGTATCATCCATTTACCGGATAGGAAAAGAGGATGGCGAAACCATACGGATAGAACACATCAGGCAGTTGCAGCTACAAGGTAAAGACAGTACGAACATTTTTAATCAGTCAGACAATGGAAGAAAAAGAAGTGAAGAATGAAGTTCCCGCACCGGAAACGGACAGGAAGAAAGAACCTGAAAAACAGGTAAAGGAAAAAAAGGAACTGACCCCACAGCAGATACAGCAACGAAAAAAGATGCTGGTTTACCCGCTTATGGGACTGGTTTTCTTGGGGTCTATGTACCTGATTTTTGCACCGTCCGATAAGGACGAAGCAAAGGTGGAAAACGTGGGCGGATTTAACGCCGATATTCCGCAACCCAAAGGGGACGGGATAATCAGCGATAAAAAGACCGCCTACGAACAGGAACAAATGGAGAACAAACAGGCGGACAAGATGCGCTCCTTACAGGATTTTGCCTTTTCGCTGGGAGAGGAAAACGGGAACGGGGAAGATTTGACCCTGATAGATGATGCTCCGGCGGAAAAACCGAAAACCAATGTAATAGACTTCGGGGCGGGTGCGCCGAACAATAGCCGTTCCTCTATCCAATCTTCGGCGGCAGCTTACCGGGATATGAACCGTCAGTTAGGCAGTTTCTACGAAACGCCGAAAGAGGACAAGGAAAAAGAGGAACTGAAACGTCAGGTGGAAGAACTCACTGCCCGGCTCGATGCGAAAGAAAACGGTGCGGGCAGCATGGATGAACAGGTGGCTCTTATGGAAAAATCCTACGAACTGGCGGCAAAATACATGAACGGACAGAACGGGCAAAGCGTACCACCGCAACCGGGACAGATTGCACAGGTCGCACCGTCCGCACCTGTTCAGGGCAAAGGAAATGCCACACCTGTAAAATCGGTATCGGACAGGACGGTTTCAGGATTGCAGCAACCTATGAGCAACGCCGAATTTATCGCCGAATACAGCAAGCCACGCAATTACGGGTTTAATACGGCGGTCGGCAGTGATTATTCGATGGGAAAGAACACTATCCGGGCGTGTGTTCATAACGACCAAACACTTATGGACGGGCAGACCGTCAAGCTCCGGCTGTTAGAACCGTTACAGGCGGGGAATGTGATTGTCCCGAAAAACAGCCTTGTATCAGGAAGTGCCAAAGTTCAGGGGGAACGGCTCGAAATATTGGTGTCCTCGCTCGAATATTCAGGAAACATTATTCCGGTGGAACTTGCCGTTTACGACAGTGACGGACAAAAAGGGCTTTCCATACCCTCGTCACTGGAACAGGAAGCAGCCAAAGAAGCGATGGCGAATATCGGTGCGGGGCTGGGTACGAGCATTTCCTTTGCGCAAAGTGCCGGGCAACAGGTCGCAATGGATATTACAAGGGGCTTGATGCAAGGCGGTTCGCAATACCTTGCTAAGAAATTCAGAACGGTAAAAGTACACCTGAAAGCGAACTATCAGGTGATGCTTTACGCCAAACAACAGTAATTTATTTATCAACCATAAAAATTTCAATCCAAATGAAAAAGTTAATTATCATGTTTGCCCTACTCTTGGGCGTGGTTTCAGTGAAAGCACAAAGTAACGATTTGTATCAAGGCATTACAAAGAAGCTCCCTTACCGCCAAATGGTGACACCTTACGGCGTACAGGTGACGTTCGCCAAAACGGTACATATCATTTTCCCGTCTGCCGTTAAGTACGTGGATTTAGGCAGTAACTACATTATTGCGGGAAAAGCGGACGGGGCGGAAAATGTTGTCAGGGTGAAAGCCACAACAGAGGGCTTTCCCGGTGAAACCAATTTTTCCGTTATCTGTGAGGATGGCAGCTTTTACAGTTTCAATGCAAAATACGCACATGAACCGGAAATGCTGAACATCGAAATGAAAGACTTCTTGGAGAATGAGGACACAACGGATTTCAGCCATACCCGGATGAACATCTATTTCCGTGAACTGGGTAACGAAAGCCCGCTTTTGGTAAAGCTGATTATGCAGTCCATCTACAAAAACAATGACCGGGAAATAAAGCATTTGGGATGCAAACGGTTCGGGGTGCAGTTCTTGGTAAAGGGCATTTATTCGCATAACGGGCTGTTCTACTTCCATACACAAACAAGGAACAGTTCAAACGTGCCGTTTGATACCGACTTTATCCGTTTCAAGATTGTGGATAAGAAAGTAGCCAAAAGAACGGCTATTCAGGAAACCGTTATCGACCCGGTGCGGAGCTATAACGAAATACTGGTTATCGGCGGCAAAAGTACCGTCCGCACCGTGTACACCGTTCCGCAGTTCACCATACCGGATGATAAGGTCTTGGTTATCGAACTGGTGGAAAAGAACGGGGGCAGACACCAAACCATCCGGGTGGAGAACTCCGACATCGTGGCGGCAAAAGTGATTAACGAACTTAAAATCAAATGAACATGAAAAGGATATGTTGTATTATATCCCTTTTTGTGCTGTGCCTGACTTTCAACCAGGCACACGCACAAAGATGTCTGCCGGGAATGAAAGGTTTGCAGGTTACGGGCGGCATGGCGGACGGCGTTCACTGGAACAGTAAAAGCGATTTCGCTTATTACTTCGGGGCTGCCATGAGTACCTATACCAAAAACGGGAACAGGTGGGTTGTTGGCGGGGAATACCTCGAAAAGCATTACCCCTACAAGGATTTGCAAATACCAGTCAGCCAGTTTACAGGCGAGGGCGGTTACTATATGAACTTCCTTTCAGACCGGAAGAAAACCTTTTTTCTTTCGCTGGGATTGTCCGCACTTGCCGGGTACGAAACGAGCAACTGGGGCGATAAATTGCTACCCGATGGCTCGACCCTGACCGATAAGGACGGTTTTGTCTATGGCGGTGCGCTGACGCTGGAACTGGAAAGTTATATTACCGACCGGGTGGTGTTCCTGATTAACGCAAGGGAAAGATGCCTGTTCGGTTCTTCAGTCGGAAAGTTCCATACACAGTTTGGCGTAGGACTGAAATTTATAATGTGATAAACTAACCTATTATATATAATGAATATGAGAAAGATTTTAAGCCGTATTTTGATAGGCTGCTATGTAATGGCCGCCTTGCTATTGGTGGGTGCGTGTAATGACGATGTGGATATACAGCAGTCTTACCCGTTCAGTATCGAAACGATGCCAGTGCCGAAAAAATTAAAGGTGGGTGAAACCGCCGAAATCAGGTGTCAGCTTCACCGGGATGGGCGGTTTGAGGAAACAAAGTATTTCATCCGCTATTTCCAACCGGACGGGGCGGGAACGCTGAAAATGTCCGATGGGACGGTTTTACTGCCGAATGACCTGTACCCGCTTCCGGGTGAAACATTCCGGCTTTACTATACCTCTGCATCGACCGACCAGCAAACGGTAGATGTGTATTTTCAAGATAGCTTCGGGACGTTACAGCAATTAACATTTTCATTTAACAATGACAATAACAAGGAAGAAGAAAACAAATAAAGTAAAAAGGACATGGTTAAAATAGAATTGGATATAAACGGTATTTCATTTTTTGTAAATACCACATGGAAAACAGATGCAGTTCCGGCAGTCGGTGATATTGTGATAGTGGATAAAGAAAGCATTTCCCAATTTGACCGGGTGGAATTAAGGAAAACACCGTCTAATCAGGCTTTCAGGTGGGCGGATGAAGAAGATAATGCACCCGTACTGGAACATTTCGATTTTGATACGGAAATGGTTGTCAAAAAGCGGACGTGGAAATTTGATGCCGAAGATGAAGAAATGGTATGTGTTCTGAAAGTAACCTTTCTGCACCATGAGGAATAATATCAGGTTTCAGATATACTATCCTTATGATATGTAATTTCTTTATGGCTTTGGCTGCCTTTTACCTGTTGGTGGGTGGCTGGTGCTGGCATGAAATGAAATACGCACCGACCGATAAGGAACTATGGGGCGAAGAATTGGAATGATACGTTATGCGTAATGTTATGATAGATAATCCGGCGGGTATTTCCCGGCGGATTATCTTTTTATAGGGAATGGAAACAGGTTTCTTTGCTATCTTTCTTTTTCCGCTTCGGCTCACGGAAAGAAAGTAGCGGCGGCATTTGCCGCCGTTCTTCATTAACCGATTATAATGTCCTTTATGGGTGTGTTATGTTCCAACCACTCTTTTACACATTCCATATTATATTCACTCGTTATAACTGCCTTATCTACGTCTATGGGCGTGAAACGGGTGCTTTCGTAGCTATCTATCCAGCCTTTCAGGGAACAGACACCCCATGTTTTCACATCTTCAAAAATGCCGTCCAGTGTGCCGATAGGGTCGCCGAAAGTAACTATCATTGCATCGAATGTCGTTTCGTCGGGCAACAGTTCCAAATATTTCAAAGACCCGAAACCGTCTGTTTTACGTCCGAAAGACCAGTCATAGGAATAAAGTTCATCCCCCCATTGGTGCGGCGTGTCGAAACGTACTTTCACCTGCACGGAATGTTCGTTTTCTTCTACGGCTTCAATAATACCCGTTACCAGTAAGCCCGTAAATATGCACTTACAACGTCTGCCGATAATCCTTTTATTTACTTCTGTCGTTTTCATAAATGTAGCTTTTAAATTGTTATTGTACCTTTTCTTTTTTCGCCATCCATTCATCCCGCCGTTTGCGGCACTCGTCAAGTGTTTTGGCAAGGGTGCTGAACAGTTCGCCGTCTGTATGGCGGTAATCATATTGATAATAGATTTGACCCCTAAATGCGCCTAAACAGCATTTTACATATTTTTCCTCTCCCGGCGTTTGGGTAATGCTTACCCCGTTTTTGTTTAAACTTTCCATATTGCTATAATTTATAATGAGTTATCAGATAATCAGAAGTGAAAGCAGGACAATGAAAATAAAAGCCATACAAAACAGGTAAACGGCGGAGATAAACAGCCGGAGAACGAACCGGAGAATAAAAAAGCCTATGATTAGGGCTATCCACATTCCGGCGGTGCTGGTGGCTACCTGATAGATGATAAAAGCCAATATAGACCATCGTAAAAAAGTCGTTATCTTATTATATACTTTCATTGTCTTGGTGTGTTGTGGGTGGATTGCTCCACCCGGTTAGTAATCAGGCGCAACGGAAAACAAAGCCGTTATCCATCCAGTAATCAGTTATAAACAGGTCGCGGGCAAAAGCCGAATAATCAAAGTAGGTCTTTGCGAACTCCGGCAGGTCGTAACATTCCTCTACGATTTCATAGGCGTAATCTTCCTCGTCCTTATATTCTCCCTGATATTCGTCCTCAAAAGAAGAAATAAGGTCGTCCGCATCTTCTTCACTTATATCGCTGTTGTGGTGGTCGCACCACACGAAAAACGCTTCCTGCTCGGTTTCGCTTAGTTTCTCGATGGCATCCCGAAGCTCAAAGAACTTTTTAGAAAGCCAACTTTCGGAAATCAGGGCTTCCGGGATATTCTCGTAATCCTGAAACATAAATTCCGGGTCTTGGTCGTCCTTGTGCAGTTCCCGGCACGCTTCCAAAAATTCGTCCTTGTCCGAATAGTCGGAAAGGTCTAACCACTTGCCGAAAAGTGAACCGTTATTATACTTGTTGTAAGTACCTACATAAACTCTTGCTTCTGATAATGTTACTGCTTCCATAATTCTGTGTCTTTTAAAATTTATGCGGATTTGAGAGGTAAGGGAGTTGAGTTTCATAACCTTTTTTCCTGTTTCTCGTAAATCTGACTTTTTTTTTATGCGTTTCCGGTCGGGGCGGTCGTTTTCGTTTCATATAGGCATGAAAGGGTAGTGTTTAGGCTTTGCAAGATTTTAAAGAAAAATACTCTTTGGACGAAGTACAACAGGAAGATTTTTATTTAAACCCTTTAGGGCTTGACCTTGCAAAGACGTGAAGAACACGGAAATACCTTTGCCTATGTGATACGAGAATGACTGCTCCGGCTGGGGACTGCCTAAGAGGAAGATTTACAATAAGAGAGACTGGAAAAATGGTTTTATTTTAAAATTTAAGTTTTGGTCTGAAAGAAAAATCTAAGATTTATTTTATACCGTTTTGATTATATGTACTTTTGTCCCCTGATAATAAAACTATGCAATCTATTAATTTACAAAGACTATGAGCTATATTCAGAACAACCTACAAGCTGGCGAAGTAATAAAATATAAGGCAGATATTCACTGGTATATATTCGTATATCCGGCAATACTGTTATTACTGGGTGCTTTCTTTTCTTCTGCACAGACAGGTTTCATTTATTATATCGGTTTACTTCTGTTATTGTTGGGACTGTTCCAGTTGATAAAAAGAGTTCTTCTAAAGATGGGGGCTGAATATGTTGTCACAAATAAAAAGGTCATTCTAAAATCAGGTATTCTAAGCCGGGACGCTCTCGAATTAATTTTAAGTAAATGTGAGGGACTACGCATCAATCAAAGTATTATGGGACGTATTTTAGGTTTTGGTTCTATTGTCGTAACTACGGGTGGGGCAACAAATCAATTTAACTTTATAGCCAATCCTATGAAGTTCAGGAACGAAATCAATGCGCAAATTCAATAATTAGATAAAGTATTTAAAGAACAAAAAAAGGGCTTACAAAAGCCCCTCGTCTGCAAAACTGTAATAGCTTTCTTCTGTCAGGATGATATGGTCTAACAGGTGTAAATCCAAGACCTTGCAGGCTTCTTTAATTTTTGAGGTGATTTGATTGTCCGGTTCGCTCGGACGTAGATTGCCCGATGGGTGGTTATGTGAGAGGACTATGCCCGAAGCATGGACTTTTAAGGCGGTTTGCAGGATGATTTTCACGTCCATTACAGTTTCAGTCATGCCGCCTTTAGAGATAAGGGAAACGCCTAAAGCCTTGTTTGCCCGATTGAGGAACATTACATAACTTTCTTCGTGGTGTTCCATACATTCGGAATAAAAAGGTTTTAAGTAAGAATAAGAAGTTTCAGAAGAGAGTATTTTTATTCTTTCGGATGCTTTTACATTGTCTTTATAAGAGATAGTAATTTCCGGCATGGTAAATTCTGTTGTTTTCATAACGCTTGAATTTTAAATTAAACAATAAGAAATTTTGCCGGACACCCACAGTTTGGCGGGGACTTCAACCTAATCTTTTCAAAAAATACGACCCGTAGGTGTGGAGATTTTTTAGAAAACCGGAACGGCTCGGATTTGGTATTTGTCCCCACCGGGCTGTAACTTTGCTAAAATTTGTGATTGAGATACATTACTTTAGGGAACTGAAAAAGGGGTATCATTGGTGACACCCCTTAGACAACCGAATACCTTAAACAATTATTCGTCATAGGTTCTATATCCTATCGGTTTGCGTGGCTTCGGTTCGGGCTTGCTTAATAATTGGGTCAATGCTTGATAAACTTCGCTGAATTGTGCATCAGTGCTTATTTCCAGTTCCTCTATACGTTTCAGCAATTCTTCGTAACCGATTACCATTTGGCGCATAAGGACAAACGCCCGCATGATGGAGATATTCACGTCTATGGCGGTCTGACTGCGCAACACGCTGCTAAGCATAGCAACCCCCTGTTCTGTGAAACAATCGGGAAGTACATAGCTGTGTTTCAGGCTCTCCGGCAACTGGTCACAATTTGTGACCAGTTCGTGCCATTCCTCTTTCGTCATGGTGAAACGAAAATCAGGCGGGAAGCGTTTTTCATTACGTTTCACCGCTTGTTTCAATACTTTGGTCTGCACTCCGTAAAGTTCTGCCAAATGAAAATCAAGCATTACACGGTAACCCCTGATTTCAAAAATTTTGTTCTGAATGATTTGTAAGTCCATAATTCTATTATTTATAAATTAAACATGGTTTCCATATCTTTGAATTGCCCGGAAATAGCGGACATATCACTGGCTATCTTGTTTTTCGTAAAGCAAGTGACTGAAAGCGTACTTTTCAAAAGACTATGCCCCAATATTTTGGCTGCAGCTTCAAGGGGAATACCGTTTTCCGAAGCTATCGTAGTGGCAAACGTCCGGCGGGCTGAAAAAGTGGTGATAGTTTTGTTTATGCCACATTCAGAAGCTATTTCCCGTAACCGAATATTCATTACAGGTAAAGGAAAAAGCGGAAACAACCCGCCGTCCTCTTGTTGCCCTTTGTATTTCTCAATTATTTTATAAGGAATATCCAACAGGGGAATAGTACGGGGAAAACGGGTCATAGGAACATATATTCGCAAATAGTGGCTACCACTGGGTAACGTCATAAGTTGCTCTGCACGTAGCTTTTTTAAATCTTCATAAACCAGCCCGGTGAAGCAGGAGAATACAAAAACATCACGGACTTTTTCAAGAGGTTCGGAAGAAAGTTTAGCCTTTAAAAAGGCGGTTAGTTCTTCACGGGTTAGATACTCTTTATGATACTGTCTTTTCATGTGCTTATTTTGTTTTAAAGTGAGTAATAATAAGGTAGAGAACCTGCCGTTTTAACGGCAAGTTCCTTGTTTGAATGGTTACAGGGCTTCTTTATAAATCTTCTCGATACCGACAAATTTCTTATCAAGTCCCTGCATATCGTTACCTATCTTATTATTGGTAATGCGGGCGTAAATTTGCGTGGTTTCTATATTAGTGTGTCCCAACATTTTGCTGACCGTTTCGATGGGAACACCCTTTGCAAGCGTGGTTGTGGTCGCAAATGTATGCCGGGCGAGGTGAAATGTCAAGTTCTTTTTAATCCCGCAAACGTCCGCTATTTCCTTCAAATACGCATTAAGTTTTTGATTGCTGATTACCGGAAGTACCTTACCGTTCGGCAGCTTGCCTTTATATTTCTTCAATATCATTTTAGGAATATCCAGCAAAGGAACATTTACGTCCGTATTGGTCTTTTGGCGTTTGGTGATTATCCATAACTTGCCGTCAAATGATTTGCGTATATTCTCTTGGGTAAGGTTGGCGACATCAACATAAGCCAAACCAGTGAAACAGGAAAAGATAAACAAGTCCCTGACGTTTTCCAACCGTTCGGAAACCATCTTCTTTTTAAGGATGATTTTAATTTCATCCTCTGACAAATACCCCCTATCTACTTTCTCCAAACGGATTTTATAATTGGCGAACGGGTCGCCTATCAGGATGCCGTTATTACGGGCTATCAGGATAATGCGTTTGAAGAACTGCATAAACTTGGCAGTCGTATTATAACCACATTTACAGGTAGTACGCAAATACAACTCGAAGTCTGTAATAAACATCGGGGTGATTTCATTGATAGCAATATCCGATATATTGTATTTGCTTTGGATAAACTCGGCAAGGTGGCGGCGGGTCACTTCATATTTACGATAGGTGGCAATCGTCTTAGATATGCCGACCAACTGCTTAACATCGTCATTGTGCTTTTTGAAAAGGTTTAAAATGGTTTCGTGTTTTTCACTGTGTCCCAAAAATTCATTTTTCACCTTTTCGGCTGTCACATAGTTATCACGCCGTTGCTGTTCGTGGTAGATATTATTCAGGGATGCTTTTATATCCTCTAATAAGGCATTTATTTTGCCTGCATCTTTACCTTTGGCTTTACCTGCTGCTATATTCCAGTTTTCGGGCAGAATGCTTTGTTTCGTACTAAACTGGCATAACTTACCGTCAATGGTAATTCTTGCCATAATCATAACCTCGCCGTTCTTCTTTTCAGAACCTTTCTTTAAATAGAAAAGGACTTTAAATGTACTCTTCATAACCTCACATTTTTTAAGTTACAAAACTAATGATAACACTTTAAATGTGAGATATTTAGACGGTGGACAAATTCGGACTTCCTGCGGTCATTTTCGGACAAATCGTTACCGTTTTTGTCCGGCAGGGAATAGGTAACGATTTAGTAACGAAACTATGTCTTTTCAAGCCCTTTTGTTGTCTTGGAAACAAGACTTATAGGCAATAAAAAAACCTACAAATCGCTGATTTGTAGGTTTTTGACCTCTTACTGTCCTTTTTTGTCCAGTAGGTTCTGCGGAGAGACAGGGATTCGAACCCCGGGTACCTCGCAGTACAACGGTTTTCAAGACCGCCGCAATCGACCACTCTGCCACCTCTCCAAGACTTCTTTTTTCAAAAGTACTTTCCGTTGAAAGCGCTGCAAAGGTACGACTTTATTTTAAATAAGCAAATAGTTTACCAGTTTTTTTGCTATAAAATTTTCAAATCGTATTTTTGCATACGAATAATAAACGAAAGAAATAAATCATGATATACCCTCAGAATTTCGAACAGAAAATAGGTTTCGATTCCATCCGTCATTTACTAAAAGAGAAATGTCTCAGCACATTAGGTCAAGAAAGAGTAGATGAAATGAACTTCTCAGAATCCTTTAAGGATATTAATGAATGGCTGGAACAGGTGATGGAATTCATGCGCATCATACAAGAGGAAGACAGTTTTCCCGACCAATATTTTTTTGATGTACGCCCATCACTAAAACGTATCCGCGTAGAAGGTATGTATTTGGATGAGCAAGAACTGTTTGATTTACGTCGTTCTTTAGAAACAATTCGTGATATCATCCATTTTCTGACACTGACCCCGAATGACGAAGAACAAGAAAACTCCCCCTACCCTGCCCTACAAAAACTGGCAGGAGATATTATCGTGTTTCCTCAACTCATCACGCGTATTAACAACATCTTAGACAAATTCGGAAAAATCAAAGACAATGCTTCTTCCGAATTATTACGCATCCGCAGAGAGTTGGCCTCGACAGCCGGAAGCATATCACGCAGTTTGAATGCAATTCTACGCAACGCTCAAGCAGAAGGTTATGTTGATAAAGATGTAACTCCTACCATGCGTGACGGAAGACTCGTCATCCCTGTCGCACCGGGATTAAAACGGAAAATCAAGGGAATTGTACACGATGAATCATCCACCGGCAAAACAGTTTTCATAGAACCGGCCGAAGTAGTGGAAGCAAACAATAGAATACGGGAATTGGAAGGAGAAGAACGCCGGGAAATCATCCGTATCCTGACAGATTTCTCTATCATAATCCGCCCACAGGTCCCCGCCATCCTCCAGTCATACGAATTTTTGGCAGAAATTGATTTCATCCGTGCCAAAGCCCATTTTTCCATTCAGACGAACGCCACCAAACCATCATTGGAAGACAAACAGATTTTGGACTGGACCATGGCCATACACCCACTATTGCAACTCTCGCTGGCCAAGCATAATAAAAAGGTTGTTCCTCTAGATATAGAACTAACTAAAAATCAACGCATTCTAATTATATCCGGACCGAATGCCGGAGGTAAATCCGTTTGTCTGAAGACTGTGGGATTACTACAATATATGTTACAATGTGGTATGCCGGTTCCGATGCATGAACGTAGCCATGCCGGATTATTCGGCAGTATCTTTATAGACATAGGTGACGAACAAAGTATCGAAGACGATCTGAGTACCTACTCCTCACACCTTACCAACATGAAAACAATGATGAAAAGCTGTAACGAACGCAGCCTTATCCTCATTGATGAATTCGGCGGAGGTACAGAACCACAAATTGGAGGAGCCATAGCTGAAGCTGTGTTGAAACGTTTCAATGAAAAGGGCACATTCGGCGTTATCACCACTCATTATCAAAATTTGAAACATTTTGCCGAAGATCACGAAGGAGTGGTTAATGGTGCCATGTTATATGACAGGCATTTAATGCAAGCTTTATTCCAATTACAAATAGGAAATCCGGGAAGTTCATTTGCAGTAGAAATAGCTAGGAAAATAGGTTTACCGGAAGAAGTAATAGCCGACGCATCCGAAATTGTAGGGAGTGAATATATCAATGCTGATAAATATCTACAAGATATCGTACGTGACAAACGTTATTGGGAAACCAAGCGTCAGAACATCCGCAAACGAGAAAAACAGATGGAAGAAACCATCGCCAAATACGAAGAAGAACTACAGGAACTGGAGAAAAGTCGTAAAGAGATTTTGCGAAAGGCCAAAGAAGATGCGGAAAGATTGATACAGGAATCAAATGCCCGAATTGAAAATACCATCCGTATCATCAAGGAAGCACAAGCCGACAAAGAACGTACACAATCGGCACGTCAGGAACTGACTGATTTTAAAAATCAGATAGAAGATATCGAGAAAAAGAACAAGGAAGATGAAATCATCCGGAAAATGGAAAAACTCCGTGAAAAACAAGAGCGGAAAAAAAACAAAAAGGATAAAGCCAAGACGGAATCTTCCCAACTGTCAATACCCAAAGAACAGCCTATCACTGTAGGTAGCACTGTAAAGATCAAAGGTCAATCCAGTGTCGGAGAAGTACTAGGAATTAATGGCAAAAATGCAATAGTTATGTTCGGAATGATAAAAACCAATGTAAAACTGGATAAGCTGGAACGTAGCACACCAATACAGCCCACCCAGAAAACAATGGTAAAAAGTACCTTCGTCAGCAGTGAAACACAAGATCGGGTATATGAAAAGAAACTAAATTTCAAACAAGATATTGATGTACGCGGTATGCGTGGCGATGAAGCGATACAGGCAGTAACTTATTTTATCGATGATGCCATACTATTGGGAATAGACCGTGTACGTATCCTTCACGGAACAGGTACAGGCATACTGCGCACCCTGATTCGCAGCTATTTGGGAAGTGTTCCAGGAGTAGCACACTATCAAGACGAACACGTACAATTTGGTGGGGCAGGTATTACTGTAGTAGACTTAAAATAATATTTTAATAGAATAAGAGGCTGTTTTTAATTAATTTTCTCTATATTCGCACTAAAATTAGAGAAAATTAAAAGCAAAGGTGGCAGCGGGAACTTCTCATACAACTATAAGTATTAAGCTTAATGAGCAAGGGTTTCATGATATTTTCAATAAATATTATGTAACTCTATGCTTATTTGCCAATCAATATACAGAAAACCAAGAAACTTCAGCAGATATTGTACAAGATTCATTTGCCAAACTATGGCAAATAAGAGAAGATTTTTTTTATCTGCATCAGGTAAAAGCATTTTTATATACAGCTGTACGCAATAAAGCACTCAATGAACTGGAGCATTCAAAAGTAGTATATGAATACGCTCAAAATGTCATCGAAAAGAAAAAGGATTCCTTTTTTCACGATGCAATCGTTGAAGAGGAAACTTATCGTATCGTTTCTGAAGCCATAAATAAATTACCTGACCAAATGAAAGCCATTATGCAACTATCTCTGGAAGGGAAAAAAAACGCAGAAATAGCAGACAGACTAAACATATCTACAGAAACAGTCCATACATTAAAGAAAATAGCCTACAAGAAACTCAGAGAGAACTTGAAAGACTACTATTACTTCCTCTTGTTCTTTATATAAAAAGACATTAATTTGTTTTTTTTAGAAAAATTACGGTTCTCGGAGCAAAAAAAGTGAAAAAGTGCGTTTATCACTGACCGATAACGCATTACACCGCAAACTTCGGAAAAGGTAACAAGAGCAAAAAAGCAAGGAAATGAAAGGTAATGAGGGTGTACAGTTTTCAAATCATTACCCGATAACTAAGTAAAGTTTTTCTTTGTGTCGTCACGTTTCATCGTTCTGCGTTAGTTTGCATATCAATGTATAACTCGCTGATAACTAATTTTGTAACCAAAAAAGATTAGATTATGCGAAGTACATTTAAGGTGCTGTTCTACGTGAACGGGAGCAAGGAGAAAAACGGTATTGTCCCCATTATGGGACGAGTGACAATCAACGGTTCTGTGGCTCAATTTAGTTGCAAGCAGAGCATCCATAAAGACCTATGGGATGTGAAAGGCAACCGAGCAAAGGGCAAAAGCAAAGAATCGAGAGACATCAATTTGGCTTTGGATAACATCAAGGCTCAAATCATCAAACACTACCAACGCATTTCGGATAGAGAAGCGTTCGTAACTGCCGAAATGGTACGCAATGCCTATCAGGGTATAGGAACAGAGTATGAAACCTTGCTCCGAGCATTTGACAAGGAGAACGAAGCCTTTGCCAAACGAGTTGGCAAGGATCGTTCTCTGAGTACATATCAAAAGTACCTCACCGTAAGAAAATATCTTGCGGAGTTTATCAAGGTACACTACAAGCGTACAGATATAGCAATGAATGAACTAACAGAAGATTTCATTCGTGATTATTGCTTGTATCTGAGAAATGAGGTAGGATTGGCTCAGTCATCAGTGTGGATATACTCCATACCATTGAAGCACATTGTAACCACTGCTCACTACAATGGGAAAATAGCAAGAAACCCATTTGCCCAATACAAGGTTGACCCCGACCACAAGGAACGAGGTTTCTTAACAGAAGAAGAGTTGCAAGCCTTTACAACTATTGAATTGAATAATCCCGATTTGGAGTTGGCAAGGGATTTATTCGTGTTCGGTTGTTGGACTGGAATATCGTTCATCGACATTAAAAACCTTACAACGGAGAATATCACAATGCTTGGTGGTTCTCCTTGGATTGTATCGAAACGACAAAAGACAGGCGTACCGTTCCAAATCAAGTTAATGGATATACCTATGCAGATTATCAAGCGATATGAGCCATACAGAATAAGTAACAATCTATTCAACATCGGCAGCCACGACACGATAAACAAACGTATCAAGGAGGTAGCCAAAATGTGCGGTATTGAGAAGCGAACTTCGTTCCATCTGAGTAGGCACACATTCGCAGTATTAGCCTTGAACTATGGTATGCCAATAGAGAGTGTAAGCAAGATTCTCGGACATACCAATATAACCACAACACAGCGATACGCCAAAGTTACCAACATCAAACTTGAACACGACATATCGATGTTCGAGAGCAGGATTAGCGGACGGTTTGCTATTTAGGGTACGATACCTTGAAGATGACTTGCGGGCGAAAAGAGAAACCGATATAATCTCTTATCGTCCGCAAATTGTTTTTGCCCAAGTGAAACAAGCAAATCCTTGTAACACCTTTTTATTTTTGTTGAATTGTTGAATTGTTGAATATGGTAATAAATGTATTGATAATAAGCAATATACACTCTCAACAAAATCTCAACAAGCCAAAAGGTACGTTGAGACATAAGCGACCTACGTTCGTTGATTTCTCTTTTGGTGAGTGATTTGTTGAGAATGTGTTGAGAGAATATCACTTTGAATATAAACACCTTACACCCTCTATTCATCAAATCAACAAATTTTCATCGACAACAAAACCGTATGTATAAGTTCCAATCCGAGAAGCGGAACAAGCCCCAACCGCAAGACATAGGGCAATGGCGAAACACAATGCAGGACTGCATACCGTAATGCCGACCTTACGGCACAACGGCAGGCAGGGCGGAGTGCCTGCGAGAAAGTGAGATAACAAGAATGCGAGAGGTCGCAAACAAGTTTAGAAAAGGTGGCTCAATTTACAATCAGTATTTCCATTCCGTCACTCGACCGTTTCCTAAGCTCGCCTGCAAAGGTAGTACAGACCGTATTTGAAAGTTGAAAGGTCGGGCGACAAGTCGTTTCGGGCAGAATCTGCCTCCTGCGGAGAGTATTCATCCCGAAAACCTTTCACCTTTCAATCCCTGTACTTAACAATGCAGACGGCAACGGAAACAATCGACCGACGGAAAAGTAATTAACAGAAAAGAACAGCGTATAAACAGGCTCTACAATTGATAACCCGATTTGTACGCTGTTCCTGCTTCTATATATGGAGAGATGTTTTTTAGGAATCATCAAAATTGGGCAGACGAGAAACTGCACTCCCTCCAGAAATGTAATCCTACCTACCGCAATCTGTTGGTTGTATATGACAACAATCTTTTGTTAATTGAATCAGGAAATGCTATCTGAACAATCAAAAACCGTCAATGACGGTGGACGCAGCAAACCCTCGGTTTGGAAGTGTAGCGAGGTTATCTTTCGGGATGCCGAAAAATGCCGTCAAGCCGACATTCGCACCCGAAAACCTCGCTCCACTCTGAGGTGGAGGCAATCCGCTCCCGATGGTCGCAGATTGGGAAATTCTATCGAATAGGGGAAGTCGTGGAAGCCTTAGGATTGCCGACAAGCAAAAGCCAAAAACGAGGGCTGAAACTCTAAAATAAAAGTCGTAAAACAAGCCTTATACAAGCAAGTTATTACGACCTTTATATGTACTATTGAATAATATCTATTTTAGACTGAAATATTTATATAGTGGAGCAACCATCAATGATTGATAGATTTGGTCGTTCTCTAATAATGATTTAATTTCCTCTTCACTCATGAGGTGCACCGTCAATTCTTCAGTTTCGTCCAACGACTGATTGGATATTTTTTCTACACCTGTTGCAAGAAAGCAATGTGTCAAGTTGCTCATTGAACCAGGGTTAGGAGCAATGGTCATTAGCTTACTCCATTCGCCATTTCCGTAACCTGTTTCTTCAAGCAGTTCGCGTTGAGCCGCTTCAAGAGGCTGTTCGCCCTTCTCCATCACTCCACAAGGCAGTTCGATACTATTCACGCCTAATCCGTGACGGTATTGTTTCTCCATGATAAATTGACCATCCTTAGTTATGGCGATTACATTTACCCAGTCTGGATATTCAAGGACATAGTACTCCTCTATGATACGTCCGTCAGGCAACTCTACTTTGTCCCGTCTTGCCGTAAGCCACGGTCTTTGAATGATGTACTCTCTATCGAGAACTTTCCATTTGCTAAGTTTCTTGTCCATATTCTATTACTATTTCATTGGGTGTATTGAATCTGTATTCACTGTTGATGCCTGCACTATTACGGCATCCCCATAATGCAAGTCCGAAATCCACTCCTGCAGAATGGGCACATAGACTATCATATTCCGTATCGCCAATATATATGGCTTCTGATGCAAGGATTTGATTCCGATTCAGATAGGTCAATATGGGGTCAGGATATGGCTTAGGCTTAGGTGAATCATCCACACATATAATGGAATCAAAGTAGTGGCTAATTCCGTGAGGTACAAAATCCATTTCAAACTCAGACTTCGTTTTAGAAGTTATTATCCCCAAACGATAACCTTTATCACGCAACGCTGACAGAGTATCATTTATTCCATCAAACAGACCTATACTTTTGTGATATTTCTGCATCATCTCATTCCAATATTCGTTAGCTCCGATTGTATCCTCAATACCTAATCTTTCAAGCGCTACTTTTCCGGGTATTCCCAAAGCAAAGCATAACTTATCTATTGGGATAGATATATGTGAATACTGCATTACAGTATCTTGTAAACTATGCAAAACCGCAAATTCAGTGTCAAGCAAAGTTCCGTCAACATCGAATATTATATGTTTATATTTCATTGGCTTTTGTAAAAACTTTGATTATAACACAAAAGTACTCAAAATATAATGTAATAACCAAAATGAAGGACTATTATTTCCTTGTCTGCATTTCTTTTATTACCTTTGTACCATCAGAGTTATCACATTGGAGCATAATAATGAAGAACTCAGAAATACGAACGGTTGCTATCTCGTTACCCAATTTTCAAGCATTCCGAATAACCGTCTAATTACAAGATAATTGCAAATTCTGCGATTTTTTTTCAAAAAAAGTCGTTTTATTATTCACCCAAATTTCAAACAGACCTGTTTTATTATAAAAGAGATAAAAAACAGGTCAAAATATGATAAAACAAGATTTCTATATAGCCAACCTCATAGCAAGGTATCTGTCGGAAGAAATAACCCCGGAAGAAACAATAAAACTAACTGCTTGGAGAGAAGAATCTACAGCGCACGAGATTTTATTCAAGAAAATTTGTGATGAAGAAAACCAAAAGCAACATTTCCGGAAAAATACGGCATTCAATCCTTCATCCGGATGGAAAGAAGTGGAAAAGCGAATCAAAAGAAATAATAACAGAAGCAGATATATCAAAATAGTAAGTTATGCCGCAATCATTCTGTTACCTGTCCTTTTTGTAAGTATTTCCATGAAATTCACCTCGCCCGTTTCTCTTTCGGACAAACAGTTCATCGCACAATCCATTCTACCTGGGGAATCCCAAGCTATTCTGACATTGGAGGACGGCCAGACAATCCATATAAATAAAGAAACAGAGAGTCTGCTTGAGAAAATAGACGGAGCCCGAGTCCACATGGACTCTACAATGCTGAATTACCAAGTAACATCAAAAACAGTCCCAAAAAACAAGCCTGTATATAATAAAGTGGAAACTCCACGAGGTGGAGAATATGCTCTATTGTTAAGTGATGGAACAAAAGTGCATCTGAACGCAATGACCAGTCTCCGCTTTCCTGTGACATTTGATAACGGTCCACGCAAAGTGGAACTGGAAGGCGAGGCCTATTTTGAAGTCTGCAAAACAGGGCAACCATTTATAGTATGCACTCAAGGCATGCAAGTAGAAGTGCTGGGAACCACATTCAACATCTCTGCTTATCCACAGGAAGAGTATCAGACAACTTTGGTAAACGGTTCTGTCAAAGTAAATACAGAAACTGGAGAAAGCTGTATTTTAAAGCCTTCCCAGCAAGCTACCATCAGCCTCGGAAACAGCAGCATACAGATACGCATGGTAGATGCCGGATTTTATACCTCATGGATAAAAGGAAAAATTCATTTCAAAGACCAGCGATTGGAAGATATCATGAAAATACTATCACGCTGGTATAACATGGAAGTAATTTTTGCCAATGAGAAAATAAAAGACCTACGCTTCGGATGCAATGTAGATCGGTATTCGGAAATCACTCCATTTGTACGTTTGTTGGAAGAGACTCAAAAAGTACACGTAAAAGTCAATAACAAAACAATCACATTCTATAACTAATAAAAATGATGTATTATGGACCAAAAACACAACTACACCAATCACGGTAAAAGTAGTAAACGTTTGTGGATTACGTTCCTATTTTTCTGTATCATTACCACAGGTTTTATGCAGGCTGCCAACAAAGTGTTTGCACAAGCCACTGTCACAGCCTCATTCAAGAATGCCACGTTGAGTGAAATTCTTTGGGAAATCCAAAGACAAACCGACTTTACTTTTGTATACAGCACCAATGATGTAAAACAAATAAAAGTCCAAAACCTAAATGTAAATAACGAAAAAATAGCCAATGTGCTTGATAAATGTCTTATGAATAGCGGTTTGACCTATTCAGTTCACAACGGCGTTATTGCTATCAAGCAAATTGAAGAAAAAGAGTCTGCTGTTCCTCAACAGAAAACAACATTAACCGGTACAGTACTGGATGAGACGGGAGAACCTATTATTGGAGCGAATATCTTAGTCAAAGGTACTACGAATGGAACTACTACAGATTTGGACGGGCACTTCTCATTAGATGTAGACCGTATCCCTGCCACTTTGATTATCTCCTATATAGGTTATGGCAAGCAGGAAATAAAAGCCACTGCCGGAAAGATACTGAAAGTAGTCATGGCTCCTGATAATAATGTTATGGAAGAAGTGGTTGTTACCGGTTATGGTACTTTCAAGAAATCGGCATACGCAGGTTCTGCTTCTACTGTGAAGACAGGAGAATTAAAAGATTTACCCGTAGTTTCATTCTCCAGTTTGCTAGAAGGTAATGCTCCCGGAGTACAAGTCACTTCCAGTTCAGGTCAGCCTGGTGCCTCCACTTCTATCCGTATTCGTGGTATGGGTTCTTTCAATGCAAGCAATTCTCCACTATACGTAATCGATGGTGTTCCCGTCCAATCCGGTTCTGTTGCTGCTACCAGCTCCGACTCCGGATTTGACATAATGTCTACATTAAACAACTCGGATATTGAAAATATTACAGTAATAAAAGATGCTGCAGCAGCCTCCCTTTATGGTTCACGTGCTGCAAATGGAGTTATTTTAATCTCCACCAAGAAAGGAAAAAGCGGAAAAGCACAAATTTCATTAAAAGCAGACTGGGGTAGCAATGATTTCGCAATGGATTATCGCCCAGTTATGGGGGGAGAAGAACGACGTGAATATATTTACAATGGATTGATATTATATCAACAACGTAAACTAGCTGATAAAAATCCTAATATATCAGAGGAAGAGCTAATGTCACAAAGTAAAACTTATGCAGATGGGCAAATCGATAAATATGCTCCAATTCCATGGTGTGGTTTCACAGACTGGAATAAAGAGCTTTTCCAAAAGGGACATCATTCTACCTATGAAGCATCACTAGCCGGTGGCAGCGATAAATTTAAATATTACTCTTCTTTATCATATATGAAGCAGAACGGTATTGTACAAGGTTCCGGTTTGGAACGTGTAACAGGGCGTTTGAACGCAGATTTCAGTGCAACAGACAAATTGACTGTAGGCGCCAAGATACTTTTCTCAAATGTAAATCAGAGTGTTTATGACGAAGGATTCACTTATACATCTCCTTTCTATTCCTCACGTAATTGGGCTACTCCTTCAGATCCGGTCTACAATGAAGATGGCAGTTGGAATCGTAAATTTATTCGTAAAGCCAATGACCGCAACCCCAAATTATCAGCTGAATACGATTATAAACATGAAAAAATGCTACGCGCATTCAATACGCTTTATGCCGAATACGAAATCATAAAAAATCTGAAATTCAAAACAACATTCAGTTATGATTACACTACTGTAAAAGGTGAGAAATGGTATGACCCACGTACTTCCAACGGTGAAGATGAAAATGGAGAAGTAGTAAAACGCATAAGAGAATATAAAAAAATGGTATGGAGTAACACCTTAAGCTATTTAACTACTTTCAACAACATTCATCATTTGGACTTTCTTGCCGGATATGAAATTGATGATACCTACAATGACTATTTATCAGGGGAAGCTTACAATTTTACAACTCCCGACAAACATGCCATTAGTAATGGAATGAAAACAGTATCTGTAGGGGGAAGTGATTCAAGGTACAGACTGGTATCCTATTTAAGCCGTTTGAATTACGATTACAAAAATAAATATTATCTAGGAGCTAGTTTTCGTGTTGATGGCAGTTCACGTTTGCACCGTGACAATCGTTGGGGAACATTTTGGTCTGTATCCGGAGCATGGCGTACTATTGAAGAAGAATTTATGCAACCTGTAAAAGATTGGTTAACAGACTTGCGTATAAGAGCATCATACGGTGTAAACGGTACTCTTCCTTCTGATTATTTCGGCTATATGGGATTAAGCTCCATTAGTGGTGGTTACTTGGAGCAACCCGGTATTCAAATGTCCCAAATTGCAAATCCTAATCTGAAATGGGAAACCAATTATAATATGAATATTGGCTTGGATTTTGGTTTTTGGGATCGTCTGAACTTCACGATTGAATATTATACCCGTACAACTAAAAACTTATTAATGGACTGTCCTGTATCCATGACAACAGGATTTAGTAGTTATTTAATGAATATAGGTGAAGTGAAAAATAAAGGTATTGAATTAACTATTAATTCCACTAATATTAAAATAAAAGACTTTAGCTGGAATACAACTTTCAATTTAGGTCATAACTCCAATAAAGTTGTAAAATTAGATGGCGAACAGACACAAATTGTCAGTGGAACCCAAATACACAAAGTAGGAAGTTCTTATCGTACATTCTATGTACAAGAATTTGCGGGCATCAATCCTGAAACAGGAAATCCTCTATTCTATACCAATGAATTGGATGAGAACGGAAATTATATAAAAGAAATTACCGAGAACTCTAAAAATGCACAATTCATTCCTTATAAACATGCAGAACCAACTGTTAACGGAGGTATCTCTAATTCATTGCGTTATAAATGGCTTGATTTAAATTTCTTATTCTCCTATCAATTCGGAGGATATTCTTATGATACTTGGGCACAAAAGACAGAACATGGCGGTTACGATTCCTATGCAAACATTCCGACTTATTATCGTGATAGCTGGAAAAAGCCAGGTGATCAAACCAATATAGAAGTATATATGCCGGGTAAATCATCTTCTGTATCAATGCATAAAATAACAAGTAGCCGCCGTATCCACAGTACTGATTATTTCCGCTTAAAAAATATCACATTCGGCATTACGTTACCTAAAGAATGGACAAATAAAATCAATATAGGAAATGTTCGTATTTATGCATCAGCAAGCAATTTATGGACATGGGCGGCCTATAACAATTATGATCCTGAAGCTGTTAGTGCCGGTAGTGCAACTCAAACCACACCGCCTTTAAAAACCGTTACTTTTGGTCTCAACATCAATTTTTAACCACTAAAAAACAACAATATGAGAACATTACATAATTTTTTATCAATAGTCTTATCCATCGGATTGTTTACTTCATGTGGAAACGATTGGTTGGATTTAGAACCGTCCACACAAATTCCAACAGAAACGAGTATCAAATCTCTCTCCGACATTGATTATTCACTAAACGCCATTTATGCGACAATGCGTAATGCCTATGCGTATTCCGGGCGTTTAATCTACTACGGAGATGTAACAGGAGATGACATGCAAGCTGTACAATCAACTTGTAGAACAGCTCACTATTACCAAATGGATTGGTTACCTGCAAATGGACCAAGTACACACTGGTCATATCTTTATTCCATCATTCAAAACTGTAATGTAATTTTAGACGGCATTGACAATATCGAAATTCTTCCAAACGATGAAGATGAGCATATCTTCCGCAATGATTTGGAAGGACAAGCATTAGCAATACGTGGTCTGGCCCTTTTTGACCTTACGCGCTTCTTCGGATATACTTATTTAAAAGATAACGGAGCCTCTTTAGGAGTACCTATCATCACTTCAGCATCAGCCACTGCCGACAGTAAGCCTTCACGTAACACTGTAGCTGAATGTTATGATCAAATAATCAAAGACTTAAAGAATGCGGCTAGTTTAATGATACCCACATATTCATGGTCAGGTACTAGTTTGAATCAAAAAGATTTATCCTTAAATAAGAAAGGTAAAATCAGTAAATGGGCCACATTAACTTTGTTAAGTCGGGCATATCTGTATATGGGGAAGAACAGTGAAGCTTTACAAGCTGCAGAAGAAGCAATAAAAGGATCGGAAGCCAATAAATACCAATTATGGAATACCGAAGAATATCCCACTGTATGGGGTACGGAAGCCTCCGAAGCAAATCCGGGAGAAATTCTCTTCGAAATAGTCAATACTACTACCGAAAGCCCCGGCAATGAAAGTATGGGATATCTAACTTCTCCAAAAGGATATCAAGATATGTGCATTACAGTCAGTTTTTATCACCATCTGTTAGAAACGCCTAATGATGTACGCATTAAGTTATTAGTTAATCAAGACAAAAAAGTAATGTATTTGAATAAGTATCAACCACAACCTGGAGAAAATATTATGGATGCCAATATTCCTATAGTACGTCTTTCCGAAACTTACTTAAATGCAGCCGAAGCAGCCGTGAAAAACGGAGATGCAACAAAAGCTGCAAAATACCTGAAAGCCATTGCACTCCGAGGAAATCCGGACTATACGATGCCCGCAAAGGTTACCCTTGATGATGTTCTAGAAGAACGCAGGAAAGAACTCATTGGTGAAGGGCACCGCATGTTTGACTTATTACGTAATAACTTACGAGTAACTCGTATTAACGAAACAGACGATATGATGAAAGAGGTAGTGCATTTCGCTGACGAAAAAACATCTATGGATTTCGACAGAAACTATTATCGTACAATATTACCTATTCCTCAAAAAGAAATTAATGCTAATTCTAATATTGTACAAACACCAGAATATCTGAAATAATAGTCAACACAAATTGATAAACTCTAACTGAATTATAAATCAAATCGATGACAAGCAAGACTAATTTTATCAACCACTTTCTTCTTGCATTTACCCTCGCCTTCATCAGTTCCGGCCTTAGTGCCGGAACTCTTGATTTCAAAGACAAGAAGAAAGACAAAGAGAAAAAAGAAGAATTAACAGCCGACGGTCCATACGTATTGTATCAGCCTGACGGCCAAATCAGAGTAATCAATGTAGATAAGAAAGGGAATATCATTGATACCACTTATACCACATTACCTCAAAACTTTACCCTGCATGTGACAGACCACAAAGGCAGGTTTCCATTTGATGTAAAACTACACCCGGTAAAACGTCCCGGATGGAATTATCCCCAGGCAGACAAAGTTTTTGTCATGTCCGACCCTCATGGAAGGCTGGACTGTGTAATCAGCCTGTTACAAGGCAATCATATCATTGATAAAGACTACAAATGGAGCTTCGGGAAAAACCATCTGATGATTATCGGTGATATTTTTGACAGAGGAAAAGATGTACCGCAAATCTTCTGGCTATTTTACAAACTGGAAGAGGAAGCAGCCAAAGCCGGAGGACACGTATCGTTCATACTGGGAAATCATGAACCGATGGTACTGGCCAATGACCTCCGATACACCAAAGAAAAATATAAAATATTAGCAGAAAAACTAAAGATGGAATACCCCCGGCTATTCGGTCCCGATACCGAACTGGGCAGATGGTTGGGAACCCGTAACACCATGCAAATGATAGGTAACGACCTATATGTACATGCCGGACTGGGCAAAGACTTCTATGACAAGAACTTGAGCATTCCCACTGTCAATGAAGAAATGAGTAAAGGACTATTTATGACGAAAAAAGAACGCAAAGCGCTTTCTCCACTCACAGCCTTCCTGTATGGAAACAGCGGTCCCATCTGGTATCGCGGACTGGTACGCACCGATGGCAAATACAATCCGCTGGCAAAAGACTCCCTAGAAATGATTATGGACCGTTATAAGGCAAAACACATTATTGTGGGACATACCATTTTCAAAGATATTTCCACTTTCTATAACGGCAAGGTTATCGGAGTAAATGTGGACAATAAAGAAAACCGGGAAAAAAAGCGCGGACGTGCCATGCTGATTGAAAATAATCAGTATTTTGTCGTCGGTGACAAAGGTATCCAAAGACAATTAGAATAAAGACAATACACCAAATCCTACCGGTGGTTTTCCAAACTCTCCTGACAACTTTCCTATTTGTCAAGAGAGTTTTTCTTTTCCTTTTTTGCTACTTTCCCCCTTTTATTTTATACCTTTGTTCCTCATAATAACTAACCTTATAAAACGAAATGAAATCTATCCGAGAACTATACCGCATCGGCACCGGTCCGTCCAGCAGTCATACTATGGGACCGCGCAAGGCTGCTGAAATCTTCTTAGGAAAACATCCCGAAGCCAAAGCTTTTCAAGTTACTCTTTATGGAAGCCTCGCCGCTACCGGTAAAGGACACATGACCGATGTAGCCATTTTAGATACATTGCAACCGCATGCGCCTACAGAAATTATCTGGAAAGCCCATGTCTTCTATCCGTTTCATCCCAATGGAATGACTTTCAAATCTTTGAATGAAAAAGGAAAGGTGACAGATGAATGGACTGTTTTCAGTGTAGGCGGAGGTGCTCTAGCCGAAGAAGGGCACGACAAAGGCTCAACTCCGGAAATCTATGATATGAACCGTATGAGTGAAATCCTCTACTGGTGTGAACGTACCGGGCGCAATTACTGGGAATACGTCCAGCAATGTGAAGACGAAGACATCTGGGACTATCTGGCAGAAGTATGGAAAACCATGAGAGAAGCCATTGAGCGTGGTTTGGATCAAGAAGGCGTATTACCCGGGCCACTCAATCTGCGCAGAAAAGCCTCCACTTACTATATTAAGGCAAAAGGTTATAAGGACAATCTGCGTTCCCGCGGGTTAGTATTCTCATACGCTCTGGCAGTCAGTGAAGAAAACGCCTCAGGTGGCAAAATCGTCACAGCCCCTACTTGCGGATCATGCGGAGTGGTTCCGGCTGTACTTTATCACTTGCAAAAAAGCCGTGACTTCAGCGATATGCGGATTTTAAGAGCACTGGCTACTGCCGGATTGATAGGAAATATAGTAAAACACAACGCCTCCATTTCCGGAGCCGAAGCCGGTTGCCAGGCAGAAGTAGGAGTGGCCTGTTCAATGGCATCCGCCGCTGCCAGCCAATTATTCGGAGGTAGCCCGGCCCAGATAGAGTATGCAGCCGAAATGGGCTTGGAGCATCACTTGGGAATGACTTGCGATCCGGTATGCGGATTGGTACAAATCCCTTGTATCGAAAGAAATGCCTATGCAGCGGCCCGAGCTCTTGATGCCAATATCTATTCTGCCTTTACAGACGGTAATCACCGTGTATCCTTTGACAAAGTGGTGGAAGTAATGAAACAGACCGGTCATGACCTTCCTTCCTTATATAAGGAAACCAGTGAAGGCGGTCTGGCAAAGGATTACGAGCCGATGGATTAATAACAGGGCAAAGACCGAGAACTGTATTTATAATACATAAGAGGGTGAATCAAAATTCGTTGCGACTATCTTTTTCAACGCTGATAATAAAAAGGGACATTCATTAAATATTACAAAATCAGCCAACTAATTCATACACAAAGTAT
>ERZ860009.6-NODE-6-length-163780-cov-17.651672_pt1 | contig 163780 bp, 131 predicted proteins | sample MGYA00510114_ERZ860009 | MGnify/ENA primary metagenome ERZ860009 (study PRJEB30046, sample SAMN00715177) | human gut metagenome | study: EMG produced TPA metagenomics assembly of the A metagenome-wide association study of gut microbiota in type 2... | reverse complement strand
TTCAATTGGAGATGAAACAAAAGAGGCCATCTCAACTCTATTTTGAGACAGCCTCACTAATGTAACTTTACCAGTTCACCACTTTATCCACAATCTTCTGCTGTTCGCTGGCAGTGCGGCGTAAATAGATACGAGTGGTTTCTATGCTTTCATGCCCCATGAGGTCGGCAAGTAAAGCAAGGTCGTTAAAGCGGTCAAGGAAGTTTTTGGCGAAACGGTGACGGAATGAATGAGGGTAAACCACCTCTTTGTTCATCCCGTATTTTTCAGCAAAATGTTTGAGTTGAGAAGCTATTCCACGAGTAGTAATGCGCTGTCCAAACCGATTCAGAAAGATGTAGCCGGAAGTAAGTCCTATTTCTCTGAGCCATTTCGCAGCCTCCGTGCGCAAGTTCTTCGGGATATACAAACGGCGTATCTTTCCTCCCTTGCTGTATAGGTCAAGATGCCCGATTTGTATATGTTCTGCTTTGATATGGAGTAGTTCGCTGACACGTGCCCCTGTAGCAGCCATAAACCATACGATGAAATACCACTCATCATAACCATCTGCTTTGAGCTGGGCTTTGAGAAATTTGTAATCGGCATCGCTTATTACATTTTCCAAAAAGTTCTTCTGTTGTACCTTTACGAACTTCACTTTCAGTTTCTCTTGTTTTGTAAATTCCAGATACTTATTGATACCTTGCAGCCGAAGGTTCACCGTCTGTGGCTTAAAGTTCTCCACCAAGTACCCCTTATATGCCAAGAGGTTCTTCTTGTTTACTTCTCCATAATGATTGAGGAAATACTGTACCGTCCACACATACGATGTAACGGTGTTCTTGGCGAGATTAGTCTTTGCCAAATGATTTTTGAATTTTGTTACCATACTACATTGATTTATAATGAATACAGTAACAATATAAGAGAATATATCGAACATGATAAGAAGTTGCCTGAAGGATGGGCTATGTGCAGGCTTGAATAAGTTGTAGATTATGAACAACCTACTGCTTATATTATAAATTCAACGGCTTATGATGATTCCTACTCAATACCAGTCTTAACAGCAGGTAAGTCTTTTATAATTGGTTATACCAATGAAGCGACAGGGATATGCTCAAATCTTCCTTGTATAATCTTTGATGATTTTACAACAGATTCAAAACTAGTTGTTTTTCCTTTCAAGGTAAAATCATCAGTAATGAAGATTCTAAAAATGCACAGTGATATTGAGATTGATTATGTGGCAATGTTTATGAGTGTCACATATCAATCTGGTTACACTCATAAACGATATTGGATTTCTGAATACTCAAAATAAGAGATACCTATACCACCGAAGGCAGAACAAAAACGGATTGTTTATACAGCCCGTAATATTTCATTCATCGTATCAAGCACCATATCTATTTTAGCCACAATTCGTTCTTGCTCTTTATATGGCGGTATGGGTATTAAAACATTACCAATAGATGTTTTTGTTAAACTGGGCATAGCCGTACTTTTATCTAATTTGCTAAAATCAAATGATAAGCAGAAATAATACAGATATTTATCAAGTATAGCATCATTAGCCTTCAAGCCAAAAGCTGTATCAACGTTCCAAAAATGTTCCTCTACGAATATAGGATTATTAATTGTACCTTTTCTTCCAATTATTGTAGAACCTGCGATGCAAAGATACTGATTAGCTCTGCCTATAACACCGCCACTACCATAAATTGGATATATACCGTTAAGTGTTTCAACATTTTTTTGAGACTTCCCATTCGTTATACTTGTAATCTGTTTCATTTTACAAATAGCCCATCCTTCAGGCAACTGTGTATAATGCCCGTTATCACAAGGTGTGAAGTCGGGATTTATGCGCTTCAATAGTTCAATGGCTGGTTCGTCATTCGGATCTTGCGGTACTAGTTTACCGTGAATGGCAAGATCAAGGATTTTGGATTTGGTATAGGCTATAAGATTTTGAATGTCAGTAATATTTTGTTTGAGCGAATCAATCAAAATATCATACTTAGACACCTCTTCAATTATCCTTCTAACTTCATTTAAAGGCGGTATTGGTATTCGCATATTTTGAGATTGTGTCAGTGATATATTAACCTGTCCGGCAGAACCTCGTGTGGCAATAGAATTTATTTCTGACATTTCCTCTAAGTAGACTTTTAGATATGATACCAACACCTCTTTAAATTTGTAAGGGCGTATTAGTACAGCGGCCTGATTAAAATTTGCTTGTGGCAATGTTGTAGGAATAATTGCAAGTTTACCAAGAGGTGGTCCAACAATATTCATAATAAGGTCTCCTACTTCTGTGCGCGAACGCTGGAGCTTTCCATTATGCACTTCTTCTGTAATATATTGTGGATGATAGGCAAAATCTATTTTTTGATTCCTGAGATTGTACATCTTAATGTAAGGAACACCATTCTCTACAAAGCATGTTTTATCTGGTGTACTTCCAGATGCAACATAAGCTATATCTTCCAATCTACACCATACCCACGAATTCGGCAGCTCAAACGGCACATTCTCATAATGGGGCGTATCGGAAGGAAAAAAGGAGAGGAAAAATCCTCTCCTTAATCTAAACCATGTATTAGACATTTAAGTTTTTCATCGGCAATCCATAATTGTTTTGGTTGAAAATTTATATGCAGCATATTCACATTCATACTAATCAGCCTTCTTCATTCTAATGGTACAAGTAACATTTGATAAATAGAATAAGAAACAAAGCACTTATTCTTCATTTATCCGATAAATAACCATCGGAAACAATGCTGTCATTGCAGCAGGTTTGATCGTGACAAGAGAGGTTCCGGCAAATACGGTTGTGGGCGGTGTGCCTGTTAGTCATATCCGTAATATCAAGGAATAAAGAAAGGAGATAACCAATAGAAAGTTATAAGCAAATATGCCCTCATGCTCTCATTATGTATATAATCCATTGATAATGAGTGTTAAATGAATGATGGTAGCATATTTTTGAAGAAACAATTTGCCCTCATGCTCTCACTGTTTAATTATACTGATTATTATCTAATATTCTTATATTCAATGTGATATAGCTGAATTCGTTTCAAAATCACTCAGGTGAGAAAAGAGTCTATTTTGCCGTTTTAGGTGAAAAAAAATGGCATAATGCCTACAAGATCCCTTTTATATACACGAATCTTATCATATTTTGCTAGGAGAAACAACGGTAACTACTGCATTTTAGGGAGTTCTTGATAGTTTATATAGAAATCATTATATGATAATCGGTCATTCATATTGCAGTTCTTTACTATGGGAAATTGCTTAATCACATTAGTGGTTAGACTTAATCACACTTGTGATTAACTTTAGTCACGTTTGTGATTATAGTTAGTCACATTAGTGAGTAAGCAATTGCGAATAATAGAAAGAACAAATAGGAAAGTACGATGAGTAGAACTTGTCAGCATGAAAATGTAATCGGATGTTTGTAAAATAGAGTATACTGTGATGAAAAAGCTCAAAATGCGATGGCTGACAAACTTTTGAATTAAGACTTCGTATGTGCTCATATTATTGGTTATCAGATAGATATGCTCTTTTTATTTGTTCTGTAGAATGAGGGCATGAGGGTAAAGATACTTTTTGAAATATGCTGCCATCATTCATTCAACACTCATTATCAATGGATTATATGCATAATGAGAGCATGAGGGTATAATTGCTTATAACTTTCTATTGGTATTGGCGTTATGTTGAGTCGATTTATTGTGAAATACAGAAGTGTTTTTAATGCTTGTGGTAGCAATTATTAAAAATAATCGCTAAGAAACGTTTTTCCTATTTAAGAAATTATTATATTTGTACCGACTATTATACTATGGCGTAGTAGAACGTTACATATTTTAAGAAGCGTTATTGAAATTATCTTCTATCGTCAAACTTCGCAACTTTGAACTGTACCTGAAGATGATAACAACAACGCTCACGTCTGTGTTATATACCTGCCATTACTGTGGCATCTATATACCTAATGGCGTGGGTGGCTGTTGTTTATCTAGGTACAAGGCAATGCGAAGGCCCGACGATAAGATAAACAAGATACAGCCCTCACGCTTTTTTTTATTAACCGCCGAACAGAGGAGGGGGAGTTAGGCAAAGTCTTTTGACAAGATAGACTGATCTAACATTTACAGACGTATGAAAACAACACTGCAAGCGGGAATGCGAATCCTTATTTCCCGTTATCTGTCAAGTCGAGGTTGCGGAGACACAGTATATGTCACCGGACCGCCAGGAGTCTTCTGCCCACAGACGGCAATTATAGCATCTTTCATAAAAAAATATTCTATGGTATAATTGGGGCGTATAATGTCTGAACAGAATCATTGAAAAATTATAATCTAAATTTATTGTACGGAAATTATGGAAACAAACAATATGGAAATGTATGAGGCTCCTAAAGTGGAGGTTATCGAAGTAGAAGTGGAAAAAGGATTTGCAGTAAGTGGTGGAACAGAAGACTATAACCCGCAGCCTTGGTAATTGAAATAAATAATTTAAAAACATACACGTATGAAAAAGATATTGTTCACATCTTTAGCTGTTCTTGGATTAGGAATAACCGGTTGTTCCAATGAAGATTTGGGCGTGGCGAAAAGTGGCGTTGATGAAGTATGTGCCACTATGGGAGATGCTGAATCGCGTACTGCTATGAATGGCAATTCTGTCGTTTGGAGTATAGGTGACGAGATTGGCATTTTTGTAACGAATGGAAGTTCTTCTACTTACACTAACATTAACTATTCATTATCCAGTGGAGCCGGGACCAAGAACGCAGGGTTCTCAGGAGTACTGGAAGGTGAGAGTCCTGTAAAGAAAGCTGCTTTTTATCCTTATGGCAGCGATGCTTCTTATGATGGAAGTAAAATATCATTAACGTTGAAGGATACCTATAATTATAAGGAAGGAGAAAACAGCAGTGCTCTTATGGCTTGCCAAATAAATGAGAGCGCACAGGATGTCTTGGCTTTTAAAAATGCAGGTGCCCTGATGAGCATAACTGTCAATAATATCCCGAAGGACTATACTTGGGCGAAATTGACTTCTATGACCGCTCAAGAAAAAACTACTGTTCCAGCCATTGCTGGAAATGCACAAATAGCATTCGCTGATGGTATCCCTACATTGACAACCACAGAAACGTCAAATTCCTCATCCATAACTATAAACTTTACTGCTGGCAATGACGTGACCAGTAAAACATTCTATTTCCCGTTGCCTGTAGCCGAGTATCCTGCCTTGGAACTTTCCATTGGTAATGGCGCTACAAGCCAGGTTTTAAAGACAAAAGCTTTAGATGCTAAACGTAACGAACGTTATACCACAACTATAACGTTGGACGAAGTATCCGGAAGTGTGCCGACAACAGTTGAAAGTGTATCAGAGGTAGCCGATGCTTTAAAAGAAACCAATTCTGTTTCTGTGGCTGATGTGGCTTCAACTGAAACCAGTCCTACAGTTTCAATACCGAAAAAAAGTACACCGGCAGAAAATGTCAGCATATCCTTTGAAAATATTTCTACAACAAATGCTGTTGCCATTAAAGAAGAGAGCACTGGTACTGGTGGTACAGCTGCACCTGAAAACGTGTTGGTATCTGTACCGCAATTAGATACTGCGCCTAAATTTGAGATAGATCTGCCTTCTTCTACCGTAACTTTGGCTGCCAATGGCGAAACAGCTACTTATGATGAAGTAACGGCAACTACTGCTGCAAACACATTGGTTCTTGGTAAAGGAGTTACTGTTAATACATTGAAGGTAAAAGCCGGTAATGTAAGAGTGAAGAGTGGTGCCAAAGTAACAGCCATCAGTCGTGAAAGCAGTAACACTTCAACTGTCATTATTTATAAAGAAGAGGGTGCTGAATTACCCAATCTGTCCGGTAATGATGCATTTGAAGTAGTTGATGCTGCCGTAGCCGACTTGCAAAATGTCGCAAAAAATGGTGGAACTTATACTCTTGCCACAGACTTGACGGGAGATTTTACTATTTCCGCAACGAATGAAGTTATCATCAATTTGAACGGTCATAAAATCACCAACAAATCTGGTGATACATTTACCGTAAACAAGGATAGTAAACTGACCATTAACGGAAATGGTACAGTGGATAATGTAAGTCACGGGAAAGCTTGTATCTATAATAACGGTACAGTAATTCTTAATGGCGGAACCTATATTAGAAGTAAGGAAAACGGTCAGGACTCAGAAAGTTCAGGTGGTAACAGCTATTATAATATTCTGAATCATGGCGAGATGACGATTAATCCAAATGTGGAGATATCGCAAAACGGGCATTATTCTTCGATGATAGCCAATGGGTATTATGATTATACCAATACGAATCCGCGAAATGGATATGTAAGCGGTACTAATCATCAGAATCCTTCACTTATCATAAACGGTGGTACATTTGCCGGAGGTCTTAATACCATTAAAAATGATGATGGAGCCCGGCTTGTCATCAACGACGGTACGTTCACCAATATGTCTCAGGCAACCGTACAGAATCATCATGTGGCTGAAATCAAAGGAGGTATATTCAATACGACTGGTTCCGCTCAGTATGTGGTGGATAATGAAGGCCATAATGGTGCAGCCAATGACTTGGGACAGATGACTATCAGTGGTGGAACACTGAATGGCAAGATCTATGTGGTTGGTGCAGGTGCATCGCTGGCTGTTACCGGTGGTACTTTTTCCGATCCGTCCGCACTTTTATACTTAAGCGGTAATGCTAACGTGAAGATACGTTTGAATGGAGACGCTACTTGTAATGGCTTTAAAACGCAAAGTGGACAATCTGTAGAATTGGACTTGAACAACCATGTGCTTACACTTGCTAAACCGACCGTTGGCTCGGCTGGCACAGAAACGAACAGTTGTCAATTGTTGAAAGGTTCTACCGTTACTATGAAAAACGGAACACTGGCAAGTGATAATGATAAAATTATGATTCAGAACTACTGTAATTTGACGTTGGATGCTATGACAGTGAGGGGGCTAAATGCCTTATATGTATTGAGTAACAATTGTGGTAATATTTTAATTAACAATACTACGATTAATGCCGGAACTGGTGCATATGCATTTGATGTTTGCGGCTTTTCAACCTACACTGACGGAGTTAAAGTAACTGTTAAAGGTACTAGTATTATTAATGGTAACGTGGAATTATCAAAAAGTACCGGAAACACCGAACCTATGGAATTAAATATTGAGGGTGGTACTTTTAACGGCAATTTGGTTGTTGATTCATCGATAACAGATGCTTCCTCTATCATTAATGTGACAGGTACTCCTTCTTTTACAGGAACCGGTTGGGATAGTTATAAAAAATAAGAGAATTATTTGCTATCATGTTATTAGTCATGGCAGAAAGTGATTTGTAATAAAAGAAGGTCGTCCTGTCTCGAAAGGTCGGGCGGCTTTCTTTTTTTAAGATTAGAAGATTATGAAACTTAATCCCCATTTCAAACTCCGCTCCATAGCCGGAGAAACAATAATTGTGAACCAAGGTGTTCCCGATACTGATTTGACCCGTATTATTTCCTTTAATTTTTCCGCTTGCTTACTTTGGAAACGACTTTCGGGAAAGGATTTCACTTTACAAGAGGCAGCCTTGGTGTTGGTGGAATCTTATCATATTTCTCAAGAGCAGGCCGAAAGAGATGTGGTGATTTGGGCAGATGCACTAAAAAAATGTTCAGCCTTACTTGATTGATATAACAATGGATATAATACTCGATCAACCGGAGCAAATGCTATTTGCCTTGCTCCGATCCGCGTTGAACAGCACAAAGCCGGTTAGTGAAATCCTTTTTACCGATATATCTCCTGCCCTTTGGCAGGCGTGTTACAGACTAGCTTGCACTCAGGGAGTGATGGCCTTGGCATGGGACGGAATACAAACCCTGCCGGCCTGTTTGCAACCCCCGAAGGCTTTGAAGTTAAACTGGGCGATGGCGGTAGAGAACTATGAAAAACGCTACCTGCGGTACTGCCATACCATAGCCGAACTTTCAGCTTTTTATAAAACGCATGGCATTACCACGGTCCAGTTGAAAGGAGTGGGTCTCTCCACCTATTATCCCATTCCTTCGCACAGGGAAGGGGGAGATATAGACATCTTCACTTATTCGGCAGACCATTCCCGGAAAAGTGATGCCGAGGCCAACCGGCTGGCAGACCGGTTAATGGAAGAAAAAGGAATAGAGGTAGACTTTGAACACTCCGAAAAGCATAGTATGTTTTACTATAAAGGTATTCCGATAGAGAATCATAAAACCTTTATTAATTCGGAAACATACCGTATAGCGGTGAAGATGGATAAGCTCCTTCAAAAACTGCTACAACCCGTATCGGCGGAATTGGACGGAAAATGCTCCATTTTAATCCCATCTTCCACCTTTAATACCGTATTTCTCGCTTTTCATGCCGCCCAGCATTATGCACGCGGCCTGGCACTTCATCATCTTTGCGACTGGGCTTGCCTGCTGAATAGATACGGCCTGCATATTCCTGAGGAAGTGACGGATATTCGTTTTAGAAATATGATATTGGCAATGACCCGCCTCTGTAATGATTATTTGGGAACTTCCGTTCCTGTATATGGAGGAGAAGAGTTGGCGGAGGAAATCTTACGGGAAATCATCCGGCCACCCTATACGATGTCAGTTCCGGCGAAGAATAAATGGGGCATTCTGGTTTATAAAACCAAACGTATGCTGCATACTCATCGTGCGTGCAACAGCGTGTTGCGCATTTCACTGTGCAAATGGGTTGGAAATTCTATTCTGTTGCATCTGCGCTCTCCCCATACCATCTTCCAGACGGAACGAAAATAAGCGGTTTATGTTGAAAAGAATCTGCCGTTTGTTGTTGCCTGATGAAAGGAAAATGGGGATAAGGGTGGTTTGTGCCGTATTTCTTTGCGCATTACTTGACTTTGCCGGACTCGCTGCCCTGTTGCCTGTCTTGTTTTTTCTGTTGGATGACGGGAGGGATAAAGATGCCGCCCTGTTATTTTGTCTGGTGGCAATAGTCTTTATTTTGGTGAAAAACGCTTTGGCAGCGGGGCTTTCACGTTTTCAAAACCATTTTCTGATGTCTCTTTACCGTCGGCTCAGCTTTTCTCTCTTTACTTCTTACTATCAACGGGGATTATTGTTTATACGCAGCAGGGGGAGTATCCGGCTGGGATATGAGGTGAACTATATCTGTTATGCTTTTTCTTTAAACCTTCTTTCCCCCTTGCTTCGCATGACAGGAGAACTGCTGCTTGTTTTTTGGGTGACGGCAGCTTTGTTGGTTTACGCTCCGTTGACGGTACTGATGCTGTATATTGCCTTTCTGCCTTTCATGCTGATTTACGGATGGGGGATCAGGAAACCGATGCGCCGTTATGGTGAGCAGGAGCAGCAGGCTCGTCGTGAGCAATCCCGGCTGGTCACGGAAACGATGAAAGGGTATGCCGAATTGGAACTGAATGCGGCGTTTCCTTTTCTTCAGCAGGCATTCGCCCAAAGGGTGAGGAAAATCAGTGAGAGCCGTTTGAAACTGGAAACGATACAGCATCTTCCTCTTTGCCTTTCCGAAATGGCGGTCATATCGGGGCTGACCTTGCTCACCGTTTTCGGAACAGGGGATATCAAAGCGCTGGTAGGTGTCTTTGCTGTGGCGGCTTTCCGGCTGTTACCCGCTTTGCGCGGCATCTTAGGTGGTTGGACACAAGTACAGAATGCGGTCTATTCTCTGCGGATTATAGAGGAAGGATTGGGGGATAAGGGGATGGAAGCAGTTTCTCCATCATGGGGGCAGGAAGCGTTTTCTTTTCAAAAAGAGATACGGATAGAACACCTCACCTATGCTTATCCTGAAAGTAAAGAGGTTCTAAAGGACTTTTGTTGTACTATTCGTAAGGGGGAATATGTAGGTATCTGTGGTGAGAGTGGCGTGGGTAAATCTACCTTGTTTAATCTGCTTTTGGGATTTATCACTCCGGATAAAGGCGCTATTCGGATAGATGGCAGGTCGCTTGCCGATGTGCCGAGGCAGGAATGGCATCGCAGGGTGGGATATGTGCAACAGGAAGTGTTTGTGCTGGATGGGACCTTGGCGGAAAACATTGCTTTGGGATGCCGGTCTATAGATAAGGAACGGGTAGCGGAGATAGTGAGGCTGGTGAGATTGGATGCTTGGGTGGATGAATTGCCGCAAGGAATGGATACTCCTTTGGGTGAAGGGGGAGGAAGGCTTTCGGGAGGTCAGAAACAACGGGTAGGCATAGCCCGTGCTTTGTATAAGAAAGCGGAGGTGCTTCTACTGGATGAGGCTACTTCTGCATTGGATAATGAGACTGAACGGGCTGTCAATGAAATGCTTCTCGGTCTGATGAAGGAGTGTAGGGGGCTGACTGTTCTTACGATAGCCCATCGGGAAAGTTCGTTGGCGTATTGTCATCGTGTAATCAGATTAAATGGAAAAGACAATGGATCGAATTTATAAAATAGGTGGCCACTGCTTCGCGCTGCCGGACGAAAGGTTGATGGAGGCGGTGGATGGTATCAGCGGTTTCAAGCCTTTTGTTTGGCAACCGGATCTGGTTTCGGCAAAAGATGTATATGAGGGTGCTTGGTTGCCGGATTTTACTGTTTGGGAAGGAAACGGTTGGGGTTTTCCGGCTTTTCAGAGAAAGTCCTATGGGTTCGGATATGAAGATGTAACCGGTACTTTCGGTGTGAGTGGGGATAGCTTTTTGTTGGAACTGGCTCCGCAGGGAGAACCGTCGCTTTATCTCCGGACGATGGGTGGAACCGGGAGAGGTATCTGTTTATATGGTAATTATTCTCCCCGTCTTTTAAGGTTTGCCTTATGGATGGGGTATGGCCTGATGACGGTACGGAAAGATACGGTTGCCTTGCATGGCAGTTGTATTGTTTATAAGGGGAAAGCGGTTCTTTTTTTAGGTGAAAGCGGAACCGGCAAAAGTACCCATACCCGTTTGTGGAGGGAAAATATAGCAGGAAGTAAGTTGCTGAATGATGACAGTCCCATTGTGCGTTATGAAGAGGGGGGCGTGTGGGTATATGGCAGTCCGTGGAGTGGGAAGACTCCTTGTTATAAGGCGGAGCGTTATCCGTTGGCCGGATGTGTACGTTTGTCACAAGCACCGTATAACAAGATACGGAGATTGAACACTTTGCAGGCTTATGCAGCTTTGCATCCGTCTGCTCCTCCTGCATTTGCATACGAGGAGGAATTATACTGTGGGGTTTGTAGTCTGTTGGAAAAGATGGTTTCATCCATTCCTGTTTATCATCTGGAGTGTTTGCCCGATGCGGAGGCGGTGAAATTAGTATGTCGTACTTTATATGGAGATGGGTATGAAGCGGATAGCGAATGAATGTTTCTTTGCGTGGGTGGAGTCGGAAATCAAAAGTGGCAGGAGTGTGAAGTTCCGGGTGAAAGGCAATTCCATGATGCCTTTACTGAGAAATGGGAAGGATGAAGTGGTGGTGGGGCCGTATGATAAGGAGGAGTTGAAACTTTTTGATGTCATTCTGTTCCGGCAGACAGACCGGTATGTATTGCATCGGATTATTCAAAAAAGAGGCAGTCGTTATCTGATGCAGGGGGATGGCGTCTGCCGTTTTTATGAGGAATGTGAGGACACGGATATCATCGGGGTGGTGAGAAAGGTATGCAGGCCTTCCGGAAAGAAGATTGAAACGGATTCCATGTGTTGGCGGTTGGAAAGCCGTTTGTGGTTGGGGCTTGGTGGATGCAGAGGAATGGTGCTGCGTGTCCTGAATAGATTGGGTTGTTGTCTCCTTTTTTGACGAAATCTGTCAGCTTGGAAGGAAATATTATTCATAAAGCAGGTATTTTTCTCTCATCTTTTTGTAGGCTTCCAGTTCGTTCTGCCATCCTGCACGGATTTCTTCTTCACTGGCTCCTTTCATGATTTGTTCCCTTACGGTACGGTTCCCTATCAGCAGGTCGAACCATTGCGGGCGGGTAAAGAACTTGTCCGCTTTCCCAAGGTCTTGATAAGCTTGATAATAGGTGATGATGTATTTTAAAGAGAATCCTTTCGGGGCGGTGATATGGCGGAGATTATTGCCATAGCAGTATTGGTTTTTATACATCGGATTCTTGTCAAAGCCTTCCAAGGCTTCCGGTCTGAAAGAAAAGGAGGAGATGCGGATATCCGGTGAACCGATTACTTGAAAAGGATAAAGAGTACCTCTGCCCACACTGATGGCTGTACCTTCAAACGGGCAGAGTGAAGGATATAAGGCAATTGCCTGGTCGTTGGGCAGGTTGGGAGAGGGTTTTACCGGAAGCGAATAGGGTTGTCCGTGTTTCCAGCCTTCCACGGGGATGACGGTCAACGCGCATTTTTTGCCGTTGGGTAGCCAGCCTTCGCCATTGATCATTTGAGCCAGCTCGCCTACAGTGCAACCGTGTAAAATGGGGATGGCGTGCATACCCACAAAACTTTTCTGGTTTTTCTGTCGCACAGGGCCGTCCACGTAATCACAAGGATTGGGCCGGTCTGTGATGACCAGTTGTTTCCGGTTCTCGGCACAAGCTTCCATTACATACTGCATGGTGCTGATATAGGTATAGAAACGGGCGCCTACATCCTGAATGTCGAACACAATCAGGTCTATGTCCTGTAGCTGTGTGGCTGTAGGTTTCTTATTTTTACCGTAAAGGGACAGGATGGGTATTCCCGTGCGGGTATCTTTTCCGTTCCTGATGGTTTCTCCGGCATCGGCGTCACCCCGGAATCCGTGTTCGGGAGCGAATACCTTTTTTATTTGTATATGCGCTGCAAGCAGGGTGTCCAACAGATGGGTTTCTCCTACTTTGGAGGTTTGGTTTACAACCAATGCCACACGCTTCCCTTTTAATATAGGTAAGAGACGGTCCATCTGTTCGGCTCCGGTGATAACCTTTTGCGCGGTCACGGCGTTGCAGATAAACAAGAGGCAGTATAGGAAAATGTATTTTGTTTTCATGATATGTGGCGATTATTTTGTAATATTGCACAAAAATAAGAATTTAATTGAGAATGGACGCACTTGCTATCATTAATAAATATTATCCTGAAGATAATGAACTGAAACATATCCTGCTGGCGCATAGCCGTTCGGTGGCCGATAAGGCGTTATGGATTGCCGGAAAGCATCCGGAATTGAATCTGGACAAGCAGTTTCTGGAAGAGGCGGCGATGCTGCACGATATTGGTATTTTTATGACGGATGCTGAGGGCATTTGTTGTTTCGGATCTTATCTTTATATTTGTCATGGATATTTGGGGGCTGATCTGATGCGGAAAGAAGGATTTCCGCGTCATGCATTGGTCTGTGAGAGACATACGGGAGCGGGTATGTCTTTGCAAAGTATTATTGACCAGCAGTTGCCTGTTCCTCATCGGAATATGGTTCCGGTTTCGCTGGAAGAACAGGTTATTTGCTTTGCCGACAAGTTTTTCTCAAAGACGCATCTGGACAGGGAAAAGAGCGTGGAGAAGGCGTTAAAGAGTATTTCACGTTATGGGGAAGATGGGATAATCCGTTTTAACCATTGGTGCGAATGTTTCTTGTAAGCCTTAAAAATAAATTAAATATCCGCTAAATAGTTCATTATTGGCGGATAATGCTTAATTTTGCCCCTCAAAAGCGTAAATGATTTGTGAATGACGCCACTAAAACGACATAGATTTATAACATTCCTACTACTATTTGCATGCCTGTCACTTTCTTTAAGTACAGGTGCTCAACGCAGAAAGCGGAATTCTGCATCCGGTAATGATTCCCTGAAAGTAGATAGTGCTTTGGTAGATACGTTGTCTATCGATACGGTTGCACCTAAAAAGAAACAGCCGTTGGATGCGCCTGTTATTTATGAAGCAAATGACTCTATCGTATTCACTGAGGGCGGATATGCCCATCTGTATGGTGACGGTAAGGTGAACTATGAGAAAATAGAGTTGACCTCTGCCGTGATTACAATGAACATGGATAGCAGTACGGTGTATGCCCGTGGTGTTCCCGACTCGGCTGGCGTGGAAAAAGGTACTCCTGTCTTTAAGGATGGCGAGACTCCGTATGAGTCAAAAATCATGCGTTATAACTTCAAGTCGAAGAAGGGGTTCATTAATAATATCGTTACTCAGCAGGGGGAAGGATACGTTACCAGTGAGGAGTCGAAGAAAGGTGCTAATGATGAACTTTATTTGCGTCACGGACGATATACTACGTGTGATAATCACGAACATCCTCACTTCTATCTGAAACTTTCCATGGCGAAAGTGCGTCCTAAGAAAAATGTGGTTTTCGGTCCTGCCCAGCTGGTGGTGGAGGATGTGCCGTTGCCTATCGCTATTCCTTTCGGATTTTTTCCGTTTAACAGCAGTTATTCGTCAGGATTCATTATGCCTACATACGGTGATGAAATGAATCGTGGTTTTTATTTGCGTGATGGGGGATATTATTTCGCCATCAGTGACCGTATGGATTTGAAAGTGTTGGGTGAGATCTTTACGAAAGGTTCATGGGGACTGTCCGTGCAGTCTAATTATAACAAGAGATATAAATATAGCGGTAATTTCAATGCCAGTTATCTGGTAACGAAAACCGGTGAGAAGAATATGCCGGACTATATGGTTACAAAAGATTTCAGAATTGCATGGAGTCACAGACAGGATGCCAAGGCTAACCCTAACAGCTCTTTTTCGGCGAATGTGAACTTTGCGACCAGTAGTTATGACCAGCGTAACCTGAGTAGTTTGTACAACCCGCAGCAGTATTCAAATAACACCAAGACGTCTAGTGTGAGTTATTCGCGCAATTTCCCCGAAATAGGATTGAATCTGTCCAGTACATTCAATATCTCTCAGAATACGCGTGACTCTTCTATCAGTGTGACGTTGCCGGATTTGAATATTTCATTGAACCGTATTTATCCGTTCAAGCGTAAGAAAGCGGTAGGTGATGAACGTTGGTATGAGAAAATCTCACTCCAATATACCGGCCAGATGACGAACTCGATTAATACCAAGGATAATCTGATTCTGAAGCAGGGCTTGAATAAATGGACTAATGGTATGCAGCATAAGATTCCTATCAGCGCTACATTCACTTTGTTTAAATATATCAACGTTGTGCCTTCTTTCAACTATACCGAGCGCTGGTATATGCGCAAGGTGGAGCAGAGTTATGATCCGTCGGCACCTAATAATGTGCGGAGAGATACAATCAACGGTTTCAACCGTGTGTATAACTATGATTTGAGCTTGCAGGTGAATACCAAGATGTATGGTTTCTACAAACCGTGGAAGAAATTGTTTGGCGACAAGATTGAAATGATCCGTCACGTCTTTACTCCTTCGGTGAGCATGAGTTATGCACCGGACTTCAGTACGTCTAGGTATGGATATGTGGGAACGTATACTTATACTGATACGGATGGAGAAGTACGTACTCAGACTTATAATCCATATGAAGGTTTGCCTTACTCTTTCTCGCCCAGTGGTAAATCCGAGAATTTCACTTTCTCTATAGATAATAATGTGGAAATGAAAGTGAAATCCGATGCGGATACTACCGGAGTGAAGAAAATCAGCTTGATTGACCAGTTGGGAGCCAGTATTTCCTATAATGCGGCGGCTAAAGAGAAACCTTGGGGAAATTTGAGTATGAATCTGCGCTTGAAACTGACCAAGAGTTATACTTTTAATATGAACGCCCAGTTTGCTACGTATGCTTATGAGTTTGATAAAGACGGCAAGGTAGTGGAAGGCAACCGTACAGAATGGTCATACGGACGTTTTGGTCGTTTTCAGGGGTATAGCGGTTCTTTCTCGTATACATTGAATAATGATTCGTGGAAAAAGTGGTTTGGGCCGAAAGATGAAAAGGACAGTAAGGGGGATAAAGACAAGAAGAATGAAAATCTGGATGAGTACAGTGATGATGGCAATGAAAACACGGAGGAAGAAGATAACTCCGGTTTGAGAAAAACAGAGAAGGCGGCTATAGATCCGGATGGCTATATGGCTTTCAAGATGCCATGGTCATTGAGCTTGAGTTATAGTTATAGTATTCGTGAGGACAGAAGCAAGCAGATTAATATCAAGACGATGAGATATCCTTATTCGGTGACTCATTCATTGAATGTTTCCGGTAATGTGAAGTTGGGTAGCCGCTGGAATGTGAATTATTCTTCGGGGTATGATTTTAATACGAAAGAGATGTCAATGACAACGGTCAATATCAGCCGTGACCTGCACTGTTTCAATATGAGCTGTGGCTTGGTATTCGGTCCCTTTACTTCCTATAACTTCAGTATTCGTGCTAACTCCAGTATGCTGACCGATGCTTTGAAATGGGATCAGCGAAGCAATACGGGTAGTGCGGTGAATTGGTACTAGGAAGAAGTTGGGAATAAAAAATGAGAAATGGTTGCGTGTTGTTATCAGAAACCATTTCTCATTTTTTTATTTATGTCTACCACTCAATCGGTGTTTGCCCGTGCGCTTGCAAATATTCGTTGGTACGGCTGAAGTGCTTGTTGCCAAAGAAACCGTTATAGGCTGACAGGGGGGACGGATGTGCAGAAGCCAGTACCAGGTGCTTGTTGCGGTCTATGAAGGCGCCTTTTTTCTGTGCATAAGATCCCCATAAGATGAATACAATATTTTCACGTTGTTCTGCCAATACACGGATGGCGGCATCTGTAAATTCCTCCCAGCCCCGTCGTTGATGAGAGCCTGCCTGGTGGGCACGGACCGTCAGTGTGGCATTGAGTAATAAAACTCCTTGATTCGCCCAGCGGGTCAGGTTGCCTGAAGTAGGGATGGGAGCACCCAAATCGCTTTGTATTTCTTTGAAAATATTTTGTAGGGAAGGAGGAAAAGGTACTCCGTCATTAACAGAGAAGCAGAGTCCGTGCGCCTGGCCGGGACCATGGTAGGGATCTTGGCCGATAATGACGACTTTCACTTTGTCAAACGGGCACAGATTGAAGGCGTTGAATATAAATCTGCCCGGTGGGTAAATAGTGGCAGTCTGGTATTCGCTTCTTACAAACTCAGTGAGTCTGATAAAGTAATCTTTTTCAAATTCGGGTGCCAGATGTTGTTTCCAGCTTTCTTCTATTTGTACGTTCATGGCATTTCTCTTATTATAAAATGTGCGTTAAAGATAGGGGTAATTTGTAAAAATGACAAATAAAAAGAGGATGACTTTTTATAATCATCCTCTTCTTTCATTGCTGATAGATTATAATCAAATAAGTTGCATACCCAGTTGAGCGCATTCTTTTCTCATATCTTCGGGCCATATACTGGCTTGGATTTCACCTATGTGGGCTTTCTGTAAATAAAGCATACAGAGTCGTGACTGTCCTATACCACCGCCGATACACAAAGGAAGAGTTTCATTTAGCAGGCGTTTGTGGAAATACAGTTCTTTACGTTTTTCCTGTCCGCTGAGTGTCAGTTGGCGGAGCAGCGCTTCTTTGTCTACACGGATACCCATAGAGGAAAGTTCGACGGAACGGTCCAGTACTTTGTCCCAAACTAACAGGTCGCCATTCAGACCGGGAAGTCCGGTTTCCGGGTTGATTGTGGTATAGTCGTCATAGTCAGGTGCGCGCAAGTCATGTTCTTTACCGTCACTCAGTTTGCAGCCTATACCTATAATAAATACCGCACCGTATTTTTGTGAGATGGCATGTTCACGTTCTTTCGGACTCTTGTCGGGATACATCTGGCAAAGCTCTTCCGAGTGGATGAAATGAATGTCATGTGGCAGGAAGGGTTTGATCTGCGGGTACATTTCACATACCATATATTCTGTGCGGCGCATGGCTGCATAAATACGGGTTACTATTTGTTTCAGGAAATCAACCGTGCGTTGTTCTTTGGTAATTACACGCTCCCAGTCCCACTGGTCTACATATAGCGAGTGGAGATTACCTAATTCCTCGTCAGCCCGGATGGCGTTCATGTCTGTATAGATGCCATAACCCGGCTCTATATTGTAATCGGCCAAAGTCAGCCTTTTCCATTTTGCCAGTGAATGGACAACTTCGGCCTGTGCGTCTCCCAAGTCTTTAATAGGGAAAGATACCGCCCGTTCGGTTCCGCTCAAGTCATCATTGATACCCATTCCCTTCAATACAAATAGCGGGGCGGTGACACGGCGCAGACGTAATTCTGACGACAGGTTCTGTTGAAAGAACTCTTTTATTTGCTTAATGCCTAACTCTGTTTGTTTTAAATCAAGCAAGGCTTTATAGTTAGCTGGTTTAATTAGGTAACTCATTGTAAAATAGATCTAGTTGTTTTAATTGCTTGCAAATATAGAAATTATTTGTGATATTGTTATATGTTTAGCCGAAAATATAATCAAATTGATTGTTTTATACTTAAATTAATGAGCAAAATATTATTTTGATAGATAAATATCCCAAATTATTAGGATAAAGACAATATATTTTGTACTTTTGCACGTCCAAGTTTCAGACGCACCCGTAGTTCAATGGATAGAATACCGGATTCCGGTTCCGACGATATGAGTTCGATTCTCATCGGGTGTACAATTCAGTAACCTCTTTGCAAGGAATTGCAAGGAGGTTTTTTCTTGTTATATCTTCTCCGTATGAACCTTTTTTCCTTTTTTGAGTTATTCCCTTATGTAACTTTTTAAAATATGCCTTAATATTTAGTTTATTCTAAAAAACAAAGACTAATAAAGAATATAGTTCCTTTTGTTTCTTGTATATACTAAATATACGTGTATATATTCGCTGTTGATTTTAAAATTATTTTCTTTTTGAGGGGTTTTAAAACTAACACTTAATTAAACTTTTTTATTTAAACATTAATTTATCAACCAAATCTGAGATTCATGAAGAAAGCTCTCTTTTTTATCGTATGCCTCTGTTTTGCAATAAACATGATGGCGCAAACAAAAACGATAACAGGGGTAGTGGTAGATGCCACCGGTGAACCTGTTATCGGAGCAAGTGTCCTGGAGGTGGGGACAACAAATGGTACAATAACTGATGTAGACGGTAACTTTACTATCCAAGTGCCTGTGGGGGCAAAACTGGATGTGAGTTATATAGGTTACAAAACACAACAAATTGTAGTGGGAGTGCCAAACACCTACAAGGTTATTTTAAAAGAAGATGCAGAAATGCTGGATGAGGTCGTGGTGACCGGTTATGGAATGAGTCAGAAACGTTCGTTGATGACGAACTCTATTTCAAAGTTGGATGATAAAGTATTACAAAATGCAGCTATGAGTAATGCGGCCCAATCCTTGCAGGGAACTGTCAGCGGATTGCGTGTGACAAATACTTCGGGTAAACCGGGTAGTTCGCCCAATATCGTTTTGCGTGGTGGTGCTTCCATAAACAAGAATCTGGAAGGGCCGTTGGTCGTGGTGGATGGCCTTGTGCGTTCTATGGATGATATCAATCCTTCAGATATTGAATCCATACAGGTACTGAAAGATGCGGCTTCCACAGCTATTTATGGTGCCCGTGCCAATAACGGCGTAATTCTGGTGACAACCAAGAAGGGGGTGGAAGGCAGGACACAAATTACTTATAAGTTCAAAGGGGGTGTGAACTTTGCACGTGAAGGGTATAAGTATTTGGATGCCGGTGACTATTTGTATTATCAACGTTTAGGTTGGCAGCGTACCAATGGCGGTACAAGTATGGAGAACCAGAAAGGTTTTGGGGTTAACTCCGGAGTGGATCTGGCCTTTATGACAGATGCAAACAAACATTTGCTGAATGAAGGATGGCGGTCTATGGCGGATCCTGTGGATCCTGATAAAACTTTGATTTTTAGAAACCATGCCGGTGAGCTGCATGATCTGACTTTCCGCAATGCCGCGTTTACACAAGATCATTATCTGAATTTGTCGGGAGGTAATGACAAAGGAACATTTTCCTCATCTTTAGGGTATTATTCGGAAGACGGTCAGATAATTTCTACCAATTATCAGCGTGTGAACGGGACTATCAACGGTTCATACAAGTTGTTGCCCGTTTTGACAGTGAATGCCGGCGGTAGTTTTTCATGGTCCAAGATGCCCGATTTATGGACTTACGACTTGAAAAGCCCTTGGAACGGAGAAACGGGAGAGTATGAGTTGTTCTATCGTACCATGAGTATGTTTCCCACTTGGAATCCGTGGAATGAGGATGGAAGTCCTGCTGCCGGATGGAGTAATCAGGATGGTAATCCTTATTATTGGAAAGATAAACTGACTCGTTCTACAACGAACCGTAAGACTTCGTTTAATATCGGCTTTGCTTTGGAAATCCTTCCGCAGCAATTGTTCCTGAATGGAAACAGTTCTATGTATTATACAGACAGTCAGTTTGAACTGTTTGAAAAGAAATATCAACAGATAGGACAAGCTCCCAATACCAATCGTAATGCTTCTCAAACAAATACAAAAGTTTTTCAACAACAGCATGCATTGACTCTGGAATATAAAAAAGGTTTTAGCGGACATAATATCAATGCCATGGCAGGTGGTGAGTATTTTGATTATCAGTATCAGAACCTGGAAGCGCGTGTTTCCGGCGCTCCTACAGATGATATACCTACTTTAAATGCGGGCACTAACCGTACTTATACTACTTCTGTCAAAACCGGATATCGCATTCTTTCCGGTTTCGCCCGTGTTAACTATGATTATAATTATCGTTATATGGTGTCCTTGGTAGCCCGTTATGACGGTATTTCCAAATTGTCCGACAATCGTTGGGGATTTTTTCCGGGTATATCTGCCGGTTGGAATGTGCATGAGGAAGCTTTCTTTAAAGATTCAAAGTTTGCGGAAGTAGTATCCTTGATTAAACCGCGTATCAGTTATGGGTTGAACGGTAATGTAAACGGTATCGGTAATTTTGATGTATATGGTAAATATGGTTCGGTAGGTGCTTATAATGGTAACCTGGGTTATTTGAATACAGGGGTGGTCAATAGTAAATTGCGTTGGGAAAAGAGCCATACGTTTGAACTGGGGCTTGACTTGGGCTTTTTCAATAATCGTATTCATATGATTATGGACTACTATGACCGCACGACTTCCGATTTGCTGACTGATGTGAATTTGCCGGAATATACAGGATTTCCCTCGTTCAAAACGAATCTGGGTACTATCAGCAACCGTGGTTTCGAACTGGAAGCCAAGGTGAATCTGCTGACAAGGAAGGACTGGTCATGGGATGTCACCGCTAATACTTCGTTTGTGAAAAATATGGTGAAGAAGCTGCCTTTTAACGGGAATGTAAACAACCGTCAGGGGGGTGAGCAGGTATGGGATCCAAAATCCAACTCGTTGGTTTGGGTAGGCGGCATTCAAGAAGGAAAAAGCTTGGGTGATATCATTGCTTATAAACAAGTGCGTATCTTGCGTGACTGGGATGATGTGAGAAATCATGCCGGTGATTTTGTGGATGAGGTTGCCAACCTGTATGGGCCGAATAAGGCTGCCGAATATGCGGGTAAACCGGGATGGAAATCCATTGAGCCGGGAGATGTACTGTGGGATGACAAGAATGGGGATAATGTTATAAATTCATACGACCGTCAGGTGGTGGGTAATATTTATCCGAAATGGACCGGTGGTTTTTCTACCACGCTGAACTATAAAAACTGGTCTTTGTATGGTCGTTTTGACTATGCGGTGGGTCATACCATTTACAATGATTTGAAAGCAAGAATCTTGGGGCAGTATAACGGGTCGTTCAATTTGATTACGGATGTCAGAAATTCGTGGTCTGAAAACAATACGGAAACTAGTATTCCTAAATTCTATTGGGCCGACCAGAATGCGAAAAAGAACATTACCCGTTCCAATAATGGTACAACGAATCTGAACAATAATAACTCTACTTTCTATGAAAAGGGGGATTATTTGTGTCTGCGTGAGGTAACCTTGAGTTATAAATTCCCGAAGAATCTTATAAATAAGGTGTTCTTGACCGATGCGTCCGTGTATGTTACGGGGCAGAATTTATTCTATATTACCGGATATGATGGAACTTCTCCGGAACCGGTTATGGATATTCAGGCAAATGGTCGTGGCGGTATAGACAATGGACGCTATCCTACACCAAGAACCGTTCTGTTTGGTTTACAATTGTCATTTTAATGTGTAAAAAAGAAAAGGTATGAACATAAAAAAGATAATATTGGCTTTTGCCGCATCGGCTATGTTGGCCGGTGGATGTACTTCGTTGGATATGGACCCGGTGAGCGATATCACTGACTTGAATTACTGGAAAACTCCGGAACAGTTTGATTCATTTGTTTTTGGACTGCATAGTCGCTTCAGGAGCCATTCGTGGAATATGTTTTTGTTGGGTGAGGCAAGAAGTGATGTCTTTGGGGGAATTCCTTTCGGTGGAGAAGCTACCCAGGGGATGGAACGTTTTCCTTATAATACATTGAATGCGGAGAATCCCGGAATCAGCGGGTTTGGTGATTTGTATCAGAATATCAACCAGATGAACTTGTTTATCAGCAGAACTCTTCATACGGATGTGCTGACTGAAAGTGCCAGGAATTATTATTTGGGACAGGTGTATGGATTGCGTGCTTACTATATGTATCAGCTATATCGTTCATGGGGAGATGTCGTGTTTACGGAAGAGCCTAGCCTGGGTTTTGAAGTGGGTAAACTGGCAAAGGCGGCGACTCCGGCTGCCGAAATCTTTGAGCAGGTAAAAAAAGATATAGAATCTTCATTAAGTTATTTTGGATCCGATTATACCATAAAGGAAAAAAAATCGCTGTGGTCAAAGGCTGCCACATTGATGCTGAAAGCGGATGTATATCTGTGGAGTGCCCATCGTGACGGGGGAGAAGGAGATGCCCGGACAGCAAAGAATGCGTTGGTTGACATACAGAATAATATCAGCCGTAGCAATCTGGACTTGATGGATACTTATCAGGGAGTGTTTGCTTATGATAATAAAGGTAATAAAGAGATTATCTTTACCATTCATAATGAATTGTTTGAATACAATCTGTGGAATGGAAATAATGATTTGTTTCCACAGGCTGATTATTTAGGGAAATTCTATAATGCGGATGGTACTTTGATAAATACGTCGGTCGAGAATAATTTCGGTATCATGCGCCTGATGGTGAAATTGGAAAACTTCAAGAAGTTTCTGCCGGGAGACACCCGTCGTGACGTTACATTGAAAGATGTATATAATAAGGTGGAAAATGGCAAGTTGGAATTGGTAGGGGTGTATCCGCATAAGTATTGGGGAGTTATGAATGGGAGTACACGGGTGAGATGTGATGATTATCCTATTTATAGATATTCGGATTTGCTATTGATGCTGGCTGAGGCGAAAGTGCTTTTGGGTGAGGATCCGGCTACAGAGATAAACCGGGTGCGCCGGCGTGCATTTGGTGATGCGTATGATGCTTCAACAGTGGGGTTTCCCAATCAGGAAGTCGATAAGCGTCCGGCGGATGCTGTCTTGCAGGAACGTTTGTTTGAATTTATGCTGGAAGGTAAACGATGGTATGACTTGAGGCGTTTTGGCGATTCGTACGTGCTTGACTATACTCCGGCGGAGCCTGCCCGTCTGCTTTGGCCTATCAACCAAGGAGCTCTTACTAATAATCCATTGTTGAAACAAACGGTTGGTTATTAAATTTTTGTCGGATAAGAATCTTTAATTGCATAAAAAGACGGTGTTTTTTATGAAATTAATAAAGAAACCGTCTTTTTATTTTCTAATTTCAATAAAAACTTTTATTTTTACACCCGTAAAATTATAAATATTATGAGAAACCCTAGCTTATTACTGCTAATTGTTGTTTTTATATTAGCACCCTTCAAGTTGAGTGCGGCGGCAGATACGGTTGTTGTCCGCGAAACCCGGATTCCTGTGTTGATTGAAAGGCAGGATAATGAGTTGTTTCATTTGCGTATAGAGGCTACTCAAAGTCAGATGCTGAATGAAGTGAAGTTGGACTTCGGCAAAGACGTGAATTTGAATGAAATTGAATCTGTGAAACTGTATTATGGTGGAACTGAAAGCGTGGAGAGGAGGGGAAAGACTTATTTTGCTCCGGTAGATTATATATCTAATAATACTCCGGGAAAAACATTGGCTGCCAATACTTCTTATTCCGTTTTGAAGTCGGAAGTGAAGGCCCCGAAGCGTGAGGTTGTATTGAAAGCTGACCAAAAATTGTTTCCGGGAGTGAATTATTTTTGGATTAGCCTGCAAATGAAGCCTGTTGCTTCTATCTTGTCCAAAGTGTCGGCAGAAGTGGTGGAAGCTAAGATTGACGGACAGGTTGCTCCTTTGAAGATAGCCCGTAAGGCGGATACCCATTATATGGGGATCGGCGTGCGTCATGCCGGTGACGACGGGGCTGCTGCCTATCGTATTCCCGGATTGGCCACTTCAAATAAAGGAACCTTGTTGGGGGTATATGATGTACGCTATAATAATAGTGCGGATTTACAGGAGTATGTGGAAATAGGTCTGAGCAGAAGTACGGACGGAGGTCAGACTTGGGAGAAAATGCGCATTCCGATGGCATTTGGTGAATATGATGGGTTGCCTAAAGCACAGAATGGAGTAGGCGATCCGGCCATTTTGGTTGATAAGAAGACAGGAACTATCTGGATTGTCGCTGCCTGGACACATGGTATGGGAAATGGGCGTGCGTGGTGGAATTCACAAACAGGCATGGACCGTAATCATACAGCACAATTAATGATGGTGAAAAGTGATGATGATGGTAAGACCTGGTCGGAGCCTATGAATATAACAGAACAGGTGAAAGATCCGTCATGGTATTTCTTGCTGCAAGGTCCCGGTAGAGGTATCTCTATGGAAGATGGAACATTGGTCTTTGCCAGCCAGTATATTGGCAATGACCGTATTCCTAATGCCGGTATTATATACAGTAAGGATCATGGAAAAACCTGGAATATCAGTACATTGGCACGCACTAATACAACTGAATCTCAGGTAGCGGAAGTGGAACCGGGAGTGCTGATGCTGAATATGCGTGATAATCGTGGTGGCAGTCGTGCCGTTTCTACAACTACAGATTTAGGTAAAACATGGAAAGAACATGAGTCTTCACGTACAGCCTTACAGGAACCGGTTTGTATGGCCAGTTTGATTAGTGTTAAAGCTAAAGAGAATGTATTGGGTAAAGACATCCTTTTGTTCTCTAATCCGAATGATGCCAAGAACCGTCATAGCATTACCATCAAAGCAAGTCTGGATGGTGGGGTGACTTGGTTGCCCGAGAATCAATTGCTGCTGGATGCCGGTTGGGGTTGGGGATACAGCTGCTTGACTATGATTGACAAGGAAACAGTAGGAATTTTATATGAAAGCAGTGTGGCCCACATGACTTTCCAAGCGATAAAGCTGAAAGATATTATTAAGACCAAATAAATAATGAAACGCAGATTTTCTAGTTTTATTGGTATGATACTGGTTTGTGCTGTAACTATAGCACAAACCAGTATCTCGTTACTTCCTAAACCTCAGTTGTATAAGGATACGGGGAAGAACTTTACTATGGGAAAGGTGAAACTTTCTACTCCGGTGTTGAGGCCGGAGTGGGAAGTTTTTATCATGAATGCAGGTGGTGAGATTGTTGAACATTCGTCATCGGTGATTGAAGTGGAACTGGTTCCGTCTATTGAGGAAGCCAGGCTAAACGGGGCTGAAGCCTATCGTCTTTCTGTTTCAAACAAGCGGATAAAGATAGAGGCTGTAACAGAACAGGGAGTGTATTGGGCTATGCAGACACTTCGGCAATTGGAACGGAAAAAAGGGAAGAGAAGTTCTGTTGCCGGATGTGAGATTGTAGACTGGCCGGCATTCCGGATACGCGGATTTATGCAGGATGTGGGACGCAGTTATATTTCAATGGAAGAATTGAAAAGAGAGATCGAGATTTTATCTCGGTTTAAGATTAATGTATTTCATTGGCATCTTACTGAAAACCAGGCATGGAGATTGGAAAGTAAAATCTTTCCTATGCTGAATGATAGTGTGAATACCATCCGTATGCCGGGTAAATATTATACGCTGGAAGAGGCACGCGATTTGGTGGATTTTTGTAAGAAACATCAGGTGTTGTTGATTCCTGAGATAGATATGCCGGGGCATAGTGCTGCCTTTGTGCGTGCTTTCCGCCATGATATGCAAAGTCCGGAAGGGATGAAAATATTGAAACTGTTGCTGGATGAGGTGTGTGAGACATTTGATGTGCCTTATTTACATATAGGTACGGATGAGGTGGAGTTTACCAATCCGCATTTTGTACCCGAAATGGTGGCGTATGTACGCTCAAAAGGGAAAAAAGTAATATCTTGGAATCCGGGCTGGCACTATAAACCGGGGGAAATAGACATGACACATTTGTGGAGTTACCGTGGAAAGGCGCAACCGGGTATTCCTGCTATCGATTCCAAATTTCATTATCTGAATCATTTTGATGTTTTCGGTGATATTGTAGCTTTGTACAACAGCCGTATTTATGATCAGGCAGAAGGCAGTGAGGACATTGCGGGAACTATATTGGCTTTGTGGCACGATCGTTTGATTGACAATGAGTGGAATCTGGTTATTGAAAATGGCTTGTATCCCAATATGCTTGCTATTGCCGAGCGTGCCTGGAGAGGGGGAGGTACGGAATATTTTGACGGACTGGGTACGATACTTCCACCCGAAGACACGGAAGCATTCAAAGAATTCGCTGATTTTGAAAAGCGTATGTTGTGGCATAAGGAGCATACGTTTAAAGGATATCCTTTCGCCTATGTAAAACAGACTAATGTAAAATGGAATATTACGGATGCTTTTCCTAATGGGGGAGATATGGATAAGGTGTTCCCGCCTGAACAGGAGTTAAAGGATACCTATCATTATAACGGGAATACGTATGGTGTACGTCAGGCAATAGGGGCAGGTATTTATTTACGCCATGTCTGGGGGACGTTTGTTCCCGGATTTTATGCCGATCCTAAAGAGGATCATACCGCGTATGCATATACTTGGGTATATTCTCCTAAAGATCAGGAAGTGGGGTTATGGGCAGAATTTCAGAATTATAGCCGTTCGGAGATGGATCTGGCTCCGCTGCAAGGTAAATGGGATTATAAAGGTAGCCGTATTTGGATTAATGATAGGGAGATAATGCCTCCTGTATGGACAGCAACCCATCAGGTGAAGAGTAATGAAATTCCATTAGGAAATGAAAATTGTGTGGCACGTTCTCCGCTGGCTGTGCATTTAAATAAGGGTTGGAATAAAGTGTTCCTGAAATTACCTGTCGGTAAGTTCCGGATGGACCAGACGCGTCTTGTGAAGTGGATGTTTACTGCTGTCTTTGTGACTCCTGACGGAGAAAGGGCGGCAGAGGGATTGATTTATTCACCAGATAAACAAAAATAAAATGAAACGTATTGTCTTATTGTTATTGGGATTATTATTAGCGTTACCCCAGTTTGCTCAGGAACGCAAGTATTCTACTTTTTATGAGCAGAGAGCGACTTTGTTTGAAGAACTTCCGGTTACTTCAAAAGATATTATTTTTTTAGGGAACAGTATCACCAACGGTTGCGAGTGGGCTGAGTTGTTCCAAAATAAGAATGTGAAGAACAGGGGTATCAGTGGAGATATCTGTATGGGGGTATATGACCGTTTGGATCCGATTGTAAAGGGAAAACCGGCAAAGATTTTTTTATTGATCGGTATCAATGATGTTTCTCGGGGAACGTCTGCGGATAAAATTATTTCAGAAATAAGTATGATTGTTCGGAAAATAAAGCAAGAATCTCCAAAAACAAAATTATATTTGCAAAGTGTATTGCCGGTGAATGATTGTTACGGTATGTTTAACGGGCATACATCACGCTGGCAGGTGGTAAAACAAATTAATGATTTGTTGGAACCATTGGCGGTAAAGGAAGGAGCTGCCTATATTGATTTGTATAGTCATTTTGTGGAGAAAGAGACAGGCAAGATGAATCCAGTATACACTAATGACGGATTACATTTATTAGGAAAGGGATACTTGCTGTGGCGTGATATTGTAAAACCTTATGTTGACCAGAAATGAAGAAGACATTAATACTGATTTTATGTTTGTTTCTTTGTACCGTTTCATTTGCACGGAAGCGGGTGAAGGTTGCTTGTGTAGGTAATAGCATTACCTATGGCATAGGTGTATCCGATCCTGATAAGGAGTCCTATCCTGCCCGGTTACAGCAAATGCTGGGTGAAGGGTATACGGTGGAGCGTTTTGGAAAGCCGGGAGCTACGTTGCTGAACAAGGGACACCGGCCTTTTATGCAACAGAAAGAGTTTAAGGATGCATTGGCTTTTGCTGGTGATGTAGTGGTTATTCATTTAGGAGTGAATGATACAGATCCGCGTGATTGGCCCAATTACCGTGATTTTTTTATAGCGGATTATCGTGCACTGATTGATTCGTTCAGAGTGGCGAATCCTGAATGTCGTATTTTGATTGCCCGTCTGACTCCGATTGCCGACCGCCATCCGCGGTTTGAGTCCGGCACACGCGACTGGCATGATGAGATTCAGCTGGCTATAGAAACGATAGCGAAATACGCACAAGTACAGTTGATAGATTTTCATGCACCTTTATATCCATATCCTTTTATGTTGCCCGATGCTGTCCATCCAGATAAGGAAGGTGCGGCTGTCCTGGCAAAAACGGTGTATGAAGGCATAACCGGTGATTTTGGCGGTTTGCAAATGCCGGAAATTTATACGGACAATATGGTATTGCAGCATGGGCGTCTGCTGACTATTCAGGGAAAAGCGGATGCCGGTGAGAAAGTGACTGTTTCCATAGACAGGCAGAAACTTCAGGCTGTGACGGGAGCAGATGGAAAGTGGGCGGTGGATGTCCGGCCATTGAAGGCGGGCGGTCCATATACGCTGACTGTTTCTACAGAAAAACGGAAACTGGTCTATGAAAATGTGTTGGCGGGAGAAGTGTGGCTCTGTTCCGGACAATCGAATATGGAGTTTTATCTGAATTGGAGTGCGACTGCCGCACAAGATGTTCCTCAAGCTGCAAATAGCAATATCCGTTTATATGATATGAAAGCCCGTTGGCGTACGGATGCGGTGGAGTGGGATGCTTCGGTACTCGATTCATTGAATCATCTGCAATATTATAAGGATACACGGTGGACAGTTTGTTCGCCTGAAACAGCCGGTAATTTCTCGGCGGTGGCTTACTATTTCGGAAAGAAATTGCAGGATAGTTTGCAAGTTCCTGTAGGACTGATTTGCAATGCCATTGGCGGATCTCCTACTGAAGCATGGATAGACCGTAGTACATTGGAATATCGTTTTCCGGCTATCTTACGTAATTGGATGCAGAATGATTTTATCCAAGACTGGGTGCGTGGGCGTGCTGCCTTGAATGTAAAGCAGTCTTCCAATAAATTGCAACGCCATCCTTATGAGCCTTGTTATTTGTATGAATCGGGTATCCGTCCTTTGGAACAGTTTCCGGTCAAAGGCTTTATTTGGTATCAGGGTGAGTCCAATGCCCATAATCGGGAGGCTCATGAAAAGTTGTTCGGATTGTTGGTGGAAAGTTGGCGCAAGAATTGGGGGGATGCGGAACTTCCATTCTATTTTGTCCAATTGTCCAGTATAGACCGTCCGTCATGGACTTGGTTCCGTGATAGCCAGCGTCGTTTGATGGCGGAGATTCCTCATACCGGTATGGCTGTCAGTTCAGATAGGGGAGACTCATTGGACGTACACCCCAAACAGAAAAGAGAAGTCGGTGAACGGTTGGCTGCATGGGCTTTGAATAAAACATACGGATATAAAAATGTCATTCCTTCGGGACCGCTTTATAAATCGGTCGTATTTAGTGGAGGTGCGGCTTATATTTCTTTTGATTATGCGGAGGGGTTGTCCACTTCGGATGGGAAACCGCTTCGTACATTCGAAGTGGCAGGTGATGATGGATTATTTTATCCGGCACAGGCTGTTGTTGAAAACGGTAAAATAAAAGTATGGAGTGACAAGGTGAAAGAGCCGGAAACGGTTCGTTACGGATGGCAGCCATTTACCCGTGCCAATCTGGTAAATGGCGCCGGTTTGCCTGCATCCACATTCCGGGCTGAATAGTATATAAATTAATAAAGATAGGTAAGATGAAGAAAACATTAAAAGTTTTGATGATGTTAGGATGCTTTCCGATGATGCTCAGTGCAAAGGAGTATAAGAAGTCAGAGAGTCTGAGTCTTGATAAGGGATGGGAGTTCGCCCAGGTCGGCCGGAATGAATGGTTGCCGGCTACGGTGCCTGGAACGGTACATCAGGATTTGATTTCTCATAATAAGCTGCCCAATCCATTTTATGGGATGAATGAGCAAAAAGTGCAGTGGGTAGAGAATGAGGACTGGGTTTATAAAACAACTTTTAATGTGACGGATGAGCAACTCTCGCGGGATGCTGCCTTGTTGATTTTGGAAGGGTTGGATACGTATGCGGATATTTATCTGAACGGCTCTTTGTTGGAACGTACGGACAATATGTTTGTCGGCTATACTCTTCCGGTAAAAGAGGTGTTGCGGAAGGGAGAAAACCATTTGCAGATTCTGTTTCATTCACCTGTCAAGCAAACTTTACCCCAATGGGAAACCAATGGTTTTGATTATCCTGCTGATAATGATCATAGTGATAAGCGGGTTAGTATCTATAGCCGTAAAGCGCCTTACAGTTATGGCTGGGATTGGGGAATCCGCTTGGTAACCAGTGGTATTTGGCGGCCTGTGACACTGACTTTCTATGATGTGGCACGCATTGATGATTACTATGTACGTCAGGCTTCGGTAACAAAAGATCTGGCGAAAGTTGAAAACCGCCTGACTGTAAACAGTGTTTCTGCAACTCCTCAGAAAGCGGAAGTAACCGTTGCTTATTCTTATAAGGAGGGTGAAAAGGTAACCGAACAGAAAGAGGTGACATTGCAGCCGGGAACAAACCATATTCTTCTTCCCATAGAGATACGGCAGCCTCATTTATGGATGCCTAATGGTTGGGGGGAACCTGCATTGTATGACTTTGAAGCCGTAATAAAGGTGGATGGTAAAGTGATAGCTTCTCAAAAAGAGCGTATCGGACTCCGTACAATAAAGGTGGTGAAAGAAAAAGACGATCAGGGAGAATCCTTCTATTTTGTAGTCAATGGTGAACCTATGTTTGCCAAAGGCGCGAATTTTATCCCGGATGATGCTTTGCTGCCTAACATTACTGAAGAACGTTACCGCCAGTTGTTCAAGGATGTGAAAGATGCCAATATGAATATGATTCGTGTATGGGGTGGAGGAATTTATGAGGATGATGCTTTTTATCAGGCGGCGGACGAGAATGGAATTTTAGTTTGGCAGGATTTTATTTTTGCCTGCACTACTTATCCGTCCGATCCTGCTTTTATGAAACGGGTAGAGGCCGAGGCGGAATATAATATCAAGCGTTTACGGAACCATGCCAGTCTGGCTATGTGGTGTGGAAACAATGAAATTTATGAAGGTATGCGCTACTGGGGATGGGATAAGAAATACACTGATCCCGGTATTATGGAAGGAATGAAGCAGGGCTATGACAAACTTTTCCGTGAGTTGTTGCCTCGTAAAGTAGCTGAACTTGATCCGGACCGTTTCTATATGCATGGTTCTCCGTACGAGGCCAATTGGGGACGTCCCGAAAGTTGGAAGATTGCAGACAGCCATAATTGGGGTATCTGGTATGGTCAGAAACCGTTTGAAAGTCTGGATACGGAAATTCCGCGTTTTATGAGTGAGTTTGGTTTTCAGGCATTTCCTGAAATGAAGACGATTGCTACTTTTGCCTCACCGGAAGATTATGCATTGGAATCGGAGGTGATGAATGCTCATCAAAAAGCCACTATCGGTAATTTCCTCATCAAGAAGACTATGGGACTGTATTATAAAGTGCCTGAAGATTTCGATCAGTTGGTTTATATGGGTTTGGTTTTGCAGGGGGTAGGAGTGCGCCAGGGTTTGGAAGCCCATCGTCGTAACCGTCCCTATTGTATGGGGACTTTATATTGGCAGCTGAATGACAGCTGGCCGGTCGTTTCCTGGTCGAGCATTGATTATTATGGCAATTGGAAAGCGTTGCATTATCAGGCAAAAAGAGCTTTTGCTCCGGTATTGGTAGATGCTGTCAAGGAAGGGGAGGATTTGAATATTTATGTTATGTCGGACAAGCTGGAAGCGGATAAAGAGGTGACTTTATTGTTGCGTGTGATGGATTTTAATGGAAAAGTTCTGACTAAAAAGAGTATCAAGGGTGAGGTTCCGGCCAATGCTTCCACCTTATATTATAAGGAACCTTATGCGGGTATAACAACAAGTCCTCAAAATACTTTTCTTCTAATGACATTAAAAAATAAGAAAGGTGAGGTTTTATCCGAAGAAATTTATTACTTTAACCACGCAAAAGATCAGGAGCTTCCGAAGACCGAGATCCGCTATAAAGTGAAGCCGATGGATGAAAAATATGAAGTGACTCTGTCTGCCAGACAGCTGGCCAGGGATGTGTTCATAGAGATTCCTGTTCAAGGTGCGAGATTTACTGACAACTTCTTTGACTTGTTGCCGGGACAGACAAAGAAAGTGATTATTACTTCAGATAAACTGAAGAAGAATGAAAAGGTTGATATAACTATTAAGCAATTAAGTGATACTAACTAATCAATTAATATCTATTATGAAAACTTTAATGGGCCTTGCAGGGCTGACAATGGCAGGTTTTATGCTTTTATCCTGTAACACAGAAGTGAAAGAAGCAAATTATCAGATAATTCCGTTACCGCAGGAAATTTCGGTAATGGATCAGGCTGCTCCGTTTATTTTGTCAAATGGAACTAAGATAATGTATCCGGAAGGCAATGAAAAAATGCAAAAGAACGCTGAATTTTTGGCAAGTTATATCAAAGATCTTACCGGAAAGTCATTGGCTGTACAAGCCGGTACAGACGGCAAAGGAATAATCCTGCAATTAGGTGGAAATGCTGAAAATCCTGAAGGATACCAGTTAAAGGTAACCAGCGACCAAGTGGTTATTTCAGGACCTACGGAAGCCGGAGTATTTTATGGCATCCAGACGTTGCGTAAATCTATTCCGGTAGCACAAGGAGTGGATATCGCTTTACCGGCGGTTGAAATCAATGACTATCCTCGTTTCTCTTATCGTGGTGCAATGTTGGATGTGTCACGTCATTTTTTCCCGGTAGATTCAGTAAAGCGTTTTATTGATATGCTGGCTTTGCACAACATCAACCGTTTCCACTGGCATTTGTCTGAAGACCAGGGATGGAGAATCGAAATCAAGAGTCGTCCTGAACTGACTGAAATAGGTTCTAAAAGAGCGGAAACGGTTATCGGACATAACTCGGGAAAATATGATGGCAAGCCTTATGGTGGATTCTTCACACAGGAAGAAGCAAAAGAAATTGTAGCTTATGCTGCCGAACGTCATATTACGGTTATACCGGAAATTGATATGCCGGGACACATGCAGGCTGCTTTGGCTGCATATCCTAACTTGGGCTGTACTGGTGGTCCGTACGAAGTATGGAAAATCTGGGGGGTATCAGAAGATGTGCTTTGCGCAGGAAATGATGAAACCTTGAAATTCATTGAAGATGTATTAGGGGAAATTATTCAGATTTTCCCGTCAGAATATATTCATGTAGGTGGTGACGAATGTCCTAAGGTACGTTGGGCAAAATGTCCAAAGTGCCAGGCTCGTATCAAGGCTTTAGGTCTTAAGTCTGACAAGAATCATACTGCCGAGGAAAGATTGCAGAGTTTCATTATCAATCATGCAGAGAAGTTCCTGAACGGACACGGACGTCAGATTATCGGTTGGGATGAAATTCTGGAAGGCGGATTGGCTCCCAATGCCACTGTAATGTCATGGCGTGGTGTTGCCGGAGGTATTGAAGCCGCAAAACAGAAACATGATGTAATTATGACTCCTAATACTTATTTGTATTTCGACTATTACCAAACCAAGGATATTGCTAATGAACCTGAGGCTATTGGTGGATATGTACCCGTTGAAACAGTATATAACTATGAGCCGATGCCGGCTGATCTGACTCCGGAGAGCAGAAATACATCATTGGCGTACAGGCCAACTTATGGACTGAATACATTCCTACCTACAGTCAGGTAGAATATATGGAATTACCCCGTATGGCTGCTTTGTCTGAAATTCAGTGGACCATGCCGGAAAAGAAAAACTATGAAGGTTTCTTGAAGCGTTTGCCTCAGTTGGTAGATATTTATGATGTTTATAAATATAATTATGCCAAGCATGTCTTTGATGTAAATGCTGTATTTACTCCTAATCCGAAAGATGGTACGCTGGATGTTACTTTGTCTACTATTGATAATAGTCCTATCTATTACACTTTGGATGGAACGGAACCTTCCGCTGCTTCCCAGTTGTATACGGAAACATTGAAATTGAAACAGAATTGTACTTTTAAAGCGATTACTGTACGTCCTGCAGGAAATAGCCGTGTGGTTACAGAGGAAATTGCTTTTAACAAGGCTAGTATGAAACCTGTCACTATGTTGCAACCGGTAAACAAGCAATATGAATTCAAAGGCGCTCCCACTTTGGTGGACGGATTGAAAGGTAACGGTAACTATAAGACGGGCCGTTGGATTGCTTTCTATAAAAATGATATGGAAGCAGTTATTGATATGCAGCAGCCGACAGAAATCAGTAGCGCTTCTATTTCTACTTGTGTGGAAAAAGGTGACTGGGTGTTTGATGCCCGTGCTTTTTCTGTAGCTGTATCCGAAGACGGAAAGAACTTTAAGGAAATTGCTTCAGAAAAATATCCGGCAATGAAGCAGGATGACAAGAATGGAGTGTTCAACCATACGTTGACTTTCGATCCGGTGACTGCCCGTTATGTGAAAGTGACCGCTTTAGCGGAACATAGCATTCCTGCTTGGCACGGTGGCAAAGGAAATCCGGCTTTCTTGTTTGTTGATGAAATTTCATTAAATTGATAGTTATATTCAAATAATGACTGTGTGCCAAAAGTGTGATAGAGTACCGTTGGGCGTGAGGTGGAATGCCTCCGTCCATATGCGTAAGGAATGTTGTGTTTGCGTTGGTGCAATCCGTTTCTGGGGCAAGCGGGATGGCTGATTTGCTTTTGGCACACTTTTTATTATTTGCTTCACCATGAAAACATGATCAGAAAAATAATATATGGCGTTTATGCGATACTGGGCATGATGACAATGGCTGCTTGTAGCGGTCAATCGGATGCTTCTGAAATATCTCTTGAGAAAATGCATGGGTTCCCTACAGAGAATACCGGTTTTCTTAAGGGAGTTTCTGCATTATATGCGGGAGTGATTGAAGGAAATTTGCTGATAGCCGGAGGTTGTAATTTCCCTGATATACCGGTAGCTGATGGAGGAAAAAAAGCTTATTATCGGGATATATATATCGCCCCTTTGTCAAATGATACGGCTTTTGAGTGGAAGAAAATAGGCCAACTGCCTCAGGCAGCAGCTTATGGAGTCACTATTTCTACTGAAAAAGGGTTAATTTGTGTTGGAGGGACTACGGCAACACACAGCTTGTCTGATGTTTTTCTTTTATCTTTGCAAAAAGACACCTTGAAAAGAGATACTTTGCCCTCTTTGCCTGTAACTATGGATAATATGGCAGGTGCATTAGTAGGACATTCACTATATATTGTCGGTGGAAATATAAATGGCATTCCATCCTCGGCCATGTACATGCTTGATCTGTCGGATTTGTCTGGAGGATGGAAAAGAGAAACAGATATTCCGGGTGAACCCAGAGTACAACCTGTTTGCGTGGCACAAGATGGAAAACTTTATGTGTGGGGGGGATTTGCCCCGGCTGTTGAAGGGCATCAGGCTTCTTTGTCGGTAGATGGATATATGTATTCTCCGGAAACGAAAGAATGGTCATCGGTTGCCACCCCGTATGATGCGGAAGGTAATGAGATCTCTTTAGGTGGTGGAATGGGAACCTCTTTTGGCGAGGGTATGATATTGTGTGCCGGAGGAGTTGATAAGGATATATTCTTAAAAGCTCTGCAAGGTATTTATGCGGGAAAAGAATATTTGTCACATCCTGTAGAGTGGTATCGGTTTAATAGAAACCTGCTGCTCTATCATCCGCAGACGGATAAATGGACTACATTAGGCGAATATGAGCAAGGTGCGCGTGCCGGAGCTGTAATAGTTTCGCAGGACGGATTTCATTACATTATTAATGGAGAATTGAAACCGGGCATTCGTACTAATGAAATTAATAGAATTAAAGAAAAGAGAAGATGAGAAGATTGATTATATTGGCGGAAGTTGCATTGGGCTTGCTGTTTGCAAGTTGCACGAAAGAAGAGCAACGCACACTTTCTGTTATTCCCGCACCATTAAAGGTGGAATTACAGCAGGAAGTGTTTTCATTGAATTCGGAAACAGGGTTATATATAGATGCGTCTGAGGGGGACAAGAAGATTTTGGAAGATTATCTGGTGGCTTCTTCCATGAATTTGAAACCGGTAATAGCAGAAGAGGGACATAATGTCGTCTTGAAACAAGTGGCGGAACTGCCGGAGGTAAACTCTTCCGAGGGATATGTTCTGACGGTAACTCCTGATCAGGTACTTATTCGTGCAACTTCCGGGGCAGGATTGTTCTATGAGTTCAGACTATGCTGCAAATGGTTGATGAAAAAGGATTGCCGGCAGGAGTCATTACGGATGAACCCCGTTTTGCTTATCGTGGCTTTATGATGGATGTTTCCCGTCATTTCTTCGATAAGGAATTTATAAAAAAGCAGATGGATGCTTTGGCATATTATAAATTGAACCGTCTGCATCTGCATCTTACTGACGCTGCGGGCTGGCGTCTTGAAATAAAAAAATATCCCCGTCTGACAGAATTTGCGGCATGGCGTGAGTTTCCTACTTGGAAAGAATGGTGGAATAACGGACGACGGTATGAAGAAGAAGGCAGTAAAGATGCTCACGGAGGTTATTATACTCAAGATGATATCCGCGAACTGGTGGCATACGCTCAGGAGCGTTTTATTACTGTTATTCCTGAGATAGAGATGCCTGCGCATTCGGAAGAAGTACTGACTGCTTATCCTGAGTTGTCTTGTACACACGAACCTTACAAACAAGCCGATTTCTGTGTCGGTAATGAAAAGACTTTCGAGTTTCTGGAAAATGTGCTGACAGAGGTAATGGAACTTTTCCCGTCCGAATATATTCATATAGGAGGGGATGAGGCAGGTAAAGCCTCATGGCCCACTTGCAAACTGTGCCAGGCACGTATGAAAAAAGAAGGCTTGAAAGATGTGAACGAGTTACAGAGTTATCTGATTCATCGTATTGAGGTCTTTTTGAATGCCCACGGACGTAAATTATTGGGTTGGGATGAAATATTGGAAGGTGGTTTGGCACCTAATGCCACTGTCATGTCATGGCGTGGCACGGAAGGGGGAATGAAAGCGGTTGATTCCGGCCACATGGCTATTATGAGTCCGGGTGAGTTCTGCTATTTTGATTCTTATCAGGATGCTCCTGATTCCCAGCCGGAAGCAATAGGAGGCTATCTGCCTTTGTCCAAAGTTTATTCATTTAATCCTGTACCCGATACTTTGAGTGCGGATAAAGTCCAGTTGGTGTATGGAGTACAAGCTAATTTATTCACAGAATATATTCCGACTCCGGAACATGCGGAAATGATGATTTATCCTCGTATTCTTGCCTTGGCGGAAGTTGCTTGGAGTGCCCCTTCTGTGAAGAACTATGATGATTTTCATGTTCGTGCATTGAAAGAGGTAGAGGCATTGAAAGCTGAAGGATACCATCCTTTTGATTTGAAAAATGAGATAGGAAATCGTCCGGGAGCGGATCAGCCCGTACAACATTTGGCAGTAGGTAAGAAAGTGGCTTACGGACCGGATGCCGCTTATTATCCCGGCTATTCGGCCGGTGGTGACAGTGCCTTGGTAGATGGTGTGATCGGAGGCTGGACTTATGGTGACAGGCGTTGGCAAGGTTTTATAGACAAGAAAAGAATGGATGTGACCATTGATATGGAAAAAGAAACAGAAATTCATTCTGTTGGAGCAGACTTTATGCAGGTGTGTGGACCTGAAGTCTTTATGCCTTCAGAAGTGATCATTTCCGTTTCCAATGATGGTAAGGAGTTTACGGAACTGAAGCGCATGGAGCACAAAGTAGTGAAGGATGACAAAGTGACTTTCATCAACTTTGGTTGGGAAGGAAATGCCAAAGCACGTTACATACGTTATCAGGCATCTTCGGGCGAATTCGGAGGTTTCTTGTTTACAGATGAAATTGTAGTGAAATAATAGAACTTATATAAACAACAAATAGCATGAAGAAACAAATTTTGTTATCGGCTGTTCTGGCTTGTATCTCAGTTTTTTCTGCGGCAGCACAGAAAGAGCCGGTAGATTATGTAAACCCTTTTGTGGGTACTACTAATTACGGTACGACAAACCCCGGAGCATTAACCCCCCATGGAATGATGTCGGTGACTCCTTTCAATGTGATGGGGGTTCCCGAAGGGGATAAGGATAAAGACAAGCAATGGTGGTCCACTCCATACGAATTCAATAATAAATATCTTACCGGCTTTGCGCACGTTAATCTTAGCGGGGTAGGTTGTCCGGAATTGGGATCATTGTTATTAATGCCTACCACCGGCAAACTGGATGTGGATTATCATAATTATGGAAGTTTCTATCAAGGTGAAACTGCAAATCCGGGTTATTATACCAATATACTGGATAAATACAATGTGAAATGTGAACTGACTGCCACTCCACGTACCAGTATGGCACGCTTTACTTTTCCTGCCGGACAAAGCAATATCTTGTTGAATCTGGGAGAGGGATTGACCAATGAGAGTGGTGCTACCGTTCGTTTTGTAAACGACCGTGAGATTGAAGGTACCAAATTGTTGGGAACTTTCTGTTATAATCCTCAGGCGGTATTTCCGATCTATTTTGTAATGCGTATCAACAAAGTACCGGCAAAACGCGGTTATTGGAAAATGATGCGTCCGATGGGTGTGGAGGCGCAATGGGATGATACGGCCGGTAAATACAAACTCTATACTGCTTATACAAAAGAAATAAGCGGAGATGATATAGGAGTGTGGTTTACTTACGATACCACGGCGGAAGAAGTGATTGAAGTCAGTATGGGCGTGTCTTTTGTCAGCATAGAGAATGCCCGTTTGAATCTGGAAAAAGAACAGCCTTTCGGTACAACATTCGACAAACTGCGTGCGGAAGCCCGTAAGAAATGGAACGATGATCTTTCCCGTATCAAAGTGGAAGGTGGAACGGAGAGCAAAAAGGAGTATTCTATACCGCTATGTATCACACGATGGTTCATCCGAATATTTTGCAGGATGTAAGCGGACAATATCCACAAATGGAGGGAGATAAGATTTTGACCACCAACCGTAACCGTTACACGGTATTCTCATTGTGGGATACTTATCGTAACTATCACCAGTTGATGACTTTGGTATATCCGGAGCGTCAGATGGATATGATTCACACCATGATGGGCATGTACAAGGAACACGGATGGTTCCCGAAATGGGAATTGTATGGTCGTGAAACATTGACGATGGAAGGTGACCCTTCTATTCCTGTTCTGGTAGACAGTTGGATGAAGGGATTGCAAGACTTTGACATTGACGAAGCTTATAAGGGAATGTATAAGTCGGCCACTACTCCGGGCAAGGATAATCTGATGCGTCCGGATAATGACGATTATATGTCCAAAGGGTATGTGCCGATGGAAAGTCAGTATGATAATTCGGTTTCTCATGCTTTGGAATACTATGTTGCCGACTATGCACTTTCTACCTTGGCGGAGGTTTTAGGTAAGAAAGAAGATGCGAAATTGTTCCGCAAACGTTCTATGGGCTATAAAAATTATTATAGCAAGGATTTCGGAACCTTGCGTCCGATAACTAAAGAAGGCAAATTCTATGAACCGTTTGATCCGAAAGAAGGAGCTAATTTTGCACCTAGTCCCGGTTTCCATGAAGGTAATGCATGGAATTACACTTTCTTTGTGCCTCATGATATCAATGGCTTGGTAAAGTTGATGGGGGGCGACAAGAAATTTGTTGATAAATTGCAAAGCGTGTTTGATGAAGGAAATTATGATCCGGCCAATGAACCCGATATAGCCTATCCTTACCTGTTCAGTCGTTTCAAAGGTGAAGAATGGCGTACACAGAAATTGGTGAAGGAATTGTTGGCTAAGTATTTCACAACTAAGCCGGATGGAATTCCCGGCAATGATGATACGGGTACGATGTCTGCATGGGCTATATTCAGTATGATGGGATTCTATCCGGATTGTCCGGGTGTGCCCGAATATACATTGACCACTCCTACTTTTGATAAAGTGACCGTTCAGCTTGATCCTAAATATTGGGGCAAGAAAGAATTGGTTATCAAGAAAGAAGGACAAGGGGATTATATAAAGGAAATCAGACTGGGCAATAAGAAAATTAATAAATATTTGATTTCGCATGATGATTTGATCAAGGCAGGTGAAATTACTTTTATAGTAACAGAAAATCCTAATAAGAAATAACTATGAATACGAAACGATTTTTGTGTGCTGCGTTAGGAGCTGTTTGTTATTTTGCTTTTTTGCAAGCGCAGGTACGTACAGAGCAGACTTTCGAAAAAGGGTGGAAATTTACGCGTGAAGATAATGCGGAATTTGCCAATCCCGGTTATAATGACAGTAAATGGCAGAACGTCACCGTTCCTCATGATTGGGCGATTTATGGTCCGTTCAGTATCAATAACGACAAGCAGGAAATGGCTATTACTCAAGATGGACAGACCGAGGCGATGGAACATGCCGGACGTACCGGAGGTCTTCCGTTTGTAGGAACCGGATGGTATCGCCTGAACTTTGATGCTCCTGGTTTTGAGAAAGGCAAGAAAGCGACTTTGATATTTGATGGAGCAATGAGCCATGCCCGTGTTTATGTGAACGGGCAGGAGGCCGGTTATTGGCCCTACGGTTATAATTCTTTTTATGTGGATGCGACCCCTTATCTGAAACCGGGTGAGAGGAACGAACTGGCAGTCCGTTTGGAAAACGAGCCTGAATCATCACGTTGGTATCCGGGGGCCGGATTGTACCGCAATGTTCATCTGGTAATCAATGAAGATACGCATATTCCTGCTTGGGGGATGTATGTTACCACTCCTGTGGTGACAGACAAATATGCAAAAGTGTCTTTGAAAACTTCTTTGGTTAGCCCTGAAGGAGCTAATAAGGATAATTACCGTATTGTGACGCAGATCAAGGATAAAAACGGCAAAGTGGTTGCTACCGGGGAAAACAAGTTGAGTGTTTTTGATAATGCTTTGTTTGAACAGGAGTTTGCAGTGGCTAATCCTGAGTTGTGGAGTCCTGATAATCCGGTTCTTTATACAGCTGAATCCAAAGTATATGAAGGGAATACCTTGAAAGACGAATATACCACCCGCTTTGGTATCCGTACTTTGGAGATTGTCCCCGGCAAGGGCTTTTTCCTGAATGGAAAGCTGACCAAATTCAAAGGGGTATGTAACCATCATGACTTGGGTCCGTTAGGCGGTGCTGTAAATGATGCCGCTATACGTCGTCAGATTCGTATTCTGAAAGATATGGGTTGTAATGCCATCCGTACTTCTCATAATATGCCGGCACCCGAATTGGTGGAGGCTTGTGATGAAATGGGTATGATGCTGATGGTGGAGTCTTTTGACGAGTGGAAATCGGCAAAGATGGCCAACGGTTATCATAAAATATTTGATGAATGGGTGGAGAAGGATCTGACTAATCTGATCCGTCATTACCGTAACAATCCGAGTATTGTTATGTGGTGCATCGGTAACGAAGTACCCGACCAGTGGAATGGCAATAACGGACCAAAGCTTTCGCGTATGTTACAGGATATCTGTCATCGTGAAGATCCTACCCGTCCTGTAACACAAGGTATGGATGCGCCTGATGCTGTAGTAAATAATAATATGGCTGCTGTGATGGATGTGGCCGGTTTCAATTACCGCCCTCATAAATATCCAGAAAACTATAAGAAATTGCCTCAGCAGATTATTCTAGGTAGTGAAACAGCTTCTACAGTAAGTTCGCGTGGCGTCTATAAATTCCCTGTTGTCCGTCAGGCTATGAAGAAATATGACGATCATCAGTCTTCTTCTTACGATGTGGAACATTGTGGTTGGTCCAATTTGCCGGAGGATGACTGGATTTGGCATGAGGATAACGCATGGGGTATCGGAGAATTTGTATGGACGGGCTTCGATTATTTGGGCGAACCGACTCCTTATTATACTGATTGGCCCAGCCATTCTTCTTTGTTCGGTATCATCGACCTGGCCGGATTGCCCAAAGACCGTTACTATCTGTATCGCAGTCATTGGAACAAAGATGAAGAAACGCTGCATATCCTTCCTCATTGGACATGGCCGGGACGTGAAGGAGAAGTGACTCCTATCTTTGTTTATACAAATTATCCGTCGGCAGAAGTGTTTATCAATGGCAAGAGTCAGGGTAAGCGTACCAAAGATTTGACTGTAACGGCTGAAAATAGTGCGGATTCTGCTTCCATAGCAGATTTCAAACGCCAGAAACGCTACCGTTTGATGTGGATGGATACAAAGTATGAGCCGGGAACCGTAAAAGTGGTTGCCTATAATGATAAGGGGGAAGCTGTGGCCGAAAAGGAAATCCATACGGCAGGCAAGCCCGACCATATAGAACTGGTTGCAGATCGCAATGAAATAAAGGCTGATGGCAAGGATTTGTCATTTGTCACAGTAAGAGTGGTGGATAAAGAGGGTAATCTTTGTCCCGATGCGCAGCATCTCATCAAGTATTCTGTAAAAGGTGCGGGAACCTATCGTGCCGGTGCAAACGGAGATCCCACTTCATTGGAACTTTTCCATGTTCCGCAGATGAAAGTGTTTAACGGAATGATGACTGCTGTTGTGCAAAGTACTGATAAACCGGGAGAAATCATATTGACCGCAACAGGTAAAGGACTTAAATCAGGTAGGCTAGTTTTAATGAGTAAGTAAAAAGATTTGTTTCAATTTCCACTATCTGTGCCCCGCTTGATTTTATTAAGCGGGGCTTATTTATTAAAAAAGTTGGAAAATAATTGGGGAAATCTGTTTTAGAAAGTGAAAAAGTTGCTATTTTTGTTGGCAAATTTAATATGCCAATTAAAAATTCTAACTTATCATAGTATCATGTTGACCCAAATCATTAACGCAAAGATTCTTACCCCACAGGGCTGGTTGAAGGACGGATCTGTCCTTATGCGCGACAATAAGATTTTAGAAGTTACCAATTGTGATTTAGCTGTTATCGGAGCCGAGCTGATTGACGCTAAAGGTATGTATGTTGTTCCCGGTGGTGTGGAAATCCATTGTCATGGTGGTGGTGGCGGTGATTTTATGGAAGGTACGGAAGAGGCTTTCCGTACAGCCATTAATGCTCACATGAAACATGGTACTACCAGTATTTTTCCAACGTTGTCTTCTTCTACCGTACCGATGATTGAGGCAGCTGCCGAAACTTGTACCAGGTTGATGGCGGAACCGGACAGTCCGGTACTTGGTCTTCATCTTGAAGGGCATTACCTTAATATGAAGATGGCAGGCGGTCAGATGCCTGAAAACATAAAAGACCCGGATCCAAAGGAATATATCCCTATTGTAGAGAAGTGGGGCTGTATCAAGCGTTGGGATGCTGCACCCGAATTGCCGGGTGCTATGCAGTTTGGTAAGTATATCACAGGAAAAGGCATCTTGGCTTCTGTGGCACATACACAGGCCGAATATGAAGATATCCGTGCAGCCTGGGAGTCCGGTTATTCTCATGCTACACATTTCTATAATGCGATGCCGGGCTTCCATAAGCGTCGGGAGTATAAATATGAAGGTACAGTAGAAAGTATCTATCTGATAGACGATATGACAGTGGAAGTGGTAGCCGATGGTATTCATGTTCCTCCTACTATCTTGCGCCTGATATATAAGATTAAGGGTGTGGAACGTGCTTGTGTTATTACCGATGCTTTGGCATGTGCCGCCAGTGAAAGCAATGTAGCTTTCGATCCTCGTGTCATTATCGAGGATGGTGTGTGCAAACTGGCCGACCGTTCTGCTTTGGCAGGCAGTGTGGCTACCATGGACCGTTTGATCCGTACCTTGGTGCAAAAGGCAGAAATCCCATTGGAAGATGCTGTCCGTATGGCTTCGGAAACTCCGTCCAGGATTATGGGAGTATATGACCGCAAGGGCTCACTTCAGAAAGGCAAAGATGCCGATATCTTGATTCTTGACCAGGACTTGAATATCCGTGCCGTATGGGCAATGGGCAAGCTGGTCGAAGGAACTTGTACTTTGTAAGAACCGGCTGAATAAGAACGGAAACAGGACTTTATAAAATCTCCTTTCACACCAAACGGATTATAATTCTATTGATTTACAATTTGTTATGGTGAAAGGAGATTTTCTTTAATTATAAAAACAATGCATTATGAACAAATATTTCTTTAGGTTTTCATTCTATTTTTTCATGGTAGTTCAGTGGTAAAACCACTGTTATATTTGTTTCATCATGATAGATGAATCAGCTTTTAGTATTGCATAATATATCCTCTTCTATCTCTTCTGTTGTTTCTTCATGGTATTCTTTGTAAATACCCCCTTCGTTCAGATAGTGGATAATATCACATATTTCCCTTAGCGAGGCAATGAGATGTGAGGAAATTATCACCGTCTTTTCTTTTGCTTTCAGTTGCCGGATGAGTCTTTTCATCAGGATACATCCCTTCAAGTCCACCCCATTGAACGGCTCGTCAAGAATAAATACGTCATTGTCTTGCAACAATAATGCCATAAATCCCAGTTTCTTTTTCATTCCGGTAGAATATTCGGCAGCATACCTGTCAAGGGGCAGTTGGAAAATTTCATTTAAATGTTGAATGGTGGGTGTATTGACCGGCAGACCTTTGGCCTTCATACAGAATTCCAAGTGTTCAAGACCCGTGATTTGGGAATAAAAGAAGTTGGATGCAGACAGATAACCTGTTTTTAAAGTTTTGCTTTTGGTTATGCTTCCGGTATAATCATAGATTCCCATTATACAATTGAATAAAGTAGTCTTTCCGGCTCCATTCTCGCCCACCAAGCCATATATTTTTCCAGGGTGATACTCCAAATGAATGCCGTTTAATACTTTGACCTTACCGAAACTTTTATGTAAATCATTCACTTCTATCATAATAATCTTTTTAAGCGTTTGTGCGCATGGCAGGTCAGCAATGCTGTAAGTGCTATGCCGGGTATTAAAATAATTGGAACAAAAAGAGAGCCTAAATAAAAAGGCATTAATATACTTAATTGCACAATAAACAGCAATAGGGGGGATGGGATGATATGGCGCAACATACCGATACCAATGGCATAAATTAAGGTGGCAGTATAATAAGATAAGAAAAAGAGGATTTCATCTTGGTCATAGGTAGACGCTATAAGCGTTAAGCTGAAAGGAATGGAGGTGATGAAAACATTCCATGCTATGCTTTTTAGTTGGAAAAGGCATAAAGTCTTGAAATTTTTGAAATGAAGAAGATATCTGTTGTCCATTGTTTGCAGATAGCCTGATGCCTGTACCAATCCCCATAGTATGAGACATACTTTGTTTATTTTTATATTTCCGTGTACGGTTCCTGCGGTTGCAAAAAGAAAGAGTAGGATATAGACCCAGAAAGATTGGCGGAACATTCGTATATATTCATAACTTCCTTTGTAAAGAAAAGGAAGACGGACAGGTTTGTGTTCCAGTTTTATTTTTTTCAGGCAAGGTAATAAGGCGGCGAACAGCCATAAGCCGATAGCGTCGGTAAATTGTCCTTTTATTATTTCTATTCCGGCAAAAGGTAATGCGATCAAGGTGTATTCTTTTATCAGGAACACAGAAAGATGAGGTGTTAAAGTGCGTAAAAACTCTTTGTCTTTCCGGACATTATGATAACCGGCTAATAAGAGAACGCATACCACAGGAATAGCGAAACGGTTTTCTGCCAAGAACAATATCATGATGGCAGCCACCGTTAAGATGGTAAGGAAGACTATTCTGAAGATACCCAATTCTATAACTATTCTTCCAAAATTTTTCAGACGAAGCAGCAGATACAGTTGAAACATAAAGTGCTTTTTATTCTGATTGAGGGTACAAAGGAATAAAATATCCGGATAAGTACCCTCACTGTAGAGTGAAAATTTATTCTTTATGCTTCTTTTTCAGTTCCATCAATTCTTTATTGACGTGTGTCAATTCTTTAATTCTGTCCGATACATGATGGAAGAGGAAGTAGTCTGTCAGTACACCTGCTAAGATTAAACCAAACATTGTTATCATGAGCCACCACAGGTGGCGGTAGGTGTAAAGGAATATGCATATAAAAGGAGTTACCAGCAAATATCCGATGATATAACTCCAATTGATAAGCATTTTATATCGGAGTATATTCTTTATTTGCATTTCAAGGTTTGTTTCTTTTTTTATTTTAGTCAATAAAATAACTCCTGCAAAGTTGACTGTAAGAGCATATAGCAGAAGTCCGAATATTGCCGGCCAAAACACTAATTTACCGTTCAAATGAATAAAATCAACGAACATTAGAATCGTTACTCCTAACATAAATATAGAAGCTATTTTGTCCATCCTCAGCATTCTTTGCAGGCAACTTTCTTTTTGCCGTGACAACATCTCTATAATCTGTTGCTGATGAACCAGTTCATTCTGGCTGACCCGTTCATTCAACTCTTTCCATGCTTTTTGCAATTCTTCAAGTTCCATATAATTGTATGATTACAAGTTCGACATATTTTTTAATTTCTCTTTTATACGGTGCAGTTTTATCGCGACATTATTGCGGTTCGTTCCGGTGATTTCGGCTATTTCATCGTATGATTTCTCGTCCAGCCAGAGCAGGATAAACATACGGTCCACCTTGTTCAGTCGTTTGATGAGTGAATACATTTCTTTCAGCAGTTCGTTGTGTTCACAATCTTCCAGAATATCTACCTGCTGTTCCAAAGGTACATAGTCATACTTCTTTTTCTTTCGGAAGTCCGAGATACACGTGTTCAGGGATATGCGGTAAACCCATGTGACAAACGAACTTTCCCCCCGGAAGTTTTTGTATGACTTCCATATATTGAATACAGACTCTTGAAAAAGGTCGTTCACATCGTCCTTGTTGTCTGCATACATGAAGCATACCTTGTAAATGATGTGCTTGTATTGCACTAGCTTGTCGGCAAATTCCTGTTCTATACTCATCAGCTTTCAAAGGTGTTTTTATTAGGTTAGTCGGTGAAAAGAAGAGAAAGTTACACCTTTGTGCTAAAAAGTCTTTGTATTGAAAGTAGGTATTACAGGTCTGTTCTTTCAAATGCAATGATTTGTAATTTTCTTGATGTAGCAGGCTGGATTACTTTTTGCGGACGTTAAAGCATTTGTCGAAAAAGTCTTTTTTATTTTTCCCGTAAAAACTACTGTCCGGTCCTTTCCATGTCTTGGGAAATATCTTTTTAGTGAGTTCCACCTCTTCTTCAAGAATCGCAATATTATCAGTCATCAATGCCATGTTCAGTGCGCGGTTGATGCGGGAACCGGCATACCTGAGGCTGTCTGTAGCATATTCTTTTATGAGGATGGCATAGGCGGAATCGGCAGACCGATAATTTTTTTGGGCGGTAAGGCTGTCTCCGAAATAATCTTCAAACATCGCTTTCATTGACCATAAGTCGGCATTGAGGGTGGATTGTTTTTCAGCTTGCCGGAGTACAGACAGAATCTCATGGTACTTTTTGCAGGCTGATAAATAACTGATTCTTCCCACATATACTTTTATATTGGTAGGGTCAATGGCTAATGCGCTGTCAAGTTTAGCCCATATTTCCTTGTCGTTTATAGATATATGTTCACTGTCATTAAAGAAGAAAGTGCTGTCTAAAGGAGGCAACCATAGGTTCCTCGCTTCTGCTACCAGACGGTTGGCTTCTTGGGTGTGGAAGTTTTCTTCGGTAGTTACGGGGTTGGAATGGTGTTTGCATGAAACCGTAAGGGTCAATAATAAGCCAAGTAAAATAGTGGTTTTCATCAGTCTGTGTATTATGGTATTAGTTTGTTGCCAACACAAAAATAGGATAAAAAAATAATATTCTTTCTTTTGCATCAAATATATTTCCTTTGATGTTTGGTTATAAACCGTTCTGTCTGTCCGCAGAATACAATGAAACCGTTGTTCTCCGCAGATACCCAATCTTTTTATCAGGGTATCTCCCTGTATATCGCGTATCCTTTTGTTTATTCATTTAGTTTTTTAAGAATGGGTCGACTACCTGATTATTTTTCTCCTTAATCCATCTTTTCCTTTATATTAAGCCTTTTTCCCCTAAAGATTAAGTATCTTTGTCCAGATGTGTTCTATCTCCATAGGTTGCGGAGTTGACTCCATAACCTTTGGAGATAACTCCATAGCCTTTGGAGATAACTCCATAGCCTTTGGAGTCAAGTCCAAAGCTTATGGAGATAGAATACAAAAGGAAGAGAACCCTTAACCATAGAGCAGAAAGGGCTTGCGGATACAGATCAAATCTTTTAATGATGGATATAAAATATGATTTCAAGGCCAACCCTTTCAAGGAAAAGGACGGCAAACCGGTGCTTTATCCGGCGGTAGTGGTGAAGGAAACGATTACTACCGATCACATAGTGAAGGAGTTGTCCAAGCATAGCGCATATTCGGCGGGCTGTGTGGTGGGAGTGCTACAGGAGGTGGCCGATATGGTTGTATCCCATTTGCGGCAAGGAAAAAATGTGCGGTTGGACGGCCTGGGTACGTTTTCTCTTGCCTTGTCCTCGCGTGAGGTGACAGACCGGAAGGAGATACGTGCGGCATCTGTGAGGATAAAGAAGGTGAACTTCCGTCCGGTGCCGGAACTGGTGAAGCGGGTGCGGCAGGAAACAGACATCCTCCGTGCCGAGTTCGGCTTCTTGCCTACGGTGAAAAAGCGTAGCAAGGAGGAGCGTTGGACGTTGCTGGAGGCTTATCTGAAAGAACACGGTTCCATTACACGTCTGGCCTATTCGGAATGGCTGGGGGGGGCGCGCACTACGGCGGCCTACGAGCTGAAGGCTTGGTATGAGGAGAAGAGATTGGACAAAGAAGGAAAGCATTCTCATGCGGTGTATGTGCTGCGCAAGCAGGAAAGTATAGCCGAAGTATAGCCCCTTTTTTATCCGTTTGGGAATAAAAAGAGAGGGAAAGTGGTGGTGGCAGCACTTTTTACCCATAAAAAAATGTGCTGCCACCACCCGTTGAAACGCCTTGTTCATGGTGGTTCCAGTAGAGTGGGTGGTAGCAGTGGCAGCATATTTATAAAACTCCGGAGAAGGAGGGATTGCTTGTATTTGTACTCAATCTGAATCCGGAACAAGAGACTTACAGCTTGTCATGCAAGGTCCCTGCTGCTTTCAGATAGGCCACGTAGTTCAGATAAAGTTGGAAACGGGCGTCAACTTTCGTTTCGTAAGCCTGTTGCCATAACGCTTGGGCTTCCAAATGGTCGGAGAGTGTTTCCAGACCTACTTCGTACTGGCTTTTGCTGACACGCCTGTTCTCTTCCGCCTGTTGCAGGGAACGGTCGGCAAGTTCGCTTTCCAGCTTTGCTTCGTCCAGATTGTTGGCGGCTTGGGTCAGTTCCAGTAACATTTGTTCGTTCAGGTTTTGCTGTTGAAGGCGGGTTTGTTCCAGTTTGGCTTTGGCTGCACGTACTTTGTTGCTGCGTTCTCCGAAATGGAACAAGGGGATGCTTACATTCAGAAGGACAGAGAAACTGGCATCGTCCAGGAAATTCTTGTTGTTCAGTTCCAAACCATGTACATAGTCGTATGAGCCTTTGATCCCTACTTTGGGAAGCAGTTCACTGCGGTTCAGTTTCACCTGCTGGCGGGCTATCGCCACTTGTTTGTCCAGTATTCCGTATTCCGGACGGCGGGTGATATCCAGTACCTGTACTTCCAGGTCTTTCTCTATCTCCGGGAAATCTCCGGAAACATGAACTTGTGTGGTCAATGGTTTCCCTATCAGGTGGCAGAGGTTCATGGTAGCCAGGCGGAGAGCATTCTCGGCTTTTCGGATACCTAGCTCGCTTTCATTCAGCTTTACTTGTACTTTCAATACATCATTCTGAGGTTTAAGTCCATGTTTGTAAGCACTCTCTACGTTATTTTTTAATTCCGTCAATACAGCGTGGTATGCATCGGCTACTGTTTTCATCTCCTTTGCTTTTACTACCAGAGCGTATGCCTGATCTGTTTTCTGAATGACTTCTGTTGCGGTCAGATTTTCATTCATTTGTGCCATTTCTTTGCCCAGCAAGGACATTTTGTAGGCGGCACGGATTTTACCGCCCATGTAGAGGGGCTGTTCCATTTGCACACCGCCCATATAGACCCATCCTATTTTATAGTCCAGGTTAATGCCGGGGAAGTAGGCAAAGCCTGCGGGTTGTCCCGGATTGAACTGTCCTGTTCCATCGGGCAGAAAGACGGGCAGGTTGCCTCCGGCTATGCCGTAACTACCGTCGGCATTACTGTAAAGTCCTGTTCCGCTGACGGTGAAGTTGGGGAAGAAGTTCCCTTTGTAACTCTTGGCAGTATAACGGGCACTTTCCGTCTGTTTCACGGAAGCCGCCATTTCCTTGTTGTATTTTAATGCCATTTCGCGGCACTCTTTCAGACTCAGTGTTTCCTGTGCCCATGCGGGGGTGGCAAGATGCCACAGCAGACAGCAGAGGGGGAGTATCATTGTCTTTTTCATTTATTCTCGGTTTTGTATGTCAGTGAAATGAATCAATTGTTTTTTATCTTGAAGAACAAGGCATATAATATAGGGATAAAGAGCAGCGTGATCAGTGTGCTGCACAGCAATCCACCCATGATAGCTGCCGCCAAGGAACCGAACATGGCATCGGACAGCAAGGGAATCATACCCAGAATCGTTGTCAGCGAGGCCATCATGACCGGGCGGAGACGGCTTTGGGAACTGTCTATCAGTGCGGTGATCGGTTCTACTCCTTCATTGATCTGAAGGGTGATTTCATCCATCAGCACAATACCGTTTTTAATCAGCATGCCGATCAATCCCAATGTGCCTACAATAGCCACGAAATTGAAGACTTTTCCTGTGAGCAGCATGACCGCTACCACCCCTACAAATATCATCGGAATACAGCAGAAGATGATGATGGGTTTGCGATAATCTTTGAACAGCATGATGAGGATGGCAATCATCAGAATGATGGCTAACGGGAAATTTTGGAACAGATACTTCATGGACTGGTCGCTGGCTATTTTTTCTCCTTGCCATACCAGTGAATAACCTTCGGGTAATGGTATGTTTTCTATCTGTTCCGCGATGGCAAGACGTGCTTTTTCCGTTTCAATGCCGGGTGCGGGCGAACATTGTGCCCGCTGGCTTCTCTGCCCGTTGTAACGGGGAACTACCGGATCTTCCCACCGGATATCAATCTCTTTGCTGATTTGTTTCAGCGGTGTGCTTCCCATGATGCTTTCCACCAAATCTTCTTTCGAAAGTGTGCCGGCTTTCAGCTTCACCATGGTTTCCTCGTTCAACAGTCCGTTCAGGGAAGGCAGAGACGAGAAGACTTGTGCGTTGCCCAGGTCCTCTATCGGTTCTCCTTTCTCGTCGAGGCATTTCAGGTAGATGTTGTTTTTGTGGATACCTTCGTAGAAAGAGCCGATAGGAATGCCTCCGGTGGCTGTGAGCAGGGAAAGGCTGACATCATTACGGCTCAGGCCGAGGGCACGGGCGGACGGCTGGTCGTATTCGATGGTCAGTACGGGTACTTGAGGTTCCCAGTCGGTGGTGATGAGGCAGACTTCCGGAGTCCTTTCCATGATGGCGCGGGCGCTGTCGGCCAGTTGGTGCAGGATGGCAGGATCGGGACCCAGAAATTGCGCCTCTATGGGATATTTCTTGAACATCAGATTATATCTTTTCAATTTGATGTATGCGTCCGGATAGGCTTGGGAGAGGTAAGCTTGGATTTCGTCTATATGTTCTACCAAGGTTTCCGGTGAGGTGAAGTCGATAATCAGTTCGCCGTACGAAAGTGAGGGGTTGGCAATGCTCCGTACCAGATTATAGCGTCCGGGCGTACCGCCTATGGAGGTAGTGACGTGGGTTATTTCCTCCCGTCCTTTCAGATAGGTTTCTATTTCTTCCAAATCTCGAACCACACGTGTATAGTTATTCCCTTCCGGAAGTTTGTATTCCATATAAAGCTGGTCGTAAACCATGTCGGGGAAAAAGCCCTGACGCATATATTGGTAGCCGAAAACGGAAAGCAGCAACAGACCGGTCATGGCAAATACAAAACTCCACCGGTGGGCCAGACCGAACCGCAGTGCCGAACGGAGGGTGGCATAGATTTTACCTTTGTATACTCGCTTTCCGGTACTGTCAGTATCTATGGCAGGATGCAGCCGGCGGTCGGCCATCAGTGGTACATGGATCAGTGCCAATATCCAGCTCAGTAACAGGGAAACGGCAAGTACGATGAAAAGGTCGCGCGTGTAGACGCCTGCGGTGTCGGGGGACATGTAGATGGGTAGAAAGGCGATGATGGCTATCAGTGTCGCGCCCAGAAGAGGCATGGCTGTCTGTCTTCCGATGGCGGTCATGGCTTCCATCCGGTTTTTGCCGGCCTTCAAGTCTACCAGTATGCCGTCTATGATGACGATGGCGTTGTCTACCAACATGCCCATTGCCAGTACAAAAGCAGCCAATGATACGCGCTGCATGGTTCCGCCTGCCGAATAAAGGAACAGAAAAGAACCGAATACGGTGATGACCAGGCTGATACCTATGATAAGGCCGCTCTTGAACCCCATTGCTATCATCAGTATCAGTACTACGATGATGACGGATTCTATCAGGTTGATGACAAAGGTTCCCAAAGAGCTGCCTACCCGTTCGGGCTGATAGAAGATTTTGTGGCATTCCACTCCTGCGGGCAGACGTTCGGCTTTGAGTTCTTCCAACTTGCTTTCTACGGCATGGCCTACTTTTATAATGTCCGAACCACTGGAGGCAGCGATGAGTATACCGAGAGCGCGTTCATGGTCATAGAATATTTCATTGCGTGTGGGGTTCTCGTAGGCTTTCTCTATACGGGCGATGTCACTCAGGCGAAGCTGGTCGTCATCGTGTCCTTGAATCAGCATTTTTCCGATATCTTCTACGGTTTTGAATTTGTCGTTTACTGTGACGCGGATACGGTTTTCACCATTTTCATAATATCCTGTATAGGTGGTTTTGTTCTGGCCGTTCAAGGTTGCCAGTACTTCTGCAGGTTTAACACCGAGGTTTGCCATACGGTCTTGCAACAGGGAGATATTGATGCATTCGGAACGTTTGCCGTAGAGTTCCACACGGTCTACCCCTTCCAGTTCGTTCACTTCCCGTTTTACCAGTTCGGCATAGTCGGACAGTTCACGGTCGGACAGTCCGTCACCTGTCAGGGCATAGAACATGCCATATACATTTCCGAAGTCATCTTTGACTATCGGGGTGGTGGCTCCTTCGGGCAACAGGGCGCGGGCGTCGCTTACTTTGCGGCGCAGCATGTCCCAGCATTGTTCCACGTCATCGTCCGGCACGGTGCTCAGCAGTTCTATCTGTATCAGGGACAGGTCGTTGTATGAATAACTTTCTATATTGTCAATGTTGCCCATGGTGCGGATGTTCTTTTCAAGCACATCCGTTACTTCCAGTTCTACCTGGTGCGCGGAAGCACCCGGATAGGTGGTGACTACCATGGCAAGCTTCACTTTTATTTCGGGGTCTTCCAATTTGCTCATCTGATAGCAGGAATAGGCTCCGCCGAGCAGCAGAACCGCTATCAGGAAATAAATCAGATTCCTGTTCCGGAATGCCCATTTACTGATGTCCATTATAATAATCCTCCTATATTTGTGTTAGTGACCGGTGACAAAGGTTTTACAATTTCTCCATCCTCAATGTGGTGTACGCCCGAGGATACAATCTGCTCTCCCGGTTGCAGTTGTCTGGAAGTGATGAGACTGTGTCCGTTGTTCAACAAACGCAGTATGGATACTTCCTGTCTGTGTACGGTATTGCTGGATGGATGAAAGACGAACACATACGCTTTGCCTTCTTTTTGCAGGATGGCGCCGGTAGGGACAGAAAGAGTATTCTCCTGCTCTGTACGGCAAAGGATGGTTACCATGGTGTTCATGCCGGGAGAAGGGATAGCCCGTGTGCCGGGTACTACTTGCAGGCGCATGGTGTATAGTTGGTTTGCGTTGGCTTTCGGGGTGACACTGATTAGTTTCAGCGGGTAGGTTTCGCCCGGATAGATATCAAATGTGCAGTGATAATTGTCGAACTGCTCCCGGCGGATATATTCGGCCGCAGGCAGATTTATTTCCACTTCGGGGGTTCCGCCGCTGATCATGGCAATGACGGGCATTCCGGCTCCGATGGTTTCGTGAGCTTCGAACAGGCGTTTCTGGACATACCCGTTGAAAGGAGCATAGAGCCGGGTGTAAGCCAACTGATCTTTATGGTGTTTGTACTTGGCGGTGATTTGCTTGAGCCCGTATACGGCTTTGTCATTGGCGTTGGGGGTGGTTCCGTTGTCTTTGTAAAGAGCCATGACCCTTTCTGCTTCCGCTTTTATTTGCTGGTATTCTGCTTCAGTAGCATCCAGTTGTACTTGATAGTCGGTGGGGTCCAGTTCGGCCAGTAATTGTCCCTCTTGTACACGGGCGCCGTCTTTTACATGTATTTTGCTGATGGTTCCGCTTACCCGGAAGGCAAGGCTGATATCTTGTGCGGCTTTTACCTTTCCCGGAAATTGCAGGAACGTTTGTTTGTCGGCAGAAACAACTGTGTCTATTTTTACTGTCTGATGACCTTTGGCTTCCTGGGCACGTTGTGCGCAGGAACTTAGTAAGATCAAGGAAATACCTGTTAGAATAAGATAAATTCGTTTCATACTACTATGATTTTCGTGCAATTAGTTTTCTGATACAAAGTTATTCCGAAGCAAGAGGATAGAAAAGGTTGATATGAATGATAAATTGTCCGATTTGTATATTTTTGGGTTGTTATGTAGCTGGAAAGTTTACGATTTGTATTTATTTTGCAGTAAATTAAAGAATGTATAGATTGATGGACAGACAACAGATGCCTTTTCTCTTTAGATTTCTTTCGGATAGTGAACTGTATGCCTTTAAAGACGGACAGATTATTTCGACATTTAATAAATGTGGCCTTTTCTTTTGCCGGAAAGGAAATGTGGAGGTTTCACTGGAAGATAAGCATTTTCAGATAAATCCCGGTGATGTGTATATTTACATGGCTTCTACCTTGGTGCATCTGCTTCATAAGAGTGAGGATGCGGAAGGGGTTATGGTTGAAGTGGATTTAGATTATATCATTCCTATCGTCAATAGGGTGATCAATGTGGAAAACCAGCTTTTTATGCGGAAGCATCCTTGTATATCACTTTCGGATAAGCAACGTGCTCATTTGGAGTATCTGTTGGATAATTTGCGGGAGAGGATAGAGGCGGAGGATGTGCAAGAGGTGAATTTGCAGCAACAACGCCTGACTTTGGAACTGATCAAGTCAATGGGGCAGACTTTCTGCTATGAGATATTGAATATGTATTTTGCCAACCAACCCATGCAGCCTTTGCCGCAGAACAAGAAGGATGTGATTTTTCAGAATTTCATGCTGGCTCTTTTCCGTTTGTATAGAAAGGAGCGTGATGTTGCTTATTATGCGAGGATGCAGCATATTACTCCACGTTATTTTTCCACCATCATTAAAGAGAAGTCGGGAAATAGTGCTTTGCAATGGATTGTGCAAATGGTGATTACCGAGGCAAAACAGTTGCTTGAAGGATCGGATCTGAGTATCAAGGAGATTGCAGACCAATTGAATTTCCCTACGCAGTCTTTCTTTGGAAAGTATTTTAAGCAATATGTGGGGATTTCACCTAAAGAATATAGAAAAGGCAAGTTGAGGATTAAGGATGGAATTTGATTTCAGAAAATGCAATCTATTTTATTTTAATATACCTTTGTGTACAAATCATAAACGTTTTATTTATGACCCGAAAGAACGAACAAGAGCGATTCATGTCTTATATTACAGAACGGCAAACTCATGAGAGCCGGATGGCGGTAGCTGATTTTTTGCGGAAATATGCTGACCGGTATCATAACTCTGATTTTATTTCTTCTGATCCGGTACAGTTCCCGCATCGCTATCATTTCAAAGCGGATATTGAAATCAGTGCTTTTCTGACTGCTTTTCTTAGTTTCGGAGCCCGCCCTCAAATACTGAAGGCGGCAGAACGGCTGGATTCCATAATGAACCGGCAGCCTTTGCAGTATGTGTTGTCCGGGAACTGGAAAATTGATTTCTGTGGTGAGGAGTCGTTCTATCGGACGGTTTCAAAAAATAGAATGGCACAATTGTTTCATTGGCTGTATACTATATATGATAGGTATGAGAGTATGGAGAATGCTCTTCTTTGCGAAACGGATGGAACTCCGATGCAACGTCTTTGTCGTTTGTTTGGAGTGTCGGATAAGGCGCCGCAAAAGAAATTGAATATGTTTCTGCGCTGGATGATCCGTCGCGATTCGGAAGTGGATTTTGGAATCTGGAGGAATTTCTCTCCATGTGAGTTGATTATCCCTTTGGATACACATGTCAGTGAGATGGCTTTCAGATTGGAGCTGACCCGAAGTAAATCTTATACGCTGAATAATGCAAGAACTATTACTGCGGCTTTGGCTGAGGTTTTTCCCGAAGATCCTTGTCTGGGGGATTTTGCTTTGTTTGGCTATGGGATTAATGAATTATGAGATGTAGTTTGGGGTGTGTTGCTCGAAGCAGGTAGCTGTGGTGAGGATGACTATGGGATATCATTTGCAATAAATGGAAATCTAAAAATAATCCCCGAGGGATATCACATCCATCGGGGATTTTCGGTTTTTTGGTTAAAGGTTAGTATAAAATTAGGTTAGGTTGTTTCTTAAATTATAGGGGTACGTATTCCACGAAGGCCTCCATTGCTTCATAACATGCCAAACCAAGTTGGTCATACAAAGCAGCGGTACCCCGGTTGCGGTCTTCACTTCTTTGCCAGAACAGACGTTCGTCGTTGCCCAGGAACGGTGCGCTTTCCATCTGAGACTGATGCTTTAAGATGGAGTTACGTTTAGCACGCAATTCTTCCGGACTGAACGGTACGGCCATTTCAATGTTTTCAATTTCCCATTCCGCCCATGCGCCACGATACATCCAGATGCGGCAATCTTTCAACCATTCGGCACCGGCTTCTTTTTCGATGTCGATAGCGGCAAGCACTGCGTCTGTGCAGACACGATGGGTTCCGTGCGGGTCGGCAAGGTCACCGGCCACATAAATTTGGTGGGGTTTTACGTCACGTAGTAACTGTAAAACGATTTCCACATCGGCTTCACTGATAGGGTTCTTCTCGATTTTTCCTGTTTCATAGAACGGCAAGTCGAGGAAGTGGACACGGTTCAATGGAATTTGATTGTAAGTACTTGCAGTACGGGCTTCGCCACGACGGATCAGTCCTTTAATGGTCAGGATATCGCGGCTGTCCATATCGCCTTCTTTCTTGGCGGCAAGGAATTTCTTGATTTCAGCGTATTTGTTTTTGATGGTTTCGTTGGAGTTTTCATCAAAAAGTTGGTTGAAACCGTTGATGAAGTGCATGAAACGTACTACTTCTTCATCGCCTACGGCAATGTTTCCGGAAGTTTCGTATGCTACGTGTACTTCGTGACCTTGCTGAACCAAACGCCGTAAAGTTCCACCCATTGAGATTACGTCATCATCCGGGTGCGGAGAGAAGACTACCACGCGTTTCGGGAATGGTTTTGCCCGTTCGGGGCGATAGGTGTCATCTGCATTGGGCTTGCCGCCGGGCCATCCGGTGATGGTGTGCTGCAAGTCATTGAATATTTTGATATTTACGTTGTAAGCAGAACCGTAGAGTGCCAGCAGTTCGCTCAGTCCGTTTTCATTGTAATCTTTGTTGGTCAGTTTCAGAATCGGTTTTTTGACACGCATACACAACCATACAATAGCGCTGCGAATCAATTTGTCGTTCCATTCGCAATTGGTTACCAGCCACGGACGTTGGATACGGGTAAGGTGAGAAGCCGCTGCCAGATCTATGCAGACATTTGCATTGTTATGCATTTGCAGATAAGAAGCGGGCAGAGTGTCGCTCACTTTGTCTTCCACCGCTTTCTTGATGATATCGGCTTTGTCATCTCCCCATGCCAGCAAATAGATTTTGCGGGCAGCCATAATAGTTGCCACACCCATCGTGATGGAACAGGGAGGGAGATTGTCCACTCCCAAGTTGTGTGCAGCTTCAGCACGCGAGGTTGAGTCAATCAAAATCAGTCGGGTAGGGGAGCTCAAGCTTGATCCCGGCTCGTTCATGGCAATATTGCCTTCACGACCAATGCCCATTAATACGATGTCTATACCGCCAAAAGTCTGGATACGTTGTTCGTACAGGCGGCAGTATTCGATGACAGCTTCCTGCGGAATCGTTCCGTCGATGGTGAATACATTTTGTTTATCGATGTCGATTTGGCTTAGGAATAAGTCGTTCAGCTGTGAGAAACTGCTTCCAGCCCCTTCGGAAGCCAAAGGGTAATATTCATATAAATTGAAAATTACTACGTTACGGAAACTTAGTCCTTCATCTTTATGTTTACGGACTAGTTCGGCATAAAGCGGCCGTAATGAAGCACCGGTTCCAGCCCCAATCACGCAGAACTTTCCTTCGCGCTGACGTTCCTGGATTTTTGCCGTAATTTCGTTGGCAATGTGCTGCACGCCTTCCTCCATCGTTTCATAGATGTCGGTAGGCACTTTTTCGCAGCGGGTCAAGACAGAACGTTCCACCGCATTTTCGGGTTTATAATATTTCGGAGATACTCTGTTCAGAGAAATCTGCGAACTTAAGTTTGTTCTCATAAATTACAAATTAGCTTTTTCGATGTCTTTGAAATATTTGTAGGTACCGACTTTCAGTTCGTCTGTAGCGGCTTCGTCACAAACAATAATGCCATGCTGGTGCATTTGTAATGCACTGATAGTCCACATTTGTGTAATACCACCTTCAACGGCATGTTGCAAAGCACGTGCTTTGTTGTGCCCGTTGCAGATAATCAGAACTTCTTTGGCTGAAAGGACAGTCCCTACACCTACTGTTAACGCAGTTTTAGGTACTTTGTTCACGTCATTGTCAAAGAAACGTGAGTTTGCAATGATTGTGTCTGTAGTCAGTGTTTTGATACGTGTGCGTGAAGACAAAGATGAGCCCGGCTCGTTGAATGCGATATGTCCGTCGGGACCGATACCTCCCATAAACAGGTCGATGCCTCCGATTTCGGCTATTTGTTTTTCGTAGTTGGCGCATTCTGCTTCCAGGTCTTCGGCATTTCCATTCAGGATATGTACATTTTCTTTCTTTATATCAATATGGTTAAAAAAGTTTTTCCACATAAATGTATGGTAGCTTTCTGGATGATCTTCAGGCAAGCCTACATATTCGTCCATATTGAAAGTAACGACATTCTGGAAAGATACTTTTCCCTGCTTGTTCAGTTCTATCAGCGCTTTGTACATGCCTAGCGGTGAAGATCCTGTGGGACAACCTAAAACAAAAGGTTTTTCAGGAGTCGGATTTGCCGCATTGATTTTACTAGCTACATAGTTTGCCGCCCATTGTGACAGCGCTTGGTAATCAGATTCAATAATTACTCTCATGGTTCTTTCTTTTTTAAGTTTTAAGTGTTAAGTTAACTATACGGGTTATTCCATATTATCCGTTTTGGGACGGAGGAATGTCAATTGTACTACCAGTGCGATAAGCACAATAATAGCCAACATGGCAAATCCCAGTCCCAACTTACCTCCGTCTGTCCACTTTCCCAAGACTTCGGTAATGGCTGCTCCCGCAAACACGCCTGTCATATTCATGATACCATAGGCGGTAGCACGGTGTTTGGATGATACGAACTGGCATAGAATCGGCATATTGTTGGCATCGAAGATACCATAACCGATTCCGAATAATAATCCAGCTCCCACAACAGCTACGAAACTGTGTCCGAACCCTAGTAAAAGCAGGGATGGAATAGTAAGTCCCAAGCCGATAGCACCCGTGTACACACGTCCTTTTATATTTCTTTGCACCCACTTATCGGATAAGGTTCCACCAATAATTACGCCAATGAACGAGGATAGCGCGATGGTGATAGTCGACATGGGGCCGGCTTGTGACATCGGTATATTCAGGTTCTCGGCGAACAAGGTAGGTAACCAGTTTTTGGTTGCCCATCCCGGTAAACTGGGGGCTGCGAAATATAGCAGAATCACCCAGAATGCAATATTACTGAAAAGTAATGATAATCCCTTCAATAAATTGCTTTTTTCTTTACCGGAAGGTGAATTTATTTGTTCAATTTGTATTCTATCCTTCTTTTCATGTAGAAAAAGCATCAAAATTACGGCGTATGCGATGCCGGCGATGCCGAACCAATGAAAGGTTGTATGCCAGGAAAAAGCAGCGGCTACTGTAGCGCCGAAACCTCCGATGGCCTGCCCGGTGTAGAGCCCGGTCATGTGAATACCGATGGCTAATGAACGTGACTTATCGGAGTGATAGTCGGCGATCAGTGACAATCCGGCAGGAATATAGAGCGCTTCGCTGATTCCCATCAAGGCGCGAAGGAAAAAAACTTCATTATAGGTGTCGGCGATTCCCATCAGATAAGTGACGGCCGACCATACAAACAAACTGCCAACAATAAGCCATTTGCGGTTCATGCGGTCGCCCACCATTCCGGCTATAGGGCTCATACAGCCATATATCCAAAGAAAGACTCCCATCAGTCGCCCAAAATTGGCAGCTGACTGAAGCTCGGTGATATCCACCGCCATGGCATCTCTCATTGTGGACAACATTTGCCGGTCCATGTAATTCAACAGGGCAACACCCCATAATAATCCTACTACAACCCAAGGATAAATTTTACTGTTTTTCATGCTAATAGATAAAGGGCTTTATAAATGTGATTTTTTGTTGTCGAGTATTTCCTTGCACAATGTATAGCCCTTGATCATCATTCTTGGAATGTGGAACGGGCCTTTGAACAGGTTACCCTTGGCCATTTGTGCAGGCGTGCCGTCACGATGGAGATATCCAAACCATTCTCCACACTCTTTATCAGGGAAATGGGTGTATGTCCAATCGCTGATTTGCTTGTGCATGTCAAGGTATTTTTCATTTCCGGTTGCTAAATATGCATACAAAGTAGCGATGATAGCCTCTGTCTGAGGCCACCAGAATTTCATGTCTTGGGAATAATCCTGTGGCGGAAGGTTCTTGCAGTCTTTGAAGTTGATGATACCTCCGAATTCTTTGTCCCATCCCCACTCCCAAGACCAATCAAGGATAGTGAGGGCCAATTCCGTAATATCTTTGTCCCAATTACGGTATTTGGCTTCTTCCAGCAGAAACCAGGCGGTCTCGATACAATGTCCCGGATTGATGGTGCGGCCCATGTTGCTGTCGATGAATTCTCCATGGGGGCCTACCGTTTCAAGCAACGCCTTGAATTCGGGATGCATGAAATCTTTGCGCAGTTGGGCGATGGAAGCGTCAATCTGTCCGTTGAAGCTTTCATCTTGAATGGCCTGACGGATACGTGATGCTACATTAATCAGGATCATTGTGATGGAATGTCCTTTCATAGGAAGAGTATCCAGATATTTTGGAGGGAGTATGCCTGGTGTTTCCATAAAATACTGCATCCGTTTGAACAAGTCTAATGCTTTTACGGCATACGTCTGGTCACCGGATGCGATGGCATATTCCGACATGGCGATGGCTGCGAATGACTCCGAGAAAATATAACGGCGTTTGCGCAAGGGAGTGCCTTCGGCAGTCACTTCGAAATACATACGTCCGTCAGAGTCAAAACAATGCGCTTCTATAAAGTCTATTGTACTTTTAGCTGCCGCCAGCCATGCTTCGTTCTTTTCTATATTATTATATGCATAGGAACAGATAAAAGCAAATCTTCCTTGGAACCACACTGATTTGGTGGTGTCCATCAAGCTGCCGTTTCGGTCAACGCAGGTATAAATACCTCCATTGACCTTGTCCAGCCCGTATTTCAGCCAAAACGGCATGATATTGGTGGTCAGATCTGTTTTGTATGATTCCGACCATTCTTTTATATAGTCTATTGAAAACATCGTGGTTCAGGTTTATTTGTTACATCTTTCGAAGAAATTGATTGCTTCCAGTTCGGCTTTCATGGCAGCTTCTTCCTCATCTGTCATGTTCTGGAACGGAGTCCGGTTCTTTCCTAAATCCAGCCCGATCAGTTTCATGATGCGTTTACCGCCAACGATGTTTCCACGATAGTGACAGATGACATTGATAACTTCCTGTGCGAAATTCTGGCGTTCGCGTGCCAGTTCCAGATCACCGGCTTTCCATGCTTCGATAATACCTGTGAGTTCTTTGCCGTTATAGTTGGTTGTTCCACCGATACCGCCCTGTGCACCGCCCATAGCCAGACAAGGAAGGATCGTTTCATCCTGGCCGTGCAACATGTCAAATTTGCCATTTTTATATAAACGGCATTGGTTGTATTCATACAGGCTTTCGAAAGTATATTTGATACCGGCGAAATTAGGAATGCGACCGTCTACGGCTTCCAAGAATGCTACCATTGAGAGGAATGCTCCGTTGAAAGCTGGGATATGATAAAAATAGAAAGGAAGTGCAGGAGCGCCGCATGCTATTTCTTCGCAGTATTTCACCAATTCTTCAATGCGTCCTACTTTGGGGAAAGGAGGTGCCATTGCTCCGATACCCCATGCTCCGATTTTCTGAGCGTGTTCTGCTAGACGTTTGCTTGATTTTACACAAGTGCTTCCTACATGGACAATGACTTTGAATCCTTCGGGTGCTACTTCCATCCAGCGTTCAGCCAGTTTCATGCGTTCGTCTTCTGTCAGCATATAGCCTTCTCCGGAAGAACCATTGATAAATACGCCTTGAAGTCCGTTTCTAACCAATAGTTGGCAATAGGCTTCAATAGGTTCATAATTTACTTCTCCGTTCTCATAAAAGGGAGTAAAAGGTGCGTCAATTAATCCGTGAATCTTTTCCATAGCCTTTAATTTATTTGAAATGAATATTTTATATTACTTAATCATGTTGCGTGCAAATATATAAATGATTTATGAAAACAACAAGTGAAAACTAAATTTATTTATTAATAATCACTCTTTTAATAAATAGAAAGATGAATAAGCGACTTAGAAACGTTATTTAAATGTATATGGAAAATGGAATTGTTACAAAAAATGATAATTAGCTTACATCTTCTAAAATAATTTTTGAAAATTCTCTTTAAATGTGATTTGATTTCATAAAAAAATAACTATATTTGTGGACATTAACGGAATATTTTATTATGGGTGAGAATTTGTTGAAAGAAATTGAAAAGGGCTCAAAGATGGCTGTGATGAAGAAGAAAATCATTACCCATTATATTTATAGTGGAAGCTCTACGATTACAGATTTAGCAAGAGAGATGGATTTAAGTGTACCTACAGTTACAAAATTCATCGATGAAATGTGTGAGGAAGGTTACATTAACGACTATGGAAAGCTGGAAACCAGTGGGGGAAGACATCCCAGTTTGTATGGTTTGAATGCAGATTCCGGATATTTTGTAGGTGTTGAAGTGCGTCAGTTTTCCATTAACTTAGGGTTGATAAATTTTAAAGGAGATGTAGTTCAGTTAAAAATGAATGTTCCTTTTAAAGCGAAGAATACCCCTGAGAGTTTAGACGAATTGTGTAAGTTGATTAAACATTTTCTTCAAAAAGTCAGTGTTGAGAAAGATAAGATATTAAATATTAATGTAAATCTTTCCGGGCGTGTGAATCCGGATTTGGGATATAGTTACAGTATATTCAATTTTGATGAGCGCCCGTTGACGGATGTCATATCAGAAAAGGTGGGTGGTTATCGTGTCTCTATTGATAACGACACTCGTGCTATGATTTACGGTGAGTATATGCAAGGTGTTGTGAAAGGTGAGAAGAATATCATCTTTATCAATGTCAGTTGGGGATTGGGTATGGGAATTATCATTGATGGAAAGATTTATAAAGGAAAATCCGGTTTCTCTGGCGAATTCGGGCATAATTTTGGATATGAGAATGAGATTATCTGCCATTGTGGGAAAAAAGGATGCATAGAAACGGAAGTTTCGGGGGCTGCTTTGCATCGTATTCTGTTGGAACATATTAATAATGGTGAAAACTCTATTATCTCCAATACCAAGAAAAATTTGGAAGATTTGACCTTGGATGATATCATTGATGCGGTAAATAAGGAAGATTTGCTGTGTATTGAACTGGTGGAAGAAATCGGAGTGAAATTAGGTCGCCATGTAGCGGGACTTATTAATATATTTAATCCGGAGCTAGTCATTATTGGTGGTGCATTGTCACGTACAGGTGATTATTTGACACAACCCATCACTACAGCTATTCGAAAATATACACTGAACTTGATGAACCGTGATTCTGTTATTGTAGAATCTAAATTGAAAGAAAGAGCCGGGATCATCGGTGCTTGTATGTTGTCGCGCAGTAAACTGTTTGAATAAATATGTAGGTATTATAAAATAAGGGATGAGTCCATTACATGATTCATCTCTTATATTGTCTTCTTGTTAAGTTTAACTCTGAGCAAGCTTAATAAGTTAAGGAGCTAGTATTATGGTTGATAGAACACATGGTGAAACTAAACTTTGGGAATCTTTCATTAAAGGAGAAACGGCGGCATTTGAAGAAGTTTATCGACGCTATTATTCGTTATTGTATTCCTATGGAATTCGTATGGTAGGTGACAGAGAGCTGGTTGCTGATACCATACAGAATCTGTTCGTCAAGTTGATCTTAAATTGTAGGAATTTGCATTATACTGATAATGTAAAAGCGTATTTGCTTTGTTCTTTTAGAAATAAACTGCTGGATGCGTTTCAGTCTTTACGTCCTATGGAAGTGATTGAAGAATGCCATGAATTTTTTCCGATGGGCGAAGAAATAATAAATTCTTTATTTAAGAAAGATGATGTGGATGTGAAGAATGAAAGAAGGCTGGCTAAGGCAATTTCACGTCTTTCCGGTCGTCAGCGTGAAATTCTGTATTTATATTATGTAAAAGAATTGAGCCATCAGGAAATATCCGCTATCTTAGGTATGAATCCTCAATCAAGCAAGAATCTTTTGTCGCGTACATTGGCACGTTTGCGTGAATTCTTTTTCTCTGTTTCAACCATATGGATTTTCAGTATCTTGGTGCATTGTGTTCATGTGCCTGTGCGTAGTGTTTGGGCTTTTCACTTCTCTTGATTTAGCGAGTAGTCAATCATTGTTGTTTTATCATTTGGGCATGTTTTCATGGAATGAAGTGATATTTGTGTGATGAATAAGTTCTTTTATTTGTCATATAAGGTTTGTCTATTGGTTTTGCGAAGGCTCATGCAAAGAAAAGTGTGATTTCTTTTCTTTTTTATGAGTACCTTTTTTATCGGGCACCGTTTTCTTAATAAAAAGGTTTTTCGATGAAAAATAAAAAAACAATATATAATTCAGATGAATTTCGTAAAACAGTTCAATGCCTGACTGAGAAGATTCGGGAAGCAGATGAACTGGAATCTGTTGATGTAGACAAATCTTTTCAGGACGTGATGAAACGAGTAGGAAGGGAAAAAAAGGTTCCCCACAGACGTCATATTTATAGGTGGTCTTTGTCGATAGCGGCAGCGATTGCTTTGGCTTTAGTTATGAACTGGTGGAGTACCAATGTTGATGAGGGTACGGAGCTTGATATAGCATTGCTGAATGACACGACTTCCATTTGCGGTGATGAGGTGATTCTGATAACAGATAACCAAGCTATGAATCTGAAAAATGATGCTTCTTTAAAATATGATACTTTAGGAAGTTCGAATATTCAGCAGTATGCATTAAATACTAAAATATCCCAGGCTTCATCTGTAAAGAATGAAATGCATCAAATAATGGTTCCTAATGGGAAAAGAGCTGATATTACTTTTTCTGATGGTACTAGAATTTATATAAATTCAGGTAGTAAAGTGATATATCCGGATATTTTTGAAGAACGGAAACGTGAAATCTTGGTAGAGGGGGAGGTTTATCTGGATGTAGCCAAAAGGAAGGATTGCCCATTTGTTGTCAAAACAAGAGAGTTTGATATACGCGTGCTGGGTACTTCGTTTAATGTCTGTGCCTATAGGGAGGATGAGGCTGCATCTGTTGTTTTAGTACGTGGAAGCGTGGAAGTAACTACTGAGAATAAGAGCAAAGTAAGATTAGCACCTAATCAATTGGTGGATATTAAAGGCAATAAAACGCAGGTACGTAAGGTTGATGTGTCCGAATACATCAGTTGGAAGGATAATTTATTGCTGCTTCATCAAAGACCCGTAGGAGATGTTTTAAAGAAGCTTGAGCGGTATTATGGGTGTAAAATACGGTATGATGCAGAGATTACGACCTTGTCATTGTCAGGAAAACTGGATCTCCAAACAGATATTACCAATGTTATGGATAACTTATGTCTTTCATTATCATTGCATTATACAATAAATGATAAAGATGAAATCTATGTGAGCCTTAAATGAGAATTGTTGAACCTTAAAATACTTTAGCCTATGGAATAAAAGAAGGATGTAAAAAAAGAAAACCAGACAGTATTTGCCGTACTATCTGGTCACTGAATCGTTGTTTAATTATTTACCTTGAAATAAATAGAAAAAACAATCAAATATATGAAAAAATACACGAATAGAATAAAACTCATGCCTAAATTCACAAAATGTATGAGTTTAGCCATGATTTTAACATTTACAGGTTATGAAGAGGCTTTTGCGGAAATGAGTTATGCGGAACAAACCAGCTTTACCGTTTCCATGGAGAACCAGACTTTGAAGAGTGTGATTAATTGGGTAGAAAAAAATAGTCAATTTATTTTTATATATCGTACAGATATTGATTTGTCTCGTCGTGTCAATGTGGATGTACGAAATAAAACAATAGAGGAGGTACTGAAACAAATGTTTGCCGGTACTGATTTGGAATATCATATCCGTGACAGACAAGTAATAATTCGCAAGGCCATTTCTAGAGAAGAAACGCGTCCCATTGTTATGCAACAAGATAAAGTGACTGTCAAAGGTATAGTGACCGATGCCAAAGGAGAAGCAATTATTGGGGCTAATATAATAGAGAAAGGTACCACCAATGGTACTATAACTGATATAGACGGCCGGTTTACGTTAGTGGTAAGTGAAAAAGCGTCTTTGGTCTTTTCTTATATCGGTTATCTGACCCAAGAAATGTTGGTAGGGAAAAAAACGTTTCTGAATGTTCAGCTGCAGGAAGACAATAAGACTTTGGATGAAGTGGTGATAACAGGTTATGGGGGCACACAACTTCGTTCCAAGATGACTAATTCCATTGCTAAAGTTGACAATTCTACTTTAAGTACGGGGGCCCATACTAATCCGGCGCAAGCACTCTCTGGTGCAGTGGCAGGATTAAGGGTACAGCAAACTAGCGGTAATCCGAATTCCACTCCTACTTTGGTGCTTCGTGGTGGTACCAATCTGGATGGTAGCGGTTCACCTTTGGTTATTATCGATGGTGCTGTACGCGAGTCGTTGAGTGATGTGAATCCGGAGGATATCGAGTCTTTGGAGGTCATGAAAGATGCTGGTGCTACGGCTATTTATGGTGCGCGTGCTTCCAATGGTGTAATTCTTGTTACTACTAAAAGAGGTTCGGAAGGACATACGGAAATAAATTTGAGTGCGAAAGTCGGTTTCAATTTTTTTCATAGCCAGTATGAATTTTTGAATGCTCATGATTATTTGTATTATATGCGTTCGGCATTTTATCGGTCTTCGCATATATGGCAGGATAAATCGGGTGCTTGGCATGGATTTGCCAGTGATGCGACTTTATCCGGAACACAGCCTTACGGAACGGGAAACAGATATTTTGATGAAAAAGGGAATGTACTTAATGGTAATAAGGATAATACAGCTGTATGGGGTGTTATGAATTATACAAATGACCTGGCTTTCCTGTTAAAACAAGGTTGGCAGACAATGGATGACCCAGTGAATCCGGGACAAAAATTGATTTATTGTGATAATCAACTGAAAGATTATAATATCAAATCTCCGGCTATTACTCAGGATTATAACTTGAGTGTATCCGGTGGCAATGATAAAGGACATTATTATGCAAGCCTAGGCTATAATCGCAGCGAAGGAAATGCGATGAACAACTGGTATCACCGTTTGAACTTCACGATCAATGCAGATTATAAAATTAAGCCTTGGCTTACTTCTAATTCTTCTTTGACATTTACCGATGCCAAATGGGACGATGGTGGTGCAGGATATGCCGGTGAAGGTAATTTTTTCAGTACTACCTTGTCCGTTCCTCCTACATTCCGTGTGAAAAGTCCGGACGGTGATTGGTTGGCAGGCCCTGCCGTGGCTTCTTATGCTCGTGGCTGGACTACAGTGAAAGTGTATGAGGATGCATTGAATTATGATAATAATACGGACAAGTTTAATCTGAGCCAGTCTTTTACCTTTAATATAATGAAAGGATTGACATTCAAGACCACAGGAACTTGGTTCTATTTTGATGATAGCAGAGAGTTCTTCAAAGGGGACTATATTGTAGCTACAGGACCGGTGTATGATACTAATCATAGTACTTCCAACAAACATGAACGGCTTTTAGACCAGACTTACAATGGAATCTTGAATTATCAGACTACATTCCGGCAAGATCATTCTATGGATGCGATGGTAGGTGTAGAATATTATGACTCATACAAGAAAGGTTTTTCGGCATCTGGTTATGGATCTCCATTATCTGATTTTCAGGATTTGAATTATACTTCGACTGCTGCCGGAGTGCGGCAAATAGATTCTTGGCATTACAGACAGCGTATTCTTTCATTCTTTGGCAGAGTGAATTATGATTATAAGTCCAAATATTTGCTGAGCCTTGTTTTACGTCGCGACGGATACTCCAAACTGCCAAAAGATAACCGTTGGGGAACCTTTCCCGGTATATCAGCCGGTTGGGTATTGAGTAGAGAGAATTTTATGGAGTCTTGTAGCAATGTACTTTCTTATGCTAAAATTCGTGCTAGTTACGGAGCCAATGGAAATGTGTCTGGTGTACTGGATGCTAATGGTAATGTAGTGACAGGACTTGATTATTATACGGTTCAAGGTTCTTATGGTATTATGAAAGATAAAGATGGTAAAATAGTACCCAACTATAATGGCAAAGTTCCTTTGATGATAAACGATTTGCCTAATCCCACCATGAGATGGGAAAAATCGTACACATTCGAGACAGGTTTCGATATTGGTTTTCTGAATAACAAATATATCTTGAACTTCACCTATTATAATAGACATACACAGGATAAATTTGCAGAAATCACCCTGCCTTCTCATAGCGGAGTTTCTTCTTTCCTTTCTAACAATGGAGAAGTACAAAACCAAGGTATGGAGTTGGAATTGACTGCCAATGTTTTGCGTACCAAAGATTGGAAATTTACAGTTAGTATGAATACCGCTTATAATAAGAATAAGATTATCTCATTACCGTACAATGGATTGCCGAATAATATGCAGGATGCCTATCAGGTTTATACGGGACGCAAGCTGGCAGATGGTACCTATGAAAGACAATGGGTAGGTGGTTATCAGGAAGGACAGGAATATGGTGTGATTTACGCCTTTAAATCTCTTGGTATTTATAAGAGTGAGAGTGAGATTCCAGGCAATCTGATAGACAGATCCACTTATACGGAAAATGGAGCAGATGCCAAAGTGCTTTATGGCCCTGAAGCTTGGGCTAAATTGTCGGATGCCGAAAAGGAGAAAGGACTGCCTATACAGGCTGGTGATGTGAAATGGCAGGATGTGAATGGGGATGGTGTGATTGATGATTATGACCGGGTGAAATTGGGTAATACGATACCTCATTGGACCGGAGGCTTTAACATTAATACTTCATGGAAAGGGTTAACTTTGAACTGCCGTCTGGATTATGCTTTAGGCTATTGGGTACATGATTGGAAAACTCCTTGGATTATGGGTAATATGCAGGGAACATTTAATACCATTTCTTTAGTTAAAGATTCCTGGTCGGAAAGTAATCCGAATGGAAAATATCCGGTGTATGGATGGGCTGACTTTTTGGGCAAACGTAATTATGACAGAATATCGGACATTAATTGTTATCGTGGCGATTATTTGGCTTTTCGTGAAATAAGCCTGTCGTATTCCTTGCCTCAGAGTTGGATTCATAAATCCGGTTTGAGCAAGGTGGATGTTTCTGTAACAGCACAGAATTTGGGATATATTACAGCAGCCAAAAATATGGCGACCCCCGAATATGGTGTCAGTCAGAATGGAGGATATCCCCTCCCTAGAACAGTTGTTTTGGGTTTAAATGTTACATTCTAATAAATAGGAAGGATTATGAAGAAAATATTTTATAGCATATTGTTGAGTGGGATGATGGTATTGTCTGCTTGTGATGCGTTGGACCTGTCTCCTGAAGATTATTATGGCTCTAATGATTTTTGGAATCAGAAGTCTCAGGTAGAAATGTTTATGACTGGTATTCATGCCGATTTAAGAGATAAATATCAGATGCCTGTCACATTGGGAGAGTTCAGAAGTGAGATTCTGATAAGTGATGTTACTTCTATGGGTGAGGGGGTATATGGTCTGCCTATGACTAATAATCTGCTTACGAAAGATAATACCGGTGTCGATGATTGGTATGAGGTGTACCCAAATATCATGCATATAAATTTGTTTATCAGAAATGTAGATAAAGAAATTGATTATCTGACTGGAACGGAGAAATCATTTTATTTGGGACAGGCTTATGGCTTGCGTGCATATTACTATTTCTATCTTTATCGAACATTTGGTGGTGTGCCGTTAGAGACGGAACCGAAAGTTACCGAGGGTAGCATTGATATTACGCAATTATATAAGGCTCGTTCTACTCCGGAGGAAACGTTGGAGTTTATCAAAGAAGATATTAATAAATCCGAAGCTTTCTTCAATGAGTCGGATAAGAAGATGTCCAACCAATATGAATGGTCTTATCATGCAACGGAACTTTTGAAGGCCAAGATATATATGTGGTCTGCCAAAGTCACTACAGGATTACCAGATGATGATATTGCAGGGGATCATATAGCTACTCTGACTGCCGTAGATCCTAATAACAGTGACTTGTTGACAGCAAAGAAGGCTTTATTGAATTTGGTGAACCAACAATTCGAACTGCTTCCAAACTTTGCGGATTTATGGACTCCGGAAGGGAAGAAGAATAAAGAGATCATTTTCGCTCTGTGTTTTAATAAGAATGAATTGACCAATTGGGGGGCGAACTGGTTCTATAATGTAGCCTTGTTTACCAATGCTACGGACTTGGATGGAAATAAATATGGTCCGGATCCGTTGAAGCTATTGACAGCCGGACCATTACGTTATGAGTATAAAGTGCCGTTTATTGAGATTTATGATAAGGAAGATACTCGTTTGGATGCTACTTTCTTTCAATATATGTTCGAAGGAAAGACTCGTGGCGCTTGTTGGAAAAAACTGATGGGACATACGGATGGAGGAACTCATTATTATGATTCAGATGTACCGGTATATAGATATGCTGATGTTTTGTTGATGCTGGCCGAGTGTGAAAACGGGTTGGGAGCTCCGGATAAATGTGCTGCATATATAAATGAGGTACGTAAGCGTGCTTATGGTGATAAATTTGAACAACATAAATATATTGCAGGAGATTATGTGGATAATGAGTGGGCTATTTTGCAGGAACGTGATAAAGAGTTTGTAGGTGAGGGAAGCCGCTGGTTTGATTTATTGCGTTTACGTGATTCCAACGGAAAACCTTTTGTCTTTTCTGTTAAAGCGCATTATGGAAGTTCATTGCCTATATTAACAGAGGATAAGGCGTATATGATGTTGTGGCCTGTTAATGTGGAAGTTTTGAATGGAGATCCGGAAATCAAGCAGACTCCGGGGTATGAATAATAGTGAGATAATATGATGATAATGAAAAGATTGCTCTTTTTAGTATCTGTATGCAGCTTATGTATGGTTGGTAATTCTCAGAATTACCAACCTGAGAAGCATGCAGTTGTGAAATCAGATCGTGGGGATGGACGGTTACTAAGTACTTATGCCATTGTTCATGAGATGTTGAAAGATACACATCCCCAATATGCTTACCGTTCCGGTATGTCCGCACAGGAATTTACGCAATGGCAGGATGGAGTGCGTGCTGCGATGGTGGAGATCATGAAGTTTCCCGAGATAAAGAGACAACCGTCTCCTGTCTGTGTGAAAACGGAAAAAAAAGAGGGATATATTTTAGAGAAATGGGAGTTCTATCCTTTTCCAAAGTCAGTTTCCACTTTTCTGGTTTTGAAACCGGAACATTTGAAGGGTGCAGTACCCGGAGTTTTGTGCATTCCGGGGTCCGGAAGGACCAAAGAAGGATTGGCCGGTGAGCCCGGCATCTGTGATAAGTTAACTGAGGATTATAATAATCCCAAAGTAAGTATGGCTTTGAATATGGTTAAAGAAGGTTATGTGGCGGTAGCGGTGGATAATGCCGCTGCCGGAGAAGCCTCCGATTTGGAATGTTATGATAAAGGATGGAATTATGACTATGATGTTGTTTCCCGTTTTTTGCTTGAACTGGGATGGAGTTGGCTAGGGTATACTTCTTATCTGGATATGCAGGTACTGAATTGGATGAAAGCCCAGTCTTATATCCGAAAGGACAGGATTGTGATTAGCGGATTCTCATTAGGTACAGAACCGATGATGGTCTTGGGGGTGTTGGATAAGGATATTTATGCTTTTGTGTACAATGATTTTCTATGCCAGACTCAGGAACGTGCCGTTGTAATGACTAAACCTGACAAGGAAAACAGACGTCCTTTTCCAAATTCTATCCGTCATCTGATACCTGGTTATTGGAGGTATTTTAATTTTCCAGATGTTGTTGCGTCATTAGCTCCTCGTCCTATCATTTTTACAGAGGGAGGGTTGGACCGTGATTTCCGTTTGGTACAATCTGCTTATGCTGCTAGTGGAAAACCGGAAAATGCGGAGTTTCATCATTATCCGAAGTTTGCTGATAAGGCAGTTAGAAAAGATGTGGAGCACCTTGATGAAGGACTGGATTCAAAGACCTATTTCGAAACGGTCAATGTAGATCCTCCTTCTCATTATTTTAAAAACGAACTGGTTATTCCTTGGTTACGCAAAGTTTTAAAGTAGGTTCAGGTATTTTGATAGGCTGTGATTTTTTATATAATATGAGCTCCTTGTTTTTCATCTAGGTGAAAGCAAGGAGCTCTTTTTTATTGATTGTGAAGAATTCTTGCAAAATTTAATCTTGTTTTAATGCAGATTGTAGTGTTTCCCAATTTTCATTGAAATCAGGCATGGAATGAAAAAGTAAATTCGCTCCTTCATTCAGTAACACATTGTCGTGCAATGGTCCTGTATTCACGGCGATGGTAAAAATACCGGCTGCAACTCCCGCCTGTACACCTAGTGGTGCATTTTCTATTACTAACGCTTCATTGGGTTTAAAGCCGCCTTTCTTTAGGGCCATCAGATATGGCTCCGGATTTGGTTTCCCATATTTCACATCAAAGGCGGTAACCATTAAGTTGGCTTGGAATATGCCCGGAAAATTATGATTCAATCGGTCCAATAACGAAGTTTGTCCCGAACCGGTCACTACCATCGGAGTCAGTCCTTCACTCTTTATTTTAGTCAATACTTCCAGTGCGCCGGGCATCCGTTCTGCTTTGGGGCATTTGTTGAATTCTTCAGTTTTGGCTTGGTAGATAGCTTTTATTTCTTCTTCAGTAGCATCATGCCCACGCTCCCGACGACTTACTATATTGATCGTAGATGCACCGGTACGCCCTTCGTGCATATAAGCTTCTTCTCGGCTGAGGCCGAAACCGAAGCGTTTCATTATTTTATGCCATGACTCAGCATGGTTGGACATGGAGTCGAACAGCACGCCGTCCATATCGAATAATACGGCTTTCAAGTCGATGGATTCGTATCCATGAGTATGAAGATAGTTATTTATCGCTTCTTTAAACATAGAATAAATGTATAGTTATTACTTCCAAAGGTGTGACCGTTGGATTGGAACAAAGTGAAGAATCTGCAAGCATTTGGTGGATGCTTTCAGATTCTTCACTGTTATTCGGAATGACATTGATAAATGGCATTCTGAATAGGTTCTTGATATTATAATCTAGCTTGGATAGCTTTAGACTCTTCTTCGTATCCCGGTTTATTCAACAAAGCAAACATATTTTTCTTGTATGCTTCCACGCCCGGTTGGTTGAACGGATTTACTCCCAGCAAATAACCGCTGATACCACAAGCTTTTTCAAAGAAATAGATGATTTCTCCCAGGTAGTATTCATTCAGTTCGGGTACAATCAGTCGCATATTGGGTACACCACCGTCAACGTGTGCCAGCTGAGTACCTAGTTCTGCCATCTTGTTCACTTCGTCTACACGCTTTCCTGCCAAGAAATTCAAGCCATCCAAATTTTCGCTGTCCGAAGGAACTTGAAGCGTATGTTCCGGGTTTTCGATAGAGATAACTGTTTCGAAGATAGTACGTTCACCTTCCTGAATCCACTGTCCCATAGAATGGAGATCAGTAGAGAAGTCGACGGCAGACGGATAAATACCTTTACCATCCTTGCCTTCGGATTCACCGTACAATTGTTTCCACCATTCGTTCATATAGTGCAGTTTGGGATTGAAGTTTACCAAAATCTCAATCTTCTTTCCGTCTTTATACAATTCATTGCGGGTAGCAGCATAAACAGCGGCAGGATTTTCGGCAAACGGAGTAGCCGGACCACATATTGTTTCCATCGTACGTGCGCCTTCCACTAGTTTCTCAATGTCAAATCCTGCCACTGCGATAGGCAGCAAACCTACCGGAGTAAGGACAGAGAAACGACCGCCTACATTATCGGGGATAATAAAAGTCTGATATCCTTCCTTGTCGGCTGTAACACGTGCGGCACCCTTTTTGGCATCTGTAACGGCAACAATCACTTTTTTCGCCATTTCCTTGCCAAGCTGGTCTTCACACTGTTTTTTCAGTAAACGAAAAGCTAAGGCGGTTTCTGTAGTAGTACCAGACTTGGAAATATTAATTACACCGAACTTTTTGTCCTTCAAGTATTCAGTCAACTCGAACAAGTAATCTTCGCCGATATTGTGGCCTGCAAAAACGATGACGGGTCCGTCTTGTTTTGCTTTCAACCATTGGAAACTATTGGATAAAGCTTCTATTACGGCACGTGCTCCCAGATAGCTTCCACCGATACCTGCTACAACTACTACTTCACAGTTGTCGCGCAGAACCTGGGCAGTAGCTTTCAAGTCAGCCAAATGTTCGGCTGTTATAGACGATGGCAAATGCAACCAACCCAAGAAGTCATTACCTTTACCTTTACCGTTTTCCAATGTTTCCATGCAGGCTTTCACCTGAGGTTCGTAAGCAGCGATTGTTTCCTTAGAAACAAAACCGGCTACTTTGTCGATGTTTAAACTAATATTCTTCATTGTATCTGATATTTTATCTGAATGAATCAGTTAATAATTTAATCTCAATCATGGGCGAGATGCGCTCATATAAAATATTATAAACGGCATCTACGATAGGCATGTTCACGTGCAAGTGCTTGTTTAGCTCCTTGATACATTTCGTTCCGTAGTATCCTTCGGCAATCATTTCCATTTCTATCTGTGCGCTTTTTACGGAATAACCTTTACCAATCATGGTTCCGAATACGCGGTTCCGGCTGAAATTGGAGTAGGAGGTAACCAACAAGTCACCCAGATAAGCGGAATCATCAATAGAACGCTCTACGGGATGTACGGTATTCAGGAAGCGGTTCATCTCTTGAATGGCATTTGAAATCAATACAGCCTGAAAATTGTCGCCATATTTCAGACCGCTGCAAATTCCAGCGGCGATAGCATAAATATTCTTCAATACCGAAGCGTATTCTATACCTGCCACATCCGGGCTTACAGAAGTTTTTATGTAATGTCCGGCCAGCTGCCGGGCGAATATCTTCGCCTTGTCAATGTCTTTACATCCGATAGTCAGATAGGAAAGACGCTCCAAGGCTACTTCTTCTGCGTGGCACGGACCTGCAATGACGGCTATATTCTCTTCGGGAACACCGTATACCTGATGAAAATAATCGGAAACAATCAGGTTCTCGTCAGGGACGATACCCTTGATAGCAGTGACAATGAACTTGTCCTTTATTTTGGTTTTCAGCTTTTTCAGGTGGCTTTTCAGATAGGGAGAGGGGGTAACGAATATCAGGGTATCCGATTCCTTTACTATCTTGTTGATATCTGAAGAGAAGTTGATGTTCTTTATTTCAAAGCGCACACTTGTCAGATAAGCCGGATTATGTCCCAAACGTTTGAATTCTTCAATTCGGTCGTCGCGGCGCATATACCAGTTGATTGATTCAGCCTGAGCCAAGACTATTTTTGCAATAGCCGTGGCCCAGCTGCCACCACCCATTATCGCTATTTTACCGGGCAATTTCATGCTTATTATTTATGATGGATAATTGACAATTGGAATAATTCTCAATCTTTAAATTCTCAATTCTCAATTTTCGCAATCCATCCGGCAACTTCGTCCACCGTAGGATTGGTTAGTTCCAATTTATATTTTTTGTTGATTCCGCAAATGTCCATATGCAGCTTCTGCGGATTCACTTCTTTCATATCGCTCACCAGGTTATAGCCTGCTTTCTGAATGACAGGAACCCAGTCTTCTGAAATTCCCAGTTCCATAAATTTAGCAGGAGTGTCTTTCGGAGTAATCTTTTCGGGACGCATCTGGGGGAAGAACAACACTTCCTGAATGGTAGACTGTCCGGTCATCAGCATCGTCAGACGGTCCATACCGATTCCCATACCCGAAGTGGGGGGCATACCGTATTCCAACGCACGGACGAAGTCTTTGTCAATAATCATAGCTTCATCATCTCCTTTTTCGCTCAGTCTCATTTGTTCTTCGAAACGTTCCAACTGGTCAATCGGGTCGTTCAATTCGGAGTATGCATTACACAGTTCCTTACCGTTCACCATCAGCTCGAAACGCTCGGTCAAATCCGGATTGCTGCGGTGTATCTTTGTCAGCGGAGACATTTCTTTCGGATAGTCGGTGATGAAAGTCGGCTGGATGTAAGTACCTTCGCAGAATTCTCCGAAGATTTCATCGATCAGTTTGCCTTTGCCCATTGTGTCGTCAATCTCCATATTGAGTTTCTGGCAAACTTCTCGTATCTGTTCTTCGTTCATGCCTGTCAGATCATAGCCGGTGTGTTCCTTGATAGAGTCCAGCATGGTGACACGTTTGTACGGGGCTTTGAAGTCAATGATGTTGTCGCCTACTTTTACTTGAGTGGTGCCGTTTACATCCAGACAGATTTTTTCAATCATTTTTTCTGTAAATTCCATCATCCAGTTATAGTCCTTGTAGGCAACATATATTTCCATGCAGGTAAATTCAGGATTGTGTGTGCGGTCCATTCCTTCGTTACGGAAGTTCTTACCTATTTCATACACTCCTTCGAAACCACCTACAATTAGTCTTTTCAGGTACAACTCACTGGCAATACGCATATACAGCGGCATATCCAGTGCGTTGTGGTGAGTTATGAATGGACGTGCGGCTGCTCCGCCGGCAATGGATTGCAGAATCGGGGTTTCCACTTCCATATAACCTTTTGAGTTGAAATATTCGCGCATAGAGCTATATACTTTACTGCGCTTGATGAAGATATCTTTTATCTCTTCATTCACAGCAAGGTCAACATAACGTTGGCGATAACGCAGTTCAGGGTCTTCAAACTTGTCGTAAGCGACTCCGTCTTTGTATTTTACAATAGGAAGCGGTTTGATAGACTTGGACAGTACGGTCAGTTTTTTAGCGTGGATACTGATTTCACCCATTTGGGTTCTGAATACGAATCCTTCTATACCGATAAAGTCACCAAGGTCCAGCAGACGTTTGAACACAGTGTTGTACATTTCTTTGTTTTCATCCGGGCAGATGTCATCACGGGTGATATACACCTGGATACGGCCTTTTGAATCCTGTAATTCGATAAATGAAGCTTTACCCATCACACGGCGGCTCATCATACGTCCGGCTACCGATACTTTGCGAGGTTCCTCATCATCCTTGAACTCAGCTTTTATATCTGTAGAAAATGCATTGGTTACATACTCAGCTGCGGGGTATGGCTCGATGCCCATAGCGCGCAATTCATTCAGACTGTTTCGTCTGATAATCTCCTGTTCACTTAGTTCTAATACGTTCATCCTGTTAAAACATTAACTCAATTTGTTGGCAAAAATACGAAAGATTTTGCAAAGTACCTCATTAAGACGTGTTTTTATTTCGATAAAGCCTGTTCTTGAGCCAGTTCGCACACCATAGATATCATGAACAGCACTCCGATTGCACCGCAGGCAATAATCAGGGCGAGATTAATCATACGGGCACGGAAAAGGGTGGAAGTATGCAGATGGGAAGCTGTGTATTCTTTAAAGAACAGATAAAGGCCCGGTACAGCCGAACTTGCCAGCAGAAAATCTTCGGGAATATGGAAAAAGTAAGTTTTGGTGAAACCGATCAGTGCCCAGTGGCAAAGAAACATGACGAGAAAGATATTGACTCGTTTGGAAAATGCCAGCAGCAGTCCGATGGTGAAAACCGCTACCGAACAAGGCATTACAGGTGAGGTCATCATGGGAAAGCTCATCCCCCTTATAATGGAGAAGAGTGGATAGGCCAATGGCAACATACAAAGCAGGACGGCTAGTGCGGTATGTTTGTGAGTCCGGTCAAAAGGGGTGTAGTTTACTTTCAGGTCATAAATCCAGAAGATGGCCATGATTCCCCAAAATCCTGCCAAAACACTGTTGTAACTTCTTGGTTCACAATAAATCATGTAATACACGGAAGCTATCCATACATTCAAGAATATAAGATATAACTTCATCGCTACTTTTATTTTTTTTGTGGGGCTTTTGAATAGAGAATAGGTTAAAATAATGCCGATAAGGGTGATAATAACTTGATAAATCCAGGTACCCGCATTGTAATGAGTGATTGTATCCCAAAAAATATTCATCTTCTTGATAAGTTGGTAGTTATTTTGGGTGCCAAAATTACGAAAAAATGATGGAATAGCCTATCTTTGTAGCGAATATATAAAAATAAGAGAAGAACGATGAAGAAGTTTATGAGTCTGATGTTGCTGGTTTGCGCATGTTTGCTGAGCCAGCCGGTGAAGGCACAACAGGTTACTCCTGATAATGCCGGTTATATAGTAAAGGTAGGGGATATGGCTCCCGATTTTGAAATGGAACTGACAGACGGACAGAAAGTGAAACTCTCTGATTTGCGTGGCAAGGTGGTGATGCTTCAGTTCACTGCCAGTTGGTGTGGAGTTTGCCGAAAGGAGATGCCTTTTATTGAAAAAGATATCTGGTTGAAACATAAGGATAATAAAGCGTTTGCTCTCTTTGGAGTGGATCGGGACGAACCTTTGGAAACCGTAGTGGCTTTTGCCAAACGTACCGGCGTGACCTATCCGTTGGCTCTTGATCCGGGAGCTGATATTTTTGCCAGATATGCAGACCGTAAAGCGGGCATCACCCGTAATGTATTGATTGACAAAACGGGCAAGATTGTAATGCTGACCCGTTTGTACAATGAAGAAGAATTCTCTTCTTTGTGCAAGAAGATAGATGAAATGTTGGGAGAAAAATAACAGGTAATGAGAGGATCGGTACTATTTGTCACGTTTTTATTTTTTGTTCTATCACCGCTTCTGGCGAAGAAAAAGCCTCGTACCGGCAAAGAGGCATTATTTGGAAAGGAGTATGCTACCTATCAGATTACATCCAATGAATTAAGCGGAGCTTGTTTTTATTTGGTGAGTGGTCACGGAGGTCCCGATCCTGGGGCCATCGGTATCTATCAGGGGCGTCAGTTGCATGAGGATGAGTATGCATACGATATTATTCTGCGGTTGGCACGTGAGTTGTTGTCACGCGGTGCGAAGGTGCATATTATCATTCAAGATAAGAAAGATGGTATTCGTGACGGTCATGTCCTGGCAAATAGTAAACGTGAAACTTGCATGGGAGATCCTATTCCCTTGAATCAGGTAGCTCGTTTGAAGCAACGCTGTGACTGGGTGAATAAACTGTATCGGAAGGATAAAAGCAGTTACAAACGAGCTGTATTTATTCATGTGGACAGTCGCAGTAAGGGACAGCAGACAGATGTGTTTTTTTATAACGCTCCTAAAAGTACGAAGGGTAGGCGGTTGGCCAATAACTTGCACCGTACCTTTGATAGGAAATATGACAAGCATCAGCCAAACCGTGGCTTTCGCGGAACGGTGAGTGAACGTAATTTGTATGTATTGCGTAATACGACTCCCGTAGCGGTGTTTTTGGAATTGGGAAATATTCGGAACAAGCGTGACCAACAACGGCTGGTTCTGAAGAATAACCGTCAGGCATTGGCAAATTGGATTGCGGAGGGAATAGTGAAAGACTATAAGCAAGGCAAATAAAATAGGGGCAACGGATGTGCTTTTGTTTTGCCAGCTTTGTGATAGTTGGGTGAGTTGTAATCGGCAGAATGTGACTGGTATTTGAGCTTGTGAAACGTCGAAATCAAGCCTTGCATATTAGAGTCGTGAAATAAAGAAAGGGAGTGATAAAAAATGTCACTCCCTTTTCTTTTACTTGATTTCGATTTCCTCTTTCATGTCTATCTCCTCACCGTGAATATCGGTGAACCGATATTGCAGGAAGGCCAGACTTTGGTCTGGGATAATCTTTATTCCGAATCCGTATTTCATTTGCCATTTGCGCTTCAGGGAAACCAGACCCTGATTCACATATGCTGCGATGTACGGATGGATGTACAGCGTAAATCTCTTTATCTTCAATTTGTTGACCAGGTAATCAATCTTACTCTCCAAAGTATCCGTGAAAAGGATGGATGGCTTTATGCTACCTTTCCCGAAGCAGGTGGGACAGGTTTCATTCGTGTTGACATCCATGGCAGGACGCACGCGTTGGCGGGTAATTTGCATCAATCCAAATTTACTGAGGGGCAGAATGTTATGTTTTGCTCTGTCTTTCTGCATGTTTTGGCACATACGTTCGTACAGTTTCTGCCGGTTCTCTGCTAGATTCATATCAATGAAGTCAACCACGATAATACCACCCATATCACGCAATCTTAACTGGCGTGCCAGTTCGTCGGCGGCACCCAGGTTTACATCCAGTGCGTTAGCCTCCTGCCCGTTGGCAGATTTGGAGCGGTTTCCACTATTGACATCCACTACATGAAGTGCTTCTGTGTGTTCAATAATCAGGTAAGCTCCACTTTTATACGAAATGGTTTTCCCGAAAGAGGATTTGATTTGTTTGGTAATACCGAAATTGTCGAATATGGGAAGCTGACCCTTGTACAGTTTTACGATTTCGGCTCGTTCAGGGGCGATAAGTGATACATAATCCTTAATCTCATGGAACACTGTTTCATCGTTCACATAGATGTTCTCATAAGACGGATTGAAAAGATCGCGCAACATGGCCACTGTACGGCTGGTCTCTTCGTATACCAATGCCGGCAGTTTGGGAGCCTTCTGTACTTTAGTGATTGTTTCTTCCCAATGTTTCAGCAAGACTTTAAGCTCTGCATCAAGCTCGGCCACCCTTTTGCCTTCCGCTACGGTGCGTACAATCACTCCGAAGTTTTTCGGTTTGATGCTTTGCAATAACTGTTTCAGACGGGCGCGTTCTTCGCTCGATTTAATTTTTTGTGATACCGAAACCTTATCGTTGAAAGGGATTAATACCAAATAACGTCCGGCGAATGACAATTCGCAGGTTAGTCTGGGGCCCTTGGTCGAGATAGGTTCCTTTACAATCTGCACAATAACTTCCTGACCTTGTTGGAGGGTGGTTGAAACCGTCCCTTCCTTTTCAATATCAGGCAGCATAGTAGCTTTTGTGATGGGAAAAAGTTTTTTACGGTCGCTTAAAACTTGCTTCAGATACTTCTGATAAGAATGAAATTGAGGACCTAGGTCTAGATAATGAAGAAAAGCATCTTTTTCAAAGCCGACATCCACGAAACAGGCATTAAGGCCGGGCATTAGTTTCTTTACCCGTCCCAAATACATATTTCCCACATTGAAGGAAGCACTTCTCCCTTCTTTCTGAAATTCCACCAACGCTTTATCTTCAAGGAGTGCGATGGAAATCTCTTTGGGTTGTACGTCTACTACTAGTTCGCTTGTCACTTTTGTATTTTTAAATTGTTCACTTTTCTCATTAAACAAAGAACAAACCTGAAAGACTTTTGTTGCTTTGCAAGGTTTGTTCTTTATTTGTCGTCACAGACAGACTACAAATTATTTTTTGCTTTTATGTCTGTTCTTTCTTAGTCTTTTTTTACGCTTGTGAGTAGACATTTTGTGTCTTTTTTTCTTCTTTCCGCTTGGCATAGCTTCAAATTTTATGGGTTAATACTCTTGTTTATTATTTCTTTACTGATAATGTAAATGTCTTAGCTGGTTTAAATGCCGGAATATTGTGCTCCGGAATAATGATTGTAGTGTTCTTTGAAATGTTGCGAGCAGTCTTCTGAGCTCTTTTCTTCACTACAAAACTTCCAAAACCACGCAGGTACACATTTTCTTCTTTAGATAATGAATCCTTTACTGTATCCATGAAAGCCTCAAGTGTGGTTAACACTGTCACCTTGTCAATACCGGTATTTTTCGTAATTTCGTTTACGATATCTGCTTTAGTCATTTCGCTAAATAATTATTGTTATACTTATATCTTAATTTTTTGGACTGCAAATATATAGCTTTTCTCCCTCTTTAAGAAATATATTCAGAATAAATTTCCTAAAAAAAGCATCTTCTTCCATTTTCTTGGTTTACTTTTGCGGAAATATTGCATAGAATGCACTTTTATATAATACTGATATGGAGAATTTTAGCAGAAAATTGATAGATTGGTATAGGGAAAACGGGCGTGATTTGCCGTGGAGAAGGACAAAAAATCCTTATTTGATATGGATCTCGGAGATTATTCTACAACAAACTCGTGTGGTTCAGGGATATGATTACTATCAACGTTTTGTGGCCCGTTTTCCTGATGTGTTCGCACTGGCGGCAGCCGATGAGGATGAGGTGATGAAATATTGGCAGGGGCTGGGGTATTATTCTCGTGCGAGAAATTTGCATGCTGCGGCCAGAAGGATGGCAGAGGCAGGAGGATTTCCTGTAACATACACTGGGGTGCGTGCTTTGAAAGGAGTGGGAGAATATACAGCAGCGGCTATTTGTTCATTTGCTTACGGTATGCCATACGCAGTGGTGGACGGTAATGTGTATCGGGTGCTGTCTCGCTGGTTGGGCATTGATACCCCCATTGATTCGGCGGAAGGAAAGAAACTGTTTGTCCGGGTTGCCGATGAGTTGCTGGACCGTGAGCGCCCTGGTCTCTACAACCAGGCTATCATGGATTTTGGAGCTTTGCAGTGTACTCCGGTAGCGCCCGACTGCCTGTTTTGTCCGCTAAACGATTCTTGTGTGGCGCGTCTGAAGGGGATTGCCGGCTCTTTGCCTGTGAAGCAACATAAAACCAAGGTGACCAATCGTTATTTTAATTATATATATGTACGTATGGGCGCGTATACCTTTATACATAAGCGCAGCGGAAATGATATATGGAAAAATTTGTATGAACCGCCTTTGATAGAAACGGATCGTGAGTGGACGGAAGAGGAACTGTATGCATCGCCACAGTTTCGCGGGATGCTGGCCGGGGGAGAGGAGCCCATAGTGCGGCTGGTGCGGAAAGGGGTGAAGCACGTGTTATCCCACCGGGTGATTTACGCAAATTTTTATGAAGTGATTCTCCCTGAGAATTCGGCTTCTTTTGCGAAGTATCAGAGAATAAGCGTGGAAGATTTGCATAAATTTGCCGTATCGCGTTTGGTGAATCAGTTTTTTTCGCTAATTTTGGAGCCTAATAATTAAAAAGGAATAATAGAATGTCAGTAAATAAAGTCATTTTGATTGGAAATGTAGGAAAGGACCCTGATGTGAGATATTTGGATACCGGCATTGCCGTTGCCACTTTCTCGTTAGCCACCACCGATCGTGCCTATACGTTGCAGAATGGAACACAGGTTCCCGAACGTACGGAATGGCATAATATCGTGTTATGGAGAGGACTGGCCCAAACTGCGGAAAAATATGTCCGTAAGGGCGACAAACTCTACATAGAAGGGAAAATCCGCAGCCGTTCATACGATGACCAGAATGGCATAAAACGTACCATTGTCGAGATTTTTGCTGATAATATGGAGATGCTGACCCCGCGTAACACCTCGCAGCAACCGGGTACAGGATATGTACCGCAGGCACAAGCGGTATCCCGGCAGCAGGTGTCTGCACAAGCGGCTCCGCAACAACAGCAAGCCTCGGATAATAGTCTGACAGACGATTTACCTTTTTAATTAAGAGAACTTGATGTTTAACTAAAACCAGATTCCTTGGACCCTGACTCGTATTTATGCCGCTTGGCGGATTTATTTGACGGTGTAACCGTAACAGCTCCTACCATAGGAGCTATCATAGCTATCTTGTTAGCTGTTTTATTGTTGTATGCCTCAGGCTTTGTGTCTGCTTCGGAAATAGCTTTCTTTTCTCTTTCACCTGTTGATTTAAGTGAGATAGAGGAAGGAAAACATACTTCGGACAGGCGTATCAGCGCCCTGCTGAATGATTCCGAACGCTTGTTAGCGACTATTCTTATCTCTAATAATTTTGTCAATGTAACCATTATCATGCTGTGCAATTACTTTTTTGCCAGCACCATACACTTTGGAAATTCCGTGATTCTGGAATTCTTGCTAATAACGGTTGTCCTTACTTTTCTGCTGTTGCTTTTCGGTGAAATCATGCCTAAAATTTATTCGGCACAGAACACGTTGAAGTTTTGCCGTAAGGCAGCTCCTGCCATTTCTTTTTTAAAGAAATTCTTTTCACCTTTGTCGGCATTGCTGGTCCGTTCTTCCTTTTTGGTGAACAGATGTGTGGCAAAAAGGAATTATAATATTTCTGTCGACGAGCTTTCACAGGCTTTGGAACTGACGGACAAGAGTGAGATTTCAGAGGAAAGCAATATTCTGGAAGGTATTATCCGTTTTGGTGAGGAAACGGCTAAGGAAGTGATGACTTCCCGGCTGGATATGGTGGACTTGGAAATCAATACTCCTTATTCCGAAGTGTTGAAATGTATTGTGGAAAATGCCTATTCCCGTATTCCGGTATATGCCGAATCGCGGGATAATATAAAGGGAATTCTTTATATAAAGGATTTGCTTCCTCATTTGGGCAAAGGCGACAACTTTCGTTGGCAGACATTGGTCCGTCCTGCTTACTTTGTGCCTGAAACGAAGATGATTGATGACCTTTTGCGTGATTTTCAGGCGAACAAGATCCATATTGCCATCGTTGTCGATGAGTTTGGAGGTACTTCGGGCATTGTTACAATGGAGGATATCATCGAGGAGATTGTAGGAGAGATTAATGATGAATACGATGATGAAGAGCGTACGTATGTGAAACTGAATGACCGTACCTATATATTCGAGGCAAAAACCTTGCTGTCCGATTTTTATAAGATTATGAAAGCTGATCCCGCTCTTTTCGAGAAAGTGGAAGGAGATGCGGACACTTTGGCTGGTTTGTTGCTGGAAATAAAAGGGGAGTTTCCTGTATTGCACGAGCGGTTAGATTATGGGAATTATCATTTTGAGGTACTTGAAATGAATACGCGCCGCATTTTGAAAGTAAAAGTTATCGTTGACTCTTCCAGCTCCGTGGAAGAAGAAAAGAAATAGATTTTATTATGCCTTTATACCGTACTTATAGCGAAGGGGAGTTTCTGCTTGGAATATGGAAGTCTGATGAAACAACGGAACAACTGCTGGCATCATTGGAGCATAAAGACTGGTATAGGGAGAAACTGGCTGTTCTTTCCGAAAAACGGAAGCATGAATGGTTGTCGGTACGTGTGCTGCTGAAGGCTTTGTGTGGAGAAGAAAAGGAGATAGCTTATTACTCTTCGGGAAGGCCTTATCTAAAGGATGGAAGCCGGTATATCAGCATCTCGCATACTCGCGGTTATGTGGCGGTGGCGCTTCATTCTTCCTGTGAGGTGGGAGTGGATATAGAGCAGTATGGAACCAGAGTGCGGAAAGTAGCTTCCCGTTTTATTCGTTCCGATGAAGAGCCCGCAATGATGGAAGGAGATGACGTTTATGCTTTATTGCTCCATTGGTCGGCCAAGGAGGCACTGTTCAAACTGATGGGAGTAGAGGAGGTGGATTTTATTCGTCATCTTCGTATTTTTCCTTTCAGCCTGTCGGAAGAGGGGGAGTTCGAGGCACGCGAATATCGTACAGGCCGGCAGGAACGTTATCGGGTCCGTTATGTCACTCATCCCGATTTTGTATTGACTTGGATTATAAAATAATGCTCAGGCGAATCACTTCGGCTGAGCATTCCAAATAAACTTGGCAGAGTTTACTTTAAAATAAATGTTCTTTTTACCTGATACTCTTTTCCGGACAGTGAAACGGAGAAAATAGCGGATGTGATTAAAGGCATCCCTTACGTTCAGTGTTCCAAGCTCTTTCCTCGAAAGCTTCAGATTTGATAAATGCACAGGCAGGTCTTCTGACTCGTTTCCGCTATAAGCACCTTCCCGGAAATTATCCCAGTGGTTATTGGCATTTTGCTTATGCGTTTAGTGAAACATACAGCAGCGGGACTGTTCAGGATTTTCACCTTGATTCCCTTTTAATCATTCACCTCGGAGGGGAGATAAATGAACCGATGCACCGCAAAGATACAGTTTATATTTAAGAAAACAATTATCTTTCTTTATTTTTTAGAGCCTGTTTAAATTTTGAAGAAAATTTAGAAACAGGCTCTTGGTATCCTCTCATTCTTTACTCAATGTAAATATGAATTCCAGACCTCCACCGGGGGTATTTTTAGCGAAGATTGTTCCGCCATGCAGAATGACTGCGTTTTTTACAATGGCCAGTCCCAGTCCGGTACCACCCAGTTTGCGTGAACGTCCTTTGTCCACCCGATAGAAACGCTCGAACAAACGGCTTAGATGTTCGGGTCCTACTCCTACGCCTGTGTCCGAGAAACTGAAATAATAAAAACGTTCGTCTTCACGGAAACAGCGGATGGTTATGGAAATATGAGTTCCTGCGTATGCAATGGCGTTGTCTGTCAGATTCCGGAAGATGGAGTATAGCAGGGAAGAATTGCCTTGTACGGTCAGTCCTTCAGGCAGCATGTTGTGGGCTGTGATCTGCTTTTCTTCCAGTTCCAAAGTTACTTCGTTCAGGATATTCCGCATCATGGTGGTGAGGTTTACCGGTTCTGTTTCGATCATGTTCGGAGCTTCTTCCATGCGGGTAAGTACGGAGATATCCCGTAACAGATGTGCCAGCCGGTTACTTTGTGCATAGCTTCTCTCCAGGAAAGCATTGATTTTCTCACGGGGCAGGGTAGGATTGTTTACTATGGTTTCCAGATATCCCTGTATGCTGCTTACAGGGGTTTTCAATTCGTGGGCGATATTCTGTGTCAGCTGTTTTTTCAGAAGTGCCTGTTCCTTTTCCTGAGTGATGTCATTGATGGAGATTTCAAAGCTGTCATCTTGAAAGATAATGCATTCCACGGCAAAGATACGTCCGTTTTTGTCTATGTTCAATGACATCCGTTTCTCTTCTTTGCCGATACTGCGTTCCTTGTTTTTTGTAATGAAACGGGTGATGGGCTGCAATTCGGGGATGGAGAAGATCTCTTCCGTAGAACTCAGATTTTTGTCCGAGATAAGGTTGGCGTATTGTGTGAACAGATTATTTACCAGAATCTCTTCTTTGCGGTGGTTGAATACGCCTAAGCCTTCGTGCGAGATTTGGAGATGGGTGATCAGTTTCTCGCGTTCGATATATAAATCTTCTTTTGCCTGATGCAGACGTTTGTAAATCTGGATGATATGTTGGGATATCTCGCCCAGTTCGTTTTTGGGAAAGGTATCCTGCATATCAGTGTCTATCGGTTCATTGCGGTCGGCTTTCATGGCAAATTGTTGCAATTTGGTGATAGACATTCCCAATTTATGTGTGAACCGGTAGAACACAATTATTAATATCAGGCTGATTATCAGTGTGAACCATACATAATGAGAGTCTGCTTTCAGGTGTCTCATCAGACTGACATTATAGGGAAGGGCCGAACGAATGATATAGTCCAGGTTAGGATAATACTTTGCTGAATAGAAAAATTCACCGCCCAAGCTTTCCGATTGTCTGTTAATGGAGTAGCCGCTGCCATAAATGATGGCTTTTTTTATTTCCTGACGGTTATGGTGGTTCTCGAAGTGGCTGGGATCTTTTTCCAGATTGTCATAAATTACAGTACCATTCTTATTGATCAGTGTCACGCGTAGATCTTCAAAGGTGTGTTCGCAAACATAGTCGTTCAATTGTTGAATATTCAGTGTATCCCTGCCACGGAGAAAATCATTCAGGCGGTCGTTGTAATTCTGGAGTTGTGTGTTCAGCAATTCTATTTTGTATTCCTTCTCCCTGCGATATTGGAATGCCATGAAACAGATGGCGAATGCTATGAATAAGGAAATTACCGACAAGAATAGTTTCTTGTTGAATGACAGGACGTGGCTGGATAATTTAATAGTCATGGAAAGGTACAGGTTAGGTTATTCGCATTCAAAACAGTATCCGTATCCCAGGCGGGTGACGATGCATTTTCCATATTCGCCTATTTTTTTACGCAGGCGGGTAATGTTGACGTCAATGGTACGGTCCAGCACATAGACTTCCTCCTGCCATACTTTAGCCAGAATATCTTCGCGTGAGAATACGCGGCCTTTGTTTTGTAACAACAGCAACAGGATTTCGAATTCTTTTTTTGTCAGGGAAATTTCTATACCGTCTATGCTGACTTTCTTCTTGGTGATGTCGACTAAAAGCCCTTTGTACTGCAATTGTTCTTGCGCTTCTTTTCCCTGTGTGGGGCTGGTGCGTCGAAGGACAGCCTTAACGCGTGCTATAACTTCGCGCAGTGAAAATGGCTTCGAGATATAGTCGTCGGCTCCCAGGTTGAACCCTGTTACGGTATCGTTTTCAGTATCTTTAGCAGTAATGAATATAATGGGAATAGAAGCAGTAGCTTTATTCTTTTTCAGCATGTTCGCCATTTTGAATCCTGATATTTCTCCCATCATCACATCCAGCAACAGCAAGTTGTATTGGGTCAGTTCCATCTTCAGGGCTTCTTCGGCGGAGTTTGCCGTATCCACAAAATACCCTTCGTTTTCTAAATTGAATTTAAGAATCTCGCATAGATCTTCTTCATCGTCAACTACTAAAATGCGGTAATCATTCATATATCCATCTTTTTAATACTACAAAACTAATCTTTTCTGATCAGCATTGCAAAGATGGAGCATTTTTATTACTATTTGATGAAACAAATATTACAAAAAGATTACATGTTATAAAATCGTTAAGTTTTCATCGCAGATTACACCATTTTAATGATTCTGCAATCATCCCGTCAGATGATAATTGGAACGCAATAAATTATGATTTCGTAAACTCTCCGGCTACCGGAATACTCATTTGGTAACGTATTTCTTTTTCACTTTTTCCGTGTCCCAAAAGGAACATCAGTTTGGTTAGAACGGATTCCACCGTACTGTCATAGCCGCTGATGACCCCTGCGTCCAGCAGATGGAGTCCGGTTTCATACCTTCCCATTTCCACTGTTCCGGTAGAGCATTGGGAGATGTTGACAATGATGATTCCCCGTGAGGTGGCATCCCTTAGAAGTTCGATGAACCACGGCTTTTGCGGAGCGTTGCCCGAACCGTAGGTCTTTAATACCACTGCGCGTAATCCCGGTGTATGTAGGATATTGCTGATCATGTTTTCCTGGATGCCCGGAAAAAGGGTCAGTATAATTACATTGGTATCATAAAGATAGTGTGGTTTTAATGGCAGATTGGGATCGGCTTTGTGAATACGGTCATATTCATATTTTATGTGGATGCCTGCTGTTGCCAGCGAAGGGAAATTGTATGAACGGAACGCATTGAAATTCTCCGCATTGATTTTTGTGGTACGGTTTCCGCGCAACAGATGGTTTTCGAAGAAGATGCATACTTCGGGTACAATAGCAGTGCCGTCCGGATGTTTGGCAGCGGCTATTTCTATGGAAGTGATCAGATTTTCCTTTCCATCGGTGCGCAACATGCCGATGGGCAGCTGGCTACCCGTCAGAATAACCGGCTTGCTCAGGTTTTCCAGCATGAAGCTGAGCGCTGAAGCGGTGTATGCCATGGTGTCTGTACCGTGCAGAATGACGAACCCGTCAAAATTGTCATAATTGTATTTGATGATCTTGACTAACTTGGCCCACAAGGCAGGTTCCATATCCGAAGAGTCAATGGGGGGATTGAACTGGTAAGAGGAGATGCGATAGTTGAACCGCTTCAATTCGGGAACATTGTCTTGTAACTGGTCGAAATTGAAGGCTTCTAGTGCACCTGTCTCAGGATTTTCAATCATGCCGATCGTACCGCCTGTGTATATTAGCAAAACGGAAGGATATTCACTCTGTGTCATGCGCTTTTCTTGTTTAATTTTGGCACAAAGATAGTAATTATGTGTAACTATGACAAAAATAAGAGAGGGAAATAACAAAATGTTTTTCTTTATAGGTGATAACTGCTTCTGCCAGATGCTGTGGATGGAAGAAGTAGAAAGATCAGGTATAAGATTATAGATCTTACTGCTGCAAGATATATAATCTTATACCTGTAAGGTATTATATTTTTCACTTGTATCGCCATGATCTTTCAGGTGAATTTTTGAAGAAGAGGATGTTACGAGTTGTGAAAGGTTAGTTTTTCAAGGCTTCCAGCAGCTTGTCCGCTGCTTTTTCCGTATCTCCGTCTTCTTCATCCAGCAAGGTCACGAATTTACTGCCGATGATGGCTCCTGCGGCATGAGCGGATGCGGTTTCGAAGGTTTGCTTATTGGAAATTCCGAAACCTATCATGCGGGGATTGCGTAAATTCATGTCGGCGATGCGTTGGAAATAGGCTTGTTTCTGTGCGTTGAAATCTTTTTGAGCACCGGTGATAGCGGCGGAAGATACCATATAGATAAAACCGTCGGTGTGTTCATCAATCAGGCGGATACGTTCTTCACTGGTTTCCGGAGTGATGAGCATGATGATTCTCACATCTTGTTCCTCGGCTATGGAACGATATTCCTCCATATAATCTTTGAAAGGCAAGTCGGGGATAATCACTCCGTCGATTCCCGTCTCCCGGCAGGTGCGGCAGAAATCCTTGAATCCATATTGCATGATGGGATTGAGATATCCCATCAGCACCAGCGGAATCTGTACTTCTTTACGGATATCTTTCAGTTGGTCGAAAAGGAGCTTCAGTGTCATGCCGTTTTTCAAGGCGCGGGTGGCAGCGTGCTGGATAACGGGACCGTCAGCCATCGGGTCACTGAAAGGAATACCGATTTCAATCATGTTAATCCCTTTTTTTTCCAGGACTTTGATGGTGCTTGCCGTACCTTCTAAGGTAGGAAAGCCTGCACAAAAATAAATAGATAGGATGTCTTTTTGCTTGGTACTGAATAACTGGTTGATTCTGTTCATTGTATTTTTTGTTTTAATTGGTTTATAAATGTGTGGACGGCGGCGGCGTCTTTCAGAGCCGGAGCGGTCTCGAATCCGCTGTTCAGGTCGATGCCTGCCCATTGTTCATGCTTGAATTGCAACAAAAGGGAAAGACTGCCGGGACGGAGACCGCCACTCAGTAGGAAAGGCGTCTTTCCCCGATAGGCTTGCAGGATATTCCAGTTGAAGGGTTTGCCGGAACCGCCATATCCGGAGCAGGCAGTATCGAAAAGAAAGTAATCGCAAACGCCCTCATAACAACCGGCGGATTGCAGGTCACTTTCCTGTGCTATGGAAAAAACTTTAATGACTCCCAGTCCGGTTGCTTTTAATTTGCGACATTGTTCCGGTGTTTCCCTGCCATGCAACTGGATATGGTGCAGACCGAATTCCTGTGCTTTCAGCAGGATGTTTTCGCTGCTTTCGTTGACGAAGACCCCGATCCGGTGGCATTGTTCCGGTAGGTATTCCGGACGATGTGATACGTAGCGGGCAGATTGGGGGAAGAAGATGAAGCCCATCCAGTCTGCTCCGGCTTGCTCTATGGCGCGTATGTTTTCGGGCTCGCGCATACCGCATACCTTGATAATCATTGTTGTTTCATCCTAACATTTCTCTAGTTGGGTTATAAATTCTTTTAAGGCTTCTCCCGGTGCGGGTGTTTTCATGAAGTTTTCCCCTATCAGGAAGCCTCGGAAGCCGGCAGCCCGGAGTTGTTTGACTGTTTCGGGGCTAGAGATGCCGCTTTCAGAGATCCGGAGCATTTCTTCGGGTAGTTTTTCCGCCAGACGGAAAGAGTTTTCCACCTCTGTGTGGAAGCTTCCCAGATTACGGTTGTTGACTCCCACCATGTCAATGTTCTCGTCTATATATTCCAGTTCTTGCTCGTTGTGGATTTCCAGTAGGACTTCCAGTTCCAGTTCATGGGCTTTGAGGGCTAGGGCTTTGCATTGCTCTTTCTTCAAAGCGGCGGCTATCAGAAGGATAGCGTCCGCTCCTACGATGCGTGCCTGATAAAGTTGGTATTCATCTATAATGAAATCTTTCCTTAGAATGGGAAGTTGCACGTGGGGGCGTGCCGAACGGATATCTTTCAGGCTGCCGCCGAAGTATTTTTCATCGGTGAGGATGGAAAGTGCGGAGGCTCCGGCCGCTTCGTAAGCGGGAGGAATGGTATCTGCCTGTGCGTCTTCTTTTATCCATCCTTTGGAGGGAGAGCGACGCTTGAACTCGGAGATGATGCCGTAAAGAGAAGAGGCAAGACTGGCACGCATACTGATACGTGGCATGGGTTCGTTACAATTGTTTATCAGCATTTCTTTGCTGATGGCAGCCTTTTGCAGTTCGATCTCGATCTGCTTGCAGGCGATGATTTCTGTTAATATATCTGTCATTGTATGAGGCGTTTGGTAGTGGAATACCGGGTGTGTAGTCAACTGTTCAGTTCCACAAATTTTTTCAATGTATTCAATGCTTTTCCGCTTTCCAATGATTCACGGGCGATGGCCACGCATTCTTCTATCGGTTTGGCCGGTTCCATGGCTTGTATGGCAAAAGAAGCGTTAATCAGTACACAGTCTGTCTGGGCTTTGGTGGCTTTGTTCTCCAGTACGTTATGGAAGATTTTCGACGCTTCTTCGGGAGTGTTCCCACCATAAAGTTCTTCTTGTCTGGCGAGAGAGAAGCCTAGTTCGGATGGCTTGTAGATGGTTTCGTAGTGATTGGTCATCACTTTGAATTCATCGGTCAGTGAGATTTCGTCGTAACCGTCCAAATTGTTTACTACGGCAAAGCCAATGCCCAGTTTTTGGAACACGTTGGTATAAAGGCGCATTTGCGGCAGATCGGCGACTCCTAGAAGTTGGTAAGCCGGAAGACATGGATTAACCAGCGGACCTAGCAGGTTGAATATGGTACGTACTTGCAGTGCTTTGCGGACAGGGCCTACACTTTTCATGGCAGGATTGAACAACTGGGCATGCATATAGACCATTCCACATTCTTCCATAGAACGGGTCAGCTTATCCGGATTGTTCGTGAATTTTACGCCGTGTTGTTCGATGACATTGCTGGCTCCACTGACGGAAGTCGCGCCATAGTTGCCGTGTTTGGCAACGTGATATCCGGCTCCCGCTACAATGAAGCAGGCGCAAGTAGAGATGTTGAAGGTGTTTTTTCCATCACCGCCTGTACCCACAATGTCAATAGGGCTGTAAGCGGAAAAATCTATAGGTATGCGGGTGGTGAGCAATGCTTCACGGAAACCTATCAATTCTTCTACTTTGATGCCGCGCATTTGGAAAACGGTCAGCAGGGCGGCTATCTGTGCGTCGTTATACATTCCCCGGGTTATGTTGAGCAGCAAATTCTTTGCTTCTTTTCGGTTCAGTTCCTCGTGATTGAAGAGGCGGGATAATATAGCTTTCATATTTATTATGTACGGTTGGGGTTATGCGTTTAGAAAGTTGGCTATCATGGCTTTACCATCGGGGGTCAGTACGGATTCGGGATGAAACTGGATGCCGTGGATATCGTATTCTTTATGTTTCAATGCCATGACGAGACCTTCCTGGCTTACTGCGGTTATTTCAAGGCACTCAGGGAAACCGTCCGTATCTACCACCCATGAGTGATAACGTCCTACCGGCACTTCATCCGGCAGTCCGTTGAAAATGTAATCGGTTTTCTTTCCTTTGTCTTTTGATTGGTTCTTTTTAATTGAGATGGGGGTCTGTACGCCATGAAATACTTCGCTCAGATTGGTCAGTTTGCCGCCAAAAGCTTCTCCTATGGCCTGTTCTCCCAAGCATACACCCAGAATCGGTTTCTTGCCGGCATATCTTTTAATTACTTCGAGCAGCAGGCCTGCTTCTGATGGAATACCGGGACCGGGTGAAAGAATGATTTTATCGAATTTTTCCAATTCTTCCAGTTGGAAAGCATCGTTACGTAATACGGTAACTTCGGCTCCCAGTTCTTTTACCAAATGACTCAAGTTGTAGGTAAATGAGTCATAGTTGTCTATAATTACTGTTTTCATGATGATTCGTTTTTACATTTGTTCTGCCAGGATGATTGCTTTTTTAAGTGCTCCCAGTTTGTTGTTTACTTCTTGTAATTCGTACTCTTCATTGCTCTTAGCTACGATGCCGCCACCGGCTTGAAACCATAGTTCGTTGTTGCGGCTGACGAATGTACGAATGGTGATAGCTTGGTTCAATGTGCCGTTCAGCCCGATAAATCCGATACAGCCGCCATAGGCTCCACGGCTGTGAGGTTCGTATTCGCTGATCAGCTGCATGGCTTTTACTTTCGGAGCGCCACTCAGGGTTCCGGCCGGGAAAGTATCAATAAATGCTTTGATGGGATTGGCTTTGGGGTTCAGTTCGCCGCTGACCCGGCTTACCAGATGAATGACGTGGCTGTAATATTGAGCTTCTTTGTAAAATTCTACTTGTACATCGTGACAGTTGCGGCTCAAGTCATTGCGTGCCAGATCTACCAGCATTACATGTTCCGCATTTTCTTTGGGATCAGCCAATAGGTTGGCGGTGAGTTCAGCATCTATTTTCTTGTCTCCGTTGCGGCGGGTGGTTCCGGCGATAGGGTCGATGGTGGCACGCCCGTTTTCTATTTTACAATGGGTTTCGGGAGAGGAACCGAAAATACGGAAGCCTCCGAAATCGAAGTAAAATAAGTAGGGGGACGGGTTGATGCTGCGTAAAGCACGGTAAAGTTTGAAATCATCTCCTTCGTAACGTTGGATAAAACGGCGTGAAAGGACGATTTGGAAAACATCGCCGCGCATACAGTGGGCAATGCCTTTGCGGATGTTCGCCTTATGCTCTTCATCGGTCAGGGTACTGGTGGTTTCGCCTACGGCACGGAAGTCGTAAGTGGTATAGTTACGGTTGTGGATCGCTTTTTCCACATAATCCAGATGGCTGTCCTCACCGTCCTGCAACATTTCCAGTAATAACATTTCGTTGCGGAAGTCATTGAAGACAATCAGGTATTTATATAAGATATACAACATATCCGGAGCATCGTTCTTAGGATCACGGCTGTCTTTTACATTGATATGTTCGAAGTAGCGTACGGCATTGAACGTGGTATAACCATACAGTCCGCAGTAGTTGTTGTATTCTCCGCTTACCTTGAAATGATTCAGAAAATCGGAGATCGCATGGTCTGCCCGGAAATGTTCGGTGATGGGATGTTCTTCCATGCTGCCGTCAGGGTAGGTGGCAGTGGCTGTGCCATGGTTGATTCCGATGCTGGCTACAGGATTCAGTCCGATGAAAGAACGGTTGTTCTCACTTCCATGATAGTCGGAACTTTCCATCAGCGCACTCTGTGGGAAAATGTCGCGTACTTTCAGATAGGTACTGACCGGTGTATGCAGGTCACCCAGTATGGTTTTGCATCGGGTGGTATAGGTAAAAGTTTTCATTGTTTCTTTTCTGTTTATAGTTGTCCGTATAGGATTTTTGTTCTCATGGGTTTCTATGTGTTATTGCAAGGAGGCCCTTGTGCCGGATTCTTTCAAGTAGGTTTCAATATCCTTATCTCCGCGTCCTGATACGGTGAGAACCACTATATCCGTTGGCTTGAATCTCATTTTGTCCAGTGCTCCCAATGCATGAGCCGACTCCAATGCCGGAATAATACCTTCCAGCCGGGTCAGTTCAAATGCGGCACGGATGGCTTCATCATCGTTTATGGCGAGTACCAAAGCGCGTTGCTGTTTGGCCAGATTGGCATGCATGGGGCCTATGCCCGGATAATCCAGACCGGCAGAGATGGAGTAAGGTTCCTCTATTTGTCCGTCCTCGTTTTGGATAACCAAGGTCTTTGCTCCGTGGATAATTCCCATTTTCCCCAGTTGGATGGTAGCGGCCGAGAAACCGGTGTCTATGCCTTTGCCTCCTGCTTCGGCCAGGACAATCTGCACACGTTCATCATCTATATAGTGATAAATGGTTCCTGCCGCATTGCTTCCTCCGCCTACACAAGCCATCAAGTAATCGGGATATTCCCTTCCTTCCTGTTCTTTCAGCTGCTTTTTGATTTCTTCACTGATAACGGATTGCAGACGTGCCACCATATCAGGGTAGGGATGAGGACCTACGGTAGAGCCGATGACATAGTAAGTATCGGCAGGGTGGCAACACCAGTCGCGGATGGCTTCGTTTGTAGCATCTTTCAGTGTCATGTTGCCGGAAGTGACCGGGCGGACTTCGGCTCCCAGCATTTTCATCTTTTCTACATTGATATGCTGGCGTTCTACATCGGTCTTGCCCATGTAAACAATGCATTGCATGTTCATCAAAGCGCATACCGTAGCGGTGGCCACCCCATGCTGTCCAGCTCCGGTTTCTGCAATGATACGTTTTTTCCCCATACGTTTTGCCAGTAACACCTGGCCGATGGCATTATTGATTTTATGTGCTCCGGTGTGGTTTAAATCTTCACGTTTCAGGTAGATCTTACAGCCATATTTCTTGCTTAGCCGGTTTGCCAGGTAAAGAGGTGAAGGGCGTCCTACATAGTCGCGTAGTAACTGGTGGAATTCTTGTTTGAATCCTTCACTTTCCAATACTTTGGAATAGGCATTCTGCAATTCTTCCACACAGCGGTGAAGGATTTCGGGAATATACGCCCCTCCAAATTCGCCATAATAACCTTCTTTGTTTACCTGATAAGTTTTCATTGTCGTTCTATATTTTAATGTTAATTGCACTAACGAAAAAAGGCCTGTCGTAAGTACGACAGGCCTTCAGTTTGAATATCCTTTTAGAATGTCAGGTATATATACATGGTCTGGTTCCCTTACGACTTGTTTAGTTGTAAGAAACGCCACCAATATGTATTTACCATGATTCTATTCATAAAATCTGTTTTTATTTTGGGGCAAATGTAAGCGTTTTGTTTTAAACTCCAAAGAAAAACTTACTTTTTTTTTATTTATTTGCAGCTTCGTGTATTTTCCCTTTCACTTCTTCCACTTTCTCACCTACTTTTCCGGCTACTTCACTGCTTACTTGTTCTGCTTTATGTTTTGCATGATGAGCCAGGTCTTTTGCATCTTCTTGTAAGTCCTGAATGGCATCATACACGTCTCTTCTCAATTTGCGACCTCTGTTGCTGTGCGCAAAACAACTTAATGCACTGCCGACCAGCGCTCCTAGTGCCAGTCCGGCAAAGAATTTTCCATTATTCATAATCTTATTACTTTAAATTGGTTTTATAAATGAACATTTCGGGTGGCGGAATGGTTTTAATACATCAGTTAATAAATCATTAAAATGAAGTGTATGAAACGTAAACTTTGGATAAGAATAGGTGCCGTGTTGTTGGCAGGATTGCTGTTATGGTGGCTCTTTTGGGCTATTTTGATCGATGAGGACGAGAATGAACAAAGTCTGCCTGAAACAGAACAGATAGAGTGATTTGTCATAAGACAAAAGGATGATCTTCAGGCATGGGTACGAAAGAATAGATTGGAATAGTCGGTAGAACATTCTGTTTGCTAAAGTCTATAGAACAATAGAATTAGTTCTAAGCTTATGACAGGAAAATTTGTTTTGGCTTTCTTTTTTGTTCTTTTGTTCTTCTGTCTGAAAATTAATATCCATTTTGCATCTGTCTTCTCAGAAATAATCAGTATATTCGCTTCATTAACCAATTAGACATGATTGAATATGAAAACAATGAATTATTCTATAATCAGATGTATCTGTGCGTTGGTCATCGGTGTGTTGCTGGTGGCATGGCCTGAGGCTGCCATTCTTTATCTGGTTATTACAATCGGTGTGTTGTTTCTAGTACCGGGACTCTTTTCTTTATCCGGGTATTTGATTCGTGGCAAGCAGGATGGCAGTCGTTTTCCTATTGCCGGGCTTGGCAGCCTTTTGTTCGGATTATGGCTGATGATTATGCCGGCATTTTTTGTCGGTATCCTGATGTATGTGCTGGGTGCTGTTTTGGTACTGGCGGGAATCAGTCAGATTGTGAATTTATCTGCTGCGCGTAGTTGGACGGTGGTACCGGGAGGTTTCTTTGTGATACCTGTGTTGGTGCTGATTGCAGGTATTGTGGTATTATTTAATCCATTTACGGCTGCTGCTGTTCCATTCATCATTCTGGGAGTGAGCAGCATTGTATACGGACTGTCCGATTTGATAAACATCATCCGCTTCCGTCAGAAGAAAGAACCGGGGATGCCTGAAATAGAGGATATTACTCCTATAGAAGAGATAAAAGACTAATCCGATTGATATGAAAACACGAGGAAGCTATATTTTATATCTTTTGATTTTATGTGTGGTTGTAGGTTGTAAGGGAACTTCTTCACCTTCCACCGCGTCCGAAACGGATGAGTATGCCGGAACATGTGAGGGGGAAAAAGCGAAAGCTATTTTGTGGGTGGATTATAAAAGAGGACGTAAGATAACGGACGGGACTCCGATAAGAACGGTAAAGGTTTATGCGGATGTTCATGCCGATGGAAGTCTGAAAGTGCTTTCCTGGTGTAAAAAGCAGCCGATGAAGGTAGAAAATTACTTATTGAAAAGAGTGGAAGTTTACCGGATCAGGAAAGAAATATTCGAAGGGGGATATCTGAAACCGGGGGAACAGTATTTGCAGTTACGCTATCTGCCGGGAGAGATGAAATAATATGTTGTAGGAAGCATTGAAATTCGTAGGAAAAGGTTTTTGTTTCTTTTATATTTCATATCTTTGTGTAACACAAATTGTTAGAAATATGAAGAAACAAATCTTATTGTCTTGTGCACTTGCCTGGGCTGTGATGGCAGGTGCTGAAACGATTGACATTACTACTTTCCGTTATGCCGGACCCTACGTTGTACAGGCTCCTTTTCAGGTGGACAGCGTGGATGTGAATTCAAAGACTTTTGTATCCGGACGTCTGTTGGATACTCATCTTTCTGTGGACGTATTGCAACAGGGAACTTTATTTACAGGCGGGGTTTTGCCGGGAAGTGACTCGGGATATGCCTTGCACATGATGGGTTTTGTGTTGGAGAATACTCGTTATGCCACAGCCAAGCTGAAGATTGACGGGCTGAAAAGATACCAGCTTTATGTAGATGGAAAGAAGCAGGAAGGAACTGAACTCGCTTTGGAGCCGGCCACCCATTCTGTAGTTATTAAATATCTTTCTGAAGCAGGGAAAACAGATTCCTTGAAAGTGAGTGTGGATACGGATCAAGAGGGAAGCATTTCACTTAAGCAAGATAACAAAAAGCTATATACTTTGGCGGATGTGTTGCATGGAACTCGTTTTGCCGGAGTAGGGCTTTCCCCTGATGGCAGATATTTGATTGCCAATTATCGTACGACTTATGTAGGTGGTCGGTCGGCCGGTAGTACGCGCATTACTGAACTTGCCAGCGGTAAGGTTTTGGCGGAGCGTACTGAGAATATGCAATGGATGCCTCGTTCTAACCGCTATTATTATACCCGTACAGGGGTGGATGGCAGGCAGCTGATAGTTGTGGATCCGCTTACCGGAATGGAAACTGTGTTGGTGAATAAATTACCTGACGGGTATTTCCAGTTCGCACCTACGGAAGACTACCTGCTTTTCACCATGACCCAGGAAGGTCCGAAAGAACGTAAAGAAATTTATGAGGTTCTGGAACCGGATGACCGCCAGCCGGGATGGCGTAACCGTTCTTATCTGGCTAAGTATGATTTGAAGACCGGTTTGTTGCAGCCACTGACTTTCGGTTATCACAATGTCTGGGCTGCCGATATTTCCAATGACGGCCGGTATCTTTTGATGATGACCAGTCAGAGCCGTCTGACCAAGCGTCCTACTACTTTATTCTCACTATATCGGTTGGATATGCAGACTTTACAGGCGGAACTGCTGATAGATAAAGATGGTTTTATCAGTGGAGCCCGTTTTTCACCTGACGGAACGCAGGTATTGGTATCCGGTTCGCCTGAATCGCTGGGTGGAATAGGGAAAAATGTAAAGGAGGGGCAGACTCCGAGTATGACGGACGATCAGCTTTATTTGCTGAATATAGCTGATAAGAGAGTCACTCCGCTGACGAAAGATTTTAATCCCAGCGTACAGCGTGCCGTGTGGAATAAGGTCGACGGGCAAGTCTATTTCACGGCCGAGAACCGTGACTGTTACAGTTTGTACCGGATGAATCCCGCTGATGGGAAAATTCAGCAACTGGAGGTTTCAGAAGATTTGGTCAACTCATTCTCATTGGCGCAAAATGCTCCGGTTATGGCCTATTATGGACAGAGCGCCTCAAATTCCGACCGTTTATACACCATGAATACCAAAAAGATGAAATCATCTTTGTTGGAAGACTTAAGTAAAGACATATTGAAAGATGTGGAGCTGGGCGAATGCAAGGCCTGGAGTTTTACCAATTCTCGTGGTGATACCATTTATGGTCGTTATTACCTGCCGCCTCATTTTGACGCCAACCGGAAATATCCTATGATTGTGAATTATTATGGTGGGTGCAGTCCGGTCAGCCGTAATTTCGAAAGCCGTTATCCGCATCATGCATACGCGGCATTGGGCTATGTGGTGTATGTGATAGAACCTAGCGGTGCTACCGGTTTCGGACAGGAATTTTCTGCCCGCCACGTCAATACAGCTGGGGAAGGGGTGGCACAGGATATCATAGAAGGTACAAAGCAGTTTTGTAAAGAACATGCTTTTGTCAATGACAAGAAAATAGGCTGTATAGGTGCATCCTATGGCGGCTTCATGACACAATACTTGCAAACACAGACCGATATTTTTGCAGCGGCCATCTCTCATGCCGGTATCAGTGATCATACCAGTTATTGGGGGGAAGGATATTGGGGATATTCGTACAGTGAAGTTTCCATGGCGAATAGTTATCCGTGGAGCAATCCTGATCTTTTTGTAAAACAAAGCCCGTTGTTCAATGCGGACAAGATACATACGCCTTTGCTGTTCTTGCACGGTGATGCGGATGTGAATGTACCGGTGGGAGAGAGTATTCAGATGTTTACAGCACTGAAGTTACTGGGGCGCGAAACGGCTTTTGTGGCTGTAACGGGACAAGATCATCATATTGTAGATTATGGCAAGAGGATTCAGTGGCAGAATACGATCTTTGCCTGGTTTGCCAAATGGTTGCAGGATGATGCGACTTGGTGGAACGCTATTTATAAGCCGAAAAACTTATAACTTTTATATAGGTGTAAGAGACTTTGGAATGTTAGTATGTATAAGCTTATACGTTGGTATGTGTAGGCTTATACGTACTAACGTCTGACCTTACACATACTAACGTGGGCTGAGTCTGTTTTCACTATCCGTTTTCCCTATACTGTTTCGGTGACATTCCTGTATATCTTTTAAAGTATTTCCCAAAGAATGAGATGTCTGGGAAATTAAGTGAATAGGCTATTTCCTGAATGGTAAGGTCTGTGGATTTTAGTTTGGCTTCCGCATCTGTTATCACTAGTTTGGCGATGATATCTGTAACAGTTTTTCCCGTAATCTTATTGACAGTAGTGCTGAGGTGCTGAGGGGATATATGAAGCAGGTCGGCATAAAAAGCTACACTCCGTTCTTTCGTATAATGTTTGATGATATATTGGACCAGGCGTTTCACAATTTCTTCTCCACGGTTGAAAGTACGTGTAGTTACATTGGTGTTCTGATGAATGCTGCCTACACCGTGCAATATAGTGAGCAGCATGGTGCTGATTAACTCTTTATTGGGCTTGGCTCCCATACGTTTCATTTTTATCAGCAACCGGAAATAGTCTTGAAACAACTCGGTTATTTCGGGACGCAGAGGGATAATGGGCGTGTCAATCAGGGCTGAAAGATAGTTCATGGTGGAATTGAAGAGATTTATTCCGTTCAGCAACTCTTTGTTGAATCCTATCAAGTACAGACGACAGTCGGGACTTTGCCGGTGAACATGTACAAAGGTTTCTGGCAGAATAGTGACAATGTCGTTCTTTTGTATCTTGTGTTCAGACAGATGGATCGTTATGTCACATTCACCTCGCAGGCACAGAAGGAACAAGCATCCTTCCATTCGTTGCGGGTAGTGGTAAATACGGCCTAATGATCCTGTCATGTCAATTTCTGCAACGAAATCCTTATTCGATTTAAATAAGTTAATGTCATCTATATACTTCATAAAAATAAAGAAGGTTTTGATTATGCACCACAAATATAGGGCAGTTAGAGCAGATAACAAAGAAAATGCTTAAAAATAGACTAATATATCTTACTGTTAGCACTTGTACGCTTTTAATAATTATAAGAACTTTGCAGCGAAACTAATAGTGAAGATAAACAGTATGAAAGGTAAAAATTTGTCTATTATGGCAATGATTGCGGCAGTGTTCTGTTCTTGCGGACAGCAACCTGCACAAGAACGCGGTCCTCGTCCCGTGAAATTGGCGGAAGTGACCTCGTTAAGCAGGATCGAAAAATCGTATTCAGGTGTTGTGTCGCCTGATCAGTTCAGTGACTTGGCATTTAAAATGTCCGGTCCGCTGGTAGCAATGAATGTACTCGAAGGACAACGGGTGAAGAAAGGACAGGTAGTGGCCGAAATTGATCCGACAGATTACAAACTGGATTATGACGCTAAGAGGGCTTCATTCCAAAAGGCGTCATCACAGATGCAACGCGCAGAGAAACTGTTGGCCAAGAATGCTATTTCCATGCAAGAGTTCGAAACGACCCAAGCTTCGTATACCAATGCCAAATCGGCATTTGAAAATGCGCAAAACACATTGAATGACACCAAGCTACGCGCTCCATTTGATGGCTTTATCCAAAAAAAATATGTTGAAAACTATCAGCGTGTACAGCCAGGACAAGGAGTGGTGTGTTTGATTAATCCGGCTAAATTGCAAGTGGAGTTCACTATCCCCGAAACGAATATTTCTTATGTAACTTCTCCTTCTACTATTTACGTAGAATTTGATGCCTATAAAGGAAAATTATTTCAGGCAAAAGTAAAGGAGTATGTAGAGGCTTCTCCCGATGGGGCAGGAGTTCCTGTATTCCTTTACATTGATGATCCGGAATTTGATTTGAAAAAATATAAGGTATCGGTGGGCTTTTCTTGCCGTGTTATTGTCAATATTGAGAATGATGTGGTAAAAGAAGGAATTACAGTGCCTTTGTCCGCTGTAGTGTTTGATAATAACTTGAATAGCAAGATCGTATTTATATATAATCCGTCTACACAGAAAGTAGAACTGCGTAAAGTCAGTGATGAGGGAATTATTGTAGGACGTAACGACCTGATAGTATCCGGAAATATTGAACCGGGCGAACAGGTTGTGTCTGCCGGAGCGTCTTATCTGGTAGATGGCCAGCAAGTAAAAATATTAACAGAATAAAAAAGGAGAGAGCATATCATGAATATTCCAAAATATTCTTTGGAGAACCGGAAGGTTATCTATTTCTTTTTGGCTATTTTGTTGATAGGCGGAGTAATCTCCTTCTTCAAGCTGCCTAAGAAAGAAGATGCGCCTTTCGTGATAAAGACTGCGGTATTGGTTACCCAGTATCCGGGAGCGAATCCACATGAAGTGGAGAAACTGATTACGGAACCGATTGAACGTGAAATTCAGTCCATGACAGATGTATATCAGATTAAATCGGAATCTTATTTCGGACTGTCTAAGATTTCTATTGAACTTCAGCCTACGATTGATCCGGATTATATGCCTGTAAAATGGGACGAATTACGTCGTAAAGTGGCGAATATACAACCCAAGTTGCCCAGTGGGGCGTCTACCATTACTGTAAATGATGACTTTGGTGATGTGTATGGTATTTATTATGCTTTGACAGCTGATGAGGGCTTCTCGTATACCGATTTGCGTGACTGGGCACAGCGTATCCGTACTCAGTTGACCCCGATTGAGGGAGTACAGAAAGTAATGTTATACGGAGAGCAGACCGAAGTGATTAATGTCAAGATATCTACCTCCAAACTTTCGGCATTGGGTATTGATCCCACTTCGATTATGGGCATTTTGCAGAAGCAGAACATACAGGTGAATACAGGAGATATAGCGACAGAAATTTATCAGTTGCGCTTGCGTACGGAAGGGACTTATACCAGTCTGGAAGATATAGAAAACCAGTTGATTATCAGCAAGGACGGACGGGAAGCCCGTTTGGGGGATATTGCAACAGTGGAGCGTGGATATTATGATCCGCCTTCAACCTTGATGCGGGTCAATGGTAAACGTGCTATCGGTATAGGTGTGGCCAGTGGAGCAAAGGATAATGTGGTAGCTGTGGGTAAAGCAGTGGACGAAAGGTTGGCGGAAATAGAGCAATTGTTGCCTATCGGCATTGAACTGACCTCGCTTTATCCTGAGGACAAGATTGCCGATGAGGCGAATAATGGCTTTATCCTGAATTTGATAGAATCATTGGTTATTGTTATCCTGATTATCTTTGTGGTGATGGGATCGCGTGCCGGTATGCTGATAGGTAGTTCGTTACTTTTCTCGGTAGGTGGTACTTTGCTTATTATGTTGATGTGGGGGGTAGGATTGAACCGTACTTCCTTGGCGGCATTTATTATCGCCATGGGGATGCTGGTGGACAATGCCATTGTGGTGACAGATAATGCGCAGATAGGTATCAAGCGCGGAAAATCACGTTATCAGTCATTGATAGAGGGAGCCATCAAGCCGCAATGGGCATTGCTGGGCGCTACTTTTATTGCTATCTGCTCTTTCCTGCCTTTGTATCTGGCACCGGCATCCGTGGCTGAGATTGTGAAACCGCTATTTGTTGTATTGGCTGTATCACTGGGATTGAGCTGGATTCTGGCTTTGTGCCAGACTACGACTTTTGGTAATTTTATTTTGAAAGAAGCTGTTCCCGGCGGTGCGATGAAAGACCCGTATGATACTAAACTCTATCATAAATTCGAGAAGTTTCTGACCTTGCTGATTAAACGCCGTTTTGTGACATTGACCACGGTTTTTGTAACTTTGGTGCTTTCTTTGGTTATTATGGCTGTTATGCCTCAGAGTTTTTTCCCGAAAATGAATAAGCCTTATTTCCGTGCTGATCTGGTATTCCCTGAGGGATTTAGTATTCATGCGGTAGATCAGGATGTGATGAAGGTGGAGGATTACTTGAAGAATCATGAGAAAGTTAAATCATATTCGGTGACATTGGGTGGTACTCCGTTGCGTTACTATTTGGCAAGTTCTTCTTTTGGACCGAAGTCTAACTATGCCAATGTGATGGTGGAAACTAAAGACCCCGAAGATGCAGCCGAAGTAGAACAGCAGTTTTATGAGCACATGACTCAGAACTTTCCCAATATCATTACCCGTTCGGCACTTTTTGCTTTGTCTCCGGTGCCTGAAGCTGCTATTGAGATCGGTTTTATCGGTGAAAATCCCGATACATTGACCGCATTGGTTGAAAGGGCGAAAAAAATAGCCCGCCAGTGTGATATGGTGACGGATATCCGTTCCAACTGGGGAGATAAGGTGCCCGTGTGGAAACCGATGTTCTCTCAACAGAAAGGTTTACGCTTGGGGATTACCCGTCAGCAGGTTGCCAACTCATTCCGTACGGCTACCAATGGTTTGCCTTTGGGAGAATATCGTGAGGGGGATGTTTCCTTGCCTATCCTGCTGAAAGATGAGGATGTGGAAAAAATGAACTTGAATGATGTGAAAAGTGTGCCTGTATTCAGTACGAAAGGAAATTCCGTGAAAGTGGAACAGGTAATCGATAATTTCGCTTTGGGTTATGATTATAATGTAGTCCGTCGCTTTAACCGCGAGCGTTGTATGATGATGCAATGTGAACCTAAACGTGGAGCCAATACGATGGCTGCGTTTAAACAGGTGCTTACTGCCGTACAAGAGCAGATGCAGTTGCCCGAAGGGTATAAAATGAAATATTTCGGTGAGCAGGAAACACAGGATGTAAGTAACGCTGCATTGGCGAAGAATATTCCGCTGACTTTCCTGTTGATTTATGTGGTTCTGCTGTTTCTTTTCCCCAGCAACTACCGCAAGCCGGTATTGATTATGCTTATGTTGCCGCTGGTGTTTATCGGTGTGGTATGGGGATTGCTCTTGTTTGGCAAGTCATTGGACTTCTTTGCCATCCTCGGTCTGTTGGGGTTGATTGGTATGAATATCAAGAATGCCATTGTGCTGGTCGATGAAATCGGACTTCAGTTGAAGGATGGAAAGGGGGCTGTGCCTGCCGTGGTCGAGGCTACCAAGACACGTATCGTTCCGGTGACCATGGCTTCCGGAACTACTATTCTGGGTATGCTTCCATTGTTGGGCGATGCCATGTTTGCAGGTATGGCGGCTACCATTATGGGTGGTTTGTTCGTATCGACGGTACTGACCATTTTTGTTCTTCCGGTAACTTATTGTATTTTCTTTAAAATCAGAGCAGACAGATAATGAAAACTAAGATGATCTATATTATAGGTATGGCTTGTATGACCGGTACACTTTCGGCTCAGACTGTTGTGGATTATTCTACCTTTGAACAAAAGGTACTGGATTATAGCCAAACCTTAAAACAGAGTGTGGCACAACGTACAGCTATGCAGAAGGCTATGAAAGCGGCAAAAACCGCTTTCTTCCCGGCTGTTGATGCAACGGGAAGCTATCAGTATCGTATTAACAAATACGAGATGGATTTTGGCGGAATGGCTGTTCCTATGGAGCACGATTCATACAGTGCCGAAGTAGGGGTATCACAACCTATTTATGCCGGTGGAAGCATCTATCACAATTACAAGGCTTCCCAAATACAAACCCAGATGGCGGATAAGTCGGTGGATTTGACAACGGATAATATTATCTATGCTGCTGAAGCCAGTTATTGGGGAACAGCCGCACAAAAAGAAATGTATGAAACGATGTGCCAGTATGTGCAGATTATTGAGCAGTTGACCAAAGTGCTGCAAGATAAGTACGATGATGGCTATATCAGCAAGACGGATCTCATTCAGATGCAGACCCGTTTGAAAGAGGCTGAATTGCAACGTTCCAGCAGCTACCAGTCTTATCAGGTCGCCTTGCAGAATATGAATGTGCTGATGGGATTGGAACCGCTGGCTGAAATGGATTTGACGGATTCTATTTCTACCATATTGCCTATGCCTGCCTTTATTGGAGCGGAAACAGCCTTGAATGTGCGTCCCGATTATGCTATCTCACAGTTGGATGTGGATTATCAGAAAAGACAGGTAAGTCTGGCTGCCGCCAAGTACAATCCTTCTCTTTCTATCGGTTTTAAAGAGACATGGGGAACACAGATGTTGAACATTTCGGGCGAAACTATGTTTAATAGTAATGTGTATGCCTCTATTAAATTGCCGATTTTCCATTGGGGAGCCCGCTTTAAATCGACGGCTGCACAGAAGGCTATTTTATTAAGCAAGCAGTATGCATTGCAAGATAAGCAAGACCAAATAAGCAAAGAAGTGGCGAAGGCGTGGACTAGTCTGACCGAGAATACCCGTCAGATAAGTATTGCCGAGGAGAACTGCAAACTGGCAGAAGAGAATTTGGATTTGAACACTTTTAGTTATACTGAAGGTAAGTTGACTATTTTGGATGTGCTTTCTGCACAGCTGACATGGATACAGGCATATACAAACCTTATCCAATCTTATTATGAGCAGAAGATTGCGTTGGCTGATTACAGAAAAGCAACCGGTATAAGGTATTTAGGACAGAAATAGGTAAATTCAGACCAGATTCTTATTATATAAAAAAGTCACAATAAAGCAGGTTTGGCTATCTTTGTATCCAGACCTGCTTTATTTGTTTTTATTCAGTTTATGTTTACTGTAAAGCTTGTTTTAACAGTGGAAAAAAGAATAGATTACAATGAAGAAAATATTATTTTGGATCGTAATCTTTATATGTATGGCAGATGCGGCTTTGGCAGTCACGCAAGAGGGTGGGCTGTTTTATTTGCCTGAAGATACGACAACGCAACACAAAGACAGCACAGTACAGAAAAGGACTTTTTTCAAAAAGTTTCTGGACTATTTTAATGATGCTAATAAAGATAAGAATCATAAGAAATTTGATTTCAGTATTATTGGCGGACCACATTACAGTACGGATACCAAACTGGGGCTGGGACTGGTGGCGGCGGGGCTTTATCGTACCGATAGAAATGACATGCTTCTTCCTCCGTCCAATGTATCTTTATTCGGAGATGTTTCCACTGTTGGCTTCTATATGTTGGGGATACGCGGAACTCATATCTTTCCGCAGGACAAATACCGGCTGGATTATACTCTTTATTTTTATTCCTTTCCTTCCAAGTTTTGGGGAATAGGGTACGATATGGGTAAGGTAGATGCCAATGAATCTGATTTAGATCGCTGGCAAGCACAAGTTAAAGCTAGTTTCCTGTTTCGGATAGCGGATAATCTATATATAGGTCCTATGGTATCTTATGATTATGTGCATGGTAAGAATATGGAACGCCCCGAACTACTGGAGGGGATGAATCTTACTACTGCTAATTATGGAGTGGGCCTTTCTTTGGCATATGATTCGCGCGATGTGTTGACCAATCCCCATAAGGGATATTATTTGAATATTACCCAGTGTTTCCGTCCTAAGTTTTTAGGAAACGATTATGCATTCAGTACTACGGATTTGCGTACCAGTTATTATCATCCTGTATGGAAAGGAGGATTGTTGGCAGGAGAATTACGCGGTACTTTTAATTTCGGTAATCCGTCATGGGCCATGATGGCGTTGTTGGGAAACTCGTATTCCATGCGTGGTTATTACGAAGGGCGCTATCGTGACAAGCATAAAATAGAGGGGCAGGTGGAATTGCGTCAGCATGTATGGAAACGTAATGGTGTTGTAGTTTGGATAGGGGCCGGAACTGTATTCAATAAGTTCAGTGCTTTGTGCATGGACAGAGTGTTGCCTAATTATGGAATAGGTTATCGTTGGGAGTTTAAAAAGAATGTAAATGTTCGTCTGGACTATGGATTTGGAAAAAATGGACAGTCTGGTTTTATCTTTAATATAAATGAAGCATTTTAAAGAATTTATTCAGTGGTGTTGTGAGCCACAACGGTTGTTCGTTCTGTTCATCGTTGTCTTGGCCATTCCCAATGTGGCATTGTTTTTTACAGAACAGCAAATGACACTTTGGGCACGTATTTGTAATGTCATTCTGCCGGTATCGGTTTATTGGTTGATTATGACATTGGGGCGTAAACCTGGAAAGACTATTTGGATCTTATTTCCGTTTGTTTTCTTTGCGGCATTCCAACTGGTATTGCTATACCTGTTCGGGCGTTCTATCATTGCAGTAGATATGTTCCTGAATCTGACAACTACTAATTCCGGGGAGGCGCTGGAACTGTTGGATAATTTACTGCCGGCTGTAATTGGTGTTTTTGTTGTTTACATTCCTGCTTTGGTCTTGGGAGGTTTTTCATGGGCCCGGGGTAATCAGTTGGAATATTCTTTTATTCGTTCTCAACGTAAGTATGCCTTGGCAGGCATTGTTGCAGGAGCGTTATTGACCGTTATCTGCTATGCGACGCAACGTGATTATCAAGTAAAGATCGAAATGTATCCGGCTAATGTATGTTATAATCTAGTATTGGCTGCAGAACGTGCGGGCGAAACAGCCGGATATGCGGAAACTTCAAGGGATTTTACTTTTAATGCCAGTGCCGCACATGATGAAAACAGCCGGGAAGTTTATGTCTTGGTGATAGGGGAAACGGCCCGTGCCTGTAATTTCGGACTTTATGGTTATGAAAGGAATACCACTCCATTACTTGATAAAATGGAGGGGGTGGTAACTTTCACGGATGTGCTTACCCAGTCTAATACTACTCATAAAAGTGTGCCTATGTTGCTTTCGGCAGCTTCGGCTGAGGATTATGACTGTCTTTATAGACAGAAAGGAATCATTACCGCTTTCAAGGAAGCAGGATTTCATACTGCCTTTTTTTCGAACCAGCTTCCTAACCATTCTTTTATTGATTTTTTGGGGATGGAGGCAGATGATTGGAAGTTTATCAAGAAAGATGCTCCGAAAGGAGCCAATATTTCGGATGACGAACTATTGTTTCTGGTAGAAAAGGAGCTAAAGGCAGGTCATCAAAAATTATTCATCGTGCTGCATGCCTATGGATCACATTTTAATTATAAAGAACGTTATCCCGAATCCATGTCTGTCTTTAAACCGGATAATCTGACAGACGCCAAATATGAGAATAAAGAGTATTTGATGAATGCATATGATAATACCATCCGTTATACAGATGGTTTCCTGGCTTCTTTGATCACTTTATTGCAGAAAACAAACTCTTTTTCGGCTATGCTTTATACTTCGGATCATGGAGAGGATATTTTTGATGATAATCGAAAATTATTTTTACATGCATCCCCAGTCCCGTCTTATTATCAACTGCATGTGCCATTTTTAATTTGGTTGTCCAAAACATATAGAGAAAAGAATGTGGAAGTACATGAAGCTATATTGCAGAACCGTGAAAAACCGGTGGCGGGAAATGCCTCCGTGTTTCATACCATGCTGAATTTGGCAGGGGTACAGACACCTTATAGGGCAGATAGCCTATCGGTAGCAAACAGACAATATCTCATTCGTCCGCGTTATTATCTTAATGACCATAATCTTCCTAAGTCATTGGATAAGATAGGATTAAAAAAGGAAGACATAGAACAGTTCAGACGGAATAATCTTGTTTTTCCTTGATGTGAAAAAGATTTAAAATGGTTGGAGAATTATAATAGAATTACGTATTAATGATTATTTTCGCACAGCTTTGTTATTGTATTTATTACGAAAACTATTATAATTCTTTTATTATGAAAAACAAGAAAAACAATTTCTATCTGATGGGAGTGGTGTTTATAGCCATTCTCGGCGGTTTACTTTTCGGTTATGATACAGCTGTTATTTCGGGGGCGGAGCAGGCTCTGCAAAAACATTTGGGATTAGATGCTTTCTGGCATGGCGTGACTGCTTCCAGTGCATTGATAGGTTGCGTCATTGGCAGTGCTTTTTCCGGTTATTTTGCTTCGGGGCTAGGACGTCGTAATTCGTTGCGTCTGGCTGCTTTATTGTTCTTCCTGTCTGCTTTAGGCTCTTATTATCCCGAATTTTTATTTTTCTCGAAAGGAGATACTTCGTTTGCATTGATCCTTGCTTTTAACTTTTATCGTATCATCGGGGGAATCGGTGTAGGACTTGCCTCTGCTGTTTGTCCGATGTACATTGCCGAAATTGCCCCTTCCGAAATTCGTGGTAAATTGGTTTCCTGTAATCAGTTTGCTATTATTTTTGGCATGTTGGTAGTCTATTTTGTCAATTATATGATTAAAGATGGTATGCCGGATGAAGTGCTTGTTTCCGATGGTTGGAGATATATGTTTGGTTCAGAAGCGGTTCCGGCTGCATTATTTGGCATTTTATTGTTTTTGGTTCCTGAAACTCCGCGCTATTTGGCTATGACCCATCAGGATGATAAAGCGTTTTCTGTACTTGAAAAAGTAAATGGAACAGATAAGGCTAAAACTATTTTGTCTGAAATAAAGGCTGTAACTTCCGAGAAAACGGAAAAACTGCTTACATACGGGCTGACAGTTATTGTAGTCGGCATCTTGCTTTCTGTATTTCAGCAAGCTATCGGCATTAATGCTGTGCTTTATTATGCACCGCGTATTTTTGAAAAAATCGGTGGCGGTGGCGATGGTATGATGCAGACTGTGGTAATGGGGGTAGTTAATATTCTCTTTACATTGATTGCCATCTTTACCGTAGAGAAGATGGGACGTAAACCCTTGTTGATTGTTGGTTCTATTGGCATGGCTGTAGGTGCATTCTGTGTTGCGTTTTGTGATGAGTTTCAGGTGGAAGGTATTCTTCCTGTTCTTTCCATCATAGTTTATGCTGCATTCTTTATGATGTCATGGGGACCTATCTGCTGGGTGTTGATTGCAGAGATATTTCCGAATACTATCCGCGGTAAGGCAGTGGCTATCGCTGTAGCTTTCCAGTGGATATTCAATTATCTGGTTTCTTCCACTTTTCCTGCCATGTATGAATTCAGTCCGGTATTTGCCTATGGGCTTTATGGCGTGATTTGTGTGCTTGCAGCTCTGTTTGTGTGGAAGATGGTTCCTGAAACAAAAGGAAAGACTTTGGAAGATATGACTCGTCTTTGGAAAGAAAGAGCAAGATAAGTTGGTGCGATGCCGGAAACGGTGTCTTTCATACCGGAGAATAGAAACCATCCCTTTCAACTTAACAAATAGAAAGTTGGACGCGAAAATGCCCTCATGCCCTCACTTTGGCTCTAACTGGTTTATAATGAACTGCTTATTAGTGATGGTAGTATCTGTGTTAGTGAGGGCATTGCCCTCACTAACACAGATGCTTGAAAATAAATTATTCTAACTTTATCATGTGATATAAAGTACCTTTTCTGCTGGCTTTTGGGTGAATGTTCAGTTTGCGGATAATGTGTCTGTATTAATTTATCTTGTTGATTGACAGGTTTTTCACGCTTGTACTCTTGCAAATAATTGAAAATCTTCATGTGCGGTCAGCCTTTCTCCCTTCTTCTCTGTAGTGGCGGAATAGAAGTGACATTTAAACAACTGTTCCAAAGGCGAAATTTACTCAAATTCGGTGTTATTTTGCCAAAATACCTTCTCATTTTCATCATTCAACCCATAACGTTCGTTCTTATAAAGCAGCTGCATGGCTTGTGCAGCGAGTTGGCGGTAGTCTATGTATGCATATTTCCCTGTCTCTTATCTGTTTTCTCCCTTTTATTTTCTCACTTTTATATGTTTGTAATTGCTTATTCACTACTGTGACTAAGTTTAATTACAGTAGTGGTTAAAGTTAACTACAATAGTGATTAGACTTAATTACATTCGTGATTAACAGATATTGAACTTTTAATCGTCAAAGAAGAACAGTATGATACAAACTACGACACCGTTATTTATGCCGTTTGTGCAAGGAAGAAAAACTGAAAAAACAGGGGGCTTACCAAATAACCGGTTTATAGGCTTGTGAATGTATATTATATTGTGAATGAGTGTCTTAAGAGATGAGAATGAGGAATAAGGAGTGAGGGTAATGACTTTACAATGAGTGGGTTATAGTTGGAAATGAGGGCATGAGTGGGAACAACTTATAGAGCATCATTATGACATATTTAAGTATGCTCAGCATAGATGCCCCATACATTATCTTGCTGTAATGTATAAAAAAGAGCCGTATCATTACTTGGGAGTAGAGTTGATACGGCTCTTTTTATGGCTGATAAAGGGTGTCAAAGTATCCTCGGATGAAAAGTCCTTTTCCTCAAAGGTTGTGTTTTGACACCTTTTTCTTTTTATCAGGATGGGATTGTTTTATTTCTTTTCCCCTATTGTTTTCAGCATTTCTTGTACGGCTGCTTCCAACTGCTGGTCTTCACCTGCCAATGCCTTTTCTGGAGTATTATAAACTTCAATGTCTGGAGAAAGTTGGTGATTTTCCGCATATTGTCCACGCATATCCATACAACCCACCTGAGGAATACCGAACACAATACTCGGGTCGATCTGGTTTTCCCACCATACGGCAGTCATTGTGCCCGGAACCGGAGCACCAATCAGTTTGCCTATCTTTAATTCCTTGTAAACCCATGGGAAGCCATGTGCGTTACTGTAATTGTCCTCGCATACCAATACGCAGGATGGCTTGAGCCATTTATTGAATGGGTCGCTGCCTATGTATTGTCCGCGTGGAACGAAACGCTGATATTCCTTGCCGCTTAATAAAGTGGCCAAGTCATCATGTAGCCATCCGCCTCCATTGTGGCGTGTGTCTACAATAATAGCTTCTTTGTTGCGGCAGCGTCCCAATACTTCACTATATACTTCGCGGAAACTTTGACTGTCCATGCCTTTTACGTGTACATAGCCGATGCGGTCTTCGGATAACTTATCGACTATATTGCGGCAACGTTCTACCCAACGTTTGTACAGCAAGTTACTTTGTTCGCCCATGCTGATAGCTTTGATGGTGATATCAAAACGTTTGCCGGTAGCCGGATTATATATGGCCAGTAACACTTTTCTTCCGGCTTTGCCTTCCAGCAGCGGGAAGTAGTCTTGCCCTTTCACGATAGGTTTGCCGTCAATTTTCTCGATGATGCAACCGGGAGTAACATCCGTTTTTTTCACGGCAAATGGGCCTTTTGCCAATATTTCTTTAATTTTTAACCCGTCACCATCATAAGTTTCGTCATAGAATACTCCTAGGGTCGCTGTGGATAGTATAGGACCGTTTGAGTAGTAACGTGCTCCGGTGTGCGAACCGTTTAACTCACCCAGCATTTCACTCAGCATTTCCTGAAAATCATAATTGTTATTGATGTATGGAAGAAAGCGTGCGTATGCTTCGTGATAGCCTTTCCAGTCTACTCCGTGCAGATCTTTTACATAGAATTTATCTTCTACTTGTTGCCATACATGATCGAAAATATATTCGCGTTCACCATAGGGTTGGTAGTCGAAGAAAGCTTCGAATTCTACAGGTTTGGTTTCACCACTGCTGACAGTGACTTTCTTGATACCACCTTGGCTGCAAAGGAACAGATTCTCGCCTTTCTTATCAGGAAGCAGGGCTCCGCCACCGACTTTTTTCATGACGATTTTAGTCTTGTTTTCTTTAAGATCGTGTTCCCATAAATCATATCCGCTTTCGAAGGCTGCTTGATAATATAGTTTGTCACCCTTCGGAGTTAATACAGCATCTCCCAATCGTGAAGAATTTACAGTCAGACGAATCACACGGTCACGGCTGTTTTCAAGGTCGAAAACCAGTGGCTTTACTTCCTTCTTGTCATCTTCTTTCTTGGAGTCTTTCTTTTTATCTTTTTTATGATCGGCCTTCTCCTTCTCTTCACTCTTCTCTTTGTCTTTCTTTTCCGAGTCTTCCAGTAAGGCAAGCTCTTCCTTGCTCATTCTGAAACGGTCGTATGCGTCCAGGTCGAAGAACATGATATAGATATCCGCTTCAGCACCCCAGCTTCCGTGACTGCGGAATCCTGCGCGGTCACTTTCCCAAATCATGGCTTTTCCATCCAATACCCATTTGGCATTGCCGTCACTGTATCCACTTTCGGTCAGATTATGAATTTCTCCGTTACCAGATGCGTTGACCAGTGCAACATCCTTGTTATTCCATCCGCCAATACCTATGTAGTTGGTAAGAATCCATTTGCTGTCCGGACTCCATTGATACCATTGGTCGCCGTCACTATAAGAATATTCGTACTTGCCGTCCATGACGGTGCGTACAGCTTTTGATTTCAGATTCAGAACACGGATGGTAGTACGGTTTTCAAGAAAGGCTACTTCTTTACCGTCAGGACTGTATTGAGGTTGGAATGAAGTGATATCCGAATTGGTCAGTCTTTCCTCTTTGATATCGGTTGCGTAAGCGAACTGTTTTTCTTCCTTTTTAGCTAGACTGGTTTGATAAATCTGCCATAATCCGTTTCTTTCGGCAGCGTAAACAATACTTCTTCCGTCCGGAGAAAAGTGAATATCGCGTTCCTGTTGCGGAGTATTGGTGATTTGTTTGGTAGTGCTGTATTCTGTTGATGTGACATATACATCTCCGCGTAGTACAAAAGCAATTTCCTTTGCATCGGGCGAAAGGGATATCTCTGTTGCTCCGCTACGCTTGATCTGGCGGATGAGATCTTTGTCGTTCTTGTCGGTGACAATGGAAATCTGAACTTTTTGCGGAATGGCACCTTCTTTTACCGTGTAGATTTCGCCATCATATCCATAGCATAATGTTCCATTGGAGGCGGCACTCAGGAAGCGTACCGGATGTTTGGTATGGTTGGTGATTTGTTTGGATGTATTACCGTCAATATCACGTTTGAAAATATTAAATGAGCCTTTTTCCTCACTTAAATAATAGAATGATTTATCATCTGAAGCCCAAACGGGAGTGCGGTCCTCACCATTGAAAGCAGTTTGTTTGCGAAAGGTACGGTTTCCATTCAGAGAACACAGCCAAATATCGCGGGTAATGGATGAAGTGTGATGTTTACGCCAAGGGTCTTCATATCCTTTTTTGTCATGGTAGAGTAAAGTATTGCCTGTATGATTGATACTGATATCTTCCATCGGCATGGAAGAGAAGAGGATGGGGCGTCCGCCTTCGGTATTGACTTCATATACTTGTTGGAATTGTCCGGAGGGGAATTGTGCGTCTTCTGCTGTTGGCATTATATTGGCTAGAAACAGAATGTGTCCGGCATCTTTATAAGCCACCGGTGTTTCATTACCCGAATGGGTAGTTAATCTTTTGGGGATACCCCCTTCCTTGTTTACCTCAAAAATATCCATACTTCCCATTCGGTCTGATGCGAAGGCAATTTTTTTTCCGTCAGGGCTCCAGATGGGTTTGGTGTCGTGGGCAGGGTTGGTTGTAATCTGACTGGCCCTGCCGCCTGTAGAGGGTACTGTGTAGATGTCACCTTTATAGGTGAATGCGATGGTGGTTCCATCCGGAGAAATGGCACAATAACGCATCCATAATGGATTGTCCTGTGCATACGTGGAAATTGACAACAAAATTGCCGCCACACCTAGTAGCTGTCTTTTCATGTGGATAAAATGTTGTGGTTAATACTAAGTTATTTCTTTTTTTTCAGGAAATATCCTCTGATTCTTTGCATGATCTTGATGCCGGTCCGTACTCCGTCATAAACGGCGATTCCTGTATTGATATGTTGCATAATGCCTTCTACGCCTCCTTTGTGTTCTACAGGCGCAAAAAGTTCATGTATGGTTTGTACCATTTCTTTTTTAGCTTGCTGTACTTCTTCCAACTTCTCAGCTTTTCGTTGTGCTATCACTTCCAAAGTGATGATGGGCGTTTTATTAGGAGTATTCTCTTTCATAATCAGTTGTCATTTAAAAGCAAGTTGGCAAGGAAATTTACCATAGGCTGAACAATCAGCCGTTTGCGGAATAAAACGATTAACAGAATCAGCAGAATAATGCATCCGGTAATGATTCCATAACTGGCCATAAGCCCGCCTACATGAGGTGCGAGTACATAGGCCAATGTAAATGATAAGTAGAAAAGGGCGATAATACCTAATATCAATAATATAAAGACAAGGATGAGGGTTGATATCAGTATAGTAAGTTTTTCTACTAAATGTAGTTTTACATAATCCTTTTGTAACTCTGCGTACTTTTTAAGCTCTGCCAGAAGTTGTTGCAGATTATCTATATTTTTATCGTTTGCAAACATGCGTGGAGTTTTGATTTAAAAATTATTGTCATTCCGGACTTGTATCCGGAATGACAATACACTTTTGTGGGCGTTGCTTATTCTTTTACCTCGGCTGCAATTTCATCGACCAGATTTTCCATATCTGTGCGACTTAATTTGATACCTCTTTTACGTAAAGCATCAGCAATTTTGCTACGAGTGTCTTCTCCGCTTTCAGGAGCAAATAAAATACCGGCTGCTGCACCAACTACGGCTCCGCCTAGGAATGCAGCTAAAATACTTAATCCTTTCATAGTTTTTTGTTTTTTGTACCTTACAAATCTAACAAATAAAACTGAATGTTGTTGTTTATTTTGTCTATTTTTGAATAGAAATTGGAGATTCTTCTCTGATTAACTAAATTTAACTCCGTTCTTGCTGTGAAAGCTGTTGATATATTGCTACTTTTGCACCAATATAATGGAATTAAACTAGAGTATTAATTTATAAAAGATTGAGTAATCATGAAAAAATTAGTTGTGTTGGGTATGGGATTGTGCGTAGCCTTGGCATTTTCCTCATGTAAATCTAGCGAAAGTGCTTACAAGAAGGCTTATGAAAAGGCAAAACAACAGGAATTGGCTGAAGCTCCTGCCGATCAGGTAGAAGCGACTCCGGTTGAAGCTGCTCCGGTAGTATCTGCCCCCGTGACAACTGCTCCTGTTGCCGGTCCGGTTCGCGAAGAGAAAGTAGAACTGGTTTCAGGTGACGGCTTAAAAGCATATAGTGTAGTATGTGGTAGCTTTGGCGTGAAAGCGAATGCGGAAGGTCTGAAACAATATTTGGATGGTCAAGGCTATAATGCCAAAGTGGTTTATAATGCTGAAAGAAATACGTATCGCGTTATAGCATCTTCATACGATGACCGTGCGGAGGCTACTCAGGCAAAGGAGGAATTTAAGGCAAAATATCCTAACCGTGACGATTTCCAAAAGGCATGGTTACTATATAGAGTATATTAATGATTTCTTTTTGGTAAATTAAGAAGAAAATATAGTCTATTTTTCTTTATTAAAAGCGGCAACTGTGAAGTTGCCGCTTTTTTTTATAGCTTTGCCGGTTCTAAACAACAATAAAAACTAAGGGTATGAAATATTATGGCAGATTATCGGTCGCTGCTCTTTTGGCTATAGCACCGCTGTATGGCTTTGCCCAGGAAAAGGTGGTACCTATTAAATACGGAGATATGGATCAGTGGATAATCCGTAAGGTTCATGAGTCCGGTGTTATAGGCGGCAATACCAAACTTCTTTATGAGATAGGCCCTACAAAGGAAATAGATGGTAACAAACCTTATAAGAATATGGGAGGGTCTCCTTGGGGAACCTCTAATGTGATGGCTAAGGTAGTGGGCATTGTTAAAACAAATAATTCTGTTTACAGGGACAAACGGGACAATGGATATTGTGCTCGTCTGGAAACGCATATAGAGAGCGTCAAGGTATTGGGAATGGTGAATATTACTGTATTGGCAGCCGGATCCATTTATTTGGGTGATATGCTGGAGCCGATAACAGGAACCAAGAATGCTGAGAAGAATATGAATTGGGGAGTTCCTTTTACCCAACGTCCCAAAGCTGTCCGTTATGATTATAAGGTAAAGATGTCTGGTGAGAAAGATCGTATCCGGTTGACAGGCTTCAGCAAGAAAGGTCAGGTGGCAGGGCAGGATTGTGCGATAACTGTTTTCTTTTTGCAAAAACGTATGGAGGACGCTGAAGGAAATATTACTGCGAAGAGGGTAGGAACTATGGTGGTGAAGTATGATAAGGACTCGGATGGTTGGGTGAATGGTGCTACTTATGAAGTGCTGTATGGTGATATAACCAAGCATCCGTCTTATGATCATGAAACGATGGGGTTGAGAGAGAGAGATTATACTAGAAATAGTAAGGGAGAAAGTGTCTTGATTAAAGAAACAGGATGGGCGGAGGCCAATGAGAATCCTACCCACATGATACTGCAATTTTCGTCCAGTCATGGGGGAGCTTTTATCGGTTCTCCCGGAAATACGCTTTGGGTTGACAATGTGAAGCTGGTCTATTGAAGATAAGTAAATGCTTTTGTTTGTGTAATGTTGCAGGTGCAAGATATATATCTTGCACCTGCAACATTATATGCCCTTTGCTTATATATCCTGGGAGTATTTTAAAAAAGTTTTTTGTTTGTGATATAGCCCGATATCTTGTTACAAGATTCGGTAAATGTTGCCTCAAGTTTCCGGAATTGTATAGCCAAGATTTGTAGATTCTTGTTATACGGTTTGTTTGCTGTTGCTGTTTGTGTGATTAAAATGCAGTTGAAGAAAAAAAAGAGGGAGCATCGTTTGTTACGATACCCCCTTCTTTAATTTATCAGAGTTTTATCAGGTAGCAATGATTATTTTACTTCCAGAATAACTACGCGGTTCAGATAGTTCTTGCCAAACATATTGTCTGTTCCACCCATAGCAACTTTTTCAAGTTGGCTTTCTTTTACGCCTTCTGCAACCAATGCATCGTAAACAGCCTGAGCACGTTTTTCAGACAAAGTCTGGTTGAATGAAGCAGATCCTGTAGCTTTATCAGCGAAACCTGCGATTTTGTACTTAGCGTTAGGATTAGCTTTGATAGCTTTAGCCATTAACTGTACATTAACCATGCCTTCCGGACTGATCTTTGCTTTACCGATCTTGAAGAAGATAGCAACTTCTGCAGCGCTAGGAACTTCTTTAATCACTTCCTTGACTACTTCTTTCGGAACTTCACGAACCACTTCCTTGATCACTTCTTTTTCTACTACACGGTCTTCAACTTTAGCAAACTTCTTGCCACCGAAGATGTAGCTGACACCAGCTGTCAACATACCTGTTCCTTCAGCTTTACGGTGGCTGCTGATATTACCAAAGATAGAGGGAGCAATAGCGCCGCGAGCTTCAACATCAATAGCCCAATATTTGTTAATGTTGAATTTCAAGCCTACACCGGCAGATGCACCGATACGTGCTCTTACTTTATTTTCACCTTCGGGAACCATTGTTCCATCATTTTTGATTGTTACATTCTGTGATTTAGCTACAGAAAGCATAGGACCAGCAAAACCGTAAACTTCAAAGAAACGGCTAGGATTAGCACCTGCAAACAGAGTTGACAAGTTTACCATAGCGTCGATATTAGCTCCTACATAATTCTTGTTGTGTTGGTAGTAACTGTTATCCAAGCACAAGTGTTGTGTGATACCATTTACTTGACCACGTATTCCCCATGTGGGAGTAATTAACTTACCCAAAGAGATACTGAAGTGAGGAGCCAGTTTATTGAAACCATCGTTTTCAATAGCGTGGATACCTCCACCTACACTGACAAAGATGTTATCGCTCCATTTCGGAGTATAATAATTAGTATCTTGTGCCATAACCGTAGTTGCACAAGCTCCTGCCAACAAAAGTGACAGTGTTAAGAATTTATATTTCATTTTTATTATATTTTTTGGTGAATAACTGAACAAATAACCGATAGATGATTAATTATTATCTTCCACCTGCACCACCACCTGAGTTGCTGTTATCTCCATGACCGTGATCGTGACCTGCGTGTGATTCTGAAGATTCAGAAACAACTGTTGCACCAGCTTTTCTAAGCTGTACATTAGGAATAGTATATTCTACTCCATCAACTGTTGCAGTTACAGTAACGACTGATTCAATAATTGTTGTTACAGGGCTGAATGTTACAGTAGTTTGAGCTTTGATAGTTCTTGTTTCTTTCTGCATTTCAGTTTTAATACCTGTATTGTAAGTACCGACTACTGCTTTTAAAACCTTGATAACATTTTCGTTACTCATTGCTCTTGAGTTAACAAGAGTTTCAATGTAACTGTTAATAGCATTAATATTAACAACTTCTGAACCTACTTTAGCTGCATATTCAATATCTATATTTTTGTCTACATCATAAGGTCCGTAAGTAACAGGAGTATTCTTAACTTCAGTTGTTTCAATTGTAGTTGGGTCTTCGCTTACTGTTACATTTTTAGCAGCAGAAACTATTTTCTGAGCATAGAAATTTACCGGAATAAGAGCAAACTGTCCTTTTGCTAGTTTAGGAATTGCCACAGTAATGGCTTCTACTGGCAGATATTCTGCATTGCTGAAAGAGGGGCAACTAATTTCTTTTGTAGTAGCTGCAATTGTTCCATCTGTACCTGCAGTGATTGTTTCAACAATTGCTTGGGGAGCAAGAACTTCACCCGTTGTCAAATCATATACGGTGGCAACAATCGTCGCACTAGCAGGTGATAGTTCTACCGGTTCTACATTAAATTCTTCTTTTTCGCAGCTTGTAAACACTACTGTTGTTAAAGCTACTGCAGCTAATGCTAATTTAGCACCAATACCGCTCAAAAAACTTTTCTTTTTCATCTCAATAAAATTAAAAATTTAATAATTCTGATTTAATAAAATATGGATTAAAACTATTTTGTTGCATTATATTGTCACTTGCATTACTATATGGCATTTTATAATAATATTTTTCATTTCCTGCATTATATGTTATACCCGTACCCAATGAGGTAGAAACCCTTGGTATATATTTATGTCTTTTATATTTATAAGGTGGTAATGCGACGATGAACTTAAACCCTCCATTACTATTGGCATGTTCTGCTTTTACAGCGTAGAAACCTATACTGGCATAGCGGAAGTGTCTGATCATTTCAAATCTTACCCCTTTTTCTTTTAATAAATATTGTTCAGCTCTCAATTTAAACTGTGTATTATACCTTGGCCAGTAAAAGTTTCCCCCTACAGACCAATAAGTAGTGTATTTATCATTATAGCGAAATTTAAAACCATGCCAATATCCAAATCCGACATAGCCAATTCTTCCTTCTAAAGAAAAACGTTCGTCTTTAAACGGATAAAACAAATTTAAATCTGCACCATATGTATTATGATCAAACATACCAATAGTTACTGTACTTTGTATATTATATGGTAATCTAAATTTTTGTGCTAATGTCAAATATCCTGGATGAATTTTTCCGGCTGTTTCTCCATATCCATCATTGTATACAGGAAATACAATCTGTCCGGTAAATTTCATTCCTGGCCAAAGCGACACCTCTACCGCCGGGCTAAACTCTAATAAAGCCTGATATATCTGTGTAATGATATAGTTCTTAAAGTATAGCTGCGGATATACCAATATATCTACTTTAAACAGCGAACTGTTCTTTTTCTTTTCTTTCTTCACCTTGTTCCAACTGTCACCTATATCATAACTGACTTTCCAGTCTTCACCGTTTACCACTGTTGTGTCACCGGCAAGAGGCTGATAGGTAAGTGAGACCTGAGGTATATTATAGTTGGTAACAATCAACTTACAAGATTTGTCCTTGGGTAATCCCATCGACTGTATGATATCTACAGCCTTTCTGATGCCCAACGCTTGAATTTTGTAAGCACTGTTTTCAACCACATAAACTCTTTCTTCAGGAGTATCTGTCCATCTTACATTTTCAAATCCCATTTTTACAAGACTGTCTGTTGTTAATTCTCCTGTTGATTGGCTGAAACTTTTTAATGGAATCATAACAAGCAACAATATAGCTATACAATACAACAAACATCTATATGAAACTCCTTTGGAAGAGCTCTTATTTTTCATTTTATAACAAATACTTGTTTCAATTTAACATTATGCGACCCTTACGCTAAGCCACATATTCGGTGCAAAAATAAGTACTATTTTTTAAATAGCAAATAAAATTAAACGAAATGAATCGTTTCTTTAGAAAAAACAGTTGAAAAAGCATATTTTAATCTTTATATATAAAATAGGTATGGAATAAATTTGTATTTTTGCAAACTATATGAGTAGAATATTAGCGATAGATTACGGTAAAAAGCGCACAGGTGTGGCTGTGACGGATGTTTTGCAGATTATTGCAAACGGGTTGACAACTGTTCCTACACACCAACTACTGGACTTTATTCTGAAATATGTGGAAAAAGAGCCTGTGGAACGCATCATTGTGGGGCATCCTAAGCAAATGAATAATCAGGAGTCGGAAAATATGCGTAATATTGTCCCTTTTGTCAATCAACTAAGAAAAAAAATACCGGATATACCGGTAGAGTTTGTTGACGAGCGGTTTACGTCCGTATTGGCCCGCCAAGCCATGTTGGATGGAGGCTTGAAGAAAAAAGACAGGCAGAACAAAGCCTTGGTTGATGAAATCAGTGCTACGATAATCTTACAGTCTTATTTGGAGTCGAAGAAATATATTTAATAAATAAAAACAGATTAAGAAAAATGATATTACCTATTTATGTGTACGGACAACCGGTGTTGCGTAAAGAAGCAGAGGATATTACCCCGGATTACCCTAATTTGAAAGAGTTGATAGCAAATATGTTTGAAACCATGAATCGTGCAGATGGTGTGGGCTTGGCTGCTCCGCAAATAGGTCTGCCTATTCGTGTTGTAACTATTGATTTGGATGTGATGTCTGATGACTTGCCCGAATTCAAGGATTTCCGCCGTGCCTATATAAATCCTCATATTTTAGAAGTGGGTGGAGAGGAAGTCAGCATGGAAGAAGGTTGTTTGAGTTTGCCCGGTATCCATGAAACGGTGAAACGTCCGGACCGTATTCATGTGACTTATTTGGATGAGGAGCTGAAAGAACATGACGAGTGGGTGGAAGGCTATTTGGCAAGGGTCATGCAACATGAATTTGATCATCTGGACGGAAAAATGTTCATTGATCATTTGTCTGCATTACGCAAACAGATGATTAAAGGAAAGCTGGGGGCCATGCTGAAGGGCAAGGCGCGTTGCTCCTATAAGGTCAAGACTATAAAATGATAACTCCGCAATTTTGATCTATGCGCCACCAGTGGCGCATTTGTGGGAAAACCGTATTTTTATAAATACAAAATGATAAAACGGATACTCTATACATTATTAATAATGTTCCCTGTAGTGGCTTCGGCACAGATAAATACGGACAGGGTGATGGCGATAGGGCGTAATGCGCTTTATTTTGAGGATTATGTCCTTTCGATTCAATATTTCAATCAGGTGATTAATGCAAAGCCTTATTTGTCTGATCCTTATTTCTATAGAGGTCTGGCGAAGATAAATTTGGATGATTTTCAGGGGGCGGAGAGTGATTGTTCGGAGGCTATTGAGAGGAATCCGTTTGTGGTAAGTGCTTATCAGGTGCGTGGATTGGCACGGATCCAGCAGAATAATTTTGCGGGAGCTATAGAAGATTATACCAAGGCGTTGGAGTTTGATCCTGAGAACATAGGGGTATGGCATAATATGGCCCTTTGCCGTATCAGACAGGAAGATTATAAGGGGGCGAAGAATGATCTGGATAAGCTGATCGCCATTTCCCCCCGATATACAAAGGCCTATTTGATGCGTGGTGAGGTGGATTTGAAGCAGAAAGATACTTTGGCTGCCGAAAAAGACTTTGGCAAGGCGATTGAAATAGACCGTTATGATGCAGATACATGGGCCAGCCGTGCTATCCTTCGTCTGCAACAGCAGAGATATAAAGATGCGGAAGCCGATTTTGATCATGCCATCCGTCTGTCCACCCGGAATTCAGGTGTTTATATCAACCGTGCTTTGGCCCGTTACCATCAGAATAACCTGAGAGGAGCGATGAGTGACTATGATATTGCATTGGATATTGATCCCAATAATTTCATCGGCCATTATAACCGGGGTTTGTTACGTGCACAAGTAGGAGATGACAACCGGGCTATTCAAGACTTTAATTTTGTTATCGAAATGGAGCCCGACAATATGATGGCTATTTTCAACCGTGGTCTGTTGTTGGATCAGACAGGAGATTATAAAGGGGCAATTAAAGATTATTCTACGGTGATAAATGAATATCCCAATTTCTTGCTGGGATATCAGTACAGAGCGCAGGCGCGTAGGAAAATAGGGGATGTGAAAGGTGCTGATGCAGATGAATTCAAGGTGTTGAAAGCACAGCTGGATAAACAGAACGGAGTAGATCCTAATAAGCAGACTGCCGATAATACGGAGAATAATAAAACCCGTAAGAAGTCCGACAAGAACATGAACAACTATCGTAAGATAGTGGTTGCCGACAACGAAGAGGGAGAAGAAAAATATAAGAGTGACTATCGTGGACGCGTGCAGGATAAGAATGTGAATATTGTTCCCCAGCCCATGTTCGTGCTTACCTATTATGAAAAGCACGATGATGTGAAACGGCAGATCAACTATTATAAGTTCATTGAAACATTGAATAATCAGAAAGTACTTCCCGGCCGTCTGATTATAACTAATGAGGAAGCTCCTCTGACGGAAGAACAAGCTACAAAACATTTTGCATCCATTGACGAACAGACTGCTGCCATTGTGGCTGATCCGAATGATGTGAACAAACGTTTTGCACGTTCATTGGACTTTTATCTGGTGCAGGATTTTGCAAGTGCCATTGAAGATTTGAATCAGGCTATTATTATAGAAGATCATTTCTTCCCGGTTTATTTCAACCGTGCTCTCATCCGTTATAAGCAGCTGGAATACCAGAAGATGGAAAAAGAGTATGATTTGAAAGCCGGTCCGGGAGAGAAGAGTGCAGTGAAAGCTGCGGACTATGAAATGGTAAAGCGCGATTTGGACAAGGTGATTGAGCTGGCTCCGGATTTTGTCTATGCTTATTATAATAGAGGTAATGTGCTTTCTATCTTGAAAGACTATCGTGCGGCAATTGTTGATTATGACAGAGCCATCCAGTTGGACCCTAAATTTGCGGATGCTTATTTCAATCGCGGCTTGACACATATTTTCTTGGGTAACAACAGGCAAGGTATACAGGACCTGAGTAAAGCAGGTGAGTTGGGGCTTTTCTCTGCTTACAATATCATCAAACGCTTTACGGAACGAAAAGAATAACATTTTTTTGCTAAAAAGAGGATAAGTCAAAAAGATTTCGTTATTTTTGCATCCTCAAGAAAGAATATAAATAGAAGATTATGATAAAGATAACATTCCCCGACGGCTCCGTTCGCGAATATAACGAAGGAGTTACTGGTCTGCAGATTGCAGAAAGTATCAGTTCACGGCTGGCACAAGATGTTTTAGCTTGTGGCGTGAACGGTGAAACGATTGATTTATCTCGCCCTATCAATGAAGATGCAAACTTCGTTCTTTATAAATGGGAAGACGAACAGGGCAAACATGCTTTCTGGCACACTAGTGCCCACTTGCTGGCCGAAGCATTGCAAGAACTTTATCCGGGCATTCAGTTTGGTATCGGTCCGGCCATTGAAAACGGTTTTTACTATGATGTAGACCCGGGTGAAGCAATCATTAAGGAAGCAGATCTACCCGCTATCGAGGCCAAGATGGCCGAGTTGGCTGCAAAGAAAGAGATATTGGTGCGTCAGAGCATCGCTAAAGAGGATGCATTGAAGAAATTCGGTGAAAGAGGTGAAACTTATAAATGTGAATTGATTTCCGAACTGGAGGATGGACACATCACCACTTATACACAAGGTGCGTTTACCGACCTTTGCCGTGGTCCTCACTTGACCTCTACCGCTCCTATCAAAGCTATCAAGCTGCTTTCTGTAGCCGGTGCTTATTGGAGAGGACAGGAAGACCGCAAGCAGATGACACGTATTTATGGTATAACTTTCCCGAAGAAGAAAATGCTGGACGAATATCTGGTAATGCTGGAAGAAGCCAAGAAACGCGACCATCGTAAGATAGGTAAGGAAATGGATTTGTTCATGTTTACCGATATGGTGGGCAAGGGACTTCCCATGTGGTTGCCGAAAGGTACTGCCTTGCGTATCCGTTTGCAGGATTTCTTGCGCCGTATCCAGGCCCGTTATGATTATCAGGAAGTAATGTGTCCGCCTATTGGCAACAAGAACCTGTATATCACTTCCGGACACTACGCCAAGTACGGTAAGGACTCGTTCCAGCCTATTCATACACCCGAAGAAGGGGAAGAATATTTCCTGAAACCGATGAACTGTCCTCATCACTGTATGATTTATAAGAACTCTCCACGTTCTTATAAGGACCTGCCGTTGCGTATCGCGGAATTCGGAACCGTATGCCGCTACGAACAGAGCGGTGAATTGCACGGACTGACCCGTGTGCGCAGTTTTACACAAGATGATGCTCACTTGTTCTGTCGTCCCGACCAAGTGAAGGAAGAATTCCTTCGCGTGATGGATATCATCAACATTGTGTTCAAGTCTATGAATTTTGAGAATGTGGAAGCTCAGATTTCTCTTCGTGACAAGGTGAACCGCGAAAAGTACATCGGTAGCGATGAGAATTGGGAAAAAGCCGAACAGGCCATTATTGAAGCTTGCGAAGAAAAAGGCCTGACTGCGAAAGTGGAATATGGTGAGGCTGCATTCTATGGTCCTAAATTGGACTTTATGGTGAAAGACGCTATCGGTCGTCGCTGGCAATTGGGAACAATTCAGGTAGACTACAACTTGCCCGAACGCTTCCAGTTGGAATATATGGGCTCAGATAACCAAAAGCATCGTCCGGTAATGATTCACCGTGCGCCTTTCGGATCAATGGAACGTTTTGTTGCCGTATTGATTGAGCATACTGCCGGTAAATTCCCGCTGTGGCTGACTCCTGACCAGGTAGCTATTCTGCCTATTTCTGAGAAATTCAATGAGTATGCGGAACAAGTGAAAGCGGAACTGAGAAAATTCGATGTTCGTGCTATTGTGGATGACCGTAATGAAAAAATCGGCCGTAAGATTCGTGACAATGAAATGAAGCGTATTCCTTACATGTTGATTGTAGGCGAGAAAGAAGCTGAAAACGGTGAAGTTGCAGTCCGCAAGCAGGGCGAAGGCGACAAAGGAACCATGAAAATAGAAGAATTCGGAAAAAATCTTGCCGAAGAAGTTTCTAATATGATAAATAAATGGTAACTTTGCAGCCGTTTGCAAAAGAGCGCATTGTTAAACCTTTATGTATTCTTTTGCGTTAAGATAAAGAAATACTAATTAAAATAAGAAGAAACAAACAGGAACTAAAAGTTTTTTAATGAAGAATGACAGTTTAAAAGGGCAACACAGAATCAATGAACAGATTCGTGCCAAAGAAGTCCGCATTGTGGGCGACGATGTAGAATCGGCAGTTTATCCGATAGCTCAAGCTTTAAAAATGGCTGAGGATCATGAGGCTGACCTAGTTGAAATTTCACCCAATGCTGTTCCTCCAGTTTGTAGAATTATTGATTATTCTAAATTTCTTTATCAATTAAAGAAACGTCAAAAGGAACAAAAGGCTAAACAGGTAAAGGTAAACGTAAAGGAAATCCGTTTCGGACCTCAAACAGATGATCATGACTACAACTTCAAGTTGAAACATGCCATCGGATTCTTGCAGGACGGAGACAAGGTGAAAGCATATGTGTTCTTTAAAGGTCGTTCCATTCTTTTCAAAGAACAAGGCGAAGTATTGTTGCTTCGTTTTGCGAATGACTTGGAAGAATATGCAAAAGTAGAGCAGATGCCCTTGTTGGAAGGTAAGAGAATGACTATTTCTTTGGCTCCGAAGAAAGCGGGCTCTCCGAAGAAGGCAGAAACGGATACTGCTAAAAAGGAAAATCCGAAAAAGGCAGTAGAAACAAAAGAATGAAAAAAGAGTGCCTAACGCGCCGGTATAGTGCGTTACCACCATTTGAATAATAATTTAAAATTAAAAACAAGATGCCAAAGATCAAGACTAACTCCGGTTCTAAAAAAAGATTCGTTCTTACCGGAACAGGTAAAATCAAAAGAAAGCACGCTTTTCACAGTCATATTTTGACTAAGAAGACTAAAAAGCAGAAAAGAAACCTTGTACACTCAGGTCTAGTAGCTAATGCTAACTTGGATCAGGTTAAGGAATTGCTTTGCATGAAGTAATCTAAAAACAACGAAAGCGTAAACGTATTATTTAAAGTATTAACCGAATGTCTTTAGCTTTAAGTTCACCGTGTGAAACAGTGGCGCTAACATTCAAAAAGAATTAAAACTATGCCAAGATCAGTAAATCATGTTGCTTCTAGAGCAAGAAGAAAGAAAATTTTAGGTCTTACCAAAGGTTACTTTGGTGCAAGAAAGAATGTATGGACAGTAGCAAAAAACACTTGGGAAAAAGGTTTGACCTACGCATACCGTGACCGTAAGAACAAGAAACGTAATTTCCGCGCTTTGTGGATTCAGCGTATCAACGCTGCCGCTCGTCTAGAAGGAATGTCTTATTCTAAATTGATGGGTGCATTGCACAAAGCAGGTATCGAAATCAACCGTAAGGTGTTAGCTGATTTAGCTATGAACCATCCGGAAGCATTCAAAGCAATTGTTGCTAAAGCAAAAGCTGCTTAATTCTTCTGTAAACGGCGATATAAAGATTTATGAAAGAGCAATCTCTACGAGGTTGCTCTTTTTTATTGCGGATGCCTTGTGATGTTTCCTTAATAAATGGAAACAACAATAAGCAGAATTACAGAGAGTTATTTTCTTGCTTATTATTTTTAACAAACAAATTCTGCTATACTCTTGTTTATATCATAAAAAGGACGTATATTTGTCATACGGAAAGAGATGAAAAGCGAGCCGCATTAGTTGGATTGGGAAACTCATCAAACTAATCTGAAAACCGAGACATAGCTTCATCTTCCAATGGCGGGCCACGCCTTCGGGTAGCATTTATGCCGGTGGATTACAAAGGAGGAGAGCACTCAAAACCTGTCATTCGGAGTTTCATCGCATCACTGGTGCGGCTTCATTATAAGGCGATGCTAATTCAAAAGATTAGCATCGCTTCTTTTTATAAAAATAGTACGGATATGATATTTTATTTTTCAGGTACAGGTAATTCGGCTTGGGTGGCAAGGCAGCTGGCGGAAGGACAGAATGAGGAATTGTTGTCCATAGCTATGGAAATAGACAGGAACAAAGCGTATAAGCTGAAAGAAGGGGAAAAAGTAGGTTTTGTTTTTCCTGTATATGCATGGGGCCCTCCCAAGATAGTACTTCGTTTTATTCATCAGCTAAAGTTGGATAAGCCGGGATACCTTTTCTTTGTCTGTACTTGCGGAGATGATACAGGCCGGACTGCACAAATTTTTTCTTCTGCCGTTACCCGGAAAGGTTGGCAATGTGTTGCCGGCTATTCGGTTACTATGCCGAATACGTATGTTTCTTTGCCCGGTTTTGATGTAGATGATAAAGATATAGAAACCCAGAAAGTACAGAATGCTGTTGCCCGTGTGCGTTTTATCAACGAAGAAATTACATCAAGGGCTCAAATGAAACAATATAATTGTCATGAAGGTGCGCTTCCATTTACTAAATCCTATTTGCTGCGCCCTCTTTTCAATGCTTTTCTGATGTCTCCCAAGCCTTTTCATGCAACGGAAGCTTGCATTGGTTGTAAGAAGTGTGAGAAGGTTTGTCCTGTGGGCAATATAACAGTGACGGATCGTCCCGTTTGGGGAGGTAACTGTACTCAATGTCTGGCTTGTTACCATGTTTGTCCGGTACATGCAGTGGAATATGGAAAGATGACCGGGAAAAAAGGACAATACAAAGGAAGGTTGCTGAAAGATTCTATAGATACACATTAAATAATCCATTGGGAGGGCGGACCTATAGTCCGCTCCTTTTATTTTATTTTTCGCCGGTTTAACGCTTGTTGATAGCGTCTTGCATTAGCTTGATGCTGGGCTGCTGTGACCGCGAAATTATGAGTGCCTGAGAAATCTTCTTTTGCACACATATAAATATAATGATGCTGTGTATAGTTCAGTACGCTTTCCAATCCTTGGATGGATGGGATTCGGATAGGTCCCGGAGGTAAACCTGCATGTTTGTAGGTATTATAAGGAGAATCCACTTCCAGATGTTTGAAAAGAATGCGTTTCAGTCCGAATTCCTGTAAACCAAATTTTACCGTCGGGTCTGCTTGCAACAACATCCCTTTATTCAATCTGTTAATATAAAGTCCTGCGACCATGGGCTTTTCGGGACCATTGGCCGTTTCTTCTTCCACGATAGAGGCCAGGGTGGACACTTCTTCAGGAGTAAGTCCGATATGTTGAGCCTTTTTCAGCCTGTCATTATTCCAAAAGGCAGCATGTTCTTTTTGCATCCGTTTCATGAAAGCGTCAGCACTCATATTCCAATAAACCTCGTAAGTATTAGGAATAAAAAGGGAGGGTAGTGTCTCTTGGGTATATCCCATTTGTGCACAGTAAGCACTGTCGGAAATTAATTTGGCAATATCCAGAGAATCAATCATGAGCTGGCGCGAAACGGCCCGCACTAATCTGTCCACGGTGCGTACACTGGGTACAGTCAGATTAATGGGAGTCTGGTATCCCATGGAAAGACGCCGGAAGAGGTAGCGCATATTGTCCGATGGATTGAGAGCGTAACGTCCTGTCCGTATATTGTCGCCATACTTCTCTTTTTCTGCCAGATATTGAAAACCGAACATACTTTTAGGATGTCCGTTCCGGATTATTTTATGGTATACAGAATCCAGGTTATCATCTCTGTCTATATAAATATAGGTGGTTTTTGTAAGTTGGAATTGTTTGGCAAAGAAATAGTAATATATACTTCCTGCACCGCCTGCTCCTGTCAGGATAATGATAAGGATAATAATCCATACAATAGTACGCTTCTTTTTATTCATTTTAGTCTATCGGGCTTTTTTGTATGCAAATATAGGCAAATATCCGTTTCTTTTCTACTTTTGACGATTTTGTACCCCTAAAAATACAATTTTGTCCACTATCCGGTTGATGTAAAATGTGTAAATTTGACCAAACGAAAAACGAGAACGCAAATATAGTATAATTAATTATTTTATTTTTAATCATGAAAAATGCACTTATGGGCTTGGCATTGTTCGCTGCAATGCCGGTATTTGCCCAACAGAAAGCGACTATCAATGTACATCCCGAGCAAGGGAAAGAAATCATCAGTAAACATATTTACGGGCAATTTGCAGAGCATTTGGGCACCTGTATCTATGGAGGCTTGTGGGTAGGTGAGGATTCTAAAATTCCCAATACCCAAGGCTATCGTAATGATGTGCTTCAGGCATTGAAAGATTTGAAAGTGCCGGTGCTTCGTTGGCCGGGCGGATGTTTTGCCGATGAATATCATTGGATGGATGGTATCGGTCCGAAAGAGAACCGCCCCCGAATGGTCAATAACAATTGGGGAGGTACAGTGGAAGATAATAGTTTCGGAACACATGAATTTCTGAACTTGTGTGAGCTGATAGGTTGTGAGCCTTATATCAGCGGTAATGTAGGAAGTGGGAGTGTGGAAGAAATGGCGAAATGGGTGGAATACATGACTTCCGAACAAGGTAGCCCGATGGCGAAACTGCGTAAGGAGAACGGTCGTGAAAAACCATGGAAAGTGAAATTCTTTGGGGTAGGTAATGAAAGTTGGGGATGCGGAGGCAGTATGCGTCCTGAATATTATGCAGACTTGTACCGCCGTTATTCCACTTATTGTCGTGACTATGATGGCAATCACTTGTTCAAGATTGCAAGTGGTGCCAGTGATTATGACTATAACTGGACAGAAGTACTGATGAAGAATGTAGGTCACCGTATGGCCGGTGTGTCTTTACATTATTATACAGTGATGGGATGGAGTGGAAGCAAAGGATCGGCTACACAGTTCACTGATGATGATTATTATTGGACTATGGGCAAATGTCTGGAAATAGAACCGGTGCTGAAGAAGCATATGGCAATTATGGATAAATATGATCCGAAGAAGCAAATCGGTTTGATGGTGGACGAGTGGGGAACCTGGTGGGATGAAGAGCCGGGAACTGTCCGTGGACATCTGTATCAGCAGAACACGTTGCGCGATGCTTTCGTGGCCTCTTTGACACTGGATGTTTTCCATAAATATACGGATCGCATCAAGATGACAAACATTGCCCAGATTGCCAATGTGCTTCAGTCTATGATTTTGACAAAGGACGACAAGATGGTTCTGACACCGACTTACCATGTCTTTGAAATGTATAAAGTGCATCAGGATGCTACTTATCTTCCTTTGGAACTGAACTGTGAACGCAAGATTGTACGCGACGACCGTATTGTCCCGATGGTAAGTGCTACAGCTTCACGGGATGCAAACGGTTTGATTCATATTTCCTTGTCTAATGTGGATTTGCAGGAATCGCAGGAAATAGAGTTGAACTTGGGTGAGGTAAAGGCCAAGAGTGTTACCGGCCGTATTCTGACTGCTAACAATATAGGTGATTACAATAGTTTCGAGAAACCGAATGTGGTTGCCCCGAAAGAATTTACCGGAGCAAAGGTCAATAAAGGAAGCTTGAAAGTGACTCTTCCTGCCAAGTCTATCGTAGTGCTGGAAGTGAAATAAAACCCGTACGTTCGTGTGCCCCCACACATACGTATGTGTGGGGGTATACATACGTATGTATCGTTTCATGCCTGCGTATGTGTGATAGACTACGGTAATTCTTGTACCAACTCCGCTTCGATTCTGTTTTCTATTTCATCCGGCAGGGCAGGGAAGAAATCGATATCCGTTCTTTTCTCTACGCTGTCTACTGTTACCATATATTTCTTCAGTGGCTTATGTCCGGCGCTGTTGGGGAAAATAAATCCTATGGCTTGCGGATTTTTCTTATCATTTATCAATATGACTTTATAGAAAGCATGGGGGACTGCCACTTTATTGTTGCCAATTCTTTTGGGGCGTTTAGTATCATATATAGGTCCGCAGGCAATATACACGGCTCCATATTTTTTTGCCCATTGGCGTGACTTTTCCTCCAGGTCATTCCAGTCGCCGCGGTTCAGATTCGGATTTTGCGGACAAATGTTGCTCATATAAAAAGATTCTTCCATGGCTTGTTTGTTCCATTTCATATCGGCGGCAGGGGCCATGTGTCCCCGGTCATATCCTGATTTTGTATAATCTCCCGTATATGCTTTGGCTCCACGTACGTCCGGGTCGGGCAAGAATTTATTTGTTCGCCCTTCTTTTCCTTTTGTTTCTTTTTTAGTAAGTTCCCACGCCACCCATTGTGGAGTTTTGTAATCGGCATTATAAGACAGGGTATATCCTTTACGTTTCAGAATCTGGCCGCCTGTACTTGATTGTATCATCGGAATTTCCAATGCACCGTCATGCTGGGGCGAGGTCAGTATTTCTGGCTTTTCTTCATTGCTTTCGATAGTGGGGATATTTTCAAGCAGTTTCCCGTCAAACAATTGATGTTTATATGCCAAAAGTCCCAGTAATACTAAAATAATGATGACTCTCAGGGGACTATTGGATTGTTTCTTTTTCTTTGCGCTCATATTTGTTCTGTTTTAGGGGTGCAAAGATAGAATAAAATATAAAAATACATTATCTTTGTCCATTATATAGCTGTAAATTTTAATAATACTGACATGCTATCCTAACTAATCAAACCTATTATATATGAAAAAGAACCGATTATCGTTAGCGTTCCTGAGTCTGCTGATTGCAGCTTCTCCTTTACGGGCACAAGATACGCTACAGAATGAAACAGTCGAGCAGAAAGACAAGAGAATGGAATGGTTTTCACAAGCCAAGTTGGGTATCTTTATCCATTGGGGAATTTATTCCGTCAGAGGAGTGTCCGAAAGCTGGTCCTTCTTTAACAACTACCTGCCCTATGATGAATACATGGAGCAGGAAAAAGGTTTCACAGCCTCCAAGTATGATCCGAAGGCTTGGGTGGATCTGATAAAAGAAAGTGGAGCCAAATATACAGTGATAACTACCAAACATCATGACGGAGTTGCGTTATGGGATACCAAAGTAGGAGATATCAGCGTCGTGAAAAGCACTCCGGCAAAACGTGATCTCATAGCTCCCTTTGTAAAGGAAGTAAGAAAACAAGGATTGAAACTTGGCTTCTATTATTCTTTATTGGACTGGTCTCATCCTGATTACCCAAACAAAACCCGTACGGAAGTACGTTATAAAAATGATCCTGAACGTTGGGCCAGATTCAACAAGTTCAATTTCGGACAATTGGCGGAGCTGAACAAAACCTGGAAGCCGGATCTGTATTGGTTCGACGGGGATTGGGAGCAAAGTGCGGAAGCATGGAATTCCAAAGGTATTGTAGATCTGCTCCGTTCGGATAATAAGAATGTGATTATCAATTCGCGCATACAGGGATATGGCGACTATGCTACTCCCGAACAGGGAGTGCCGGTGGTGCGTCCCGAGGATAAATATTGGGAGCTTTGTATGACCATGAATGATTCATGGGGATATCAGCATACAGACAGCAACTATAAATCACCCTATATCTTGCTTCGTACATTTGTAGACTGCCTGAGCATGGGCGGTAATCTTTTATTGGATATCGGTCCGAAAGAGGACGGTTCCATTCCTGAAGAACAGATCGCTGTGTTGAAGGAGTTCGGCCGATGGACCAAGAAGCATAAAGAAGCTATTTATGAAACTCGCGCAGGGATTCCTACCGAGCATTTCCAGGGATATACCACGCTGAATAAGGCGGGGGATATTCTGTATTTATACCTCCCTTACAAACCTAACGGTCCGGTGGAAGTAAAAGGGCTGATGAACAAAGTGAACCGTATATGGGTGGTTGGTAACGGAGCTATGTTGAATTACAAGGTCTACAATAAAAATTATTGGAACTCAGTACCGGGCAATCTTTATATTGATGTACCCCAACAGGTACAGGATGAGCAGATTACCGTGCTGGCCGTGTTGCTGGATGGACCGATCAAACTCTATCGTGGAGTGGGACAAGTGCAAGATAATAACTAATCTGAATCAGAAAAATAGATGAAGAAACTTATTTATACCCTGTTGCTTCTGCTGGTTACTTTTCCGGCAATGGCACAAAGCCTTTTTGAACAATATGAACGTTTTCTGACCGAACCGCGTACCTATGTATGTTATCGTCCGGATGGAAAGTTGAAAATAGATGGTAAACTGAATGAAAGTTCCTGGAAGAAGGCGGCGCCTACCGCTCCGTTTGTAGATATAAGCGGTGAAGGATTCCCGACTCCCAAATATGAAACTACCGCCAAGATGCTGTGGGATGATGAATATTTATATGTAGGAGCTGTTCTTCAAGAAGAGGATATCAAGGCACGTCTTACCCAGCGTGATACCATCATCTATTATGACAATGACTTTGAAGTATTTATCGATCCGGATAGCGACGGACACAATTATTTTGAAATAGAAACCAATGCGCGTGGCGTGATTTTCGACCTGATGCTGGACAAACCTTATCGTTCGGGTGGAAATTTCATGGTGCAATGGGACTGCCCCGGATTGAAGACCGCCATCCATTGTGAAGGTACACTGAATAAATCAAAAGATAAAGATAAGTATTGGAGTGTGGAAATGGCCATTCCTCATCAGGCGCTGACCATGAACTTTAACAATCCGTTGAAGGCCGGCAACACCTGGCGCATCAACTTCTCGCGTGTACAGTGGCTGAAGGAGAAAGGACCTGAGGAAAACTGGGTATGGACTCCTACCGGAAGAATTGATATGCACATGCCCGACCGTTGGGGATATCTTTATTTCGTAGACAAGCAAGTGGGAACCTCGCAGGATGAGTTGGTTTATCCATACAATCAGGCTATCTATAAATTGCTGTGGGCCATGTTCTACGCACAGCAGGATAATTATAGTAAACAACATAACTACTTGCGTGCCACAGAACAATTCTTTTTGACTGATAAAGAGTTGAAAGATCTTCCGGCTGATGCCCGGATTGCGGTGGAAGCGACTCAGAACACCTATCAGATAGCTATAACCAATCCTGCTGAAGGAGTCCGTTATGTGATAAATAATGAAGGACGTTTCCGGACAGAAAAGATACCTGCCCGTGAAGTTAAAAACTGGTTGTGGATGCGTCTGAATAACCGTTCGGATGCCGAATGGAAAAAATGGTTTGCGTTGTTGAAAGAATGTGGTATTTCGGGTGTCATGTTCGAGGGATACAATGAAAATATTTATCGTCTTTGCAAAGAAGCCGGACTGGAGGCACATTATTGGAAATGGACGATGAACCGCAGGGAACTGCTGGACAAGCATCCCGACTGGTATGCCGTGAACCGTAAAGGCGAGTCTTGTCATGACAAACCGGCCTACGTGGATTATTATCGCTTCTTGTGCCCTAATCACCAAGGTGTGGCAGAGTATCTGGCAGAAGACTATGTAAAGGAAGCCCATAAGCCTTATGTGGATGGTGTTCATCTGGATTATGTCCGTATGCCGGATGTAATCTTGCCTGTCAGCCTATGGAAAAACTATGGTATAGAGCAGAAAGAAGAGTTGCCGGAATATGACTATTGTTATTGTGATGTCTGCCGTGAATTGTTTAAAGCTAAAACAGGACAGGATCCGTTGGAATTAAAGTATCCGATGGAAAACCAGAGTTGGATCAATTTCCGTCTGGATGCCATCACTCGTGTGGTGGATGCCATTACCAAAGCGGTGAAAGCCGATCATAAAGCTATTTCTGCCGCAGTGTTCCCGGGACCGTCCATGGCTCGCAAGATGGTGCGCCAAGATTGGGGAGAATGGACGCTGGATGCTTATTATCCGATGATTTATAATAAATTCTATTATGAAGGTCCTGAATGGATCGGGCGTTCGGTAAAGGAAAGCGTTGAAACGGTGAATGGGCGTGCCAAGATATATGCCGGACTGATGTTTGGTGACATTAAAGACAACTTTGAAGAGGCGCTGGATGAAGCGTACAATAACGGGGCATCCGGTGTATCCTTCTTTGATGGTCCGGATGAAGAATATTTGCATAAATTCAAAGCTTATCTGGATAAGAGAGGATTTGTGGTGAAGTAACTCCGTACTGTTAGATCCTTATATTAGAGAAATAAATCTCTTTTTAGCGGTCACTTTCGATTTTTATCGTAAGTGGCCGCTTTTGCGTTTTATTATTTGTTCTTTTAATGAGTGCGGAAAAGGAATTTATGTGTTCCTTTTTGGTCTTTCTTGGATCTATCTTGAAAATGAATCTGTTAGAATAAAAAAAATGGAGTTCTCTTAGTAAGAGAACCCCATTCCGCTGCAAATGTAGCTATAATAATCCAAATACGGAAATCTTTTATTCAGGAATCAGTCTCTGATAAGGATTCTTATAATATTTGTTTGCAAATTATCCATCTCTGATTATATGTAAATATCTTATTGTCAGTAGTATATGTCTTTTTGGGGTTCTCTTACTAAGAGAACCCCAAAAAGACATACATAAAAAGTAATGTTTTGATGGTAACAGAAAATAGTATGGAGCTTGAAAATCAAGCGTTCCTTTCAAATCAAGACATAACGGGCGAAGCGCCTAAGTTACTGCTCTGCAGTTCAATCGCTTCTAGCTCAGACCTGGGGTCAAATGAAGGAATCACGCCAATGGCGGGAATAGGAAAAGAATACCCTGAACTCAGTTGGTATTATCTGTATCTTTCCAACAAAGAACTGAAACGCTATATCAGTGTTTTCAGTGGCAGGAAAGCTGTTCGGCTTCGTACACCATCAGGTACCGTAGAAGAGAGATTTTTTTGCTTCAAGGTGTTTTCTTACACTGCCACCGATCATAGGAAACGTTTCGAGCAATGTGCTTATACCAAAGAGGAATATACCGCTCGCCGTGACTCTGCCCGGGTGGTGAAAGAGGCTTTTGCTACCGGCTCCACTCAGAAACTGAATACGTTGACGAACGAGAAAGGAATTGAAGGCAACGGTTGGCTGTTTGTATGTGCCCCCTTGGGGCAGTTGGAATGTATTCTGTCTGCCATGCTTCCCCGCCAGTATCTGGTGACGGACTATAACACACACCGTGCGGCAGTAATTCCTCAACGTCAGATGGAGGAATTTATCTATCTGTATGAATCCATGCCTTACAATATCGAGCTGATGAACCGGCCTTTGGAGGACTATCTTCAGAAAAAGCAACGAATCCGTATTACCGGTGGTGTCTTTCGGGGGAAAGAGGGATGTATCATGCGTTTGCACCGCAATACAAGGCTGGTATTCGCTTTTGGCAATATGACGGTGGCAGTGAGCTATCTTCATGCGTTTCCGTTTGAAAAAATTGATTAGTTTAATTAAAGCCATCCATACATTCCTTGCAGGACGATGGATGGCAGATAAGACTACAGACGCAATTAAGGTTGCAAGTCTATATATTCAGCTGTGACATGGAAACATGGACAGGCTTTTTGCGGATTCAAGTCATGATGGCCTACAATCAGTGCCTTGGGATAACGTTGATGCAGTTGTTCAATCAGTTTTCTCAGCGTAGCCTTTTGTGCTTCCGTCCGGGTGTCTTTCGGCGTTGTTCCGCCATCATCCAGTCCGCCTATGTAGCATATACCTATACTGTGGCTGTTGTGGTGCTCGCAATGTGCTCCAACCAACTCTTCCGGGCGTCCGGCTTCTATCATTCCGTCTGTAGGAATCACATAGTGGTAACCACAGCACTTCCAGCCCAATGAACGATGGTAGCGGTTAATGTCCTCCGTTCGCAAGGCACTGCCCGCCTTGTTGGCAGAGCAGTGCACGATAATCAACGAAACCGTTCTCATAAGCCGCTTCCAAGCGCTCCTCCGGCAGCGCCTGTAATGAGCAACTCAATGATGCGGACGATGTACAGCAGTACATTTTTCCAGTTCTTTTTCATACGCTTTGTCTTTAAATAGATGAATAATATAAGTTCCATGACATTAAAAGATTCGTGGATTCATTTTATATTCCATATCTGCAAATGTCTCCTTGAGTTTGCGACACGGGGTAAACACGATGTGCGCGCCCTTGATGTTTTTCTTGGAGAACAAAGCCTCCGAAGCGGCTCCTTCGCATTTCAGGGAGACACTGAATGTTCCGAGGCCGTCCAAGGTGACTCGGTCGCCTTGGGCAAGATGCTCGGACAGGCGGTTGAAGACTTCCTCCAGCACCGCTTCCATCATGCCGTGTGGGAAAAAGCGGAGATGTTCCGTCACTTTCTTTACGAGTTTCTTATGCGAAACCGTTTCGTTGGGCACACACTTTGCGTATGCTTTCTTGGGCATCGTCCTGTCGGACGCATTTCTCATCGAGAAAACGTGGTATTTTATCATAATGACGGATTGTTTTCATTCGTGGAAGCCGGGGTCTTTCCTTTGGCGGCATCCAAGTCGACTGTGCCTTTACCGGCCTTTTCGGCCTTCAGGGTGGCGGCTTGGGCTATGCGGCTTGCTACGGGATTGAAAGCGGCGCGGGAACGAAGATTTTGGAAGTCTTCTCCCGGCGTGAACACAATGTTGACGGCGGTGATGTTACTTTCTGTAAATTTCTTCAGGTCTTCCGCACCTTCCGAGCCTATAGAAATCCAGAAATTACCTAATTCTGCCAGTTGTACTTTTTTGCCTTCCAGAAGCATTTCTACAAGGCACTCGCACATATCGGCTATTACACCTTTTACCGTTCCGCGAGTGAATACGCCATTGTGGTCGGCAATGTGTTTGACAAACTGGCTGAATGGCATGATTTCAGAAACTTGAGCTTTTGCATACGCTTTTTGGGCGGCATCGACATCCATCGGGTTGCCCATCATAAATACACTGTAATCAATCATGATAAAATAAAGTTTAAAAGTTTTGTGTTTCCGGGATGTTCGTTCATCCTTCCGACACGACAAAATTAATGCGGGGAAATACCGTAAAAAAATCTATTTATTATCGTTTACTAACTGTTGACTGCCGTTCACTAGCTATTGACTGACCGTTAACTACCCGTTGACGAATCATTCAAACAATAAGCTTATGGATAGTGAGACACACTTCAGCATCGTCTTCAACATTTATGGAGGCAGCAACCAGATTCTTCCCAATGCTACTTCCGCCACACAGAATTATTATGGTGATGAGGCGGAACTAGAGAAGGATGATGTAAGCATGGACAAGGAACCTGCTTTATCTCCCGAGGCTATGCGCCTTTTCTCTTATATAAATAAGGTGGAGGATTTACGTATCTATCTGGTACAGATAGCAGAATGTACCAATGCGGTGGAATTGGCCAGGGTTATAGTTAAGATGGGCGAACGGGAACCGAAGATTACTTCGGAAGAGATGGTGAAGGAGCGTTTTATCTCGTTGTTCTTTCCTCTCACACCTTTGTTCGTATCGGGCAAGACTGTCAGCAATATCCGTGCGCGTATCAATAACGCTTGGGCAAGACGACCGAGAAAGCGGTTATGACCGGAGATGAAAAACCGGTGATAAGTGTGGAAAAAAGTAAGATATGTTCGTGGGCAAAGTAAGTTCACTTACTTTGCTGTTTAAGTCCACTTACTTTGCTTGGGAATATATCTTCTCCAAAAAAGTTAAGAATCTCTTGTCTTTGGAATAAAAAATGTTTTTTTGCATAAAGCTTTTAAAAAGTAGGGGATATGGAACAGATGCGTAAACTGCCGATTGGCATACAGACTTTTGAGGAAATTCGTAAGGATGGTTATCTTTACGTGGACAAGACTGCATGGCAACCTTATTTTCTAAGTCGTCCCCGCCATTTCGGCAAAAGTCTGCTTCTGTCCACTTTCGAGTCCTATTTCTCGGGACACAAGGATTTGTTTGAAGGTCTTGCCATTGAGAAACTGGAAACTCGCTGGGAGGCATATTCTGTCTTTCATTTGGATTTGAATGCACGGAGATATGAAACCGTTGCCGATTTGACAGCCATGCTCAATCAATATTTGGAAGGCTGGGAATCGAAGTATGGCACGGAAAAACAGGACCGCAGCTCGGAGGAACGCTTCGTCTACGTGATAGAGCAGGCATGTATCCAGACCGTCGGCAGGTGGTTGTCTTGATTGATGAATATGACAAGCCGTTGCTTCAGGCAGTTCTGAATGCCCCTCTGCTGGATGCCTACCGCCGTAGGCTGAAAGCCTTTTACGGTGTATTGAAAAGTGCCGACCGCTACCTGCGCTTTGTATTTCTGATCGGTGTCACCAAGTTTGCGCAAGTCAGTGTGTTCAGCGATTTGAACCAGTTGCAGGATATCAGCGCATGGTCGGATTATTCTTCTTTGTGTGGCATTGCGAAAGAGGAATTGGTTCGTACGTTCACTCCTGAGATAGAGCGCTTGGGGGGGCTCCTAGAATGGATTTCCGTGAGACGCTTGACTGGATGACCCGATTGTATGACGGTTACCATTTCTATCCGCACTGTGAAGGGGTTTTTAATCCTTTCAGTGTGCTGAATGCTTGTAAGGCGAGAACATTGGATAACTTTTGATTCCAGATCGGTAAGCCCACTTACCTAGTCAATTTGTTGAAGCAGAGCGATTACGATCTCCGTTTGCTGATAGACGGAGTGGAAGTGACCTCTTCCGCCTTTTCAGAATATCGTGCGGATGCCCGCAATCCGCTTCACATGATTTACCAGAGCGGTTATCTGACTATCAAGGATTACGACAAGGAAGTCAACCTTTATACGTTAGGCTTCCCCAACGATGAGGTTCGCTATGGCTTCCTGAATTTTCTGGTGCCTTATTATACCCAGGTCGCTGACGATGAGACGGGTTTTTACATAGCCCAATTCATGCGCGATCTCCGTGCGGGGGATGTGTATGCTTTTATGGAACGCCTGAAAGTCTTTTTTGCCGATATTCCTTACGAGCTGAGCGACAATACCGAGCGTCACTATCAGGCTGTCTTCTATGTAGTCTTTGCCTTGCTGGAACAATTTATCGAAACGGAAGTTCGTAGTGCCCGCGGCCGTGCGGATGCGGTGGTAACGACCAAAGATACCGTTTATGTGTTTGAATTCAAGCTGAACGGCAGTGCCGAGGAGGCTTTGCGCCAGATTGACGAAAAAGGGTATCTGATTCTTTTTACGCTGGATGGAAAGCACTTGGTGAGAGTCGGTGTGAATTTCAGCAAGGAAACGCGGAATGTGGAAAGGTATGTGGTAGGATAATTCCATTCTTGAGGTTAAAAAAGAACTGTTCTTCTGCTCTTTTCAGTATTTTGATTATATTTGTAGTCATAATAAAAAGGAATATATATTAACAGCCATAAAAGAAAAAATAGCTGAACTTATGCCTTCATCAGGTGTACGGGTTATTCTTTTTGGTTCACAGGCAAGAGGAGATTCGAATGAAGCTTCAGATTGGGATCTCATTGTGTTTTTGGATAAGGATAAGCTGGAAGAAACCGATCATGATATATATTCCTATCCGTTATTTGAATTGGGATGGGAGATTGATGCTCAGATTCATCCTTTGCTTTATACTTTTAAAGATTGGCAATCCAGAAGTTTTTCTCCATTTTATAAGAATGTGGAAAGAGAGGGAATGACATTATGTTGAGCGTGAATGAAAAGAAGGCTGTTATTGCTTATCGTCGGCAAAAAGCATACGATACATTAACAGAGGCTAACGAGGTGGCTAAATTGGGCTATTGGAGTTTGGTTGGCAACCGTCTTTATTATTCAGTATTCCACATGGCTTCCGCTTTGTTATTGGATAAAGGTTTTACCGCGCGTACTCATAGTGGTGTGATTCATCTTATCGGATCACAATTTATAGCGAAAGTTTTCTTGACAAAACTTACGGAGTTTACTCTCCCGCCTTTTCGAGTTGCGTCAGTCGGGTGATTATGATGATCTTTATGACGCTACAGAAGAAGAGGTTCTTCCTTATATAGAACGCACTGCAATTTTTCTATCAGTTTTGGATGAATTGATACTCCTTAAAGCTTGATAGTACTGAACTTTTTCAAAACTATCTTTAACAGGTGCAGGGATTATGTTAATATGCCCTTTGCCAAAATGACTTTGACCGCAAGTCAATATTAAATTCAAACTAATTTATTAACAAACCTCGGTTTGGGGCATAGTCATGTGCTCTTTCAAGGAGGTATGCTCTGAATTGAGTGTTTACGATTAAAATGATAGCTTATGATTAATATAATAGATAAGGCCAAGTGTTGTGGATGTAATGCTTGTGGGGATGTATGTACCCACGGAGCAATAACATTCAATACTGATATTGAAGGCTTTTGGTATCCGGTAGTCAATGAAGACAAGTGTGTGGATTGTGGCTTGTGTGAGAAAGTTTGTCCGATTCTTAATATAGGAGAATTGAAAAAGAATGACTTTCCACAACCTGTGTGCTATGCTGCCGAACATAAAAATATGGAGGTCGTATTTGATTCTACTTCCGGAGGTTTATTTTCCGCTTTAGCTGATATAATGTACAAAGATAAAGGATATGTGGGCGGTGCCATTTTTAATGAGGATTTTTCTGTTCGTCAGTACATTTCGAATAACAAATCAGACCTTCCCCGTATCCGCAGTTCCAAGTATTTGCAAAGTTCTTTTGAGGGATTCTTTATAGAAGTAAGGACATTGTTACGTAACGGGGAAAAGGTCCTTGTTTGTGGAAGCCCCTGTCAGATGGCTGCCTTGCGTGCTTTTCTTCGTAAGGATTATGAAAACCTGATAATCGTTGATTATATTTGTCGTGGTATAAATTCCCCTAAAGTCTGGCGTAAGTATCTTGATTCATTTGAAGAACGCTATGACTCTAAGGTTGTTTATTGTAAGGCCAAATCAAAAGAATATGGTTGGCGTAATCTTACCCAAAAAGTAATTCTGGCCAATGGCAAGCATGTATATGAGACAAAAGAACAGTCTAATTATACTAAAGGGTATTTGCAGACTAACGCTTACTGTCGCCCTTCCTGCTATGAATGTAAGTTTAAAGGATACCCACGCATGGCAGATATTACTTTGGCTGATTTCTGGGGGATAGAAAAAATCAATACCTCGATGGAAAAGAATTTGGGAACCTCGCTCGTAATGATTAATTCCAAAAAAGGGAAGGCTTATTTTGAAAATGTAAAGCAACGTATTCATTATATCGAAGTACCATTTTTTCAAGCTGAAAAAGGTAATCCTGCCCTCAATAAACCTTTGGGCAGACCTTTGGTAAACCGTAAGCAATTTTTTGAAGACCTGAATCAGATGACCTTTACAGAAATTGCCGACAAATATATTCTGCCTAGGGAGCAAAGCTGGAAACAGATTGTTAAAGGGATGCTTCGTTATGTCCGCACTATTATAAGGACTACACGGATGCATCCGCGTCCACTTTGGCAATTATTGAAATATAATACTGTTAGTGAAATCTTTCATGGGAATATATTGTTACCTACTCCTTATTGTGTCATTCAGATAAATAGGAAGGCCACTATTCATAAACAAGGTATCACTTTTCTTGGACAGAAAACGAAATTTCGTAAGTCAAAGCTTGAAACGCGTTTATCGTTAGATGCAGGAGCCATATTGAATCTCGGACCTGAGACTATTATTGGCTATGGTTCGGATATAGAAGTGTTCAATGGGGCAACATTAACTTTTAAAGGACATGGTGGTTCCAATATTGGATTGACTGTTGTCTGTGGTGACCATATTGAATTGGGTGACGGGGTGATGATTGGACGTAATGTAACCGTGAGAGATAACAATGGTTCTCATTATATCAACCGTCAGGGATACAAGAATACCAAGCCTGTAATTATTGGTGACAAAGTTTGGTTATGCGAATCTTGCACAGTTATGAACGGAGTCAAGATTGGAGATGGAGCAATTGTTGGTGCCAAATCTTTTGTCATTACTAATATTCCGGCACACACCATGGTTTCAGGACATCCCGCTCAAGTTGTTGATGAGGATATTTTGTGGAAATATTAATATCATAAATAAAAAATAAATTATGGACTTAAAAGAATTCATTGCAAACTTTGCAGAACAGTTTGACGATACAGATGCGTCAGAAATCCAGGCTGATACCGAATTTCATGAACTCGATGAATGGGGAAGTCTTACAGGCATGGGTGTGATTGCCATGGTGAAGACTATTTATGGAAAAGCCATTACGGGCAAGGAAATCCGTGAGTGTATTACCGTACAGGATTTGTTTAATCTTGTAGCCGAAAAGTAAGAATGAATACATTCAATCCTTTTACGCTCGAAGGAAAAACGATTCTGGTAACCGGGGCATCCTCAGGAATAGGTCGTGGCATAGCCATAACCTGTTCCAAAATGGGAGCCTCTGTGATAATCAATGGACGTAACGAACAAAGACTGGCTGAAACGTTGCAGGAGATGAAAGGGGAAGGTCATCTTTCGTTGGCTGCTGACCTAAGTCGGACGGAAGCGGTAACGTCCATGGTCAATCAGTTGCCTAAATTGGATGGTATCGTGCATTGTGCAGGAATCGGGCAGATGATTTTGTGTAGACAGCTTCAAGAAAGCGATCTTGATGATATGATGGATGTAAATTTCAAATCCCCTGTCATGCTTCAAACCAAATTGCTGAAGCAGAAGAAGATAAACAAGGGAGCTTCTATTGTATTCATTGCATCCATTGCTAATGATTCTCCAAGAATAGGCAATGCGATGTATTCTGCTTCCAAAGGTGCCATTATTTCATACGCCAATTGTTTGGCTTTGGAACTTGCACCGCGATTGATTAGAGTAAATTGCATTCTTCCTGCCATGATATGGACTGACCTTATTTACAAAGGGGGCATTACGGAAGAAGATTTGAAAGAGGACGAGAAAAAATACCCTCTCAAACGTTATGGCAAACCGGAAGATGTTGCTAACCTGTCTGTGTATTTGTTGTCGGACGCTTCTGCATGGATGACAGGTTCCAGCATAAAACTGACGGGTGGAATATAAAAACTATCTCAATATTTCCCCCCCCCCCCCCCTTTTTTTATATAAATATATTTTAACAAATAAGATTCTTCAGGAGTCTTTTGAAGGCATAGCAAAGGGGTAGGAGTAAACCAAAGGTATGTGGCAAAAGAGAACCAAACGGCTACGGATATGGCGTATGAAGCTGCCTGCAAGTTGTTTGAAGAGTGGAATATTGATTGCAAGTCTATTGATTTCATTATATTCTCTACACAAAGCCCTGATTATTTCCTTCCTGCATCATCGTGTGTCCTTCAGCATAGGCTCGGCATACTCATCACAGCGGGAGCTTTCGATTACGACTTGGGGTGTTCTGGCTATGCATACGGACTGGCTATGGCTAAAAGCTTCGTAGATTCGGGCTTGGCACATAATGTGCTGTTATTGACAGGTGATACCATTTCGAAATATCTTCACCCTGAAGATAAGAACCGGATACTTTTCGGTGACGGTGCTACTGCTACGCTGGTGTCAGACAATGGTTTTGCAGAAATAGGCGAAACCATATATGGTACTGACGGAAGTGGCGTGGAAGCTATCATTTAAAAAAAAATCGTGGCTCAAGGCATTTTGCGTTGACAGGCCATGAGGAGACAGACAGTCAGGATAACATTAGGCGTGACGACTTCTTTTATATGAATGGTGAACAGGTTTTCAATTTTACGGTTGACCGAGTTCCCAAACTCATTGATGAGACACTTAGCAAAAACAGTATGAAGAAGGAGCATATAGACTATTATGTTTTTCATCAGGCCAATAAATTCATGCTTAATACTATCCGTAAGATTTGCGGTATAGCTAAAGAGCAATTTTATGTTCGTATAGAGGATACGGGCAACACTACCTCCTCGACTATTCCGATTGCTTTAAAACAATGCCTTGACGGGCATAAGATACAGAAAGGACAGAGGGTAATGATTGCCGGGTTTGGCGTCGGATTGTCGTGGGCTGCCACTATCCTGAAATTCTAAAAACAATGGCATATATAAAAGGTATATCATATTATTTGCCCGAAAGGGTGATGGACAATGGGGAACTGGTGAACGAGTTCCCCGAATGGAGTGTTGATAAGGTGGCCAAGAAGGTAGGTGTCTATTCCCGTCATCTTTCCGCCTCGAACGAGACAGCAGGTGACATGGCCGAAAAAGCTGCCTGCAGATTGTTTGATGAATATAACATCACACCGCAGGACATAGACTTTGTAATGCTCTGTACGCAGAGTTCCGATTATTTCTTGCCTTCAACAGCCTGTGTGCTTCAACACCGACTTGGCATTCCTGTATCGGCAGGAGCTTTTGATTATAATCTGGGTTGTTCCGGCTGTATCTATGGCATGGCTGTAGCCAAAGGCCTTATCAGTGCCGGTATTGCAAAGAATGTTTTGCTGTTGACGGCAGAAACATATACCAAATACCTTCACCCGTCCGACAAGAGCAACCGCTCTATTTTTGGTGACGGTGCGGCAGCCTGTCTCATTTCTACCGATGGTTTTGCCCGGATAGGCGAGTTTTCTCTCGGAACGGACGGTAGTGGTGCTGATAAGCTAATGGTAAAGACCGGAGCTGCAAGATGTAAAGGCCATACAGGCAAAAGTGAAATGGATGACGAGGGGCACACCCGTTATGATGATTATCTTTATATGGATGGAGGAGGTATCTTTAATTTTACACTCGAAGCGGTTCCTGCGATGATAAAGGATATTCTTGCCAAAAATTCGATTGATTCAGATGACGTTGATTATTATGTCTTTCATCAGGCCAACAAGTTTATGCTTGATACTATCCGAAAAGTATGTGTGTTACCCAAAGATAGATTCTATATAAATCTTGAGGAAACAGGAAATACTGTTTCTTCTACAGTGCTGATTGCTTTGAAGGATTGTTTGACCAATGGAACAATCTGGGAGGGAATGCAGGTTATGGTTACAGGCTTTGGAGTCGGACTTAGTTGGGGAGGAACACTATTACAATTTTAACAGTTGAATTTGAATTACTTATGGCAATTATATTCAAACTACAGAATGGGGATGAAATTCAGGCAATAGGTTTTGGACCTGGAGGAATGGGGTATAGTCCCAAAATGAAGAAGCGAAGGACAGGACTTTCACTTTTCTTTTTTAAGGTAATAAATAAATTATACCTTAGAAAAAAAATGAGTAGACGGTATGTCGCTAGTGTAGCCAATGCTTTTAAGATTGGCTATAAGTTACTTGATTTCTCCGCTGCTTATGGCAATATGAACCTTATAGGAAAAGCGATACGTGTCAGTGGTGTTGATAGGAAGGACTTGTTTATCACTACAAGAGTCAGCAACAAGGCACAGCGGGATCATACCGTAAGAGAAGAATTTTTGAAAGGCATAAAGGAGATGGGGGTTGATTATGTTGACCTTTTACAGTTTCATTGGCCGGTTACCGGATTATATCTTGATACATGGCGGGAAATGGAGAAATTGAAAGATGAAGGCTATGTACGTCATCTCGGTGTAGCCAATTGTCATCAGCATCATTTGGAGGAAATCTTTAGAATCTGTAAGTATAAACCGGAAATAGGCCAGTTTGAGATTCATCCCTTGTTTACTCAAAAAACACTTATTGAATATTATAAAAACCACAATATATTAGTTGAGGCATATACTTCTATAGCGCGTTATGATGACCGGCTCGTTAATTTGCCTTTGTTGAAAAAACTGGAGAAAAAATATAATAAGAACTTCATTCAAATCGTTTTGCGTTGGCATATACAAAACGGTTGCATTCCTTTAGTCCGTTCACTTACGCCTTCTCATCAGTTAAGCAATTTTCAGATTTTCGATTTTGAGTTATCGGATGAGGACATGAAAGCAATAGACGGCATTAACATCAACAGTCGGTTGAGATACGATCCGGACAATTGTGATTTTTCCATTCTATAAGGATGTTTTCAGTATGCAGTCAGGCAATAAGACAATAACCAAGAATACTTTGTTCCTTTATTTCCGCATGATGCTTACGATGGTGGTAACTTTGTTTACCTCACGTGTCATTTTGCAGAAATTGGGTGTAGATGATTATGGCATTTATCAGGCGGTCGGTGGGATTGTAGGTTTCTTGTCTTTCATTAATGGAGCGTTGTCCACGGGTTCATCCCGCTTTTTGACATACGCTCTTGGAGAAGGGGATTGGGAAAAACTTAAAAAAACATTTGCCACCACTCTTAATATTCATATACTGATAGCTGTTTTGGTGGTGATTATAGCCGAAACGGTTGGACTATGGTTTTTGCATAACCAAATGCTCATTGCGCCAGAAAGAATGGGAGCGGCAGTCTATACTTATCATCTTTCAATTCTTACAGCTTTATTCACTCTTACGCAGGTTCCATATAATGCTTCCATTATAGCCCATGAACGTATGTCTATATATGCTTATATGAGCATTTTTGAAGTTAGCGCAAAACTTGGTATATGTTATCTTCTTACTATCGGAACTTATGACAGATTGAAACTTTATGCCACATTATTATTTTTGGTTCAACTTAGCGTTATGTTTTTTTATCGCTATTATTGTTCGCGCAATTTTAAAGAGGCAAGATTCTCTTTGGGCTTTGATAAAAAAATCTTCAAAGAAATCGCAGGATTTTCTGGTTGGAGTATGTTTGCCAGTACATCAATAGCGTTAAACAGCCAAGGGGTTCTTATCTTATTGAATATGTTTTTCTCGTCTTCTGTGGTGGCGGCTCATGCCATATCGTTACAGGTTAATATGGCGGCAAATCAGTTTGTCAGTAACTTCCGACAGGCAGTAAATCCGCAAATAGTGAAGAAATATGCAGCAGGAAATTATGATGATTCAAAGCATTTGTTGCTAGAGAGTACTAAATACTCTTATTATATGATGTATATGGTTAGTTTGCCTGTTTGCATTCTGGCATATCCGTTACTGAAATTATGGTTAGGAGTTGTTCCGGAATATACAGTGGCATTTTTGCAGATTGTCATTGTACAAAGTCTTTTTCAGGTATTTGACACGTCTTTTTATACAGCTCTTTATGCAAAAGGGCAGCTAAAACAAAATGCCTTAATATCTCCGATGTTGGGATTTGTTGTGTTCCCGATAACATATATTCTTTTTAAATTCGGATATTCTCCTCTTACTTTATCGTGGACCTTATTTATAGTTTATGCTATACTTGGTTTAATAGTAAAGCCGGTTTTGGTCATTCGGATTGTTGATTATACCTGGAATGATATATGGAAGGTTTTTCGCCCATGTCTTTTGGTTACAATGGCAAGTGCTCCGCTTCCTGTATATCTATCTACATTGGTTGATATAACTCGGATTGCTAACTTTATATTAGTTATAGTAATAACAATTTTACTTATAGCGTTGTGCGTGTATTTTATTGGTATGGATAGAGGTATGAGAATAAAAATAAGACAGACTATTGGATTTTAGTAACTCGCATAGCAAGCACTCAAATTAGCTGCCCCACGATGACAGCCCGGAGAAAGACGAAACACGCTTGCTATGGACAGGTCAAAATGGGATGCACTCAAAAGACTGACCTGCAATTAGGAAAAACGGAATGGAATTTGTTGTGATACAATGGCTTAATAAAAATGGTTGGTTTTAGAAGGTTTTTATTATAGAAAATAGTCTATGATGAAGTTTGTTGGGGACGAATGGTGAATGTAAAATGTCGGTAAATTCTAAATAAATTTGCAAAGGTCGGTGAAAAGTGGTAGTTTTGTCTGGAAAGGACCACCGTTTAGGTGGTATCTTTCCTTGTTCAAGGCAGTTCTACCCACCATACACTATTACATATTATATAGAACTTCAATTTTTGACTGCTGTTTCCGACAGAAAGAGGTGTGAAGTTCATGCTTGCACCCCCGTTTGTTTTATTACTGCTCTTATCCGTATTTCATTCATTTTTTTCTTCTCCTTTCTTCCATTTTATGGAATTTTACTGTTTCTGTTCACGGCAAGGCATAGCTATCCCAAGTTACTGTCATGCCGTTTTTTTCCGGTGTATGTCGCAATGCTCCAGTACAACCGTATATGTTATGCCGCCACCCGTTACCGTAGTGTGGCTGTAAACTCTCATCCGTCCGCAATGCTCACAGAAATACGGATTTTCGTATTCACTTTCTGCCTGTTGCAACTCGGCTTCCTTCATTTCGCTTTCATCCCGTCCGAAGTATTCTTCCGGCAGGTTGCCTTTGTTGGAATAGAAGCCGTAGTACCTCACGATGCGGAAATAGCGCAGTGGAACGTGTTGCAGCAACCGGGGGAAGAACTCCCGGTAATGCAGTGTCAGTTCCTTTTCAACCGGGTTTCTCCTGTCGGGCGAGTTCCTGTAATCACGGTAACGGAATGAAATGTTCTCACCGTCCATTGCCGTAATCTTGTATTCACTCAGGCACGCCCGCTTGGAATACCTGCCCACATATTGTATCACCTGCTCCGGCATCTGTATGGGCTGCTCCAAATGTACAATCCAGTCCTTTTTGTTCGCCACTTTTTTGATGAAGCCCATAAACTCCATGCGGTCATGGAAGTCATGCTTCAGCCTGCCCGTGTCGAACAACCCTATCAGCGCATTTTCAAACTTGTAGCGGAACACCTTGCGGATTGAGGGGATATATACATAATCACGTTCGGGAATGACAATTTTTCCGTTGCTGTCAATACCGCCCCACGACATAATCATGTGCGTGTGTACATGGAGCTGTTTCGTTTCCCCGTAGGTATGCAGCACGGCAATCACCTCGGTTTTCAAGCCGAACTTGTGCTGCATCCAGTCCTTAACGGTTTCAGCCGATGTGCGCATCAGGATATTCAATATTTCTTTCTTGTTGCGCTTCACAAGTCCAGTAATATATGCGGCAAGGTCATAACCACATGGCGGTGTGGCACTCGCAGCAACTTGTCTTTCATGCGTGCCGCCCATTTCAACGTGTCACGCCAGCCACATGACGGGCAGAAACGGTTCTTGCAGCTATGACTGATTTCCAGTACTTCGCCACAATCGGGGCAGGCATACGTGTCTATCCCCAAAGCGGCTGTACGGCACACACGGATAGCGTTCACCGCCTTGTACTGTTCGGGGGTGATGTACCCCGCCGGGTGCTGGGCGTACTCGTCCCACCACCGATTGAAGAAGTCGGATAAACGGTACTTTTTCGCTTTGCAACCGTCTGTGTATATGTCGTTTAACAAATCTGTCATGCTCGTGTCGTTATTTCCTTTATCTTTGCTAAACCATTGTAAATCGCTGATTTATAGTTGTTTTAATTGCCTTGAATGTCTTGAAAATAATTTTTGCAGAAATCTCATTTCAAAGGGTTTAGTATGAAGATAAGCATACAACGATTCAAATCGATAGATTCCGTAAAGGAATTCAGAATAGACATTTGTCTATTCTTGCGGGGGCCAATAGTAGCGGAAGTCGTCTCTAACCCAAAGTCTGTTGCTGATGAAACAGACGCTTGAGTCATCGAGCGATGATGTGTTGTACCTGCAAGGCCCATACGTTCAGGCGCGTCAGTTGGCAGACTTGATACACAAAAGTTCGGGTAAAGGCTTTTCACTGAACATGGAGTGGGGACGAGACGAACTGCCTTTAGAAAGATACAATGTCGAAAAATATGTAAGCACTCAATGTTAAATTCAAACTAATTTATTAACAAGACTCGGTTTAGGGCACGTTTATGTGCCCTTTCAAAGGGGGGATGCCCTAAATTGAGTGCTTGCCATTTAATTAATTATTATTGAGGAATGCAATGAAAATAGGAATAATAACATTGAAATCTCACACTAATTATGGTTGGATTCTTCAGGCTTATGCTCTCCAAATGTTTTTAACTAGAATGGGACATAACGTGAACATCATTGAGGAGTATCCTCGTTTATTTTCTTATCGATATGTTTATTGGTTTGTTAAGAGAATTGTTCTAAAAATTTGGAAAAATAGACAATTGCCTTTGTTCTTAGAAGAAGATCTCAAAAAGTGTTCAATAAAACCTCAACAATTTATAGATGAAAATCTGGCAATTTGTAAGATCAAATCATTTTCTACTTTGAAAGAAAATGATTATGATGCATTTGTGGTAGGTAGTGATCAAATCTGGCGACCTAGGTATTTCTCTGGCAATATATCTGATGCCTTTTTAGGATTTTCCAAAAGCTGGAATGTAAAACGAATAGCTTATGCTCCATCGTTTGGAACGTCTGATTGGGAGTATTCTGAAAAACAAGAGGCAACTTGTCGTGAATTAATTCGTCAATTTGATGCGGTATTGGTACGAGAAATCAGTGGTGTGGACTTGTGTCGTAAGTATTTTGGAGTACAAGCTTGTCATGTGGTAGATCCTACTTTATTGCTTATGCAAGAAGACTATACAGCATTATATAAGAAAGCTAACACTATTAAAAGTGCAGGAACACTGCTTACTTATATTTTAGATGAAACTCCACAAAAATATGCTATTGTGAAGACATTGGCTACGGAAATGTCATTAGTGCCATTTCGTGTAAATTCTGCTATATTTGATTATTCTAAGAGCTTGGATGAGCGTAGGCAACCTTCTTTGGAAACTTGGCTTCGTGGATTTGCTGATTCAGAGTTTGTTGTTACTGATTCTTTTCATGCCTGTGTGTTTAGTATTATATTTCATAAACAATTTGTTGTTATTGGAAATAAGGCGCGTGGATTATCCCGAATTCAGTCGTTGTTAAAGAAAATGGGATTGGAAGATAGGTTGTTATCGTCAGCATGGAAGGGGTGTATAGCGGAATTGGTGGAAATAGACTATAAACAGGTGGATGATATTTTAGATAAATGGAGAAATGAAAGCATAGATTTGCTTCAACATGCACTAAATGATTGAGGTGAAAGTTAAATCCCTTGTATTTTGTGTTGATAATTCTGGACCTCTCAACCCTTTATTAAATAGGATGATAGTTGGCAATATGGTACGTTATATTCTAATCGAATGACGAATTTAATAATAACTTCTTATGGAAACTTATTTGATAATAGATATACTTTTATTGTTATCTTGTTTCTTTGAATTTTGTACTAAGAAAACAAAGCAAAAAGTTCTTTTTCTTTGGATGATATTTTTTACCTTGTTTGGAGGTTTGAGATGGGAAACTGGAGGTGACTGGACACTTTACAAGGGCTATTTTGATGCGGCTCAATGGGGATCAATCTTATCTTATCAAAGATGGGAAGGGGATATTTCTATAGATCCTGGATATATGTTTCTTAGTGCTTTGGTAAAAACTGTTTTTGTTGATGAGTATTGGTGTTTTAATTTGATGATAGGATTTTTTGCCCAATATACTTATTATCGGTTTTCTATGGAGTTTAGCCCTAAACATCCTTTGATGATGTATGTGTTGATATTGGGTACAGGTATGAATTCGTATATGTTTGTACGTTCCGGGTTATCAGTAGTGGTATGTTATTGGGCCTATCGCTATATTCGCGATCGTAAGTTAGTACGGTTCTTGTTGGTTGTCATCACAGCGGGACTAATTCATAAACAGGTTTTGTTGTTCATTCCTTTGTATTGGGCTGTAAAATGGCACTTCAAATGGCAGATATATGTGATAGGTTATTTGTGTTGTTGTGTTACATATTTGATATTGAAGGATTATATTAGCCTGTTAATCTTTGCGTTGGGAGATTTAGGTGATGTAACCGAAAAATTGCAAGGATATACAGCTGAGGATACTGGAATATTTGGTAGACAAGTTAGTTATGGTACATGGGGAATGTATTTTATAATGTTATGCATTTTTCTTTATATGAGAAAAAGATTTGTACTTGAAAAGGATGATTGGTATAATTGTATGTTGGTTGGCTTTTTCATTATCATAGCTTCTAATACTGTTTTTACGGAAGGCATGAGCACTTTGGGGCGCATAGCCGCTCCTTATAAGCCTGCTAGAACAATCTTAGTGATGATGGTTGTCAATCAATTGTTGAACAATAGACGATATTGGGCAAAACGTTTTGCCATTGTGTTTTTTTTAGGATTGGCCTTTTTAAACATTTATAAGGATGTGAATGACCCGTTAATGAATGTTTGTTTTGCTCCCTATCGCAGTGTTTTCGATTTTAATACTTTATAAAAAATCAATGAAAATATGTTTTGTAACTCTGTTCACACCGACTAGTGAGAATAGAATGGGTCCGTCAGCACTTAATTACTACTTGATGCGTGACCGAGAATCTGATATACAGATTAGTATTTTCTCATTTAATGTCAATCTTATTTCATCTGATGAAATAAGATTGATAGAGGAAAAACTTAAAGTGAAAATTAATCTTCTGCCATTACCTGGGTGGTATCGGTTTATAACCTCTCCACATCATAAAATGACATTTATAAGGGTGTTTCTTAGTCTTCCTCTTTTTTCTTATATAAGAATAGGAGAGAAAATGGGAGCAAAGATTAAGACGGAAAAACCAGATGTATTGTGGTGGTATCCTTGTGAACTATTCAAGGTGCCTCATTCTTTGGCTGGATATCGGCATGTGATAACTGGACCTGATTGTGCCAGTCTTACCCCGTTTCGTTGTTTGCAAATTCCGGCTATATACAATAGTTGCTTGGCTTTTGTAGGTTATTTTAAAATACTTACTTCAACATTAAGAATGGAAAGGCGATATCAAACGCATAATGCCTTGATGCATGTAGTGGGTATGTATGATGCTCGCAAGTTGCAGGAAATAAATCCGGATTTGAATGTCATTTTTTTACTTCATCCTCATTATGCTTTGTCTTCTGAAGCAATGGTGGATTTTAATAAAAAGAAATTAAAGCTGTTATTGGCAGGAACACGTTCCAGATTAAATGAAGATGAAACGGTCGCTTTAGTGGAGAAACTTTGTAAAAGATGTCAAAAATTGTCTCCGTACTATAGTATCACCTTCATTGGAAAAGGCTGGGATAGGGAAGTAAATAAATTGAATTTGGCAGGATACGATTGTAAAGAATTGAAATGGGTTGATAACTATATAGAGACAATTATTCAATATGATATACAAATAACTTTATTATCCGCTGGTGCAGGAACAAAAGGTAAGGTATTAGACGCATTGGCCAATGGCCTATTGGTAATTGGATCGGAAATAGCTTTGGAGAATATTGCTGTACGTCATAATGATTCCTGTTTGCGATACCGCCATATAGATGAAATAGTAACGATGTTGGAATTGATTCCTTTTCAATGGCATCGCTATGAGGAAATAGCTTGTAAAGGTATGTTACAAGTACGTACTTATCATTCTCCACAAAGAATATCAAAAAGATTTTTTGATATTATGAGGAGGTTTTTAAAGAGTGAGTAAAATAGAACCACATGAAATCTATAGCATTTGTAATTCCCTATTTTGGATTATTTAATAATTATTTCCAGTTATGGCTCAACTCATGTTCGAAAAATCCCAGCATAGATTGGCTGATATTCACTGATGATAAACGGCCATTTGATTATCCTGATAATGTACATGTGACTTATACTACGTTGCATGAAGTGAAAAAGAGGATTGAAAGTACTTTTGGACTATCTATTTGGATGGAACATGCTTATAAACTTTGTGATTTTAAACCTTTTTATGGTGCTATCTTTAAACCCGAACTGAAAAATTATGATTTCTGGGGATATTGTGATGTGGATTTGATATGGGGGAATATAAGGAAATATTTAACAGATGATTTGTTGGATAAATATTATAAAATTTTCCAATATGGTCATTGTTGCCTGATAAAGAATGTTGATTCAGTAACTCGATTATATGATAATTCTGTATCCGGAATGTTAGATTATAAAACGGTGCTACAATCACCATTGAATTATGCTTTTGATGAAAATAATGAATGGGGATGGAATGTTGCATTTGATACTCTGCTCAAATATGAATATTTAAAGGATAATTGGGCCTATGATGTCTATGTAAAAAAGAAAAAATTTTATCCAGCTGACAGTATGGATAAAAAGAAGACAGAGGGGCTTTTTGAATATGATAATGGTGCAGTGTATGGATACGAAAAGATTAAAAATACTTTAGTGAAGCAGGAATATTTGTATGTACACTTGCAGAAACGTGATATGGCATTTCCAGAGCAAAGTGTTCTAGGTAATCATTATTTGATTGTACCGAATAAGTTTGTTAAATATCCAGATAGAAAATTAGATGTTCGATTATTTGATAAACTGCAGCCTTTTCCTTTTCTATATATGCACGAATGGCAAAGAAAGTGGAGAAAATTGCGGAATGCATTTCTTGATGATTCGAAAATAAAAAATGCTTCACGCAATAAACTGGAACATTACTTGGATAAACTGTTGGGTAGAAAGGAATATTTGTGGAGGAAATAATCGTAAACAATTAAATTGGAATTTCATTTAGAGAGTTCCAATTTGTTCTTGATTTCTTTTTATATAATAGGTCGTAATATCGAAGAAAAGCTTAATTAGAGAATTAGCATGATACAACCTTTAATTTCGGTGATTGTTCCATGTTATAATGTGGAGGAATACTTGCCTAAGTGCATTGAAAGTATTTTAAATCAGACTTATCGTAATCTTGAGATTCTTTTAGTGGATGACGGAAGCCCTGACAATGGTGGGCGAATTTGTGACGAGTATGCAGCTAAGGACGATCGTATCCGAGTAATTCATAAAAAGAATGGTGGATTGAGTGATGCCCGTAATGCAGCGTTAGACGTCATGACCGGTGAATATGTTACTTTTATAGATAGTGATGATTATGTGACGGATGGCTATGTGGAATATCTTTATAAACTTATAAAGGAATCTGGAGTGAGATTGTCGGTGAGTAGCCATCAAACGTTTGAGGATGGTTCGTCTGCTGAAATTTGCACTTCTCCTCTATCTGTAGAAATTATGCACACGAATGAAGCATTGACCAGCATGTTCTATCAACAGATATTCGATACAAGTGCATGGGCTAAAATGTACCACCGCTCTCTCTTTTCTGATGGTATTCGTTATCCCAAAGGTTGGCTATATGAAGATTTGCCTACTACTTACCGCTTGATGATGGAATGTGATTATATAGCGTATGGCAATTATCGCAGTTATTTCTATCGGATACGGAATACAAGTATAGAAGGGGCACCATTCAGACCCTTAAAATATGAAAGCTGTATCAAGATCATCCGTCAGCTTGAAGCTGATCATAGAAAGATGTCAAAAGGAGTACGGCGGGCTTTAAACTGTCGTATTGTAAGTTTTGCTTTCCATATACTATTAGAAACTCCTCGGAAAGAAAAAGAAATGCGCCGTAATCTGTTGGATATTATCCGACAGAAGCGAATATGTGTATTATTAGATAAAAGAACTAGACAGAAAACACGTATAGCCTGTTTTCTGTCCTTTGGAGGAATATGGTTGGTAAACTTGTTTGCTAATTATGGAAAGTCAAGAAAATAGCTTTATGTTGTTATGTCTTATTGGATAATACCAACAGATATAGTAGTGGATGAAAGATGATGGGTAGAGATTGGTTAGGGAATACTTTAGTGGATTCTTCAGGAAAATATTTTATAGTTGCATGAGTTTTCTTCGTCGTGTAACTAGTAATGGCATTTAACTAATGGGATAAATAATTGTTTTTTATAGTGATGAAAATTGTACATTTTTCCGAGTGTGGTGGTGGGGTAGAACGCTATCTTCAAATGCTTATTCCGAGATTGGAAGATAAAGGTGTAAAGCAGGTATTGATTTGTTCTCAACATTTTTCCATGAAGAATTTTCCTTCCATGGCAGATTCCTTTTATAAAATTTATGTGGAACAATCCTTTTCTTTTTTCAAGATTCTGAAAGTTGTTCAAGCTGTCAGAAAGATTTTGTTAGAGGAAAAGCCCGACATATTTTATTGTCATAGCAGCTTTGGAGGGGCATTAGGAAGATTGGCCTCTATGGGCTTGGCCTGTAAAGTGGTTTACAATCCACATGGTTGGTCTTTTAATAATAAAGAAGCTGGATCCTTGAAAGTCGGAATATATGTCTTTATTGAAAGAATGTTGGCTCGTAAGACAGATAGAATAGTAACCATCTCTTCTTTTGAGAAACAACAGGCGATTGATTTTCATATATGTGACGTAAGCAAACTTATAGTTATAAAGAATGGATTGGAGATTGATAAGTATTTACAGCATAAGCCGTCGGATATATCAAAGGAACAAGGTATCCCGGCAGATGCTTTTGTGATAGGTATGGTAGGGCGTTTGACAGTTGGAAAATCACCGGATATCTTTGTCAGGATGGCTCATTTGTTGGTAAATACAATCCCTAATGCTTTTTTTGTAATGGTAGGTGATGGCGAAGAGAGAGAGAAGGTGGAAAGTTTGATTTTGGAGTTAAATTTGGGGAACCGTTTTCTGATAACAGGATGGGTTGATAATGTGTACGACTTTATAAATAGATTTGATATAGCTGTTTTACTTACCAGATGGGAAGGGTTTGGATTTGCTGTGGCTGAATACATGTTGAGTAAAAAACCATTGGTTTCCACAAATGTAGGAGGTATTCCTGATATTGTTAAAGATGGTTGGAATGGATTGTTGATCGATTCTATTGATGAAAAAACTGCGGCTTCTGCTGTTCTGACTTTATATAGAGACAGAGAATTGTCTAGTAGTTTCATTGAGAATGGGTATGATTATGTAACGCAAATGTTGGATGTTCAAATTACGACTAATGAGCATCTTAAATTATTTGGAAGTCTTTTGAATGATAAAATAAGTTAGTTATTACATGAGTAAGAGATTTTTGTTGGTGATTTTTTTATTATGTGTGTGGGGGCAATCAAAAGCTCAAATTAACTATGGAACTACTGGCTTGATGAACATGCCCACCGCTAACATGCAGCACGACAAGACTTTCATGGCAGGTGGCAACTGGCTGAACCATCATGCTACGGTTCCTCGCTGGTGGTATGACACATGGAATTATTACATCAATATCACTATTTTTCCTTGGTTGGAAATTGGCTATTTATGTACGGGGCACAAGTCTGTTCCTACGGATTACGGTAATCATTCAGAATATTGGGTGCCGTCCAAGTATGGTAAGTTCACAAACCAAGACCGATCTTTTCATTTCCGCTTGCGGGTGTGGAAAGAAGGTTGGTGGAAACCATGGATTCCTCAAATCGTATTGGGAGCTAATGATGTGATTGGTGATTCCTGGAATGGTGGTTCTTTATCCAAACCCTCAGAATTGAATTACGGTAATGGCTTCTTGAACCGTTATTACTTGGTTATCACTAAGCACATTGATTTTGAAAATGTGGGTACATTAGGTGCACATGTGTCCTGGATATATAGCAACCGTTTCGACAATAAGTTGAACAATCCGGCGATGGGTGCCAACTTTTGTTTTCACTTGAAAGAGAATGACTCATGGGTGACTAAGGCGGTCAATGGTGTTAATATGATGGCGGAAGTGGTTCCGGGTTATACGGATGTAAGGGAAGACTTGACTTTCAATCCCGCTGGGGCGAAGTATCAGGTAAATCTTGGTATGGAGTACAGCTTCTGGAAAGACTATATCAACGCTGTAGTAGAACTGAATCGCTGCAAATACTTTTCCGGTGGATTAGTCTTTAAAGTACACTTGAAATAAAAACTAAAATAGATTATTCTATTAGGAATTCCTGTTTGAATTTTGTTCCTTTGCATAAACGGTAAAAGTAATGCATCATGGAAAAGTAGCAGTTGAAGAGATGCCCGATAGGGATACAGACTTTTGAGGAAATCATCAACAAGGATTACCTCTATAGTAAGCAGTCAAAAATTGGCTCATAATTGAAACTTCTATCTTCGCTGCGAACAAAAATTTTAGAATTTATGTATAGCAGTGAAGATCTT